>Ga0172373_10012169_pt1 | contig 10129 bp, 10 predicted proteins | sample Lak10m_2_FD_114546 | JGI IMG/M metagenome (GOLD analysis project Ga0172373, IMG submission 114546) | Freshwater microbial communities from Kabuno Bay, South-Kivu, Congo - kab_092012_10m | ecosystem: Environmental > Aquatic > Freshwater > Lake | place: Democratic Republic of the Congo...
GCCAGCTGCGCAAGGAGGCGCTCATCATCGACGAGCGCTGGAACTCCGGCGGGCAGATCCCGACGCGCTTCGTCGAGCTCCTGAACCGTCCCGCGACCAACTACTGGGCGCGCCGCGACGGCCGCGACTGGCCCTGGCCGACCGACGCGCACTTCGGCCCGAAGTGCATGCTGATCAACGGCCTCTCGGGCTCCGGTGGCGACGCCTTCCCGTTCTACTTCAAGCAAGCGGGCCTCGGGAAGCTGATCGGCACGCGCACCTGGGGCGGCCTCGTCGGCCTCTCGGGCTACCCGCTGCTGATCGACGGCAGCGACATCGAGTGCCCGAGCTTCGCCTTCTACGAGAACGACGGCACCTGGGGCATCGAGGGCCACGGCGTCGATCCGGACATCGAGGTCATCGACGATCCGGCCCTGATGCTGGACGGCGGCGACCCGCAGCTCGAGCGCGCCATCGCCGAGATGCTCGAGGAGCTGCGCACGAAGCCCTACGTCGCCCCGAAGCGCCCGCCCTACCCCGACCGCAAGGGCATGGGCCTCGCTCCGAAGGACCGCTGAGCCTCTCCGCGCCGGCGGAGCCCGCTGACCCTCCGCCGGCGCCGTTCCTCGTGCGCTGGCCCCTGCTCCTCGTTGCCGCATTCGCCGCGTGCGCCGTTCCGGCGGGCGAGCGCGCGTCGCCTGCGCCTCGCCCCTGGTCCGGGCTCGCACGGGGTGTCACCGGCAAGGACCAGCTCCAGCGCTTCGCCCGTGCCGACTTCGAGGCCCTGCGCGAGCTCGGCGCGCGCGACTTCGCCTACGTGCCCTTCGGGGTCCTGCGCGATCCGAACCGCCCCGAGCTGCTCTTCCGTCCGCCCGAGGAGCGTGACGGCGAGCTCGTGCGCGCCGCCCACGCGAGCGGCCTCGGCGTGCTCTTGAAACCGCACCTGTGGATCGACCAGTCGTGGCACGGCGAGGTGCGCATGACGAACGATGCGGACTGGCGCGTCTTCTTCGCACGCTACGCGGAGTTCCTCGCGACCTGGGCCCGCTTCGCGGCGGCGCACGAGGTGAAGGCGCTGTGCCTCGGAACCGAGCTCGATGGCACGCTCGCGCACGAGCGCGAGTGGCGCGCGCTCATCGCCGAGCTGCGCTCGGTCTATCCCGGCCGGCTGATTTACGCCGCGCACTGGAGCCAGGTCGAGGAGGTGCCCTTCCAGGACGCGCTCGACGCCATCGGCGTGACCGCCTACTACCCTCTCGCGGCCGACGAGGACGAGCTCGACTCGATCCTCGCCGCCTGGCAGCCGATCCGTGCCGAGCTGGCGGCGCTCGCGCGCCGGCACGATCGTCCGGTGGTGTTCGCCGAGCTCGGCTACCGCCCCGTGCGTGGAGCGCTGGCCGAGCCCTGGGTGCACTCCTCGCGTGGCGAGTACGATCCGCTCGTCCAGGCGCGCGCGCTCGAGGCTGCGCTACGGGTCTTCGAGGCCGAGCCGTGGTTCGGCGGGATGTACCTGTGGGAGTGGCAGAGCCTGCTCTTCCGCACCGAGTGGCAGGGCCCGCCGCGTCCGAGCACCGGCTACTCGCCCCAGGGGCTGGCGGGCGAGGAGGTCCTGCGTCGGCGGTGGGGCGCGGCCGGTCTGCGGCGCTGAAGTGCCGGATCGAGTCGCGCGCCGCGGGTCGTGCGGCGCGCGGCTCCGTGGTGGATCAGGGCACGTCGATGCGGATCGCGTTGGTGGCGGCGGCGCCGCCGGTCGCTCCGGCGTCGGCGAACCACACCTGCACGTAGACCGAGCTGCCCGAGGCGATTCCCGCCGGCCACAGGCCGCTGAGGGTGAGCTGGCCGTAGGCGTCGAGCGTGGTGCGCACGGTGCCGAGGTCGCGGCTCGGCACGAAGGTGCCGCCGAGCAGCGGCACGTTCACGGCGCGCGAGCCGATCGCGACCAGAGCGGGAGCTCCCTCCTTGCCGCCGAGCACGTCGAGCGTGGTCGTGGTTCCCGCGCTCAGCGTCCCGCTGCCGCGCAGCACGGCCGCGCCGTTCGTGCCGGCCTTGGCGAAACCGAGGTTGTGGAACGGCGTCTGGCGGTAGAGCCACAGTCCGCGGTACGGCTCGCTGGAGGACTGATCCGCCAGTCCCGTCACGCTGAACCCGCCGTCGAAGACCGGATACTGCGCGCTGACGCTGGCGATGCGCGCCGCTCCGCCGACGGCGGTCGCCGTCCAGCCCGAGAGGTAGTTGTAGCCGCCGAAGGTCGTGTAGTACTCGAAGGTCGGGCGGAAGACCGAGAAGAAGCCGAGGCCCTGCAGCACGTAGGCCGGGCCGCCGAGGTCGGGCGTCACGAGGATCTCGGGCACGAAATCGGAGAAGAGCGAGCGCACCTGCTCGTCGGTGGCCCACACCCAGCCGAGGAGGTGCGTGCCGCCGGCAGGGTTCGTGATCGGCGTCACGCCATCGGTGGGTGCCACGGCCGCGACGCTCTGCCAGGTCTGGCCGGTCGTGCCGACCACGTGGCGCCATTCGCGTCCGTGGTTGTCGGTGTAGGCGGCCTGGGCCGAGGTGGCCAGGGCGAGGCCGGTGGCGAGGAGGACGGAAGCGAGGACGCGGGTGGGGGTGGCGAGCATGGGGTCCGGGGAAGAGGAATGGGGGCAGGGGTGCCGAATCAAGGCCCGTGCCAGCGCCCCGGGGGGCCAGGCTGCCGTGCGCGGCAGGCGTGCGCCATCGAGCCGTCCAGGATTCGGCCGCTTCTGCCGAAAGGAAGACCGTGGATCTCCAGCTCCCGCTCGCCGGTGAACCGAGCCCCGCGCTGCCGACGTGGCTTGCGCAGGCGCTGGAGGAGTCGCTCGGGAAGAAGCTCGAGCTGCCGGTGCTGCCGGACACGGCCGCGCGCGTGCTCTCGCTGTGCCACGACGAGCGCTCGGACCTGCGCGAGCTGGCCCAGCTCGTGCAACGCGACCAGACTCTGGCGGCGCACGTGCTGCGCGTCTCGAACTCGGTTGCCTACGCGCCGAAGCAGCCGATCGTCTCGCTGCAGCAGGCCCTCGGGCGCCTCGGCCTCTCGACCGTGAGCGACATCGCCATCGCCGTGGCCATGAAGCAGCGCGTGTTCCAGGTGCCCGGGCACGAGGCGCGCATGCGCGAGCTGTGGCGCCACTCCGCTCTGACCGCGGGCTATGCGCAGGAGGTCGCGCGCCTCGTCGGTCGCAACGTCGAGACCGCTTTCCTGGCCGGCCTGCTGCACGATGTGGGCATGCCGATCGTGCTCGTGCAGGTGCTCGAGGCCTGCAAGCGCCGCAAGGTCCTGCCGGCGACGCGTCAGGAGCTCGAGCAGGCCATGCTGACCTTCCACTGCCGCTACGGGGCCGAGCTCGCGCGCCGCTGGGGCCTCGGGCCGTGGGTCGAGGCGGCCATCGCCGATCACCACGATCCGGCGCGGGCGCGCGTGCTGCGCGAGGACGTCACGGTCGTGACCGTGGCCGACCTCCTGGCCGAATGGGCTGCCGAGGAGGCCGAGACCGACGAGCCCGGTCCGGAACGCTTTGCCGACCTGCCGCTCGGGGCGAGCCAGCGGCAGAGCCTGATCGACAGCCGCACGCGCGTGCTCGATCTCGCCAGCGCCTTCGCGTAGTGCCAGCGGCGGGACGGCGCGGGAGGCGTGACCTTCCCGTATCCAGTGCGCGTCGCCCCACTTGCCGATATCCAGCTCCGGAATGAGCGCGACCGGAACACCTTCTCCTGCCCGCGCGCGGACGCTGACCGGTCAGGAGCGTCTGCTCGGGCGTGACGAGATCATCGTCAGCAAGACCGACCTCGCCGGGCGCATCACCTACGCGAATCGCGTCTTCCAGCGCATCAGCGGCTACAGCGAGGCCGAGCTGCTCGGCGCGCCGCACAGCCTGGTGCGCCATCCGGACATGCCGCGCGGCGTGTTCCAGCTCCTGTGGGACACGATCGAGGCCGGCGAGGAGATCTTCGCCTACGTGATCAACCGCGCGAAGAACGGCGACCACTACTGGGTCCTGGCGCACGTGACTCCGACCCTGGACGCGCACGGTCAGACCGTCGGCTACCACTCGAACCGCCGTGCGCCGGCTCCGGGGGCAGTCGCGGCGGTCTGGCCGATCTACCGCGAGCTGTGTGCGCTCGAGCAGCGCATCCCGGAGCGCAAGGAAGCCATGGCCCGGAGCCGCGCACACCTGGCCGAGGTCCTGGCCTCGAAGGGACTCGACGTGCAGCGCCTGGCCTTCGTCCTGCAGGGAACGCAATGAGCTTCCTGTCCGTCTTCCGCCGCGCTTCCGAGCCCGACTCGGCGCCGCTTCCGAGCAGCGACGCGAGCGAACTCACCCGTCTGCGCGCCGAGAACGAGGCACTCAAGCGCTGGTTGCGCTCCGCGGCGCAGGTCTGCGAGTGCGCGGCGCGCGGCGAGCTCGAGCCGCGCGTGCTAGGCATCGACCTCGACCCCGAGAGCGACCTCGCGCGCCTGCTCTTCGGACTGAATCACCTGCTCGACATGGTCGACGCCTACGTGCGCGAGTCGCAGGCCGCGCTGAAGGCCGCCGGACGCGGTTCGTTCTACCGCCACGTGATGCCGCAGGGGTTGCTCGGTGCCTTCGGGCAGGCGAGCGTCTCGCTCAACGGAACGCTGGTGGAGATGGAGCACGGCGCGGACGCTCTGAAGCAGAGCGAGGCGGAGCGCAGCAAGGCCTCGGGCGAGCTCGACTCGTTCATCGGCGACGTCGGCGGGACGCTCTCCTCGCACGCGCAGCGCGTCGAGGCCGAGCTCGGCCACAGTGCCGCCGCGGTGCAGCAGCTCGACGTGCAGTCGGCCTCGATCGGCTCCGTGCTCGAGGACATCCAGCGCATCGCGCGCCTGACCAACTTGCTCGCGCTCAACGCCTCGATCGAGGCCGCGCGCGCGGGCGACGCCGGGCGCGGCTTCGCCGTCGTGGCCAGCGAGGTCAAGGAGCTTGCGCGTCAGGCGAGCGAGGCCGTCACCGGCGTGACGCAGCAGGTCGGTGCGATCCAGCGCGCCGGACGCTCGACGGGCGAGGCCCTGGCGGGCATCAGCGACCTCGTGCGCGGCATGAACAAGGACTCGCTGGCGATCATCGAGGCCCTCTCGGGCCGGCGCCACGCGAGCTGAATGCGGGGCGGGCGGGCGCGCCTACGAAGCTCTTCGTAGGCCACGAAAAGGCGCCAGAATGTGCGCATCCTCCGGCGCCGTGGAGGCCTCTTCCCCGTGCGCGGCAATCGGGCCGTGCGACCCTTCCAAGGAACCGCCATGCTCTCCCGTCTCCTCGCCGTGAACGAACATCCTGTCGAGCGCGTCCTGCGCGTCGTCCTGGGCCTCGGCCTCCTCGCCATCGCCTTCGTGGGGCCGAAGACGCCCTGGGGCTGGATCGGCCTCGTGCCGCTCGCCACGGGTCTGATCGGTAGCTGCCCGCTCTACTCGCTGTTCGGCTTCTCCACCTGCCCGATCGCCGCGCGGCGTTCGAGCTGAGGGCCCACCTCCTGCCGACCGTGACGTCGAGCGACCGCGAACTCCTCGAGAAGAGCGCCCGGGGCGACCGGGGCGCGTTCGGGGAGTTCGTGGCCCGGCACGAGGCGACGCTGTGGCGCTTCGCGCGCGCGCTCGCGCACGACGAGGCCGAGGCCGAGGACGTGCTGCAGCAGACCTTCGTGGCCGCCTGGCGCGCGGCGGGTGAGCTGGAGCGCGACGACGGACGGGCCTGGTTGCTCGCGATCGCGCGGCGCGAGTCCGCGCGGCTCGCACGCCGCCGCGGAGCACGTCACGAGCGCGAGCGCTCGCTCGAGGAACTCGGCGAGCACGCGGGCTTCGGCGACGCGCGCGCGACGCCCGAAGAACTCGGGGTGCGCCTCGAGGAAGAAGGCCTGCTCGAGCAGGCCCTGGCGCGTCTTGCGCCGCACGAGCGTGAGATCCTCGTGCTGCGCGAGCTCGAGGGGCTGAGCGGAGCGGCCGCCGCCGAGCTGCTCGGCCTGTCCCTCTCGGCCGAGAAGGCCCGCCTGCACCGCGCGCGCCTCGCGCTGACCGCCGAGCTCAGGACCCTCACCCACGGAGCCACGCCATGAAGCACGAACGCGAAGTCGCCGGGATGCGCTGCGGCGAGGTCCTGGCCCGTCTGTCGGACTACCTCGACGGCTCGCTGGCCGGCGAGGAGCGCGTGCAGGTCGAGGCCCACGTGGCCGCCTGCGACCACTGTGCGCGCTTCGGCGGCGTGTTCGCGGCCACGGTGGCCGGGTTGCGCCGGCGCCTGTCGCGCCCGGCGGCCCTGCCGGCCGAGCACCGCGCGCGGCTCGCGCGTCGCCTCGAGGGCGAGACGCGCTGAATCAACCCGTGCGCACCGCGCGCACGGAGTCGAGGCTGCGCGAGCGCCACACCGGCACGAGCCCGGCCGCGACGGTCACGAGCAGGGCCGCGAGCAGCGCGAAGAGCGCCCACGGTCCGGCGCTGCGGAAGGGCAGCTCGAGCCCGGACAGGAGCCGTAGCGACTCGACCAGCACCGGCGAGAGTCCCAGGCCGACCGCCACGCCCAGCACTCCGCCCGTGAGCCCGATCACGAGCGACTCGAGCAGCACGAGCCCGGCCAGCTGTCCCCGGGTCGTGCCCAGCGCGACCAGCACGCCGAGCTCCTTCTGGCGCTCGAGGGCCGCGAGCAGTTGCCCGTTCAGCACGCCGAGCCCGGCCAGCAGCGCCGTCAGGCCCAGGATGATGTCGAACAGCACGAAGTCGACCGTCAGATCGCGCAGCATCAGGTCGATCAGCCCCGGTCCGTCGTAGAACTTCGGGCGCGCCTCGGGCAGGGCTGCCGCCAGGGCGGCCTCGACGCGCTCGCGCGGCACGCCCGGAGCCAGCTTGATGGCCGCCATGCTGGTCTTCGCGTCGTCGATGCAGAAGAAGCGCCGCAGGAGCTCGACGTCGATCACGCCGTAGGCGCGCTCGTCGGGATGGAAGAAGTAGCCGTAGGCGTCGCTCACGACGCACACGCGGAACTTTTGCACGCCGTGGCCGCTGGTCTTGACCAGCAGTTCGTCACCCTCGGAGAGGCCGCGCTGACGCGCCAGGCGCTCGGACAGCACCATACCCTGCGCGCGGAAGGCCGCCAGGCGCGCCGGATCGGCCGCTAACGGGCCGTGGCGCGCGAGCTCTGCGGCGCGCAGTCCGAGCAAGAGGAAGCCCGGAAAAGCGCGCGCGTCGCCGGCCTCGACACCGAGCACGCCGGGCTCGCTGGAAAGGGCCGCGATCAGCGTCTCGGCCGAGGTCGGCGGCAGGTTCTCGACCAGCACGCGGTCGCTCAGCGCCGCCTCGCCCCACACCTCGGTCTCGGCCGCCAGGCTGCGCGTCATGCCCTTCAGGCCCACGAAGGCCGCCACGACCAGTGCGATGGCCGAGATCGAGGCGCCGATGCGGCCCGGGCTCTGCTCGAGGTTGCGCGCGGCGAGGCGCGCCACGAGCTGCGAGCTCGCGCCGAGCCGCCGCGCCAGGGCCGCCGTGAAGCGCGCCACGAGGCGCGGCAGGACGAGCGGCAACCCGACCACGAGTCCGAGCACGCACAGTCCGACCACGAGCGTCGTCACCAGCGTGCGCTCGCTCGCGCCCACGATCGGCACCACGCGGAAGAACGCGGCCGGCACGACCACCACCAGGAGCAGCGTCGAGAACAGGTGGAAGCCGCCGCGCGAGCGCTTGCCCGGGTCGTCGCCGCGCAGGGTCGCGACCACGTCGGTGCCGCGCACGCGCAGGATCGGAAAGACCGAGCCGGTCAGGGCCATGGCGACGCCGAGCCCGACCAGCCAGGCCACGGTGGCCCACGGGATCTCGAGCAGCGGCAGCGGATGGAACTGCACGCCGAGGGTCGTGATGCCGCGCGCGAGGAGCAGCTTCGTGAGCCCCAGGCCGCCGGCCAGGCCGGCCGCGCCGGCCAGCGTCGCGATCACGAGCGCCTCGGCGAAGAACACGCCCGCGATCTGCGCGCGCGAGGCCGACAGCGAGAACAGCGTTCCGACCTCGCGCACGCGCTCGACCAGCGACATCGACAGCGTGTGGAAGATCACGAACAGCCCGAGGAGGAGCGTGAACAGTCCGGCCACGCGCACGCCGTTGCGGAAGGCGCGCTCGTCGGCCATCTGCCCGACGGCCGCGGCCTCGTTGCGCTCGAAGGTGAAGCCCTGCGCGAGCTTCGACTCGAGGGCCTCGAGGTCGACCGCGCCATCGCGCTTCAGCCAGAACTGCGCCTCGACGAACACGTCCGAGAAGAGCTGGCGTCCGGCCGTGTAGCCGATCACGACCACCTCGCCCTTCGAGCGCCGGCCGAGGCCCTCGTTGGCGAGCAGCCCGCGCACGACGAAGGTCTCGCGCCGCGCCTCGGGCGGCTTCGCGCGCGCCGTCAGCACGCCGTCGACGCACTCGGAGGCCGCGGCGCGCTCGGGCGGCGCCAGCACGAGCTCGTCGCCGACCGCGAGTCCGAGCGCCGTCGCCAGCGGCCGGCCGAGGAGCGCCCCGCGCACGTCGCCCGTGGCGAGATCCGCACCGCTCTCGACGTGGTAGATCCCGAGCGAGGGTCCGCTGCCTTCCTCGAGCGCCACCAGACGCGCGCGCACGGTCGGCGTGTCGCCCGGACCTGCGAAGGCCGCGGGCGTCGCGCGCACGTCGTTCTGGAAGAAGGCCGCGACGCCGGCCACGCCCTCGAGCGCCAGCAGCTGGCGCCTCGGATCGGAAAGCTCCGCGCTCGGCCGGACCTCGAGGTCGGCGCCGAAGCCGGTATCGAGCTTCCGGGTGCGCGACAGCACCGTGACGTGATCGAGCGTGAACACCGCCACCGCCGTGGCGATCCCGACCGCCACGCCGAGCACCGAGAACAGGGCGCGCCCCGGATGCGTCGTCAGCGAGCGCAGCGCGAGCTTGGCGACCAGGCCCATCAGATCGCGAGCTGCGCCAGGGCCGCGTGGACGTCCTCGATCGTGCGCTGCTTGCCGCTCAGGACCAGCGGGGCGATGCGACCGTCGACCAGGAAGCGCACCTCGTCGGCGAAGGTCGCGTCGCGCGGGTTGTGGGTCACGAGCAGCACCGTGCGTCCGTCCTTGTCGCACACCTCGCGCAGGGCGCGCATGACCTCGAGTCCGGCGGACTGCGACAGGTTGCCGGTCGGCTCGTCGCACAGCACGAGCGGCTGGTTGCCGGCCAGCGCGCGTGCGATCGAGGTGCGCTGCATCTCGCCGCCCGAGAGCTGGTGGGGGAAGGCCGCGCGCCGCGCGCCGATGCCGAAGCGCTCGAGCAGACCCGGCACGGCCGCGCGCGCCGGCCCGGCGCCGACCGCGGCGATGTCGAGCGGCAGCTCGACGTTCTCCTCGACGGTCAGGTTCGGCAGCAGGTTGAAGAACTGGAACACGTAGCCGACCACGCGGCGGCGCAGCAGCGTGCGCGCGCGCAGCGAGAGCGGTCCGAGCTCGACCCCGTCGAGCTCGAGCGTGCCGCCACTCGGCTCGTCGAGTCCGCTGATCAGGTGCAGGAGCGTCGATTTCCCCGAGCCGCTCGGGCCCATCACGCAGGTGAACGAGCCGCGCGCGAGCTCGAGGTCGACGCCGCGCAGGATTTCCACCGCGGCCGGCGGCTCGCCGTGGTGCTTCGTCAGGCCCGCGATGCGGACGATCGGTGCGGGCGTGCTCATCGGTGGGCCAGTTCCGCCTTGGCCGCTTCCCAGGCCTGCATCAGTTCCGCCAGCGGCGCCACACGCAGGCGCTCACCGAGCTTCCCTTCCATGCTCCGGAAACGCTGCTCGAAGCGCGCGAGCGCCGTGCGCGTGGCCTTCTCGGGATCGAGCCCGATATACGCGTCCAGGAAGGCCGCCGCGAGCAGCACGTCGCCGAGTTCGCTCTCGATGCGCGCCGTGTCGCCGCCCGCGAAGGCCTCGTCGAGCTCGCGCACCTCTTCCTTGACCTTGGCGAGCGCCCCGCGCGCATCGTCCCACTTGAAGCCGGCCGAGACCGCCTTGGACGAGATGCGCGCCGCGCGCTGCAGCGCGGGCAGCGCGACAGGCACGCCGGCCAGCGCACTGGCATCCTTCTTGGCGTCCTTGCGCTCGCTCTCCTTGATCTTCTCCCAGTTCGCGACGGCCTGCGTGCTCGAGTCGACGTGGAC
>Ga0172373_10012170_pt1 | contig 10129 bp, 9 predicted proteins | sample Lak10m_2_FD_114546 | JGI IMG/M metagenome (GOLD analysis project Ga0172373, IMG submission 114546) | Freshwater microbial communities from Kabuno Bay, South-Kivu, Congo - kab_092012_10m | ecosystem: Environmental > Aquatic > Freshwater > Lake | place: Democratic Republic of the Congo: South-Kivu...
CCGACCTGCCTAGCTTGCGCGATGCCTTCCTACGCTATCTCGCTGCCACACCGTTTCGCTTCGACTGCCTCGCCAAGTATGCCCCACCCATTCTATGCGAGCGCTAAAACTTTTATCCATGAGTAGGTTGTTTAAGGCACGCTGACACACTCAACCGAGAAGAAAGAGAGGGTTATGCCCAACCAAGAATATTCCACCGGAGAACCTCGACCATCAGGGGTCAAGGCGGCAAGCTGATCTGCGGAGATTGCACACGCCAGCGAACTGTGACCGTTGTCCCCTGATTGACACCGTGACTGTCGATGTGAATGTCGCTGCCGTAAGCTTGTAGGATCGCCGCCACAATCGACAACCCCAAGCCCGACCCTGGTACATCACGCAGCCGCGCGCGATCCGCCCGGTAGAAACGATCAAAGATATGCGGGAGATGTTCGGGAGCGATACCGATTCCCGTATCGGTCAGGGTATGGATCATCACATGATCTGCGTATACGAGCGACCAGCACACTGATCCGCCGTTCGGCGTGTACTTGAGCGCATTGTCGAGCAAGTTGCGGAAGACCAGCGTCAGATGCGCCAGATTGACGTGGATGTGAATCGCTTCGTCTGGCGCGATCAGCGAGAGGGTAATCCCTTTCGCTTCCGCTTGGGGCAGCATTTGAAGCCGCAGCGCCGACGCAAAGCGCACAATGTCCACTTCGTCGCGTCCCAGTTCCAGCCGATCAGCATCGAGCCGCGCCAGCAGGGTAAACCCCTGCACCATGCTGGTCAACCGTGCGATTTCCGCCTCAATTTCGTCAAGATATTGACGCGCCGCCGCATCCTGAGACACCGTTGGGGATCGTTTAAGCGCTTCGGTGCGCAGTTGGATCGTCGTCAGCGGGGTACGAAACTCATGTGACGTATTGCTGGCGAAGGTCTGCTGCGCTTCCAGCATCGACTGAATGCGCTCTGCCATCGTGTTAAACGCGCGCGCCACTGCGCCAATTTCATCGCTGGATGGTGACGCGATGCGATGCTTGAGTTCCCCTTTCGCCAAGCGCGCCGCCGACTCTTGGAGCTGCCTCAGCGAACGCAGCATCCGATGGGCGATCCAGCCCACCAGCAAGGCGGCACAAACCGTCAGCGTGATCATGCCGCTCACCAGCACGATCCAGCGCTGCACGATCAACGCCTGCAATGCGCTGGTAGGAATACTCAACTGGAGTAACCCGATTGCATGTCCGTCGTAAAACACGGATGCTGCCGTGTAGAGATAGGGCGTGCCATCGTCTGCGGCTCGCTGGTTAACGATGGGACTTCCGGTGAGCACGGCTTCAATTTCGGGTGGCTCGATACGCGGTAAAAGATTGCGTGCCGTATTATTTCCCGAATACTGTTCAATGGTACGTCCGGTGAAGTACAGGCGTAGCGATCCCCCCATCTGCGCTTCGTAGGGGGCAAATGCGGCGGCTAAAGCCTGATCGTCCGTTTCGTCGCGGGCGAACGCTGCTGCTGCTGGTGCAATTCCCTGTGCAATCAGGCTGATTTCACTGAGCAATCGCTGTTCGTAATCCACGCGCAGCCCGGCAGTGATCTGCGCCCCGGCGAACAAAGACATGCCGACAAAGGCAAGCGCCAGCAGCCCGATATTGATCAGCAGCAGTCGTGCGCGAATGCTCATGATTGTGGACTGCTCACGAAGCGATAGCCCGCGCTGCGTGCTGTTTGAATGAACTGCGGCTGACTCGGATCATCTTCCAACTGCTCCCGCAGCCAGCGGATATGCACTTCCAGCGTGCGCGTGTCCCCGATCCAATCCGTCCCCCAAACTTTATCGAAAATCTCCGCGCGGCTGACCACCTCGCCGGCATGTTCTGCCAGCAGCGCCAACAGTTCAAATGCCTTATAGCGCAGCGTGATTTCGCGTCCATCTTTGGTCACGCTGCGCCGATCCAGATCGATGCACAGGCGCTCGAATTTGAGACTGTGCGGCTGGGTTTTGGGCGCGCCAAACTCAACCCGCCGCAGCAGCGCCTTGATATGCGCGACTAACTCACGGGTGCTGAACGGCTTGGTCAGGTAATCGTCCGCACCTAATTCCAGCCCCAGAATGCGATCCACTTCCTCATTCAGCGAACTCAGCATCAGGATCGGCACGACGCTGGAGAGCCGAATGGCTTTGCAGACTTCCCACCCATCCATTTCTGGCAGCAGAATATCAAGGATCACCATATCCGGCTGGCGGGCAAGCACCGTGTCTAGTCCAGTTTTGCCATCGTCAGCGGTAAACACCGTGTAGCCATATTCCCGCAGCGCTTCCGTTAGGGGAAGCAGGATCAGAGGATCGTCCTCGATTACGACCACTGTTGCCATTTCTTCACTCGTTTCACTTCGCTGCCATCATTATCCGGCGAAACCACAATGGGATAAAGCGAATTTAAGCTGATTTAAGGATTCTTTGGCTGCATTTTAGGTTTCAGCGCGACGAAATGAGTATGCTGACTTCTGTTGAATGTCCGCTACAGAAAGGTTCACAGACATGGTTCTCGCAAAACGTTTCGCGCTGCTGCTTGGTCTGATGCTGCTGGTCAGCGTCGGTGCTGTTTCCGCTCAACAAGGACGTGGCAGTATGGGCACACCCACGACTCTCATCCCCGTACTCGACAATGCACCCTATGCCGATCTCTCCGAAGCCCAAACCCTCACATTATATGTGCCGGAAGACGGTGACGTCCCCTTCCCGCTCGTGATCTTCATTCACGGCGGCGGTTTCATGATGGGCGACAGCACGATGTACGGCGCAGAGGAAATTGATCCGGTCGTGGCGGCGGGCTATGCAGTCGCCAGCCTGAATTATCGTCTCAGCGGTGAGGCGATTTTCCCGGCAGCCGTAGAAGATGTCAAAGCCGCTGTCCGCTGGCTGCGCGCCAGCGCCGACACGTATAACCTCGACCCGGATCGCTTTGCGGCTTGGGGTGGCTCGGCAGGTGGCAATTTAGCGGCGATGCTCGGCACCAGCGGCGATGTCGCGGAGTTCGACAATCCTGATCTGGGGAACGAGAATGTCTCCAGCCGTGTTCAGGCGGTGGTTGATCAGTTTGGTCCGCTCGATTTCCTGCAAATGGACACTCAGTTCGCGACAGATGATGGTTGCCCCGCCAGTGCCGAAAATCATGATGCTGCTAACTCGCCTGAGTCGATGTATCTCGGCGCGGAAATTCAAACCGTCCCGGAACTGGCGGCAACCGCCAACCCAATCACCTATGTGACCGACGATGATCCGCCGTTCTTCATCCAGCACGGTACAGCGGACTGCAATGTTCCCCCGGCACAGAGCCAACAGTTGTATGATGCGCTGGTCGGCGTGATCGGTGAGGAGAATGTAACCCTGACCTTCATCGACGGCGCGGGACACGCGACCAGCGAATTCCGCACGGCGGAGAACGTCGCGGCGGTGATCGCCTTCCTCGACGAAGCATTACAGTAACCCGTTTCTGCAATCACGATACGCGCTTGACAAGATGTTCTACTGGCATCCTATCAAGCGCGGGTTTCGCATACAAGCGGGGGCGTAGAATGCTTGACTATCGATGAGAAACGAAGAGGTTTGCGATTGCAAGCCTTTGTTCGAGTCGCATCTTCTACATCAGTCAATTTGAGAGAAGGATCGCCAGTAAGGTCTCCAAGTTTCGTTGTAACGTTGATGCCCGACGCGGTAGTACTCCCAGAGCTAGGACTCGAACCTATCCCACGCAAGAAAAAAGCCCTTGAGACGGTTCTCAAGGGCTTCGCTTCTCTCAGTCTCCACTGATTGTAGTCAATACGAACCCTACGAACCTCTGAGCCTCCCTCAATTCCTCTCTTCAATCGCTTATCCCAAGCGTACACAACCGCTTTCCTGTCTGATCTAACGAAATTCGGCTTTTGCGGTGAAAGGGAGAGCCTGAACCCTCCCCCAGTCACCTTGAAGCTCGCTGCCCGTGCCAGCAAAGCTCCCTCGAACAGTGTATCACCGTTCGGACGAGTCCTTTGCCAGCCACAGCGAAATCGACGGTTCGTTGGATTTTGAAAGGAAATGGCAAATGACTCGCGTTTTCGTATTCACCAATCACAAAGGGGGCGTGGGCAAGTCCACGTCCGCCACCAACATCGCGTTTGGCATCACCGGGATGCTCCACCGCGCTAATGCGTCAAACTGCCGCGTGCTGCTGATCGACACCGACTCGCAAGGTCACGCCTCGCTGGTGACGACGGGTAAGAAAGACTACGGCACGGATGACAGCCTCTACACCGTGCTGATGGCAGAGCGCGCCAACGCGCCGCAGATATTGATGAACTGCATTGTACCCTCGACATGGGATGAGAACCTGCACGTTCTCCCCGCTTCTCCTATGCTTGAAGGCGCAGAGCGCGAACTGATGGGTGTGGCAGGCGCACCCTATCGTCTCGCTGATCCCCTCAGCAAAATCGCCAACCAGTATGCCGCCATCGTCATCGACACACGACCATCATTTTCGCTGATGACAGAAATGGGATTACTCGCTGGAACGGATGCGATTGTCCCGGTCGAGCCGCGCTATTTAGAGACGGTCGGTTTGACCAGCGTCATCCAGAAGATCAATGACATCCGTGAAGGTTGGCGACATCCCAATCTGCGCGTGAGCGGGCTGATTGTCACCAAAATGGACAATCGTATTCGCGGACACAATCACCTGCTGGCAGAACTCAAATCCCATCCGGTGTTGGGCAAACTTCTGCTCGGCGTGATCCCTGCGAATGAAGCGGTCTCCTATGCCCATCGCAGCCACCAAAGCTTGTTTGCCTATGATCCACGCTCGTCAGCCAGCAAAGCCTATGTGCAGGTCGTCGCATCCTTAGTGCGCTATCTGTCGAAGGGCAGCGAATAATGGCGCGCCCGAATAACAACACCAGCCGCATGGATGACTTACTCGCGTCGGTTACGGGCGACTTGCTCGGTGATCTGCCCCAGACGTTCAACGACAACACACTGCGCGTCGAACGCATTTTGCTAGAGATGGTGCGCCCCGATCCGGTGCAGCCGCGTCGCGTGCTGCCGGAGAGCATTCACCTGAATTTTCACAACAACCGCGTCACCCCGACCCAAGCATTACGCGAACTGGTGCAGCTCGTCCAGATCGCTGCTCGACAGCGCGGGCGACCGTTCAACGGCGTGTTGGAACTGCTGCCGAATGCCGACGATGAGCGCGAAGACGAAGCGACCGTTGTGCTATCACCGGAGGAGCAGCTTTTGCGCGATCTGGTCAATCTTGCGGTCACGATCAGGGACGATGGGCAGGTCAATCCGCTGACCGTCGTTGATATCTCGCAGGGTGTCACCCGCTTATTTCGCATCGAAACGGGTGAGCGACGCTATTGGGCAACGTGGTTGCTACGGGATTTCATCCCCAACTACACGGGCGATGGCATGATCCCCTGCATCATTATCTCTGCCAACCGCTCATCGGTATTTCGTCAGGCGAAAGAGAACACGGCGCGTTCTGGGCTGACAGCGGTCGCGCTGGCACGACAAGCAGCGCTACTGCTGCTGACGGTTCACGGCTACGAAATCCCTGCCTATGCGGTGGGCAATGATTTTTACCGTCACGCGCTTGATCTCGACTTGCGTGCCAAACGTGAATATACCGATGCGATTCTGAGTGCGATGGGCGGGATCAAACGGGCGCAGTTCAGTCTGATCAAGTCCCTCCTACGCCTTTCCGATGAGGCACTTGAACTTGCCGACCGATACGATATCGAGGAAAAAAAGCTTCGCTATGTAGCAAACATAGCGACTGAGTACCATGCTGAAGTCATACGCCAGATCATTGACTTCAATCTCACGAGCAAACAAGTAAAAGAGCTTTGCGAAGGCGAAACACCAGATTCAAGCCAAGACGACCCGATTGATAAAGTGTCGCCCGCCGCTTTGAAGCTGGCGAAGGTGACGCAGGCGATCAATACGACGACGCCGCAAGAGCTGGCGCGAGCGTTGATGCAGCAGGAGAAGGATGTAGCGATTGCGCGGGCAAGGCTTCAAGCGATGCGGAAACTGATTGGTGAAGCCGAACGGTATCTTTCAGAAGAATAGAATTGTTTGCCCGGGCAAACAATTTTGGAGAATTATCATGAACACTCGAACACGCGCTCCGCCCTAGAAAAGAAAATGCCCACTGCTGGTGAGGCGCGTGGGCGGCGGGCTGTGATACACGGTGAACTGGACACTCACAATGTATCACAACCTGTCCCCTCGTGCAACTGAATTTCGCGCCCAAACCGTGTTTTCTCAACACGCGTTCTCTTTAACTTTGCATGGAGACAGGTCTCATGAGTATCGACTTGGAGCAGATTCGTTCCGCTAATTCTATCGAACTGATCGTCGGCGAAAAATTCAACCTCAAGCGCATGGGGACGCGCTTTGTTGGTGTCGAACATGACAGTCTCGTAGTCACACCACAGACCGGACAGTATTTTTGGAATTCACACGGTGAGTATGGGGATGCGTTCGATTTCGTCGGGCGGCATTTGCTGGGCTACGATGCCCGCTGGAACAACCGTGACGCAGCGATGTTCATGGAAGCCGTGCGCTATTTGGCGCAGCGGGCAGGTATTTCCATTGAGACTCAGACCGACTTCCACAAGTCGTATGCGTGGGCGGAGCGTCAACTTATCGCACGACTGCATGACGCGCTAATGACCACGCCCGCTGCCCTAAATTATGCGACCAAGATACGGGGCTGGAATCTGGCGACGGTCAAAGCGGCGCGGCTTGGCTTCATGCCGCAGGACAAACGCGGTCTGCTGGCTGATCTCAACCTGCCCGACAAGTGGCGCACAGTGATCGGCAAGTTTCCACCGGGGATGCTGGTATACATCCATCTGGAGCGGGGGCGTTTGGCATACCTGAGCGGACGCTCGATTGAAGGCAAGAAACACTATAATCCGCCGCGTGAAATCTTGGGCGAGCGCCGTCCATACTACAATCACTTGTACAGCCCTGACGCGGAACGGATCGTGCTGGTCGAAGGTCAAGCCGACGCGATCACCTTTGCAGAATGGAGCGTCCCTGCGCTGGCGATTGCCGGAATGCACGTCTCAGACGAGCTGCTGACCGCACTGCGCCAGCATCGCCGCGTGTTCGTCGCGCTGGACAACACACCCGACGCGATGGAGAAGAATCGTGAGATCGCCAAGTCGCTCGGCGCGACCGCGCTCATTCCGCGTTTGCCCGAAGGCGTGAAAGATGCCAACGACTGGCTGGCGCAGCACAGCGCGACCGCCGATGCTGTGCAGGATGTGTTGAACAAAGCTAAGACGTGGCTGCAAAGCGAGATCGAGCGGGTCGCATTTCTGATTGGACTGGATCGCAAAGATGCGGTGCGTGACCTGTTTCAGCACGCCGTGGCTCTCGATGAAATGGAATTGAGTGAGTTCCGAGCAGCGCTGGCAAAGCTCGGCATCAAGGGGCGCGTGTTCAATGACCTGCTGAAAGCCGCTCGTGCCAAGACGGAGAAAGAGGAAGACGACGACATGCCGCAAATTCTGGGCGACGACGTGCCGCTGCTTTCGCCCGCACTTGGCTTTCAGCGCGACGTGGCGTTGGTCACGATCTCGGTGATCGAGCGGACAAAGGATAAACGGCTGAACACACAACCGTATTTGGTCACCTCGTCACGCGAACTCGTCCGCTTGAGCGACGCGCAGATCATCTCCCTCAACGGAAAAGAAGTCGCCCTGCGTGTTCTGCCCGAAGGTTCGGACTTCCTGATGCGCTGGCGCTTTGCGGACATTCAGCGTTTCTTGAAAGGCGAAACCGTCGAGCCGGGTCAGGTCTTCAAAACCGTACATGACCTGTTCACTCAGTATGTCGATTTTCGTTCCGAAGTTGAGAGCGCCATCCTCGCTTTGTGGACGATTGGCACCTACTTCTACACCATGTTCCCCGCCTATCCGTATCTCGCGTTGAACGGACCGAAGAACAGCGGCAAGAGTACGGTCATGCGCGTGATGCAGCCGCTCGCCTTCAACATGGTCAGCACCTCCGATCCGACCGGACCGTCGATGTTCCGGCTGATCCACTACACGAGCTGCACGGTCGGTATCGACGAGGCAGAACGCTACCACAATCCGAAAGACCCCGGAATGCAGCAGATTCGGCAGCTACTCAACAGCGGCTACAAACAGGGAATGCCCGCCATCCGGTTGATCGGGGAGGACATGAAACCGCAGGCGTTCGACGTGTATTCGCCCAAGATTCTGGCAGCGATTGCCGGGCTGGAAGACATCCTCGCGTCGCGCTGCATTGCCATCCCGATGCGTCGCACGGACAAGAAAATGCCGTCATTTCCACCCGACTTCGATGGGGCGGCAGTACGTCATCAGATGTATATGCTGGCATTGACGGCTTTCCCGCATATCTACACCAACTATTTCGAGCGCCCAGCGCTGCATACTCTGCACAATCGCTCCAGCGAGTTATGGTCGCCGCTCGTCGCGTTGGCAGCCTTCTTTGAAGAACACGGTCAAGTGACCGGGCTGTTCGAGGCGATTGCAGCGGCAGCAGAGAATGACGAGCAGATCAGCCAGGGCAAGGCGTTGAGCGAACGCGAAGAAGCGGTTTTGCAGGCGCTTGAACTGATGACTCGCGGACAGGACGGCACCGTGTGGATCAAAGCGGCAGTGCTGCGTGAGAAGGTGGCGCGGCTGATCGGGCAGCCCGTCGAGAAGATGGGCGATACGCAGTGGATCGGTCACATCCTCAAGCGGCTGCACCTGCTCGATGAAGCAGGACGTAAACGCGGCATGGATGGCATCACCTATGCCGTGAAATCGTCCGACGTGATCGACATGATGCGTCGCTACGACGTAGCTGTGGTTTACGAAAGCCGCTGAAAAACCGTTCATACCGTTCATAACCCTACATACCGTTCATGCTCACGGGGAAAACATGAGGAGTATGTAGGGTTGAAAACTGACTAAGCTTGGCACTACTCTTTTTCTTCGCCCTTCTTGTGTTTCGCTTTTGGCGCAGCGAGCCGCTTCCTCTCTGTACTTTTCTGTACTTTCGAGATACTTGGTGTTCTCGGCAGTGGGCAGGTCTTCGGGCATCGTGCCGCCGAGTTCGGCAATGGCGCGACGCATGACAATGACCGCCTCGTAATGCACCTCATTTGCGGCATCTTTGCCATTTTGGTTTGTAATGACTTTTTATCTTTCTGCTCTCGCTCGCGTCCAAACTAAACTTAAGATGAAGTTATTTCCCCTGTTCTGGAATAGAGAACACTTTCTCAGTTCCCCGCTCGTCTGATTGATTTCCTGCGATCTGTATCTTCCCGACAATCCATCTACAGGAGAATGTAGTTTTTTTCATTGCGTTATGTTATTCTTAGTGCTTTGGCGCTTTGCGTGAATCTATCGGAATTCCTAGATGAAACTGTTCATCAGTTACAGTTCACAAAATGCAAAATTCGTCGATAAGCTGGATGCTGAACTTCGAAAGCAGGGGTTCACTGTGCTGCGCGATAAACATTTCATGCGCGGCGGGCGTAAGTTCGACAAGGAAATCGGTCAGCGCATCCGCGACTGCGATGTGCTATTGTTCGTAGCCTCCGCTGAGGCACTCCAGTCACAGTGGGTCGAAGCAGAGATTGATTTCGCGTTCGACCTTCGCAAAGTGATTATCCCGCTGCGGATGGATGATGCGCATGAACTCCCTTGGTATTTGGCACACGTGCATTATCACCGCATGGTCACGCAGTCCGAACAGGATTTGGCGACTGCACGGCTGATAGTAGAGCTTTCGGAAGTAGCGAGTGAGCTAGAGCAGCACCCAGACACACCTCTCATTCCGCCTGCTCCACCTCAGTCAGCCTCTTCTGCATTGGTTTCGCGTTTGTCAACAAATGAAGCAGTTCCATCGAAGATAGTCCTTGAAACGCCTGCCTTCGTAGTAGGCAGTCGAGTGGAGACGGAGTTATTCGTAGGACGTGAACCGTTGCTCGCTGACGTTCAGAGTTGGGTATACTTACCCCCAAAGTCAAGACCACAAAAAGGCAAAACTTAGCCCGGCAAAGCCGCAAGTTGTAGGTGGACTTCGGCAGGAGTCCGGTAGTCCAGACTCTGATGGGGA
>Ga0172373_10012171_pt1 | contig 10128 bp, 11 predicted proteins | sample Lak10m_2_FD_114546 | JGI IMG/M metagenome (GOLD analysis project Ga0172373, IMG submission 114546) | Freshwater microbial communities from Kabuno Bay, South-Kivu, Congo - kab_092012_10m | ecosystem: Environmental > Aquatic > Freshwater > Lake | place: Democratic Republic of the Congo...
AATATGCAAAAAATGACAGGTTTGGTGCAAGCGTTAAACTACATTCAAACCACGCTTATAAGATTACAAGGTAGAATCTCGGACGCAATTTTAACAGGTTTCGAACAAAGTAGAGATAATCCTGCTGCAGCTATTGGGAATGCCTTAGCAACAGTTGGGCAAGCTATGATAGATATAGTAAGCAATCCTGCTGATTTTAGGGAAAGACCTGCAGTGTCTGAACAAGAAGAAGACCGCAGATGGGCCGAGTTACAAAGACGAAATAGAGCTGCATTAGAAATAGTAAGAGGAAGGCAACCAGCTGGACCTTTGCCATCTGTTGCACCAACTCCGCCCCCAATACCATCAATGCCAGGACAAACTCCCCCAACATCACCTAGTAATAGTAATCCCAATACTCCGCCCAATGAGCCACTTGCACCTAACCCATTAAATCAGGGTGCATCTTTGCCGGCCGCTACTGCTACAAATAATATGGCAGAATTAAGAAGAACTTTTTCTGACATGTTAGTTGCTCTGAATTCTAATAATGATATTTCCACTGAACAACAACAAATACTGAATGATATATTAAGAGTTCAACAAAATATATTAGATGCAGTAGCTTAAATAACGATAAATATCGTATCGGAGTGTTTCATGGCCTGGAAAAAGTATTTTAAAATCGCTAACGTAGCAGGTGCAGTAAGTCCTATTAATGGGGGTACTGCATCTCAGAATTTTACATATAGAAATTATCAAAGTAATTTACCAGAGGTCTATATCGGGCACCCAAATCGTATTGAACGGTATAATCAATACGAACAAATGGATATGGATAGTGAAGTTAACGCTGCATTAGATATTTTATCAGAATTTAGTACACAAACTAACGAAGAAAATGGCACACCTTTTCAATTTTATTGGCGTGAAAAACCCACCGACAATGAAGTTAATATTATAAGAGAACAGTTAAATCAGTGGTGCAAGTTAAATGAATTAAATCAAAGAACGTTTAAAATATTTAGAAATACCATTAAGTATGGTGATCAAATATTCTTAAGAGACCCCGAAACGTTTAAGTTGTTTTGGGTAGAAATGAGCAAAGTAACAAAAATTATTGTCAATGAAGCCGAAGGCAAAAAACCAGAACAATATGTTGTAAAAGATCTTGCTCCTAATTTTCAAAATTTAACTGCAACACAAGTTAATACTAGTGATATTAGTGTTAATCATCCACAAGTAGGAGGTCCTAATGGTGCGTATATACAACCAAAAACTCCATATAGTGGTGGTAGTAGATTTAGTCAAGCGCAAAATGAACAAACAGTCAATGCTGAACATATATTACATTTAAGTTTAACTGAAGGTTTAGACTTTAGTTGGCCTTTTGGTAATAGCGTGTTAGAAAACGTGTTTAAAGTTTTCAAGCAAAAAGAACTGTTAGAAGATGCTATCATTATCTATCGTGTACAACGTGCACCAGAACGTCGTATATTTTATATTGATGTGGGTAATATGCCCAGCCATATGGCTATGGCATTTGTTGAACGTGTAAAAAATGAAGTTCATCAACGCCGTATACCTACACAAACAGGTGGTGGCCAAAACATGATGGATGCAACTTATAACCCATTAAGTACAAATGAAGATTATTTCTTTCCCCAAACAGCAGATGGTCGTGGAAGTAAGGTAGATACCTTAGCAGGCGGGCAAAATTTAGGTGAAATCACAGACTTACATTACTTCACTAACAAATTGTTCAGGGGATTACGCATTCCTGCTAGTTATCTTCCTACTGGGATGGATGACGGAACTAGTAATCCAAATACGTTTGCGGACGGCAGAGTGGGTACAGCATTAATTCAGGAGTGGCGTTTTAATCAATACTGTATGCGATTACAACGAATGATTAGTGAAAAACTTGATCAAGAATTCAAACTGTTCATGCGTTGGCGAGGCATTAATATTGATAACAATTTATTTGAATTACAATTCAATGAGCCACAAAACTTTGCTAGTTATCGCCAAGCTGAAGTTGATCAAGCAAGAATTACCAGTTTTACTCAGTTAGAACAATATCCCTATTTAAGCAAACGATTCTTATTAACAAGATATTTAGGATTGACTGAAGAAGAAATGAGTGATAACGAACGTATGTGGGCTGAAGAACAAGGTGATGTAGAAAAAGCGCCAGCAAGTGAAGCAGGGTTACGGAGTGTGGGAATAAGTCCAGGGGGGTTAGAGGCAGAATTACAAGCGGCAGAAATTGCGCCAGAAGGCGGGGAAGCGGCTGCAGGTGGAGAAGGCATGACTGCTGCACCTACTCCTGCAGGACCTGCAGGTCCTGCAGCAGGTTCTCCATTACCCGCAAGCGCGCCGATTTAATAAATAATATTATGATAGTAAACGAATTATTTCAACCTACTCCTCCTGCTTTTAAAACAGACAAGCAAGATCATAGTACTTTGACTACAAAAAAAACACGAACTACAAGATTAAGCCTGAATCAATTAAACAGATTACGTATTATGAATGACGCAAGAAAACTAGAACATGAGAAAAAATTAGAAAATCTTACAGTTCAGTATAAGCCTGCTGCGCCTGTAGGACCGGGTTTGTAATAGATTTATTACAAAATCATTCAAAAAATGCCCGTAAACAGGGCATTTTTTTTATCTACTGTAAATAACTATACAGAATTCATAAAACATATTTTTTAAAGGAAACAAATATGTCAAAATACGAACAACTAATTGAGTTCATTATTAATGAACAAGAAGATAAAGCACGTGAACTTTTTCATCAAATCGTTGTAGAAAAAAGCCGCGAAATTTATGAGTCGATTATCGACGAAGAAGATCTTGAAGAAATCGGCGGCAATCCTGTTGAGGACATGATGGATGAAGTAACCATGGACGAAGAAGGTATGTCCGAAGCAGAAGACGATATGCCAATGGACATGCCTGCTGATGGCATGGACATGCCTGCTGATGGCATGGACATGGGCGCTGAAGAAAGTCCTGAAATGGCTGTTTCAGATGCAAGAGAAGAAGTGGATGCTATTTTTGATCGTTTGATGTCTCAACTGGGTGGCGAAGAAGATCAGGGCATAGACATGGACATGGACTCAGAAGATAACGAAGAAGACTTCGACGATGAAGACTCTGACGATGAAGAAGATATGGAAATAGATTACGACGATGAAGAAGAAATGATGGAGTCTCGTAAAGCTGCCAAGAAAGAAGAAATGCTAAAAGACAAAGAAAAAGACAGTAAAGGCAAGCGTAAAATGACCGAAGCCGAATGGTTACGTGAATATGTTGATCAAATTGGCGATGTTTACGGTCAAGAACCTGCACAAGAAGAAGGGCACGAAGTCGGACACGGTAAGAAAGTTAAAGTAGATAAAGCCAGTACTGCAGTTGGTCCAGGTGTTGACATGGGCGGTAAAGTTGTAAAGACAAAAGGTTCTGAACAGAATCCAGATGACAAACAAACACCTGAACCAAGTAATGAGTATACCAAGGGTCGTGGCAATCTTCCTCACGCCGGAAAATTTCAAAATGTTCCAGGCGCAAAAACCAAGCCAAGCAATTCTGGAAAACCAGAATATAGCAAAGCACACGGAGCTGAAGGACAAACTACCGGCGGTAAAGTTGCAGTCACAGCCAAAAGTCCACTTGCTAAGGCTTAATAGATAATGAACTTATTAAGAGAGCATTTAACCTTTGATAACGCCAGGATGGAACTCCTGGCGGAGGACACTGCAGATGGCAAAGGCAAGAACCTCTACATGAAAGGCATCTTTGTACAAGGCGGAGTAAAAAACGCCAATCAGAGAGTTTATCCAGTAGATGAAATTGCCGCTGCAGTTGACAGCGTCAACAAACAAATTAAAGAAGGTTATAGTGTTCTTGGAGAATTAGATCATCCCGATGATCTAAAAATTAATTTGGATCGTGTATGCCATATGATTACTGATATGTGGATGGATGGTCCAAATGGTTTTGGTAAGCTTAAAATTTTGCCAACTCCAATGGGACAACTAGTAACCACTATGTTGCAGTCCGGTGTTAAGTTAGGCGTTAGCTCAAGAGGTAGTGGTAACGTCAACGAAAGCAGCGGTCATGTAAGTGATTTTGAAATTGTTACTGTGGATATTGTAGCCCAACCCAGTGCACCAAATGCATATCCTAAGCCTGTATATGAAGGTTTAATGAATATGCGTCATGGACACAGAGTAATCGAAATGGCTCGTGATGCTGGAACAAATCAAAGGGTCCAAAAATATTTGGCCGAGGAAGTTAAGCGCCTAATTAAAGACTTAAAAATTAAAGGGGAATGATCCATGTTTGATGCTATCAAACCATTAGTAGACAGTGGCATCATTAACGAAGATACCAAGCAAGCAATTAATGAAGCTTGGGAAGCAAAGTTAAATGAAGCACGTGAACAAATTCGCGCAGAAATTCGTGAAGAGTTTGCCGGTCGATACGAACACGACAAAAGTGTAATGGTGGAAGCTTTAGACAAAATGATCACAGAAAATCTTAATCAAGAAATTCGTGAATTTGCAGAAGAAAAAGCACAGCTTGCCGCTGACCGTGTACGTTTTAACAAACGTATGCAAGAAAGTGCTGGTAAATTTGATCAATTCTTAGTACGTAAACTAGCCGAAGAAATCAAAGAACTGCATGAAGATCGCAGACAATATCAAGGCAATGTTGGACGCTTAGAAAAGTTTGTGGTTAAAGCCCTAGCTGAAGAAATTCAAGAATTTTCTAAAGATAAGCAAGAAGTGGTGGAAACAAAAGTACGATTAGTTCAAGAAGCCAGTGCTAAACTGGAACAACTTCAAAAACAGTTCGTACAACAATCTGCTGTTCTTGTAAAAGAAGCTGTGAGTCGTCGTCTAAACTCAGAACTTACACAATTAAAAGAAGATATTCAAGTTGCTCGTGAGAACAATTTTGGACGTCGACTGTTCGAAGCATTTGCCAGTGAATTTGCAATTACTCATTTGAATGAAAATAAAGAAATTGCAAAGTTACAATCGGCATTGAAAGAAAAAGACCAACAAATTCTTGAAGCTAAAACTGTTGCAGTTAAACAATCTCAGATTGTTGAAAGCAAAGAAAAAGAAATAAGAATTATCAAAGAATCGCAAGAACGTCAACAAACACTTGATGAACTTTTGAAACCTTTGAATAGAGAGAAGCAATCCGTCATGATTCAGCTTCTTGAAAATGTGCAGACACCAAGACTACGTTCTGCATATGAAAAGTATCTACCAGCAGTTCTAAATAACGGAACCACAACCGCACCTCGAGCTGAAAAGCAGGTGTTGTCGGAAAGTCGTAAAGAAGTTACTGGTGATAAATCTGCTAAGGTCGGCGCTGAAACCGTTGATAATAATGTCATCGAAATTAAGCGTTTAGCAGGGCTAAAGTGAAACCCTAATATTTAAAAGGAAATAGGAAAAATGACACAAGCACTATTAGAAGGCCGTTGGGGCGAAGCAAAAGAAGCCCTGTTAGAAGGTCTTAACGGTTCGCGTAGAACCACAATGGGTGTGATTCTTGAAAACACCCGCAAGCACTTAGTTGAAAATGCAACTGCTGGTGCAACAAGCGCAGGTAACGTAGCTACACTTAACCGTGTTATTCTACCAGTTATCCGTCGTGTAATGCCCACAGTTATTGCTAATGAAATCGTTGGTGTTCAGCCAATGACTGGACCTGTTGCACAGATCCACACATTACGTGTTCGTTATGCTGAAACTGCTACTGCAACAGCACCGAGTCCTTTCGACACAAGCACAACTGCTGGTGACGAAGCACTAAGCCCATTCAAGATTGCTACCGCATATTCGGGTAGCTTAACTACTGGTCGTGCTACAAGCACATCAGCTCTTGAAGGTGTTCCAGGTCGTAAAATCAACGTTCAGATCTTAAAACAGGTCGTAGAAGCTAAGACCCGTAAATTAAGCGCACGTTGGACATTTGAAGCTGCTCAGGATGCACAAAGCATGCACGGTCTTGACATTGAAGCAGAAATTATGGCTGCTCTTGCTCAAGAAATCACTGTTGAAATCGACCAAGAAGTTCTTGGTTCGTTACGCAGTCTTGCTGCTACTGACTTTGCTTATGATCAAGCTGCTGTTTCTGGTACTGCAACATTCGTTGGTGACGAACATGCTGCTCTTGCTGTTCTTATCAATCGTGCTGCAAACTTGATTGCTCAGCGTACACGTCGTGGCGCTGGTAACTGGGCTGTTGTAAGTCCTGCTGCTCTAACAGTGTTACAGAGCGCAACAACTTCGGCATTTGCACGTACTACCGAAGGTACTTTCGAAGCTCCAACTAACACCAAGTTTGTTGGTACATTGAATGGTGCAATGCGCATTTATGTTGACAGCTATGCTGCTGATTCACAAGCTGTTCTAGTTGGTTATAAGGGTTCAAGCGAAGCCGATGCTGCTGCTTTCTATTGCCCATATATTCCTCTAATGAGCTCTGGTGTTGTACTTGATCCAACTACTTTCGAACCAGTAGTTGGCTTTATGACGAGATATGGCTACGTCGAACTCACGAATACTGCATCAAGCTTAGGAAATGCCGGAGATTACCTCTCAGAAATTTCCGTTGCAAATCTATCATTCCAATAAATTTAAACTTAGTTTTAAATTTGAAAACCCGCTTCGGCGGGTTTTTTATTGACTTATTTATGGTAATGTACTACTATTATGTAAGTAAGCTCTACATAAATAGTTATATGAACAAATATAAAAAATGGTATAATAATATTATTGCTTCTGCCAAAATTAGAGTCCTGGAAGGGTATTTGGAAAGTCATCACATACTACCAAAAAGTTTGGGTGGTAGTAATGACTCGACAAATCTTGTAAATCTAACAGCCAGAGAACATTTTATATGTCATTGGCTATTAACAAAAATTTATTGTAAGGGAGAAGAGCACTGGAAAATGTTAAATGCATTGCGTATCATGCGTGCCGAAAATACCAATCAAGTAAGATATGAAACAAAAATAACAAGTAGAGTTTATGAAAAACTTAAAGAAGAATATTCACAACTGCAAAGTCAGCGTTATAGCGGAGTAAATAATCCCATGTTTGGGGATAAATTTTATAGAAGCGAAGAAGGCAAATTCAGGCACAGAGAATCGATATTAGGACAAAAAAACGGAGCGAAGCAAGAAATTGCAAGAAAGAAAATATCGGAAAGTAAATTAGGTAAAACAAGAAATCCCTTCACTGAAGACTGGAGGGAAAATTTGTCCAAGAATCATAAAAGTAAACAACCTGGATTTAACGGAGAAATAAGTGAAGAAATCCGTAAAAAAATTGGAGATAAAATTAGAGGCAGGAAGCAAACAGATGAAGAAAAGAAAAAACGTAGTCTTGCTAATTTGGGATTAAAAAGAGAAAAGAAACTATGCATACATTGTGAACAGTTGGTAGCAGTAAATGGATATGCACGTTGGCACGGAGACAATTGTAAACACAAGGTCACATAATGAAAATAAATGAACTAGAAGAAATGACCATGCGTGGTCCAGACCTATCAAATGTTGCACAACAATTTGTAGATGCAAACAGAGACCGTTGGTTTAAAAATAGCAAATATATTGCAGATATAGAAAACTACAGGGTATTGCAAGATGGAATTTATTACTCATTGTGGGATAGTGATATAATTGTTGCAGTAGCATCACTTTCAAATGCAACTAACACAGTTGATGATGTGTGGGTAAATCCTGATTACAGAGGTAGAAAAATATTTTCCATGATGCTTTGGTTTTTTAAAACCAGACTGAATAAAGGTAAAATTCTATTGGGTCAAATACATTCCAAAGACATGCAAGAAGTAGTCAAAGGACTGAGCAGATTTGAGAAAAAATGGTATAACGTCAGAACCAATGAAGTAGAGCCATTTTCTATTGACACTATTGATAACTATTATTCGTATGGTGGTCCTACTCCATGGAGACTAATGTTAGAAAATAGCGGTGAGTTTAATTGGCCAATGTTTAATCAAGGTGGGTTTATGAAGGAAGCATATGAAGTGTATGTGGACTAAATAATATTATAAATTCTCATTCGGGATGGGAAGTTCAAAAAACCGCCGCAAGGCGGTTTTTTGTTTATAACCGATAAATATTTGAGTACTATGATTCTCGGAGCGCCATCTCCGGGTAGCCTAGAACGCTAACATAAAGGAATAAATTAAATGGCAAAATTAAAAATACAAAAAACATATACTAACCCTGATGCTACTACAACCACGGTAGACAGTTATGTTAGTCCAATCCTAATCAATACTAATCATATAGGTGGTACTGGTGGTAATGAAGACCAAACTATACCAACTATTTCGTGTTCTTTTTTACGTGATACAGGCGGCGCAGTTGACACCGGGTATATCCTATTTCAAAAAGGTTTTAGAAAATTCGAAGTTAACAATACGTCCGAAGCTAATACTACTATTGCAACATTAGTGAACAGTTTGGCTGCAGATTTAACCGCAGCTAATACTATGGTAATACGTACAACTGTTGCCACAATAGCTGGTGCAAACGTTGCTAATATTGGTACTGGTGGCGGCGATTATACCGATAATCAAGCTTATGCGTATGTAACTTGGACCGGCGCCAATGTTACAGGATATGCTACACCCACAGTTGATCATCAAATTGTAGGCACAAGTTTAACCGGAAATGTCACAGTGGTAGCTGTAAATAGTGCCACAAATGTCACAGTGAGTTGTGCAACTCAAGCAGTTAGTGCAGAGCAAGCTGCTGTAAGTGAAACTTTTGCAGCAAGCCGTATTACAAACAAATACGTTTGGGATTGGACAAATACAAAATGGCGTTATTGGTTTAGCGATCCTTATACAGATTCTGCTAGTGTATTGAGCAGTCAACCTGCATGGCAAGCAGTCACTTTCGTAAAAGTTGACAACGCTTAATCGAATTTGATTGCAATATGAAAAATGGGCTTCGGCCCATTTTTCGTTTTAGATTTAATTTCTAATTCGAATAAATACTCTAAACGAGACTTTTATGAGTGTAAGTAAAAAAATCAACACAGGTAATTATACCATTGACACTAACAAATATGGTACTAACCCTGATGGTAATATTACTGTAATTACTAACACAATTACCATTGACGGCAATTTAGTTGTAGTTGGAAATACTGCCGAAGTTCAGGCATTCGACACAATTAATCCGATTATTCGAGTTAATGCTTCGAAAACGTCCAGTGAGTCGCCTACTCCGGGATACAGTGGATTAGAAAATATCAGGGGCACAGATGCCAATGTGGGATTGTATTGGGACGAAGATGGCTCAAACGCAGGCGAATGGGTAGCAAATAATGGCGCAAATATTGGGCCTCTTCTAACTTCATATAACGTAAAATTAGATAAAAGTACCGATAATCCTATTAGTGTAAATGACTACATAGTTATTTCGGGCAATGTTCCCGATGTCGGGGGAACTGGTATTTTTGTTAACTCAGGGGCCACTTCAACTGAATTAGTTTCAGTGCAGACAGCAAGAAAATTTGCAATTATTTTTGGATAAATTATGGCAATTACAAGTGCAAACATAACAACAGACAAAGCTAACATATACGTTAGTAGTAGCGGCACGCATGCTGCTATGACATTTTATTTTACTAACTATTCTACTTCAACTAATGCGGTGTTTTCATTGCATGCAGTTGTAAATGGTTATACAGCAAATAATTTTAACATGTTGTACTCCAATGTGTTAGTACAAGCAGGAGATACTTATGTTATGGACAGTGAAAGATTATTTTTGGACAGTGGAGATGCATTAGTAGTAAATGCAAACGCTAACAATGCTATTGCTTGCACATTAACATATACTGATGTTTAAAAGGATATCATGGGTCGTTTAGTAAAAAATACTGAATTAGATGTTGCCACAATCAGCGCAACACAAGTTTTATCCAACAATAGTCCTGTTTTGACTGTAGCAAACAGTACTTTTGAAAATGTTATATATGTAGCAAAAAACGGTAATGATTCAAATGATGGACGAAGCCTAGCAACACCTAAGCAAACTATTGCTGGTGCAATGGCTATAGCAACTTCTGGT
>Ga0172373_10012173_pt1 | contig 10126 bp, 8 predicted proteins | sample Lak10m_2_FD_114546 | JGI IMG/M metagenome (GOLD analysis project Ga0172373, IMG submission 114546) | Freshwater microbial communities from Kabuno Bay, South-Kivu, Congo - kab_092012_10m | ecosystem: Environmental > Aquatic > Freshwater > Lake | place: Democratic Republic of the Congo: South-Kivu...
GGAGCCTTCGACACGCGCTTCCAGCAATCTTTCGGACAGCGTGCGCCGCGCATTGCCGGGGTTGCGCATGATGCCGCCGTGATGGCGGCGGGTTTGGCCGTTGCGCCAGCCGGCACCACGCCGGATGCCATGCCGCGCTTTGATGGCGTGGATGGCCCGGTGCAGCTGCGCGCCAATGGGGTGGTGGATCGCAGCCTGGCGCTGTTTCGCGTCTCGCCCAATGGCGATGCCGTGCTGGTGGAACCGCCCATGCCGCTTGGGGTTGGTTTCTAAGTCTTTGCAGCGCGCCGGGTTCTTCACATGAAGCCCTTGCTGCGGCTTGGTTTTGTGATTGGTGCGGTGCCGCTTTCGGTACTCGGTCTATTGATGCTGACACGCGAAGTGCGACTTGGGCCAGGGCTGGCGGGCTGTGCCGCTGTCATGCTGGCAAGCCTTGCAATCGCCTGGGGCTGGCGCGCCCGGCTTGCGCTGCTCGCGGTCAGCCTTGGCGAGGCGATGACGCAAATTAGGGCAACGCCCGCAAGGGCCGAGGCCGCTCCGCTGCCGTCAACCGATGATTTGGCTGATGGCATTCGCCGCCTGGCGCGGGGCCTGGCGGAGCAGGGCGCGCTTTTGGAAAGGCTGCGCCGGGCGGATGCCGCCATTCTGGAAAACCTGCCCGAGCCCGTTTTGCTGCTTTCCGACGAACGCGCCGTCCTGCGCGCCAACCCGGCAGCGCGGGCCATGTTGGGGCCGGAAGCGGCGGGGCAGGGCCCGGATGCGGCGGCGCTGCTCCGCCATCCTGTGCTGGCCGCCGCCATGGATGATGCGCTGGCAGAGGGGCATTCCGCCACGGCTGAACTTCATCTGCCCGTGCCCGTGCCGCGAGAGGTCTCGGCCCGCGTCGTGCCGCTTGATCCACCGCTGGCTGATGGCGGGCGGCTATTGATTTTGCTGATTGATCGCAGCCGGGAAGCGGCGATTGAACGGACGCGCGCCGATTTTGTGGCCAATGCCAGCCATGAATTGCGCACACCGCTCGCGAGCTTGCTTGGCTTCATTGAAACGCTCCATGGCCCTGCCGCCGATGATCCCGCCGCGCAGCAGCGCTTCCTTGGCATCATGGCCGAACAGGGTGAGCGCATGCGTCGGCTGATTGATGATTTGCTCAGCCTGTCGCGGATTGAGATGGAGGAACATCAGCCGCCGGTCGGCGAGGCCCCGCTTGCCATGATCACGCGTGCGGAGGTGGAGGCGCTGTCACCGCTGATGAAGCGGCGCGAGATAAGCGCGGAACTGGAACTGGCAGAAGCGCTGGTGGCGCGGCCCGCCAGTGCGGATCAGGTAGCGCAGGTGATCCGTAATGTCCTGGAAAATGCCATCAATCACGGGCGCGATGGTGGAGTGATCACCGTAACCTTGAAGCCTGCGGTCGCCGAGGATGGCACGGCTCGCCCCGGCGCCTTGCTCAGCATTGCCGATGATGGGCCGGGCATCGCCAAGCACCATATCCCGCGTCTGACCGAGCGGTTTTACCGCGTGGACGCGGCGCGATCCCGCCATAAGGGTGGCACTGGGCTTGGGCTTGCCATTACGCGCCATATCGTGATGCGCCATCGCGGCAGGCTTGCCATTGAAAGCGCCGAGGGACTTGGCACCAAGGTGCATATCTGGCTGCCGACAGGGTAGCGCCGCGGCGCCGTCTCAGTCATGATAGGGGTATAGCCGGGTGCGGGAAGGGGCATCATCGCCCTATCGCCCAAATGGCAAGAAAAACGGGAGGGTATCCATGAAAATCCAACGTCGCAGTGTTTTGGCTTCAGCCGGCGCCCTTTTGGCCGCGCCTGCCTTGGCGCAGCCGCGTTGGCCGGACTGACCCATTGAAATCATTGTCGGCTTCACCGCCGGCGGGGCAACGGATCTTGACGCGCGGGGCTATGCCGCTGCCCTTGAAAAGCGCATCGGCGGTTCGGTGGTGGTGGTAAACCGCCCAGGTGCGGGCGGTGAGGTTGCCTTGGCGGCGGTCGCTCGTTCGCGCCCTGATGGCCATACCATTGCCACCACCAATATGCCGGGCCTGCTGACGATCCCGATCGAACGCACGGCGCAATTCAAGCTCGATGATTTTGTGGGCATCGGCAATCTGGTCACCGATCCTTCCGCCATTACGGTACATGAGGATAGCCCCTACCGGACGCTGGCCGATTTGCTGGCGGCGGCGAGAGCTCGGCCGGATACCATTACCTACGCCTCGCCCGGCGTGGGCACGGATGATCATTTGCAATTGGTCCTGTTGCAGGCAGCTACAGGCACGCGTTTTGTGCATGTGGTGTTTCAGGGCGACCCACAACTGCGCACCGCCGTGCTCGGCAAGCAGGTGGATAGCATGTGGCTCAATCTGGGGCCGGTCACCGCAAATACCGATAAGCTCCGCGTCCTGTCCCAGGGTGGCGCCACGCGCAGCCGCTTCCGCCAGGATGTGCCGACCCTGATCGAATTGGGCTTTCCGGTGCAGATGGCCTCCGAACGCGGCCTGGTGATGCCGGCGGCCACGCCGCCCGCCATTATCCAGCGCCTGCGCGAAGCCACCGCCGATATCGCGCGCGATCCGGAATTCGTGAAAATCCTGGAAGGCCGCTTTACCGAGCCCGCCTATGAGGCGGGTGATGCCTGGTTTGAACGCTTGCGCCGACAGGAAGCGGAATACCGCAAGCTTTGGCAGGTGACGCCCTGGTCGCAGCGGTGAGGCTTGCCTGAGCGTGTTAGGGAAGTTTGGTCGAACCCTATAAGCCACTTGGCGCGCGCCCAGAGCCTTGCCGGGGTTTGTGACGATACCCTGACGACGTCGGAGATTTTTCGGGGGTCCTGTGATAGGGCGTGACCCCGGGGGGCGACAGAAAGCCCTAATCCTGCTGAATGTCGCCGGTGATGGAACAAGTTCGCCACAGGCCAAGGAGGCCGAAAACTCCAGCCTCAGGTGTTCCAGGATGTGGGGCGTCGGCCGGTTGAACAAGCGCTTCGGTTACACCTTTGGCGGTGAATTCAACTTTACTTTAAGACATTACATGCTATTATTCAACCATAACGTGAGCAGGATGCACGTATTCATGATTCGGGTGTGGGGAGATTGGGTGGATGTTTAGGGGGGCCTTTCACCGGCGCCAAATGACGGGATTGGGTATCCTGCTCCTTGGTCCTCTGCTGTTGGCGGGCTGCGGTGGACCGAGCGGCTTGGGCGGGGCGGGCGAGGGGGCTTCAGCTGCGCCACGCCCGATTTTGGACCCGATTGCGGCCTTTGCGGCTGATCCACCCACTGAAGCCCAAGCCCAGGTATTCCTCGCCGACCGCAATGAAACCGTCACCTTGCGCGTGGTGCGCCAATATGCAGCGGCAAGCGGGCGTGAATGCCGGGAAGTGAGAGTGTCGCAGCGCGGTGGAGATAGCCTGAGGCTGTATTGTCGCGCCGGTTCCGGGTGGATCGAAGCGCGTCCCCTGATTGCGCAAACGGTCGGGCGCTAATGGGCATCCGGGAAGAAGTGGCCTTTACCCTACGCGGCGCACGCATGCAGCGCCGCGTAATCGGGGCGCTGATCATTCGTGAATTGCATTCGCGTTTTGGGCGACATTATTTCGGCTATATTTGGCTATTCTTTGAACCATTGCTGCTTGGTAGTGCCATTGGATTTGTACATTTGTTGCAAGACCATTCCGCACGGTTCGGGCCTTTTGAATTCTATGCGGTTGGTTATATTTTGTATTTCATCTTCCGCGGTGTGGTAAACCGTGCCTCGGCTGCAATTCCTTCAAATATGAATTTGCTGTACCATAGATCTGTAACTTTACCCGACTTATTCTTTGCGCGTCATCTGATCGAAGCAGTCTCCTGTATTGGTGTCATGCTTGTTCTTATGTCTGCACTTTTCGTCGTGAACGGCGAAATCGTTGAAGACCCGACCAAAATCATCCTGGCTCTTGTTGGCATGACGTTGCTCAGTCAGGGCCTGGCGTTAGTGGCTGCTGCCGCGACCGAAGCCATGGAAGGGCTGGAGCGCGGCGTTCATGCCTTGACCTACTTGATCCTTCCCGCATGCGGGATGTTTTTCCTGGTCGAATGGCTGCCCGACTGGCTGCAGGAACTTGCGTTGTGGGTTCCAACGGTTCACCTGTTTGAACTCATGCGTGATGGCCAGTTCGGGTCGCGCTTCATGGCCCATTATGATCTTGGCTATGTGGCGGCCTGGATCTTGCTGACCCATTTGCTTGGCCTCGCTGCGCTCCGCATCACGCGCCGACGTCTCGGGTTGGAATAGCGCCCGCCATGAGTCTCGAATTGATCGATGTGCACAAGCACTACCTAACCCGGGATGGTCATAAAATCATTTTGCGGGGTGCTTATGGGAAGATAGCGCGCGGTGAGAAGGTCGGTATTCTGGGGCGGAACGGGTCTGGCAAGTCCACACTTGTGCGCATGTTGAGCGGCGTTGAAGCACCAACCCGTGGGCATATAAAGCGGTCAATGGCCATTTCTTGGCCAATCGGCATGGCGGCCGGATTTTCAGGGCAGCTTTCCGGCGCAGACAATGCGCGATTCATTGCCCGCCTTTATGGACGAGACATTCAAAGGATAACCGAATTCGTCGCCGATTTTTCCGAACTTGGCGAATATCTTCGCATGCCCATGATGACCTATTCCTCCGGCATGCGCTCAAGGCTTGCGCTCGCCGTTTCGCTTGCCGTGGATTTTGATTGCTATCTGGTGGATGAGGCCTTGGCGGTCGGCGATACGCGCTTTGGCCGCGCCTTTGCGGAAAAGATCGAAAGATCGGGGCTTATTCTGGTGTCCCATTCCCCCGCCCTGGTGAGACGACTTTGCACACGCGCAGCCGTGCTTGATCAGGGAATCCTAACCTTCTATGACGATCTCGATGAAGCTCTCGCCACTTATAACGCTCTCTGAGCCTGGTGCCAGTCGCAGCGGTGAGGCGCTTGAGCCGTCACCGCCGCCTCGGCCGTGGCTGTGGCGCCTCTTGCGGAAGCCTTTTTTCCTGCTTGTGATCCTGCCTAGCTTGATTGCGGCGTTCTATTTTTATGGCATTGCCGCGCCGCAATATGTCTCTGAGGCAAGGTTTGTTGTTCAATCCAGGGGAAATGACGGTGGGGGACCGGCCGCTGCCCTGCGTGCCGCTGCGGGGATGGGGCTTGGCGGTCTCGGCGGTGCCATGTCCTCAGGCGAAGCCAACAGCATCCGCAATTTTCTTTCCTCTCTCGATGCGGTCATGCAGGCCAATGAGAAACTCGACTTGATCGAATTGTGGCGTCGCCCGGAAGCCGACTTTCTCGCACGACTTTGGTTCACCGAACCTGAACGCATTGCGCGCTTCTTTAGGCATATGGTCAATGTTACGCTCGACCCCATGACAGGTGTCACAACCTTGCAGGTCCGCAGCTTTCGTCCAGAGGATTCCAGGGAATTGGCTGAGACGCTGTTGGTGGCGGCGGAATCTCTGGTCAATCGGCTTTCGGAGCGTGCGCGCGGCGATACTCTGCTACTGGCGCAACAGGAAATCGAGGTCGCGGAGCGGCGTGTTCAGGAAAGCCGTGCGGCCCTTATTCGTTTTCGTGAGCAGGAAAAGGAACTTGACAGTGCCGGCGCGGTACAAGCGGCGCTTGTTCTTCGTGGTCAATTGGAAGGCGCTTTGGCCCAGGCCAGGGCTGAATTGACGGAACGCCAGCAATTCATGCGGCCAGATAATCCCGCGCTGCAGGCAACCCGCAATCGCATTGAAGCCTTGGAACGCCAAATCTCGGCCGAGCGTTCGCGTCATACCGATACGACAGCCAATATTGGGGGCGCGGTGCTTGCGCGGCAGCTGGCATCCTATGAAAGGCTCATGCTGGAGAGGGAATTCGCGGATAGGCAACTCGCCTCCGCCACCGCAAGCCTTGAGATGGCCCGCGTTGAAGCGCAACGGCAGCAACTCTACCTCTCACGCATCGTCGAGCCCAATCTGGCCGTTTATCCGCTCTACCCGCGGAGTTTCACGAATACAGCCAGCATCTTTCTGGGATTGGCCATAGCCTATGGCATTGGTTGGCTTTTGATTGTGGGGATGCGTGAACATGCGGCGTAAGATGATGCGCGCCTTGTCTGGTGTCTTGCCGCTGTTCTTCGGGCTTTGCCTTATTGGCTCGGGCTTGCCCGCCCTTGCGCAGACCCAGCCGCAAGCTCCGGGTTCCAACATCGTTCCGGGCATGCCGAGCTTTCCCCGGAACTTGATCCCAACCCTGCCTTCGGTTCCAACCGAAGGTGTCAGGCTGGAAGCGCCGCCTGTTTTCGATCAGCGGAGCCTTGCTGATTTGCCTGGCCAGTCCCGCGCTACCGAACGTGCGGGCAGCCCGACCCAGGCCGAAGGTGGCCCAACGCTGGTCACGCCGCTTGGTGATTTGCAGCGTGCTCCCGGGGCGCCGACGGCGGTGTTTGGTGCCGCGCTTTTCACTGGGCAGCCGCAATCATCTTCCGATGCGCCAAACCCGAATTACGTTTTGGCCCCTGGGGATCGGATCAGCGTGCGCGCCTGGGGGGCAGTGGATGCCGAACAAATCGCCCAGATTGATCCGGCTGGTAATCTTTTCCTGCCCAATATCGGGCCAATCCGGGTGGCGGGCACACGCGTTGGTGATTTGCAGCGCATCGTCGAAGGCGAAATCCGCCGTGTCTACACACAGCAGGTTCAGGTTTATGCGACGGTGCTCTCTACCCAGCGTATTGGCGTTTTCGTAGCCGGTTTTGTCAGGGCGCCGGGTCGCTACGCGGGCGCGGCTTCGGACAGTATCCTTGATTTCCTGCTGCGCGCCGGCGGCGTTGACCCCGCGCGCGGTTCCTTCCGGGAAATCAGCGTCCAGCGCGGCGGCGCCACCATCACCAGCCTTGATCTCTATCAATTCCTGTTTGATGGCAATATTCCGCAAATCCGCTTGCAGGAAGGCGATACCATCCTGGTTGGTCGTCAGCGCCCATTGGTTGGCGCGGATGGTGCGGTGCGCAACAATTACCTTTTTGAAAGCGCGCAGCGTGGCCCCATGCGGGGGCAGGATCTGATCAATTACGCCCGGCCTTTGCCGGCGGCCACCAATGCTGTGGTGCGCGGCGTGCGCAATGCGCAGCCATTTTCGCGCTACGTGACCGTGGCTGAGCTTGCACGACAGACCTTGAATGATCAGGATACGGTGACATTCGTGGCGGATGTCGCCTTGCGTACCGTGCGGATTACCATCGAAGGCAGCCGCCTCTATCCGTCGGTCCTTGTCGCGGATCGCGATTTTTCGCTCTGCCAGATCCTGGATCACGTGGCGGTAGACCCGATGCTGGCCAATACGTCTGCCGTGTTTTTGCTTCGCCCACGCATCGCCCTGCAGCAAAAACGCGCCATTGATGATTCGCTTGATCGGCTGGAGCGGCAGTTATTCCTCTCCCCGGCTATGACACCCGGTGTTGCCGCAGCGCGCACCGCGGAAGCCAATCTCGTGCTTTCCTATATCAGCCGAGCCCGTCGCAGCCTGCCGGAAGGGCGTCTGGTTGTGGTGAATGAGGATGGTACCTGCGCACCGGTGCGCCTGGAAGATGGCGATGTCATCGTCATCCCTGAACGTTCGCAAACCGTCATGGTGCAGGGTGAGGTCAGCATGCCACGTGCCGTCTTATGGCGCGAGGGTATGACGATTGATCAATATCTCAAACAGGCAGGCGGGCTGACGGCGCGCGGTGCCCGTTCGACGCTGATGCTCCGCCGCCCCAGCGGGCAGGTCATCTTGGACCCTCGGCAAGTGCCCGGCCCAGGAGATGAGCTGATCGCCCTACCTTATCTGGATCCGAAATTCTTTGTCATGGGTCAGGAACTCATTACCGCGCTATTCCAGGTGGCACTCGCCTCACGCGCTTTCCAGAACAACTGACCGGAGCTTTGATGTGTGTTGCGCCGCTTAGAGTATCCGTGATGGTCAAGCCACTCGTGTTTGCCATTTTCTACCTTTTTTGAGTAGCGCGTTTGTGAGGATGATGAGCTTTCGCATGATGGCGGTGATGGCCTGTTTTGGGGCTTTCCCCGCCTTGATGAGTTGTTCGTATTTTGTCTTCAAATCTGCATTGAAGCGGATGGCGACCAGGGCCGGCATGTAAAGCCCTTGCCGGACCTGCTGGCGCCCGCCCCGGATGAAGGACTTCCCTTTCCAATTGCCGGATTGCCTGGCGATGGGAGCCAAGCCTGTCGAGCTTTTTGTTAGTCGCATTTTCCGAGCCGCCAAGTGTGGCCACTTTGCTTGAAAATTCCCCTCATCTTGTCGCATTTTCCGAGCCGCCAAGTGTGGCCACTTTGCTTGAAAATGCTTTCGGGCTGCCACCTGCTTTTCATCGAGGCTGCCGAGCTCTGGCATCTCAATGAGGAGCATGGCGGCGCTGACCTCGGCGATGCCTGGGATGGAGCACAGAATAGCGAAGCGCTGGGCCAGGTCAGGGTCGCCCTGCATCAGCGCGTTGATTGCTGCATCGACAGCCTCTCTTTGCGCCTCAATCTGCTTCAAACGGGCGGCGTTCTGGCGCTTGAGAAGGGGCAGCGTGATGGCTTTGGCCCGGGTTTGGGCCGCGACCTGATCCTTGATCAGGGCGTTGCGCGCCGTGCGCAAATCCCTGAGCTCATTGATGATGGCGCTTGGTACGGGCCGCGCCTCCAGCGACAGAACCGCCCCCATACGGGTGAGCATTGCCGCATCAAGCGCATCGGTCTTGGCGAGGTTACCGGTGGCTTCTGCGAAGCGTCTGGCCTGGCGCGGATTGACCTTGGCGATTGGCATGCCTGCTGCGGCTAGCGCCCGCTTCAGGGTGCGGTGATAACGCCCCGAGGGTTCATAGACGACCCGCGCTGGGGTCTCCCCGATCCAGTGGATCAGGGCCTTGTGGCCAGCTTTGGAATTATCGAAACGCCGGCGCTCATCGCCTGGGAGGCGATGCACGTCGAGATGGTCTTTCGAGATGTCAATCCCGATGTTAGTCTCTGTCATCTTTTGCCCTGCCTATGCTTGTCATCCGGGGCTAAACCCCTGGTATCCGTTCAGGCCTGAGGGAAAAGACGAGGGCGATCAAACTCTAACTCGGCCCGTCAGTTGGCCAGCAGATCAACGATCCGTCCCTCGCCGCTGAGGGGAGGCCAGAACCTTCTCTCAGCGGTTCCTTTCTCGCCCAATCAGCGGTAAAGGTCATAAGACAAGCAGATTCAAGCCAAGTGTTGTCAATTGGCGACTCGGAAAATGCGATCAAAAAAAGGGGCCTTACAGCCCTGCCTTTTCCAACCGCATAATCGCGCGCGCCATGGCCTGGGCGCGCGGCACCATGCTGTCAATCTCAAGATACTCTTCCGGGCTATGCGCCTTGCCGCCCACGGGACCGACCGCGCAAATCGTGGGCGCGCCAATCGCCGCCGTGAAACCGCTATCGGCGCAGCCGCCGGAAAACTCGCCGGCCACTTTAAGGCCGCTATCTGCTGCGGCACCTTGGTAAAGCGCAAACACACGCTCACTCGCCGGCGTTGCATTCAAGGGCAGGAATTCACCCTTGATCACCAGCTTCGCCTTGGTGCCGGGCACGAAGGATTTCGCGACAATATCATGCAGCTTGCCGACAACCTCATCGCGATCCGCCAATTCCACATAGCGTAGGTCAATCTGGAATTGGCAGGCGGGGGCGACAGTATTCACGCTCTGCCCACCGCTCACCAGGCCGACATTCAGCGTAATGCCGCGCTTCAAATCCGTCAGCGCGTGAATGGCGACAATCTTCTGCGCCGCTTCACCAATGGCGCTTATTCCGGCTTCAAAATTGCCGCCGGAATGCGCGGCCTTGCCCTCAATATCCACCACGGAGAACACGCCACCCTTGCGGCCCGTGACCACATTGCCGGAAGGCCGGCCCGGTTCGCTATTGAAGACCACACGCGCGCTGCGCGCTTCATTTTCAATCACCGGCCGGCCTTCAGGGCTGCCGATTTCCTCATCCCCGGTAAAAAGCCCAACAAGCGGCCCCGGCGCGCCGCCCAATTTATGAAAGGCGGCGAGGACAAACATATTCATGACAATGCCGGCCTTCATATCGGCAACA
>Ga0172373_10012177_pt1 | contig 10124 bp, 6 predicted proteins | sample Lak10m_2_FD_114546 | JGI IMG/M metagenome (GOLD analysis project Ga0172373, IMG submission 114546) | Freshwater microbial communities from Kabuno Bay, South-Kivu, Congo - kab_092012_10m | ecosystem: Environmental > Aquatic > Freshwater > Lake | place: Democratic Republic of the Congo: South-Kivu...
CATTAGTAAAATAACTCCCACTACAAATGAAGGAAAAGCGAAAATGAAAATACTTGCAGAAGAAAAAAAACTATCGAGTTTTACATTGTTTATCTTTAATACAAAACTTGCAATAAGAATCCCAATAAAGATTTGAATTAGAAAACTAAAAAATGCTATCACCGCTGTTAAGGGGAGGTGCCTGATAATAACATTTGAAACAGGCTCCCGAAAACTGTATGATACTCCGAAATCTCCTCTAATTAAATTTGTTAGAAAATTTTTGTACTGTACAAAGATAGGCTCATTCAAACCAAAGGATGTATTTACCTGCTTGGCAAGGGCGGGGTTTAAATCGGGTGAAATAAATTTTTGTGTAAAACTTCCGGGTGAAATTCTTAATAGTATGAATATCATCGTAATTAATAAAAACATTACAGTGATTGATGATAATAATCTTTTAATCACTAATTTCATGGCATTGGTTTTCATGTTGATCTACTTCTCAAGATTCCATTCCCAGCATTGATGTATAACACCAAGCGGATCAATGACAATATTTTTGATCCTTGAATTATAAACAACAATATTATCAATCCAGTAAAGAAAAATAACAGGCTGATCTTCGTGCATAATTATTTCAAATCTGTGAAGTAAATCAAAATATTTTTTGCTGCTTATTGAAAAACCAAGATCATCTAATATTTGATCGGCTTCCTTGTTTGAATATCCAACTATGTTTAATGGACTTTGGTTAAGATCAGAATACCAGTAAGGTTTTAATTCAACTGGAAGCGGAACTGACCAGCCTGCCATAAATGCATCAATTTTTCTTGACATAACATTTTCTATGAACACTCCAAATTCCAAAGTTTCTATTTGAACTTCCACCCCCGCTTCACGTAGATTATTTTTTATAATGGTTCCGGCAAATTCTCTTAGCGGATTTCCTGAAGGCACAAATAATTTAATTGAAAATTCTTTACCGTCTTTTTCAATGATACCATTATTATCCAAATCATTCCACCCCCGTTCTTTCAAAATATTTTTTGCCTCTGCTAAATTATATTGGTAGGGGGAAATAGACGAATCGGATGAAGTATTAAAAATATTTGTAACGGGGCTGTAAGCAAGCTGACCATAATTACCAAGAAATTCAGTTAATATTTCCTGCCTGTTTACTGCCATTGCCAATGCTTTTCGGATTTCTTTATCACCCCAGATTGGGTGGGGTTTAATTTTTTTAGTGCGATTATATTCTTCGTTGTCGATGTTGCTTAAACCAATAAAATCATACTGCCTCCCTTTGATTGGTCCTACCGAAAAACCGTTTAACTTTTTAAAATTATCTGCGTCCTCGCTTTTTATATCTTCCAGCAAATCTACTTCTCCACTGCGAAGCTGATTTATTCTGCCGTTGTAATCGGGAATAATTTTAAAAATAAGTTCGCTAATATTTTTTTTATTATATAAAAATGAAGCGGAGTCTGAATGTAATATTATAGCTGAGTTTCTATCCCAGTTTTTTAACTTAAAGGGTCCATTACTTACCGGCTTGAAATTAAATTCTGCAGTTGGAAGATCACTTCTTTTATATTTTTCTAAAATGTGTTTTGGAAGTAGAGGAATACTTATATCAAATAAATTAGGATTTGAATAAGGCTTAAATCTAACAATCATTTTATTGGGAGAAATTATTTCAAATGATTTATTTATATCTATGTGCTGGTCTTCTTTGGTATAAAAATTATCGAATGTTCCGAATAGTCTGCTTTCAACAGCGGGATCGGAATAAAGATCAAAAGAATAAACAACATCTTCAGTTGTTAGTTTCTCTTTATCAGTCCATAAAATATCATTGCGTAATTCAATTGTCAGCTCGGTGCTGTCTTTATTCCAGCTCCAGTTTTCAGCAGCCATCGGGTAAGAAACAATATTTGATTTTGAATTATCCCAACGGTGCTGAACTAAAGATAAAAAAAGAAGTTCAACAATATTTGATTCAGTGCCGGAAAATGAGTAGAGAGGATTTAAGGATTCAATGTCTTCTCCAACCGCAATTACAACCCGATCGTTTATTACAACTGATTCATTTTGACAAGATGAAAAACTAACCAGCAATGCTGTAATAAAAATCAAGATGTATTTCACAGTTGATACAATCCTTTAAAAGTAAAGTTTATATGTTAACTGTTAATTTATTATTTTGTTAAACAAAACCAAAAATCAGTTATACTTTTTGATGCTTAAAATTGCACTTGATAAAATTATTCTTAAAGGCAGCAGCCAAAATAAACTGCTTCTGCAGAATATAAATTTTACTTTACCTGCAAATAATATTTTTACAATCCTTGGTAAAAATGGAAGCGGAAAAACTACTTTAGTAAAGGCATTGACAAAATTACTGGACGAAAATTATTTTGAAGTAAACGGTAAAGTCTTTTTTGAAAATGAAAATCTTTTTTTAGCAGCTAATGATAAACTGAATTTTTTACGCCGCATTAAAATTAAATATGTTTTTCAAGATGCTATTAATTGCTTCGACCCGCTGAAAAAATTGGGATACTATTTTTCCTTAATTGACTGCAATAATTTTGAAACTGAAAAAACTTTGGGATACTTTCGACTCCCCTCCCGGAATAAAATTAGTTCAATGTTCCCTTATGAATTAAGCGGCGGAATGGCGCAAAGACTAATGTTCGTGTTTACCTTGATTGCCAGTCCTTCGCTGATAATTATGGATGAACCCACTTCCGGAATAGATGTCGGCGTTGCAAATCTTTTTTTGTTGAAGATGAAGGAGTTCATTTCTCAACCCGGGCATTCTATTTTAATGATTACACAAGATATTGATTTTGCCGTAAAGGCTGGTGGAAAAATTGCATTGTTAAAAGATAACAGTTTATCTGAATTTGTTCCGGCAGAATCATTACTTAATGAGGATAGCCTTAACACAGACAATTTATTATCAGCTTATAGAAAGCTGTTGTGAAAACAATATTATCTATTCAAGGATTAACCTATAGTGTGAATGATAATTCCCAAAAGAAAATTATTCTTGATAATATTTCTTTCACTCTGGAGGAGGGAAAAATACTTGGCATCGCCGGAGAATCAGGCAGCGGTAAAACTACGCTTGCTAAAATTTTATGCGGCTTGAATATTCCTGATTCAGGAAAAATTATTTTTAACAGTTCCGTAGAAGAAATAAAAAATCGCATTCAGATTTTATTTCAAAATAACGGCGAGTTATTAAACCCCTACCGTAAAGTAGAAAATATTTTAAGTGAAGCTTTAGCAATCGGGAAAAAGAAAAATAATCAATCAATAGAATTAAAAGGGCTGATGCAAATAGTTGATATTGAAGAAAACCTTTTGCAGCGTAAATGCTGCCAGCTAAGCGGGGGGCAGCAGCAGCGTGTGGCGCTTGCAAGAATTCTTGCTGTAAAACCAAAACTAATAATCCTCGATGAACCATTTTCCGCACAGGATTCCGAATCACAGTTAAACTTTTTAAATCTTTTTAAAAAGATAAATGCGGAATTAGGCGCCACATTAATATGCATTGCACACAGTCTTAAAATTTTAAGAAAGCTTGCCGACGAAGTAATTATTCTTTATAAAGGCAAAATAGTTGAACAGGGAAAAACAGAAATAGTTTTCTCTTCACCGCTGAATAGCTATACAAAGTTCCTGTTAAAAGCCGAATCTTATAATTTGAAGTATGAAGATATTTTGAATGATTAAATAACGATAATTATTTTAACACAATCATTTTTTTTACAGTAGTATTAAAAGCCTCAAGCTTGCAGAAATAAACTCCCGAAGCCAAACCGGTGGCATCAAAATTAACTTCATATAAACCTTTTTCCTGATTTTCATTCACCAAAACTTTTACTTCCTCTCCAAGTATATTTAAAATAGAAAGTTTAACCTGGTGATAAGCTAATATTTCATAAACAATTTTTGTCATTGGGTTAAAAGGATTGGGAAAATTGTTATACAAGTAGTCTGATGCGGGCGGGCTAAAAAAATATTCCTCCCCCATATTCAAAGAATCAACTTTTACAATACTTGACCAGATATCTTCACCGGTGTAACTAACAGCAGTTTCGTAAGACAAAATAAAATTGTCGCCTTTACAATCAATGCTTAATGGTCGTGGTTCTGAAGTGTAGTTATCTTCAGGATAATTATATAGATGATAAAACTGCTGCCGGCGATAATTATCATTTGCATAAAATGCGAATGCTTTTGATTCTTCATTAATAGCCAGCAAAGTTTTTTTGTTCTCAAATTTCAGAATGTTGTACTTTAAGAAGGAAGAAGTAGAATTTATGGGATCTGTAAATTTATATATGCCGCTATCATTGTATCTTCTTACCAAATTGTACTGGTTATCATCTTTTTTAAATAAAATAACTGCATTTAATCCATCATTTTTGCAAATAAGATTTAAAAAGTCCGAATCTAAATAGGAGTAATCAATTGTAAATTGACTTTCGATTAAATCGCCATATTTGTTATAAGATTCTCCGTAAATATTACTATCTGTAAAGTATTTCCATATTAATAATATATTTAAAGAAGTGTCTATCGAAACTTTAATGGGATCAAAGGACATATTGTCGGAAGTGTGTTTTATGATTTCGGAAGAAGAAATAAAATTTAATTCTGAGTCGGTTCGCCTTGTTATAACATAATTATTATTATACGAGCAGAATATTAATTGATCGTTATTATTTACACCAAAAGAAAAATCATCTCCCGGATAGGAGGTGTTAGCCTTTATATATACGTTACTTCCTAATTTCTCCCCCGTTGTACTTACACGCTGCAGATAAAAATTTGAAATGTGGCTTGCGTCCAGGCTATTAAAACCAATGACAAAAGTTCCATCTGAAAACGAACCAATAGATTTTTTTATCTCTAAAATTTCTGTGTTCGTGCCTTCATTTATTTGGATGTTTCCTCCGATTGGATTGAACAAAGGATCATAAACCTGTGCATATAAATCTTTGCCGCCGTTGCGCCGGTCTTCCCAAACTATAATAGATCCCCCCTTACTGTTGAATTTTACTAAAGAATTTTTTTGATCGGCATTTGATGTATCATCATTTATTTTTTCAATATTGTTGGTTGAACTAAAGCTGCCCGAAAATTTCTGAAAACCAATATTTAAATTATCAGCATAATAATATTCGAAGGCAAGATATAAAGAATCACCAATCACATTAGTCATTCGATGACTGAATGGCACGATGCTTAATTCAGTATTAAAATGATATTTGAATGGAGCATATTTTAGTTCACCTAAATTATTTATTTGAACTGAAAATGAATTACTATAATCACCTATGATCATATTAAAATTGCTCTCGCTATCAGACGCGATGTCAAGGATACTCAGGGAATAATCTGTGTAATTAATATTATCAATGTTTGTAAATTCATTTGTATTAGAATCAAACAACCTAAAATAAATTTCCTTATAATATGTGAGAATATTTTCATTTATCCATGTTATCAGAAATTTTCCATCATTCAGTGCATGTGTTTGCGGGGAAAAATAACTTGAATTTATTTCTGAAGTTGAAACTATAATATTCGAGCCTATTTTTTCTCCAAGTGTATTTAGCTTTTGCAATATTATAGATGAAGAATCCGGCTGAATTAAATACCACACAACACAAAAATTACCACTGCCATCTTCTGAAATAGAGTTTTGCCATAAATCATTGTACGCAATTAGCTGCTTATCATTAATGTCCAAATTGCTTCCGGTAAAACTTCCAAAAGGATCAACATATCTTGAAACAATTTTATAGAAACTTGCATCATCTAAAGCAACCCACGTTACCACAAACGATCCGTCATTATTAATTGCAACGTCGGGCGAAGAAATTAAATCATCACTTGAAAGATTAATGTTTATTATTGCGCCGACTTTTTCTCCACTGCTGTTATATCGCTGTGCTTTGATATTAAAAAGATCCTGTGCCCAGACTACTACAAAATCGCCGCGATCGTTTGCATCTATTGATGGATATTTCGGCATCACACCTGAAATACTATTTACTTTATTATTGCTTCCGATCTTTTCCCCATCCTTATTGTAGAACTGGCAAAATACATTCTGGTCCATAAAACGTTGATCAATCCACACAAATGCAAAGTTACCCTCCCCATCAATTGCAGCAATTATTCCAGACTGATCAGCCCCATACTCGCCCTCTAAAGAATTGACCCTGAAAGCATCTTTTATAATTACGGCTTCAGATGTATCGCTTAATATTGTGTCCTGCTTGTTCAGCGGTAAACCTTGAGAAAAACTTACATCTGAAAGAGAAATAATTATAAAAACAATATTCAGTATGATGATAAAATTTATTTTCCTCATAATAAATGTCCCTTTCGATTTACTGACAAGTTAAAAATAAAAATTCAATCCCAGACCAACACGGGTAGCAAATTCCGACATCGAAATATCTGTAACATCTGAAGTCGTCCAATACTCGCTGATATATCTATAATCATAGTTAGAATCTAAAGATGAATATATGAACCTGATGCTTGAAGTCAGTGATAAAGATTCGTTAAAGAAATACTCGGCACCAAATCCAAAATTAAAATGCCAGGGGGAATTCAATCCCTTGATGTATTCTTTAATATTATCTTCTGAAGTATAGAGAGGATCTACAGGCGGGAAAAGATTCTCATCTTTATCTTCCACTATTGCAAATTGTTTACCCGCACCGGCAAGTATGAACGCACTGACTTTGCCTTTTATAATATCTTTAAAATAATATTTTAAGCCTATGTTGAAATCAAATAGTTTTAATCCCATTGTAGATATATTTCCATTAGCAAATGCAGTATCTGAATAGATAATGTGCGTCTCATATCTTGATTCAGCAAATGAAGAAGAGTAAGATACATCTAAAGTTACTCGTAAGTTTTTTGTAAGAAGATAAGTGAGCTGCGCCTCCATATTCGTTTCGTTTCTTGAATTACTAAATGTGTATAAATCATCCTGGGGATATGTTTTTCGAATAACGGTATAGTAATTTCCCGAATAATACGGCACATACAAAACACCAAAAGACCAGTCATTTTCTATTGGACTTAGTTTTTTATCAAAGACTTCTTCAATTTCTTTATCTATCCGATCCGCTTTCTCTTCACGAAGTTCTTCCTTTATCATTGATAACCTTTTCAATTCATCGCTTGTTTGTTTTTCCTTATCTAATTTATCCATCCTTTTAGAAATATAATTTTCTATTTCCTCCAGATTACTTTTATACCCGCCATCCTTTGAATAAATATCGCCCATATCCTGCAAACTAATTTTATCTATTGCAAGAAGAATAATAAACTCGGTCTGTTCATCCATATAAATAAATTCAACCTTCGACTCTTCTGCTTTAGTGATAAGGCAGGGGTAAGTTCTTCCATCTATTAAAGAGATTGTATCGGGGTAGGGATTTTGTGCAAAGACAAAGAAAGGAAGTAATACCAACAATAATATTTTCATTAGAGACTCCTCTAAAGTATGTAGAAATGAATTTTTAGAATTAAATTGATTAGAAGAAAAAACAAGCTAAACGATGAAGTTAAACGGGGCGAGAATAAACCAATCGAAATTTTTAACGGAAGCTTAAACCATAAAATAGAAATTACCAAAACCAAACAAACATTCTCCAAATTACACTCACTTTTAAATTGCCCAAGAAATAATTAAAACTGAAAATATCGCAACTGCAAAAAGTTGTTAATTATTTTCTAATTCAAATTTATATTATTTGATTGGAAATCCGAAAAGCAAATAATAAAAAATTGGGGTAAAAAATAATCCTATATCAAATTATGTTCAAAGATGCCTGCAAGTTAATTTTTCAAACTCTTTACTTATTAATTCCCCTTAGTGAAACTTAGTGACCTGATGCCTTTGTGGCTCAATTTCTTACTTTTTCTTTTGCCACTAAGACATATATAACAAAAAAAATAGTACGCTGATCTGACTGATTATTTATGATTGATTAAGATCATAAAAAATCATAAGCATCATAAAAATCAGTGTACCATTGCTCTGCTCTTTTTCCTCTAATTCTTAATTAAAAAGGCGCCCAGTTTTTTATAACTGACCGCCTTTAGGGGGTGGGTATATTGTACATTTTTTAGACTAATTAGTTTTAACGAGCGGGAGATTGAGTTATTTAGTTTTCCTACCCAACTATAACTGTTACTATGGGTGAGGGAAGTCCAACTTCCTCATTCTTGATAACAAGCTGATTATAGTACTGCCTGCTTTCAGGAGCGCCGTTCAGCTTAGGGCGATCGTCAACAAACCACGGGGTAACAGAAGTGCCGATAAATATAAAATTTACTTCGTCTGCACGTTTGCTGTAAACATTATAAGCATCAGCGCCCTGCATATTGCAGTGTACTTTTACTTTACTATCCGGCAGCAGCCTAGTCTTAATGGTTGCCTGCATAGTGTCAGGGTTTGGATCGGGTGTGCTGGCTTCGATGCCTAAATACTCACCGATTGCGGTGGTGTAATTAGAACTCGCTTTCATCAAAGCAACAATTTTCCTGATACCCCCTGCATTGCTGATAGTAGTTTTTCTTTTTGATTCTGCTTCAGCAACTTTAGAACGGTAATCTGTTTCAAGAACTTTTTGCTCTGCATAAGAAGTACGCATAGCGGTTATCGCTGCGAGCAATGCTGTCTGCTGTGCCGGTGATACACCGAGCGTTGCAGATTGTGAGGGCAGTTTTGTCGAGAAAGTTTCTGCCCATGTATCCTGTCCATCATAGGTGGAGGGGATATAATCGACTTTTGACATTTGAGCACCTGTATTTTTTTTAAATTATGTTAATTATGCTCTCCATATTAAAAACATTGCATGCTTAATATTTTTATTTTGAAGAACCATTATTGAATGGTCAAAAGGTGTGCCAAAATAATTTTTAATAAAAATTAAAAATTTCAAAAATCAAAATTTTGCAGATATTTAAATAAAAAGATTAGAAATTAAATCATAATCAAAGGGAGGGGGATTTTAATTTGCTAAAATTGCGTCTAAAACTCCATCTCAGAAATGCTAATTAAAAATTTTAGTAAGTAAAATGTTAATAAGATATTCCGAACTCGGATTTTGGATTACTAAAATCTTAATAATGCTTTCAAAATGAAATTTTTAATATCATTATTTTGGTTTTTTATATGTGGAATCAATTTTTTTATATCAGAAATGAGGATTTTTGTATCAGAAATTTGAGAAACGATATGGTTATTCAGATTTTAAGAATTAAAAATTACTGTAGTAAAATATCCAACTGTAAAAATTACCTGTAATTAATTACATGTGTAAAGAAAAATTACAGAGCTGTTTTTTATTTCTTCAATAGAATACATAAAAACAAATTAAGTTATATCCATAAATAAAATAATTAAAAAACACTTAAGAATTATTTGACATTGGCGAGAGCAGTTAATAAGTTAAGCCAAACAAATAGGATGTTTTTGTGAAAAAGGCAGTTTGTGACAGGTTAAGGAAAATAAAACAAGAAATAAATTTTATAAAAAACAGTAATAAGTAAACGCAGCATAAATTGAAAAACTGATGGAATGACAGCATGCAGACCCTATTTATAAATATTGTAATTTTAATAGAAAAACAAAACAATTGGAATGATATCCTGCAGTACTGAGCAGGATATCGTTCCTTAATCAATATAACAGTGCAGTATAAGTAATAGTTATACGTTTAGTTAATATTGGAATTAAGTTATACAATGTTTTCACTGAAAGATTCCATTATAAAAGTATTCCTTTTAGTTCTTTTCATTTCTGGGATAATAGTAATATTTCAATATCCTGCAAAACTTTTGGATCTAGAGAATTATGCAATTCCAATATCACATACTTTAGCTTTATTAATTTTTATCATATTAATTCGGAAAGAAGACATAAAAGAAGATTTTAAAAAGTTCAAACAAAATAAATCATCATTTTTAATTTATTCTATACTTCCATTACTTTCGATTACATTTTTCATAGTTGAAATCCCAGTTGTTTTAATATTACCAAATTGGAGCAACTTAACTGGTATATCAAGTATTAAATCGTCTAATGTTAC
>Ga0172373_10012182_pt1 | contig 10119 bp, 5 predicted proteins | sample Lak10m_2_FD_114546 | JGI IMG/M metagenome (GOLD analysis project Ga0172373, IMG submission 114546) | Freshwater microbial communities from Kabuno Bay, South-Kivu, Congo - kab_092012_10m | ecosystem: Environmental > Aquatic > Freshwater > Lake | place: Democratic Republic of the Congo: South-Kivu...
CACCTCGGCTTTGAAGCTGTCAGTGTGTTTGCGTCTCGTGTTTTTCATAAGCAACTGCAAGTTTAAGTTTTCTTAAGTTGCTGTCCAAATTTTCCCGACCAGCTCAGTCAATAAAGGTTTGAAGTTCTGCATAATTTTGATAAAATCAAGGTTGGTCGGCAACCTGACCGTTTGGGAGATATTCCCGTTATTTGCGACTGTGATTTATTTTTATAGTCGATGCTGAACGGGGGCATCTACGATGGCACGACGTTTAGGAGTGCTGTGCGTAGATGCAAAGTTCAGCGCATATTTATTCACACCCGCAGGCTTCACATTCTGCCAATGTTTCAAAAGGAATTACACCTCCATCTCCTTTCCAAATGAAGAATTTACATTTTTTTTCATTTCTGTCAAAGTAATATTTGGAGATTGTGGCAATACCACCACCTGAATCAGGCACAAGGTTACATTTGGTTTGGCATTCGGTAAGGCTTTCTTCCTCTTTGTCACAGCAGGAGGAAAGAAAGAATAGAGCCAGTAAAAGGCAAAAAATTTGAATAAGTTTCATTATATAGAAATTTAGTGGTGAACAATGATTCGTTTACTCCCAACAATCTCATTTCCGCGACGGATCATCAGGTAATAGACACCTGACGTAATACCAGACAGGTCGAGTTGGCTTTGGGAGGCATTTATTTTTTCCTGCCGACTGATACTGCCTGTATTGGATACCAAAACTGCATAAACATTTTGGCCAATATCAAAATCCTTTGGAAACTCCACTTGCACATAATCACTGGCCGGGTTGGGGTAAATCTTGATGTCTTTACCTTTCAAAAACACCACTTCTTCGGTATTCGTGATGTAGTTGATATTACCACACCCCGGTTCGAGGCAGCCTAAGGAATCTAATTTCAAAAGCCAGTTATGTGATTCCCATACTCCCGTCATGTAGTTCGTTATGGTGCCTGTGGCGATGTAGCCGCCATCGCTGGTGGGGATAACGTGCTGCAAGCCGAAAGTTCGCCCTTGATAGGTGCTGTCTATGTATGAACGCTCCCAAAGCACTTCCCGGTTTTCATCTATTCTGAATAGCCAACCGAATAATTTGGGATTGCTTAAGTTGATATAGTTAGGGTATTCGTGTCCACAACCAACCAAGCCGCTTTCCCATACAGACTCCATGTTCCTGATCTCCTTGAGGGTTTGATTTTGGAATACGACCGTATCCAACACATTGCCCGACATATCCGTTAGAAATATGGCAGGCGGGGTGAGGTCGTGGTTCGGGATATTTAAATTATCTATACACCATGATATGGCAATTATGCCGTTGTTCACTTGACTTGGAACACAACTCCAGCAATCATAAGAAAATGGTAAATCTACTTCCCAAGTTACATTTCCTAACATATCGAACAATGACACCCCTGCTTTCAAATCCAAGAAGCAAGTATCTGGACAGTATTTAAAACTAGCGATAAGATTCCCTTGGTTGTCTGTTTCGAGTTTCTGAGATAGCATTGACTCATTGTCATCGCCATAGTAGAATTCATTCAAGGGATTTCCATCCATATCTGTGACAACAAAATACATAATCGGTGCCGGGCGGTTGTTGATGTTTCGGTCTTGTGCGCCACACAGCACTAAATTATCCATCCAAAGTGCCAGCCTCGGAAATTCGTCCTCGACAGATGGGTTCCCGTATTGCTTGTTCCAAAGGACGTTTCCCAAACTATCAATGCAGTATAATACAAATTGACTATTCACCCCATTGGTATGCCCAGAGGCATAAATTTTATCATTATGCACAACCATATTTGACACTGTGGGCCTGAAAGGGTAAATATTTGACCACACTACGTCTCCATTATTGTCTAATTTTGAAATCATACAACAGGTGTAATCTGAATTGCCTAAACAATCTGCCGCTGACAACATTATGTATCCGCTATGAATTTCAATCAATACCCAACCGTTTTCTGGATTTAACTGAAAATTAGAAAACACTTTGGAGAAGGTGACCTGCTGCGCATTAATCACATTCACCCAACACAACAACAGGAATATCGAGCATAAGTGTCTCATATTCAATAAAAAATAATCGGCGGTGCTGACTCTTGCCAGCACCGCCGATGTGTGAAAAATTAGTGTTGAATAGTGAATTTTGCGCGGTGTGCTACCTTGCCCTTGTCACTGATGACTAAAAAATAAACGCCGTCTGGCAGGTTGGCCACACCCAGTACCCGATTGGTTTCTTTTGCGCCAATTGCCTGGGAGAGGTGCTGTCTGCCCAAGAGGTCAAAAATCCGAATTTGCGCATCAGCACTTTCGGGCAGATCAGGCCAAGCCACGACCAATTGGTCGCTTGCTGGAACAGGATAAATTTTTAACACATCCGTTGCGATATGCCCCGTCGGGCTGCTCCGTTCTTCCATGATCTCGTACTCGTCCGGGAAATATACGCGGTCTTTGAGCAGACCGAGTATGCCCCGCGCGTAGCCTCGAACAGGCGAATAACCGTCGGCCACGCTGTTCAGGTATGCCTCCTGCGTAGCACTTAACTCAAAACCAATGGGGTTTTGCAAACGCTGCAGGTTGATCAGTTGGATGTCGCGGAACTGTGCGTCGGTTACGCCAGCAACAGGCAATTGGCTGAGCAACTGGCTTGCACCTGCATAATCCTGACGGCCCATGCGGAGGCCGAAAATGGCCCATTGTGCCGCTTTGCTCTGCTCGCCTGCCAACAGACTCTCGGCTGTGGCAAAGTCCTTTTGATCAAGTGCCTCACTAACGAGGTGTTTCAAGATGGCTTCTTTTTCGGCCAATATTTGGTAATACTGCACTTTGGCATTCGCATCGGTATGGATACTTGGAACCAGAGTTTGCAACTGCTGTCTTTTAGTATTCAAGTCGCCCTCTGTGGGGCTTTGCAAGCCATCGGGCAGTCCGCCAAATTTGGAGCAATCAACTGTAAAAGTACCGGGAACGGGATTTTTGGCATAATTCCCTATGGTAAGCGGCTCAGGGTCACAATCAACCGGTGGCTCGCTGGATTCGTAGTAGTAGGTGAAAAAATCAGTAGTGCCTGAAGTAACAATGTCAAGTTGTACACCCGGGTCGCTGAAGCAGTTGTCAGCAGGAGATTCTACATTGCCTTGCAAAGCCCGAACAGTTCCATTATTCCCGGGGAAGAAAGAATTGGTCAGGATAAAGTCGCGGGCAGGTGTCCAGCCGTCAATGAAGTCGTTCCCCAAGAACTGCATTTCCTTGTTCTCTCCAATAGCAATAATGCCGATGTTGCGCCGTGCGTCAATGCGGTTGCAACCGATCAGGTTTTGGTTGATGACGTTGTTGAAGCCTGTGTTGGCTGTCCACGCGCTGATGCCTACGTCCACGAACTTGTTGCCGCCGATGCGGAAGTTGCTCGGCCCGTCCAGCACTACCCCATATTGTGAACCTTCGAAGTTGTTGTTCACCACGTCCATAGAAAACTTGCCGTTCGGGTTGTACAGCCCGAACCAGCCAGTGGCCGTGGATGCATTGATGTCATATTGGTTGCCGTAAAAGTTGTTCTCCGCCGCCGTAGTCCCGATGACTGATTTGTAAGACATAGGATAGGTGGCATAACAACTAATACCGATTTGGTTGGATTCTATGTCGCATCCGTTGTGTACCTTGATACCCGCGTCGTAGGTTCGGATACCCTGCATACCTTTGGAGTATATGTCGCAATTGTCAAACTCTATGCCGTCCGTTTCCCAGATCGTGATGCCCTCCCGGTTGGCCCAAGGAACGGTCGGCAGCCCTGCCAAAAATTTCGTATTCTTAAATCGGCTTTTGTTGAGGGCAAATTTGTATTGCATGAATTCCACATCCTTGCGGTTTCTCCGGAAAACAGCATTGTTGTTCGTCCAGATTACGCCTCCCCAGAATTCCGCCCCGTAGCCTCCTCCCGCAGTCACGCCAGTGCGTGCCCACTCAACAGTCCCATTGTCAATCCATACGATGCCCGCCTGATCGGGGTCGGTCAATGGCGCGTTGTGTTCAGGTTGTGTTTTTTGGTTGTTGCCCAATACCTGAATGCCAGACCAATCGGGCGCGTCGCAGCCTTTGGTGACCACGCCACCGTTGTCAACGACCAATCGGGCGTTGCGCTCCACGAGAATGCGCGTCCCTTGCCGCATACCGATTCTTGCCTCGATGAGCAGTTCTGCCCCGGAGTGGACAAAGATGTCGCCGGGCATGTCCATGTCTGTGTCGTAAAGTGTGTTGGTGTTGATGTGGGTGATGGAACCTAATTGAGTTGTCAGACAAGCTTGGAGGACTGATGAAGCCTCTATCATAGCCCTCATTCGTTCTCCCTGTCCGGCTGTAAAATACCCCATGCAGTCGGGATGGGTATAAGCCATGATATTATGTTCGTCCGGGTCGTATGGGTCGCCGTTAGGGTCGATACCAGAGAATTGCCACTCGCAGTCAGGGATACCAACATCAAAATTCATATCGGGGTCTGCAGGAGTATCTTCTACATAGTCTCCACAACTCGCTCCATTGCTTCCATTCACGAATTCAAGGCACACACCGGGGTCACCCAAAAAACCGCCATCGCAATCTGAAAATGGCCCAGCCGGCTCTTCCCCGTGGAAAGTATGCCACAAGCCCAGGCAATGCCCCATTTCGTGGGAGGAAACGCGGGACTTAGAAATTGAGCCAAATGGAGGGTCCCAATAACTTCCGGATACAAAAAAATAATCGCTGGGTATATTGTTTGCAGCCCCTCCCTGAGTGTTTGCGTCATCGGCCATTAAAAAAATGTCAATTCCATCGTTGTGCACATAACCAGAAAAATCACAAATGTAACCATCGGCATATATGGCATCATCCTGTACAAAATTGATGGCACAATCCTGTACAAAGAAGATATTGTGGGGATTAAAATCGGCATTAAGCAGATCAAAAATGCCTTGAACCTCGGCGGGAGTTTGGCCTCCGGAGCCATTACTTCGTTGAACTACATGAAAATAAACTCTGAGGTAGTAAGGGCCTGGTGGATTAAACCCAAGGGGGCTTGGCATTGAACCCTGTGCAACCAAGCTTCCCCCGCGAGTGTGGCAAAAAGTTGGTGTTTGGGCTGCAACCTGGCTCAATGACAAACATAGGAGAAGGCAGGTAGCGAACGCCAAAGATGTCTTTCTAAAATCAAAAATTGAAAATAGTTTGCTGAATCCGTTCATAATGAAACTGTTTGGTTGGTGAAAAATGATGGTTTCGATTTATGTTGACGCATTGACAAGAAGGTGTTTATTCTTGCTGTCTTTGCGCTGAACGGAGGCACTGCTGATGTGGCCGCGTTTAGCGGCTATGTTCGGCAGTGCATAGTTCTACACGTTCTATTTATTGATGTAAACCTTCTTGCGAATACTATTTCCATCTTCATCTTGTATTTCCACGAAATATGTCCCAGTTGGTAAAGAAATCGCCAGGTCAATTGTTATAAATTTTCCAACGTTTTGACGCTTTAAGACCAATTTTCCCAAAGCGTCTAAAACCGTAACTTGTCTTATTTCTACCGGAGACTGGATATTGAAATAAGAGGAAGCCGGAACAGGATAAATATCCACCTGAAGGGGTTTGTTGTCGGGTTGGACAACAGTCGAAACAGGCTGACAAAACAACGTATCGAGACACCCGTCGTTAGTCACTTTCACCAACCAGCAGTATTGTGTGTTGCCCTCATTGGTAGAACCACCTGCCACAATATTTCCACTGCTAAGTACGCCTACCCCCGCAAAAAAGCCGCTGTTGGTGAAATATAAGGGCAGAAAAGGTGCATTGATCTTGCGCTCCCAGATGCTGTCGCCATCCGTCGAGAATTTGTAAAGCCAGCCTACGCGGCGGGTAGGGTCATTGCCGTCTTTCACTAATGTTTCACCTGCGCCGATGTAGTGACCGTCTAAGGTAGGGGCGAAGTCCCACAACCTTACAGAGGCATTTATACCGCTAATTCTGCCGAAATGGCGAACCCACTCTGTTTGAAAAGTACTGTTAATTTTGGAAAGCGTGGGTTGTACAATATTTGTAGGCCCGTTTGATCCAGTTCTGTAAAGACCAAAACATATTATATTACCATCTGCGGCATGGACAAATTTTCTGAAATAGCCTATCTCTGGTTCAATTTCAGATGCCCAATAATTTAATTCATTGCCGTCCGTATCGAAATATAACAACGACAAAATACCTTCATCTGTGGCAGGATCGATCTCAGTTCCGACTCCTGCCAAATAAGAGGAATCATTTAACTTGACGATGTCAAGAATACCATTTTGATAATTACTGTACGCTACATACTTAAACCAGATCGTCTCCCCCTGTTTGTCCACATACCGGATAAAACCATCACCGTAATAATCGGGTCGTTGGATAGAACCGTAAAGCAGATAGCCTCCCGGCGTTTCGAGCAGTTTGTAAAAATAATTGCTCAGGTTCACCGTATCGGGGTATTCTTTGATGAATTCTACTTGAAGTTCATGGTCCAGTTTTATCAAAAAAGCACTCCTCCTGCCCACTGTTGCGGCCATTGCTGCATATCCTCCATCGGCAGTATGTATTATATTTCCCCAAGCCTTATCGGTAGCCAATAGATCGCCTTGTGTGTCTAATATGAAGTTGTGTTTTAGAATATTGCCCAATGAATCGAGTTTAGCAAAAGCAACCCCTTGTTTCCACTCGGTATCGTTGTTGAAGCATGTACCATAGCCAATCAAGGTATCTTCGATTACAATAAATTGTTCAAAATTGCCCCTAGGGTAAGGCAATGAAGTGGCCATATTAAATGTGCTGCTCTGTCCATATATTTCAGAGATTATCAACAGTTGGAGCACAACCAACATTTTGTACTTTGTCATGTCAATAATGATGTGCGGAGATGCCAGGCAACCTGGCATCTCCACGTTAAAAAATGAATCTTAATGGGAAATAATCACTTTGGCATAGCCCGTTTGCCCGTTGCATAGCAATTGCGCCACATAAAGACCATTAGGTATATCGTTGACCGGAATTTCCATTAAACCGCCGGACATCGGTAATAGCAGTTCGCGTCGCAGCCTGCCCTGAATGTCAAACAAGCGCACACGCCCTCCCAAGTTGCCACCGGGATATTCGATGCGGAGCACGTCGCTGGCGGGGTTTGGGTAAATTTTCAGGTTGCTATGCTTGCCCGGAGGAATACTTCCTTTTTGTTTTTCCGGCATGGATCGGAGCTGCGATTCCGAGCAGTCCGGGCTACGCTCTATGCCGTTGCGGCGCAATACTACCTCGGCTAAAAAACCGGCTTCGTCGCATTGAGCGGTGTAGGCTGCGAGTGTGTCCAAAAGCGCATCCGACAATGCGTTCAAAGAAATCCCCAGCTGCAAATGGGGACGCAGCGCGGCGAACACGCCGTCCAAACGCCCAAACTCGTTCTGGCGTGCCTCATTCAAAGTGTATTTTACAGGTATTTGGCTCCAAAGCGTGTCGAAACGCCCAAACTCACCTGTGAAAAAATAGTGCCGCGCCAAACGCAAATCGGCCGGCCAGGTTTGCACCAGGCCCAACCACCGAAAGATGGAATCGGTCTCCACATTCAGGGTGTCCAAGCTGTACTGTGTCAGAATGCGGTTTGCATCCCGGTTCATCTCAATGCGGAGCCGTTTGATGGCCTCGGCTTCTGTCGCTTGTTGTGCGGGGTCGATTATGGCGGGGAATGCGGCGGTCTTGGCCAACCATTGCTGGCGGTTTTGCTGAAAACGCGACTTCCATATCTCAGCCTCAGCTGTCGGGCAGGGAAAACAAGGCTCAGGGTCAGCGCAACTGTTGTTCGGTTGGAAGGTTGGTTTTCTTACAAACCCGGTTATATCGCAAATGTTGTTCGGGTCGCCCGGCGTGCCCGGGTCTTGCGCGGGGTTGCCATCGTAGAAGTAATAGTCAATCGGTGCACCTTCGTTTACAATGGTGCACCAGAAATCCGTCGGCGAGCCGGAGAATATATTGCCGGTCGCACGAATAATATCGTTTGAAAGGTCTATCTCCCCCTGCGTTTTTCTAATACTCCCGCCGGTGATGCGAAAGTCGCCATCAAAATTGCTATCGTTAGAATTACACAGGTAAAGCAGCCCGTCCTCGTCATAGCCGTTAAACCCGGAAGCCCTGTTGCCGATGATGAGACTCGAATAATCATTTTTGAAAATGGTATTATCCATCCCTTCCTCCAGTGCGATACAGTCCGTGCCGATGAGTATTTCAGTGGGAAAATCCTGTCCATCGAAATAGAAATCGTTTCGGGAGAGCGTAAACCCGGTCGTCACACCCCTGATTTCTACACCCTTTACCTCGGACATAAACGAAGGACACGCATCGGGTTTTTTCACCGAAAAATTATTTCCCGTGATGGCAAAACTGCCCGATGAGATTAACTCAATCTCTTTTAAACAACCGATAAAATTTGAACCAGAAACATGAAGCGACCCGTTGGTCTCGGTTAGTTTATCAGCGCGAATGCCGCGAAAAAGTTGCTCAAAACGACTGGACAGCGACACCCTGAAACCGGAGTTCCTCGAATCTATGCCGATAGCCCGTTTCGTTGGATTCTGGCATTGGGTGCGCAAATCCCAGAAACGACCCAAACGGATGTTTAGCCCCTTTATAGCATTTAGTTCGAGCAAGGTGGGCTGTTTGTCGCCGCCTCTGTAATCATTCGTTACGGAAAATATGGGGCCAAGGAAACTGCTGTGATTTTGAAAATTGTACTGGCCGAAACGAATGCCGATGATGTTGTCCTTCATCTGGGCATTCAGCCAAAGCCGCACAATGCCGCCCCCTGTGCCTACCCCTCCATTAGGCGCTGACACATCCTGTACATCAATACCGCACTCGGCATGTTCAATGATGCCACCATTCACGACATCTACCTGCCCTTGTTTGGCAGAGGACTGGCTTGGGTCAAAGGCATCACCCTCTACAATTACGCCCTGCCACATTTTGCCGCATGCGGCAGTAATGGTGGAGGCAATTCTTAGTTTCGCCCCTTTTTTTACCCGGATAGTTGATCCCGGCAGCATTTGCAGGGGCGAACTGATGGCCAGTTCGCCCGATTCAACAACGATGTTCCCCGAAACGCCGGAAGGGGTTGATGCAGGGTAAACAACGTCTTGCAGTCGGATGCTTTGAAGTGCAGGTGCAAGCGCAAGATAAGCCCACATGCGCCTTACCTGTCCGGGTGTAAACCTGTCCCGACAGGGCCCCGGGTCGGCATAAGACATATAGTTCCTGAAAACTTCCAGGGGAAGCCCTGCCGGTGAGACAGATTGTGAACAATCCGTACTTACGGTTATGTTCTGCGGGGAAACAGGGGTATCGCAAACATAATCGCCGCAGCAATAACAATCTGGTTCACTGTTCTGGCACAGTCCTCCCATCTCCACGCACTCTCCAAGCCCTGAGCCGGTATATATATGTGAAAGCCCCAAACAGTGTCCAACCTCATGCACCACTACTTCCGACTGGCTGGCTGGTAAGGCGCCATAAGCACCTGAAACCTCGCAGTAGGCACTCAGCACGCTAAAAGCATAGCCCGCCGCACCGCCGCTGTCTCCACGATCGAAAATATCCAAGGCATCCGTATGGAGGTTGGAAGCCGCATAATTGGATGCCGTAATCACCTCAAATGGAGCATTGCATGGTTCTGTCAAGCCGATAAAATAGATATCGTGTTGGTTGTAGGCTGCATTCAGCCTTTCAAGAATACCCGCAGTTCTGGATGTCAAATCTACGTTCTGTGTCCAAAGATTATTAGGGACTTGAACGTAGTTGATGAAGATTCTGACGTAGTATGGCCCTTCGTATTCAGTATGAGGGCCTTGTATTTGGTAAATTGGCGCTTGCCCCGTTAATCTACTGCTAAAAACGAGGGCTAAAAGTGAAAAAAGCATCTGGTAAATGATTCGTTCCATGTTGTTTTATTTTTGTTATTGTGTAGAACTTTTGCTTACACGCACCACAACGGATATCCCCAAACCCGCACTTCGTGATAAGTACCCCAGATGGACTTATCACGCACTTCGTGTTTTTACTTATCCGTTGTGGTGCGTGTAAGCCCGC
>Ga0172373_10012184_pt1 | contig 10118 bp, 7 predicted proteins | sample Lak10m_2_FD_114546 | JGI IMG/M metagenome (GOLD analysis project Ga0172373, IMG submission 114546) | Freshwater microbial communities from Kabuno Bay, South-Kivu, Congo - kab_092012_10m | ecosystem: Environmental > Aquatic > Freshwater > Lake | place: Democratic Republic of the Congo: South-Kivu...
GCAAATAATACCAGCCGGAGAAAAAATAGCTGATGCCCAAACAGCCGGCTGGTTCGCTCTGGAAACAGAAGCTCCCGCAGCGGGCCGGCCAAATTACCCGCCGTCGAAGTACAGATTTTTGAATAGGAAAAAATAAACATAGTTACAGGCATATTATGATTTACTTCCAAAGATCTGGTCCCCCCATATTGGTGTAACGCTATACTTATCTACGACTTCTGTCGTGCATCGGGGTGTCCCCTTCCGTGGTTGCGAAAATCCTACCTACCTATTCTCCGCTCACTTTTTTTGCACGCAAAAAAAAGAAACATAAAAGGGCGACAGGTGTTTTTTCGCGCCTCCGCCTGCGGGGGATATGCCAATGGTACGATTTTTCGAGGCCAATAAACATCCGGTTGAAAAATGTCCGGATGAATGCTTGTCCCACATGCCAATGGAAGCGTGCTAATGTAATCCAAAGGTAGGATTTACCCGCAATTTTTCGACATACTGTATCGTCCTTCGGGTGGTATAATGGCGCGGCTTCAACCACGCGGGAAGGCTATGATTAATAGGATAATCCGCCAGCTAGCCAATAATGCGGGTGATTTATTTCCTGGGCATTCTTTCTCCGCCTACTTTCTTTTTTTGCCCGCCAAAAAAAAGAAACAAAAAAGGGCGCCCATTTGCCCAACAGCGGCCAAAAAATACCTTTCGCTGATAGCTGTAAATAGCGGAGGGCACCTTCCCCCATTTCTCTTTTTCATCCTGCCCGCCATTTAATCTACAAGGCGACCCTGTGGAAGCGATGTTTATTACAGCTCAGGCTACAAAGCAAATGTTAGCATTTATAGACATTCTTCAGAAAAAAATTTCGTTAAAAAATTGCTATTTGTTAGATAGCTATTTTTTAATTATCTCATTTTCAATTAAATATATTTTTAAAATTGCAATTAAAAAGCATAATTATCTTTTGACAACATCCGACAATCCTGTTTTAAATTATTATATCCCTTATATTTGCTAAAAAAACCAAATTATGAATAATCGGGAATTAACAAGTATTGAAAAGAGGCATCTTATTGAAAAATACCAATCAGATGCCAGACTACTGGAACACCAGCTCGACAAGCTCCACCAATGGATAAAAGAGCTTGAAAATGAGCCTGTTGAAAAAAAAGCAACTGTTCAACCTGCGACACCAGGCAAAACAGAAACGGCTACTAAGGAAAAAGTAGAGAAAGTTAAAAAGGTAGCCGCAGATAAAACTAAAACGCTCGGAAAACGCGGTCCTAAGCCAAAAGAGAAAGTAAAAGACAGCACCGCGCCGGTAGAAGTAGCCGCCGAAAAAGCAGCGAAAATTGTCGTTGAAAAGCCCAAAGCGGTGAAGGCAGCGAAAGGAACTGAAAAAGGAGCTGAAAAATCAGCAGTAGGAAAAATCAAAATTGCCAAACCAGCGAAAGCGCCGAAGCCGGCGAAGGTCGAAAAAACCAGCACGGCAAAAAAATCGAAAGAAGCAGTCCCAGCCGCTGACGCAGCAGCCAGCGAAAAGAAAAAACCAGGTCGCCAGGCTACCATGTCCTTCTGGGATACGTTCGTGCTGGATAAACTGCTCGAGATCAACAAGCCGATGGCGGTAACCGACCTACTGGATGCGATGAAAGACGAGCGCGACGCCCAAAAGCTCAACGAAGGCAACACTATGCTGAGCCAGCTACTCAACCGAAGCCTGCACAAATTGTACCACAAGATGCAATTAATCAGTCGGGAAGAATACGATGGAAGAGGGTACCTCTACAAGACCCTTGGAAAATAAAGGGTGCTGCGTATTTCTTTTAATAAAAAAGCCATTTTCGCTGCGCGAAAATGGCTTTTTTATGGGACCCGCTGTACCTACGGTTTCAGTCGTGGAATGAGGGTGACCTATCCCGGTTAGTACACCTGAATACCATACTCCTGTTGGGGTATTATTTCTCCGATGGGCTGTAAGGCGTACCCATGGTCGGCTGCCACCTGGCTAAACTCTTTTTCAAAACCTGGCTGCACGGCAACCAGCAAGCCGCCACTCGTTTGTGGATCGCTCAGGATGGTTCGTTTTTTACCTTCCGCCCCCGCCACTTTATGGCCATAGCTATCCCAGTTTCGCTGTGCGCCACCGGGCACACAACCCGCATCGATATAGGAATCGAGGGCTTTGGCATCGAGTTGGGGCACCTGTTCGAAGAATACCCGGGCGCTGACATTCGACGCCTCGCAAAGTTCGCTGAGGTGTCCCAGCAAGCCAAAGCCGGTCACGTCGGTCATCGCTTCTACATATGGAAGCTGTCCAAACACATACCCTACCTTGTTCAGGTGCAGCATGCTGTTTTTGGACAATAAGGCGTGCTCCGGAAGCAATAGGCCCTTTTTTTGAGCCGTACTAAAAATGCCTACCCCCAGCGGTTTAGTGATAAAGAGAAGGCTACCGGGCGTAGCGCCCCCATTTTTTTTCAGGTGCTCCAGACGCACCCTTCCCGTGACGGCCAGTCCAAAAATAGGCTCTGGGTTATCGATGCTATGGCCGCCGGCGAGCGGAATACCCGCTTCGGCACATACTTTTCGACCACCTTCTACCACGCGGTTGGCCACTTCGGGAGGCAGTACGTTCACAGGCCATCCCAGGATAGCAATAGCCAGCATCGGCTGGCCGCCCATTGCATAAATATCACTCAGCGCGTTGACGGAAGCAATGCGGCCAAAATCCTCGGGGTCGTCCACGATAGGCATAAAAAAGTCGGTAGTGCTTACCACCGCTTCGCCATTTCCCCACTCAAACACCGCTGCGTCGTCTCGCTCTTCGTTGCCGACCAGCAAGGCGGGATAATGGATCTTTTCTGTTTGCTGCACGAGGATATGATCGAGTACCCGGGGCGCAATTTTACAACCACAGCCCGATCCGTGGCTGTATTGTGTGAGTTTACAATCGATTGGATTCTGCATAATCAATTAGAATTCGAGCATCGTTTTCTGTGTCCACCCCCGAAATTTCGAGTTTTAACCGCGGATCAAAGAGCCCCTTGCTCGTGGTATAAGCATACGTTTTGTCGTAATATTTTAATGCAATCGCGGCGGCGGCGGCATAATCTCCCTGTTGCAATGATTCCAGCGCAGCTTTTACAAACTGCCCGCCGAGTTTGCGTTCGATACGCACAAAGGCCGCCTCCAGCTCTTCCCCGGAAAATTGTCCATACCCCTCCACTAGGTGATTCACCCTGGCCTCAAAGGGCATATGTACCTCAATTAAAGGGCTGCGCTGCAGGCGGTGCCACAATCCTTCTGGCAGAAATACCCGGCCGATAGAACGGCTTTCGTTTTCTACCCATACCCGGCGTCCGGGTTCCAGCCTGTGAAGGGCTGCATATAGGTTATTTTCAAATTGTTCGACCGAGGGCTGGGGCAGTTCGCCCAGTGCGCCAAAGGAGGATCCTTTGTGGTGCGCCAGCTTTTCCAGATCGAGTATTTGCTCCCCCATGCGCTCCATCTGGTGCAATAAGGCCGTTTTACCGCTGCCCGTGGGACCACCTAGAATCAAATAGGGCATGGAACGGCTTTCGAATTCGGCCAGAATATGTCTCCGGTACGCCTTGTACCCTCCCTGCAATACCGCCACCTCAAAACCAGCAAAACTGAGTAGCCAGGCCAGGCTCCCACTTCGTTGACCACCCCGCCAGCAATGGATGGTCACCTGCCGATTCGGCGACAGGCGCTCCGCCTCTGACACATACCAGGCGAGCTTTGCGCCAGCATACTTCAGCCCCTTTTGGAAGGCAGCCTGCGGGCTTACCTGTTTGTATAAGGTACCTACCACAACCCGCTCCTCGTTTGAGAATAAGGGCAAATTAACTGCGCCGGGAATATGCCCCGCAGCGTACTCCGCCGGCGTGCGCACATCCAGTACCACGCCTGGTTCCCGCTGCTCCAGCCAAGTAGCAATTTCTGCTTTTCTCATTTCTCTGACAGATTAAAACGGCTCGAAACTATCGGCGACTTACTACCTTTCGCGTACGTATAAAAACCCTCTCCCGATTTAATGCCCGTGCGCCCTGCAGCTACCATATTCACCAATAGCGGGGAGGGGGCGTATTTCGGATTTCCAAACCCATCATGCAACACGCGCAGGATGCTCAAACATACATCTAATCCGATAAAATCAGCCAACTGAAGAGGCCCCATTGGGTGTGACATGCCCAATTTCATCACGGTATCAATTTCACGAACGCCTGCTACCCCTTCGTATAAAGTGCTAATAGCCTCATTAATCATGGGCATCAGAATGCGGTTGGCCACAAACCCCGGATAATCCTGTACTTCTACCGGTGTCTTGCCAATCGCAGCCGAAAGCGCCAACACCGTCGCACAGACCATATCCGAGGTGGCATAGCCCCGAATGACTTCCACCAGCTCCATCACAGGAACGGGATTCATGAAGTGCATCCCAATAACGCGCTCTGGGCAGCTCGTAACAGACGCAATACCCGTTATGGAAATCGAAGAGGTGTTGGTCGCCAATATACAGGACGCCGGCACCAGCCCATCGAGCGAACGGAAAATGCGTTTTTTCGTTTCCTCCTGTTCCGTCGCCGCTTCAATCACCAAATCTGCTCCAGCCACCCCGTTGGCCAGGTCGGTGAAGGTCTCCACCTGTGCCAAGGCACGGATTTTATCCGATTCCTGTAACAGGCCCTTTCGAATCATGCGGTCGAAGTTGATAGCAATCGTGTGCAAGGCCTGTGAGAGCGCCTCCGCCGAGATGTCGATGAGGGCCACGGAGTAGCCGTTTTGAGCAAACACGTGCGCAATTCCATTTCCCATCGTACCTGCCCCTATGACAGCAACGCGATTTATACTCATAATACTGGATATTTTGACCGGAAACAAAAGACGCTAACAGCCCGTTTGTACCCCAGTAACCGTAAGTGATTGTGTGGGACTTATCGTATATTTCCACAGCGGCACAAAAGTAAATTCAAAACATCAGAATGCGCTACGTTTGTTTTCTCTTTATCGCGGTCAGCATAGGATTTTGGATACCCGCCCACGCGCAGGAAAATCCGCTGGATCAGATTGCGGCCAGTGTACAGCTCGATTCGGTGGTGGTAATCGCTCAAAAGCAAGGCTTCGATGTACGTGATTTCATCCGCCTGGTACAGGAAGACACCACGTTCTCGGGCGCGTTCCGTCGATTGCGCACTATGAACTGGAAAGGGCATCACACCATGTCATTTGTCGATTCCCGCAACCGCCCATTGGCTTCGTATAGCAGCCATACCCGGCAAAAAGTGGTTCAGGCATGCCGGGAGATGCAGGAACTGGACCGAAAGGTAGAAGGAAGATTTTTCAAAAAAAATGGAGACTTCCGATTTATTACGGCCGACCTATATGATCGGGTGTTTTTCACCCACGGACGGGTATGCAATACCGGGAGCAAGGCTTTACCGACTAAAGAAAGTGGATTAGACCATTACTACACGGCCTTGAAGCACTTTATCTTCGAGCCTGGCGAAGAGGTGGACGTGCCGTTTATTGGCGGGAAAACGGGCCTGTTCAACCCGGAAATGCTCCCCGCCTACGATTTTCAAATCAAGGCCGATAGCACCGCCGCGGGGAAGCCCGTCTATGTGTTTGGTGCCCGTATCAAACCGGATTTCTTTAGCCAGCATCCCAACCGAAGTATTGTACAATACATGGAGACGCGATTTGAGCGAAGCAGCCTACAGGTGCTCGAACGATCGTACCGGCTGGCCTACCGCGGCCTGGCCTTTCGGTTCGACGTAACTATGTTTGTTCGTCTGGATTCCTTTCAAGGTGGATATTTTCCGGCAGAAGTACGGTACGAGGGCTCCTGGGATATTCCGATGCACCCGGAGGAAACGGGCCGGTTCAGCGCTACCTTCACGCCATGGCAGTAACGGCATTCCAGCACAGAAGCTATAGTAAAAAAAATAGGATATTCTTCGCAGCAAGCGAAGAATATCCTATTACACTACCTCATAATTCATAGCGGGGTCAACACCACCGGCTATTAGTTTTTGAAGTAGGATGTTTCGTTTTTACCGCCATCCTGAACTTTTTCCAGGCGCGTTTTGAACTCAGCCGATAAGTCCACCTTATTCAGGCGGGCATAGATTTCCTTGAGTGCAATCAGCGTATTGGTATCATTCGGGTCGATGGACTCGGCTTTCTGGAAGTGTGGCAATGCCAGCTCAAATTCGCTGAGCACCTTTGTTTTCATCGCCTCGTATTTTTTAAGACCCTCTTTGGAGTAGTCATCTGCAAGCAGGTTCATTTGCTTGGTGAGCAGGGCGGCACGGTTGTAGTAGAGTGCTCCCATGCTATAATGAGCGTCCACGTACTTAGGATCCCGCTGGGTAGCCTGGCCGTAGAAGTTCAGTGATTCATTGAAATAATTGGCAGCCTTCTCAGCATCGCCGGCCTGATCAGCTTTTTGATAGAGCTGGTCATATACGTTGCCGAGTACGCTGTAGAGGGAAATATTATCGGGCTCCTTTTCAATCGCTGTGCGCAGTTCGGTGAGGAGCTGCTCGAGTTTACCTGTTTTCAGGTAGTGGTTGATAACGGCGAATACGAGGGAAACCTCATCGGGATAGCGCTTACGGCCTTCATCCAGGTAGCGATAGGCACTATCGAGGTCCTCATCGGCGTGCAACTGGTACATCGCTTCGTACACCAGCGGCTTATCGTAATTCATTTTGTACAATTTTTCAAAGAACACGCTGGCTTCTGGTTTCATACCACCGGTGAGGGCGGCCAGACCAGAAATGTACATTTGATTGAGGTACTCTGCTTCCACGTCGAGGGTGCTCTTTTCTCCGTTCTGTTTCAGAATTTCGTGGGCATCCAGGGCAGATTTAAAGTTGTAATAAGCGACCTTATAGTTTTGTTCCTCGTAGGCATAGATACCGAGGTTTGACAGGTTGCCCTGCACCAGGCTAACGCCCTTGACTGCATCTTTTTTCTCTACACTTTTCAGCGCGAGCTCCAGTGCTTTCTGGTAAGCGGCAAACGCTTCGAGGGCAGGGTTTTCCACAGCAGGTAATTCTTCCAGAGAGCCAATAGCAAGCTGGCGAACCTGTACAATCTGGCTGGCGATTTCGTTGTAGATATCGCCTTTCAACTGCCAGGCAGCGCCCAGTGCTTTTCCGGCATCGGTAGCCATGGCCTTATCGATCGCATCTTTGGCCTCTGTCAGTTTCGGTTTGTTGTTTGCCTGATCCAGGGTGAAAGCTGCCAGGGCGCGCTTGGCACCTGCCAGGTCTTTTTTAATATCATCCTGAGCCTGCAATGCGGAGCTGATGAGTAACATGCTCAGCGCTAGGAAAAACAGTTTTTTCATGATGTACGATGGTTTTGATAGTAATGACGCAACATGCGTTTAAAAGGTACGATTTGTGTATGATTGGTTGGTCTCGTTTTTCCTAAATTTTTGTTAATCCTCGCCGGAGATTTCGTGCGTTTCCTCCCCTGGGTCAGAGACAACCGTTACGTCGGCGATATTATCTTCCTCATCCAGGCGAATCACCCGCACGCCCTGGGTAGCTCTTCCCATGACCCGGATATCGCTGACCGGCATGCGGATAACGATTCCGCTTCGGCTGGTAATCATGAGGTCATCCACATCTTTTACACTTTTAATCGCTACGAGGTCGCCCGTTTTTTCGGTCACCTGCATCGTTTTGACTCCTTTCCCGCCGCGGTTGGTCAGGCGGTAGTCATCTACTTCTGAGCGTTTTCCGTTGCCCTTTTCCGAAACGACGAGGATGGTGCTCTCCGGGTCTGCCGGATCCACACACACCATTCCCACCACGGCATCATTAGCATCGTCGGCCAGGGAGATGCCCCGCACCCCGGCGGCGGTACGTCCCATTGGCCGAACAGCACTTTCGTTGAAGCGGACGGCGAAGCCCCTGCGGCTGGCCATAAAGATTTCGTGCGCACCGGAGGTCAGACGAGCCTCCAGCAGCTGGTCCCCTTCATTGATGGTAATCGCATTGATGCCCCCGGCTCGTGGACGGGAGAACGCTTCTACCTGGGTCTTTTTGATGATACCCGAACGCGTGCAGAGCACGATATAGTGATTTTCGATAAAGTCGGTATCGTTCAGGTTCTGGATAATGATATAGGCTTTGACCTTATCCTCTTTGGGAATAGCCAGGATATTCTGAATAGCGCGCCCGGAGGCATTTTTAGCGGCTTCCGGTATTTCGAAGGTGCGCAACCAGTAGCAACGGCCCGCCTCTGTGAAGAGCAGAAGGTAGTGGTGGGTATTCGCTACAAACATGTGCTCTACAAAGTCGGCATCGCGGGTTTTGCTGCCGCGGGCACCCCGTCCGCCCCGGCTTTGCTGGCGAAATTCAGCTACCGGAGTCCGCTTGATATAGCCTAGGTGGGTAATAGTGATGACGACCTCCTCTTCCTTGATGAGGTCTTCCATGCTAATTTCTCCTTCCGCTGCTTCTATCTGGGTGCGCCGGGCATTGCCATAGTTCTCTTTGATTTCCTGCAGCTCCTCTTTGATGATACCCCGCTGAAGAGCTTCGCTTTCCAGTATGGACTTGAGGTAGGCGATACGCACCTGAAGTTCGTTGTACTCATCCCGTACTTTATCGCGCTCCAGGCCAGTGAGGCGCTGGAGGCGCATATCCAGGATTGCTTTTGCCTGTACTTCGCTCAAGCCGAACCGATCCATCAATCCTGCCCTCGCCACATCCACTGTTTGAGAAGAACGAATCAGGGCGATGACTTCATCGAGGTGGTCCAACGCGATTAACAGGCCTTCCAGAATATGTGCGCGCTCCTCCGCCTTGCGCAGTTCGTAGCGGGTGCGGCGAACTACGACCTCAATGCGGAATAATATAAATTCTTCGATGAGGTCTTTGAGGTTGAGCAGCATAGGACGGCCGCCGACCAGGGCGACGTTGTTGATGCCATAGCTGGTTTGGAGCGGCGTGTACTTGAAGAGCTTGCTCAATACCACCTTGGCGATTGCATCCCGACGAACCTCTACGACGACGCGCATCCCTTCGCGGTCGGATTCATCCCGAACATCGCTGGCACCTTCCAGCTTGCGCTCGTTGATTAACTCCCCGATGCGGGCAACCAAGGAAGACTTATTGACCTGATAGGGAATCTCCGTGATGATAATCTGCTCCCGACCGGTTTTAGACGTTTCAATCTCTGCTTTGCCTCGCACCACCAGCCGTCCTCTGCCCGTTTCAAAGCCCTCCCGGATTCCCTGGGTACCATAGATGATACCACCAGTTGGGAAATCGGGGCCTTTGACATATTGCGTGAGCTCCTCGATCGTAATATCTGGGTTATCTACCGCCGCCATGGTGCCATCAATCACCTCGCTCAGGTTGTGTGGCATCATATTCGTAGCCATACCTACCGCGATACCGGATGCTCCATTGACCAGCAGGTTTGGAAAACGCGCCGGAAGCACAGTGGGCTCCTCCAGCGAGTCGTCGAAGTTGAGGGTAAAATCTACGGTTTCCTTGCCTATGTCGGACAACATTTCCTCGCTAATCCGACGAAGGCGCGCTTCCGTATAACGCATAGCTGCCGGACCGTCTCCGTCCACACTGCCGAAGTTACCTTGCGGCTCTACCAACGGATAGCGCAGCGACCAGTCCTGCGCCATGCGCACCATCGTGTCATATACCGAGGAGTCTCCGTGCGGGTGGTATTTTCCCAATACTTCCCCGACGATACGCGCGGATTTCTTAAATGGTTTGTTGTAGGAAACGCCCAGTTCGGACATTCCAAACAACACCCGGCGCTGAACAGGTTTTAACCCATCGCGCACATCCGGCAGTGCCCTGGAAACAATTACGGACATCGAATAATCGATGTACGCAGATTTCATCTCTTCCTCGATATTTACCGGTACAATCTTTTGATCTAAAGACATGCAATACGTTGTAATTCAATAATGTAAACCAAATGCTTCCCAAGGGGATGCAAAGAACTCCGGCCGTTAGACCGGCCGAAGGAAGTACGCTGTTTTTCGAAACGCAAAGATAATAAATAACGACGGTTTTAGTAATGTGCTTTATCCCTTTTACGGGAGCCACCTACAC
>Ga0172373_10012186_pt1 | contig 10117 bp, 8 predicted proteins | sample Lak10m_2_FD_114546 | JGI IMG/M metagenome (GOLD analysis project Ga0172373, IMG submission 114546) | Freshwater microbial communities from Kabuno Bay, South-Kivu, Congo - kab_092012_10m | ecosystem: Environmental > Aquatic > Freshwater > Lake | place: Democratic Republic of the Congo: South-Kivu...
GAATACCGTTTGTATACCGTCCAGGCGCTGTTTGACCTTTGCCACCTGTTCGTCCAGCACCGCATGGGTTTCGCCCCGTACCTCCACCAACAGGGATGTGACGTTTTCATCCAGGGTTTTCAGGTATTCCGGCATACCCGGTTTGTCTTCAACGGCGCGCAGTGAAATACGGTCCATCAGTTCGGTAGCCGAAACTACCGTACGGTCCAACTGCATAACGCCGTGGCAGGCAGTGGCGATATCGGGAAAGAAAATCAGGGCTGACGCCTTATGGGCATGCTCGATGATGGTGCGAAAGGTGATGTCGGCAATGAAGCCGAGCGTCCCCTCGGAACCGATCATCAGATGCTTGATGATGTCGATCGGGTCGGTGTGATCGACAAACGAGTTGATGCCGTAGCCGGTCGTATTCTTTATTTTGTATTTGCGCGTGATCAACTCCGACAGGGCCGTGTCGGCAGCGATCTCATCCCGGATAGACTCTAGTGTTGCAACCAGGTCGCGGTGACCGGCCAGGAATGCTGCGCGAGACGCCGTATCGGAAGTGTCCAGCAGGGTGCCGTCGTGAAAGATTATCTTCATCTCCATAACGGTCTTGTAACTGTTGTCGGTCGTGCCGCAGCACATGCCGCTGGCGTTGTTGGCGGCAATGCCGCCGATCATGGCATGGTTGATCGAAGCCGGGTCCGGTCCGATCTTGCGGTCATACGGTTTCAGGTAGGCGTTGGCTTCTGCGCCCAGGATGGCAGGTTCCAGCGAGATAGTATCGCCGTTGTCTGAAATAACACATTTCCCCCAGCCGCCGGACATAACCAGCAGAACCGAATCAGTGACCGCCTGGCCGGACAGACTGGTGCCGGCTGCCCGGAACGTGATGGCAATTTTGAAAGCGTTGGCAACCCTGATAATACGCGCCATCTCCTCTGCATTGCAGACCTTGATGACGATTTTGGGTATCATCCGGTATACACTTGCGTCTGTCCCGTAGGCCAAGGTGCTGATCGGATCGCAGAACAACCGTGATTCCGGGATGAAGGTGCTGCACTCACGGTAGAAAGTGCGATACGCTTCCGGCAGGCGGTCAATGTCAGCAGAATTCGGTGGTGTGTTCACGGCATGCTCTCCTGTTGTTATGGTTGTGAGAAATGCCCCCCTCGCTCCCACCTTGTCAGGAGGGAGTTTAAAGCCCTCCCCTGATAAGGGGAGCGGGGAGGGGTTGTCTTTACGGTACCATCCATTGCAGATAATAGGCCTGCAGATAGATAATCACGCCGACGATGACCGTCAGGAAAATCGAGTGTTTAAAGGTAAAGCGGAACAGTGTGCCCTCTTCGCCAACCATACCGCAGGCGGCGGTGGCAACGGCCAGTGATTGCGGAGAAAGCATCTTGCCCATGACGCCGCCGCTGGTGTTGGCTGCGCCGGTCAGGATCGGATTGAGGCCCAGTTGCTCAGCTGTCGCTTTCTGTAGTCCGCCGAAGAGGACGTTACTGGATGTATCGGAGCCGGTCAGGAATACGCCCAGCCAGCCGAGGAACGGAGAGATGAACGGGAACCAGTGGCCGGTCTTGGTGAAGACCAGGCCGAGGCAGTTGGTCATGCCTGAGGTGTTCATGACATAGGCCAAGCCAAGCACGGAGGCGACCGTGACAGCCGGGAAGCGCATGTCGTAGAGGGTTTTGCCGGCCAGTTTACCTACATCGCCAAAACCGACGCCGCAGATCAGGGCCGAGAGGAAAGCGGCTATCAGGATGGCGGTGCCGGCAGCGGACATGAAGTTGAAGTTATACTTGGCCGGCAGTTTGATCGGCAACTGATCCGCAGTTGCTTTTGCCAGCGGCTTGAATTGGTCTTTGGCGGTAATCTTGTTCTTTTCCAGATCATCCTTTACCAACTTCTGGATATCAGAGCTCTTCTTGGCAATACCGTTGAACCCGGCATTGCGCTCTTCTGTCAGTACCGCGCCCTTGCCTACCATACCCTGCTCAATCGGCAGGAACTTTTCTTTCAGTCCTTTCAGCTCATTCAGCATGGTGATGACGTCGGCCAGTTTTGGCTCAGTTGTCGGCAGGCTTGCCAGTAATTTGTCAGCTTCAACGGTAACGGCGGTTATCTTCTTTAATCCATCTTCCGGTTTGGATACTTTTTTGACGATCATGCTGTCAAGACCGGCAACCGTGACGACAACTTTGCTCTTGTCAAGCTCAGCCTTGATGGAGGGGATACCCCACAAAAGAACCATGATGGTCAGAGCCAGGTAGGGAGACCAGGCCTTGAATACTTCGCCGGCAGTGTAATGGTGCTGTTCCTTGGTACCGGTGTGTGTTTCGTGATCAAAAACATAATTCTCTTTCGGCTGCCAGACCTGCAGGAGTACGACCAGGGCGGCCATAGCGGCCAGCGAGGAGATGATGTCAGGCAGATAGGGGCCGAGGTAGCTGGCGGTAGCCCACTGACTGACGGCAAAAGTGACACCGCAGACGATGATGGCCGGCAGCACTTCGATGGTTTTCTTGAAGCCGACCATAATCAGAATAACGTAGAAGGGGATGAAGACCGAGATGAAGGGGAGCTGACGGCCAACCATGGTGGAGAGCTTCATCAGGCCGTCATCGCCGTATCCCATAACGCCGGCCAGTGCGACTACCGGGATTCCGATGGCGCCGAAGGCAACCGGAGCGGTATTGGCAATCAGGCAGACACCGGCGGCATACAGCGGCCGGAAGCCGAGGCCGACCAGCGTGGCGCCCGCAATGGCAACCGGTGTACCGAAGCCGGCGGCGCCTTCGATAAAGGCACCGAAACAGAAGGCAATCAGCAGCGCCTGGATGCGACGGTCGCCGGTGACACCGGCCAGCGAGGCCCGGATAATTTCAAACTGACCACCTTTAACGGTGATGTTGTAGAGAAAGAGTGTTGTGATGACGATGTAGAAGACTGGAAAAAGACCAAAAGCGGCGCCCTGCATAAAGGCCAGTCCGGCAAGTTTAGCCGGCATGCCCCAGACCATGATGGCAATGCCGATGGCTGAGGCGACTGCCAGAGGGCCGGCTTTGTGAGCCTTCATCTTCAATACTGCGAGGCAGACAAAAATGACGACGAGCGGGACAGCGGCGATAAGAGCCGACAACCCGAGGCTTCCTCCGGCGGGTGTGTACGTTTGAATCCAGGGCATGATCTTTCTCCTTCCGTTCTGTGGGGTATACAGCTACTGCAACACGGGTGTCTGATTGTTTGTTGAGGGTATTGCTGTCAGTGTGTGATAAAAAAATAAAAACCAGTTATGTAAACTTGTAATACCAATTAACTGTTTTGAAAAATGCTGTCAAGTTTTATTTTTTGATACGCGCTAAAATGCCTATTGACAAGAGCTATTGAGATGCAATAGGCTGACGTACACTCTGGTTTTACAAATTTAAACAGTATCTTTATTATCTCACTTTCTCGAATATATAAATTGGTATATCAGTTTTAGAGACGCAACTTTTTTTCGTTATTTGGAACAGCGTATCAATTCCAGTCCGCATCAGGAGGTCGCCATGTTGTATGAGCAGTTCAAAGTCAGGGCCGAAGGGGTCAGCGCTGAGGTTTATCGGTATGCGACCAAAATAGAGGCGCTCGACTATCTGATCCGGTTTCTCCGTAAAGAGGGTTTGGCTGAAACACCGGAGGCCTCTGCGCTCTGGGCCGAGGGTTCGTTTCTTGACGGTATGGAGCGGAATCAGCTGGCTGCGATAGCCGGGTTGAAGTTTGATGTTACCCGTGAGTCTGCTGCCACTGCCCGTTTCGGCATCAGTCAGATGGAGTGGGCGCTGGCCGATACCGGCTCACTGGCGCAGAACTCGACCGCCATTGCACAGCGCCTGGTCTCGTCACTCTCCACAATTCATATCGCTCTGGTGCCGACGAGCGGCATACTGCCGGATATGCCGACGCTGCTTGCAAAAGTTCACCCCCGTGACTGCGCCTATCTGGCAATGATAACCGGACCGAGTCGTACGGCCGATATCGAGCGGGTGTTGACGATCGGTGTTCATGGGCCGGAGCGGCTGATAATTATTTTTGTCGACGAATGGGGAGGGAACAACTGATGGGAACTGAATTCAAGGAGTCGATCGCCAAAGCGGTCAATAACGCCAATCTGACCGGCGCGCTGGGCAAGTTCTCTGAAGCCTATAAGGTCAATCGTGCCAAGGCCTACGAGGGCATCGATTTTGAGGCGTTGCGCGGACGGATTGCAGACCTGAAAGGGTATGCCGCCGCCCATCTCGACGAGCTCTCGGATCTGTTTCAGAAGAATGCCGAAGCTGCCGGTGCCACGGTATTCCGGGCGAGTGACCCGGCAAAAGTCAGAGAATACATCCTGAAAGTTGCACGGGACAATGGCGTCACATCAGTCATAAAATCAAAATCGATGGCGACGGAAGAGATCCATCTCAATCAGTATCTGGAAAAAGCCGGAATCGAAGTGGGCGAGACCGATCTGGGTGAATGGATCATTCAGCTTGCCGGACAGACACCCTCACATATGGTCATGCCGGCCATCCACATGACCAAGGAGGAGGTTTCCGACCTGTTCAGCAAAGAGGTCAATGAGCGTCTGACATCCGATATCCCGCGTCTGGTCAAAGTTGCCCGCGAGAAATTGCGCCCGACCTTTCTGGCGGCTGATATGGGTATTTCCGGCGGCAACATCGCCGTGGCGGAGACCGGAAGCATCGTGCTGATGACCAATGAGGGCAATGCCCGCCTGGTCACATCGCTACCCAAAATTCACATCGCACTGGTAGGTATCGAAAAACTGATTGAAAAATATGCGGATGTCGCCACCATTTTAAAAGCGCTGCCGCGCAGCGCCACCGCTCAGCTGCTGACCAGCTACGTTTCGATCATCACCGGCCCGACGCCGAACAGCGACGGGTCGATGAAGGCTATGCATATTATTCTGATGGATAACCGCCGCTCAGAGATGGCGGCTGATCCGAAATTCAAACAGGCGCTGCAATGCATTCGCTGTGCCTCCTGCCTCAACGTCTGCCCGATTTTCCGTCTGGTCGGCGGACATGTCTTTGGCAAGGTCTACACCGGTGGTATCGGTACGATTCTGACGGCCTGGTTCGATGAACTTAAAAAATCTGAAGATATCCAGGGGCTCTGCATTCAGTGCGGCGCTTGCACGGATGTCTGTCCCGGCAAGATCGATATTCCGGAGCTGATCATGGAGATCCGGCGCCGGCTGGTACAGGATCAGGGGCTGCCGCTGCTGCAGAAAGCGATCTATGCCGTCGTGAATAACCGCTCGCTGTTTCACGGGATGCTACGGGCCGCTTTCGTTGCCGGCAAGCCGTTCACCTCGGGAAAATTTGTCCGTCACCTGCCGCTGTTTCTGGCTGATCTGACCGATGGCCGCAGTCTGCCTGCCATTGCGGCAGAACCGTTCCGGGATCGTTTCAAAAAGATCAACCAGCCCAGGCTGAAAGAAAAAGCGGCTTTTTACGCCGGCTGCCTGATCGATTTCGCCTACCCGGAAATGGGTGAAGCGTTAGTCAGGATTCTGAATAAAGGCGGTATCGAGGTCATTTTTCCGGAGGATCAGACCTGCTGCGGTGCCCCGGCACGCTATAACGGCGCCTACGAAGTGGCCGCCAGCAACGCCGTTGATAACATCAAGGCGCTGCTTCGCGAAGAGGTTACCTATGTGGTCTCGGCCTGCCCGACCTGTACCGTGGCGCTGGATCATGAATTTATCAGCACCTTTGAAAGCCTTGGGCAAACGGAATGGCTGCCGCAGGCTAAGATTCTGGCCGCTAAAACGGTCGATTTATCCACGCTGGTCAAAAAACTGGTCGATGAGGGGCGTTTGACGCTGAAGGAGGGGCAACAACTCGGCACAATTACCTACCACGATTCCTGTCACCTGAAGCGGACACTGAAGGTGTTTGAACAGCCGCGTGAACTGCTACAGAAAGCGGGCTACGAGCTTTCTGAAATGTTTGAGTGCGATACCTGCTGCGGCATGGGTGGATCGTATTCGATGAAGCTGCCGGAGATATCCGCGCCGATCCTGCAGCGTAAGCTGCATAACATTAAACAGACCGGCGCAAAAACAGTCGCCATGGACTGCCCCGGCTGCGTCATGCAGATTAGAGGCGGTTTCGATCAGGATGGCGCGTCGATAGCGGTCAGGCACACGGTTGAGCTTCTGGCGGAACAGGTGGAGTAATCTATCAGGTTTCACAAATCCAGCGGACTCTTTGGTTCTTTCACCATCCTGACCGGCACGCAGTGGGTGTAGATCATGGTGGTTTTCAGGCTGGAGTGCCCGAGCATGGTCTGGATTACGCGGATATCATAACCAGCCTGCAACAGATGGGTAGCAAATGAGTGGCGGAAAATGTGCGATGTTACTTTCTTGGGGATCTTTGCTTTGCGAACGGCAGGATAAAGTGCTTCCTGCAATTCTGACTCATGCAAATGCCAACGTCGTCGCTGACCGTTTTCACGAACCAGGGTCAGATTCTTTTGCGGGAAAAACCATTGATGTATGAACTCCTTCGGTGCTTTTGGATATTTCTTCTCCACGGCATCATCCAGAAACACCCCGTCATACCCTGCGGCCAGGTCTTGATCATGCAGTTCACCGATCTTTCTCATTTGTGCCTGCAACTCCGGCAAAATCGACTCCGGAATAGGAACAGTGCGGTCCTTTTTTCCTTTGCCATGAATCGTGAGCTTCCCCGCATCAAAATTGAAATCACGCACCCGCAGTTGCAGACATTCAAACTGTCGCAGCCCACACCCGAACAACAACTTGACAACCAGAGAAAACGGTTGGGAAAGATGACCAATGATGGCATCGATCTCGACACGGGACAGCACAGCCGGAATATAGAGCGACTTTTTCGCCCGTGGCACATCGCTCAATTCACCGAATTCGCGCTTCAGGCCATGTCTATAAAAAAATAAAAGTGAGTTGAATGCCTGGTTCTGGGTTGTTGACGCCACCTGACATCTGACCGCCAGATACGTCAGATATTTCTTCACATCATCGCTGGTCAGCTCCAGAGGCGGCTTATTCTTCAGGAACCTTTGGAACTGCCTGGACCAATTGGCGTACGTCTTCAGCGTCTTGCGGGAATAATGACGGACTTTTATCTCCGTCGCCATGTTGGCAAGAACCGCATCCCACTCAGGCGAATCAGATTTTTCCTGATATCCGGCATCTGAATAATGTGACGCATATCGTCTGACAGTAACTGGCTGAACTGATGGCGAATCAGAAACATCAGCCAACTGTTGAGATTTGTTCTGATTTCGAATCTGCGGCACATCCTCTTGTTTTTGAATCTCCAGAAACACTTTTATCGCATACGCTGCCTGACGGCATTGAAGGTCACTCTGCTTCTTCGCTTTTAGTTTCTCGATAAAAAATGGCAACTGCTCCGCTTGGGAAATTGCTGCCGGATATTTTTCATAAAAATCAAGAAAATAGCGACACCATTTGATGCACTCAGCAAAGCTGGCAGCAGGAACGCCTCGTATTTCAAGCAGTTTCAAGTATTGAGGAAGCATTCGTTTTGGAAAGTCGATCATATCTTAACTCCCTTGAATTTATTAATTTACATCCTACAAAAGTTTACGTATATATTCGAGCAATTATCTATCAACGCGGCAATAAAACGGGATTTGCTTCATGGTGACCTTGCTGAAAGAAATGAAATCTCACTGCCACCTTAAACCAGGGCAGAAGGGAACAAAGCGACTTGTTGAGCAGTATGGCGAATCGTTGCTCTGTGTCCGTTATCGCTATGACGAGACACGCGGTGTACGTCTGAAAACGGTTGAAATCATAGTAGAAGAAAAAACCTGGCAGCCGCCATTCAGCTTTAAAGACGGTGATATTGTACCAATTACGGTAGCTTTTGAAGAAACCGAGCTAAGAGCAAAATTACAAAAGATGCGAGCACGATGGGATCCGAATTTAAAAATCTGGCTGCTACCATATCGCCTTATACGAGGAACAGAGCTTGAAACCAGGATTCCAGCGGAATATTTGAACGGCAGCAAACAACTGTAAAGCATCTTATATAGGAAACCAAGTGGATTTCTTATATAAGAAACAAGCATCCTATATAAGAGACATGTTTCTTATATAGGGAAACCGTTGATTAACGAGTTGGTAAGGCGACAATAAAAAAACACTAACTATGAAAGAAGGAGCGAGCGTGTCAAAAAAAATACCACCGCCAAAGAGTCATCGAGTCCGTGGGTTGAATCTTGAAGAGCTCTCGCGTGAGATGCAGCAACTTGTTAACCGGCTAGCTGATATTGTACGTTCAGATAATGAGTTGGATCTGCAGATCCGTGACGGGTACCTGAACGTGTATTACCTTGGCGGGAGCTTATGGAAAGTGACCGGGCTGCGATCCAAGCAGGTTCGATTCGAATTTGACAGCAAATACTTTAGTCGAAAAGACAAATCTGAAAGAGATAAAAACTGGCTGCCAAAACCTACCGATGGGACTGAAGCTTGGCTTGAGAGTCTACCAAAACAGAAACAAACTATGCAGGAGTGGTTTAAAGAAAATGAAAAAGCTGAGAGGGAAATGCAGCATAATCTCAGTGTGAATCACCGGAAAGTTCGGATTACTGACTTGATACTAATTGACATAGAATATGCCGCTTGGCTGCACGGAGATAAAGATCATAAGGGCGCTAAAGATAGCCGCCGCCTTTGCCGATTCGATATGGTTGCAGTAGAGCGGAAAACTATTAGAAAAGGCGAGCCACTAAAATTGCTATTGATCGAATTCAAGCAGGGCAATGGCGCTATCGCCGGCAAGTCAGGCATGGAAAGCCATATTGAGGATTTCAATCAGTTCTTGGACTCTAATGAAAACTTCTTGGCTAGAAAGGCGTTCAACAACTCAATGGCCAATATAATTCGAGAAAAGGCAAAACTGAAGCTTCTTCTTAATGCTTTGACCGAAACCGATTTGGGTTCTTTTGAGATTATTCCGTGCATCATGCTACATGACTGCGATAAACGGGCTCAAGTTGAACAGATGGCCAAGAAGCTGATGAGGACTTGCCAAATATTGGAGTATAAAGAGTGTCTATAATACTGAAGGAAGTCCACTGCCCCTTTTGCCAAGGTCATAAAGACCACGAAATGATACAGCACGATTTGGCCGGAGCATACGTGTGCCTTGGCTGCAAATATGAAATTGACTGTGGTCTCGATTTCGATGAGCAACCAACTGCTGACAATTACAATTGCTTCGATACAATTGAACGACTACTGGAGCGACTAGGCATCAGTTACGACGAATTGAAACATCGTCATAGAAGACTTGAGGCGGGACAATGAGTACTGTCATTCCAATACACACCCGGAAAAGAGACCGCCTGTTCTCAACTGAAACCACCCATTATCTTTACGCAAATGTTTCCTCCTGGAAGTATGCTGTCGACATGATAAATCCAAAAGAGGCCAATGAGAGATCAACTTCGCGGTTTCACCTTGATGTAATAACCGAGCGAAGCTCCGTAATTCAGGAGTCAATGCCGCTTGGACTCTGCATCGTCTGCAAGGGTGAAGATTTAAACGGATATCTACCTCTTTCGCCTTGGCAGCTGGATATGATTCCAACACAGGATGAACCACAAATCCCCCGGTGTCTGGAAGCGGTAGTAGTCCTTGAAGAAAAGCTATTGCTAGATATTAGGGAGTGCCTGTTTCTCATGACCAAATCAACTGACGTATCCCTGCAGGTCATTTTGGCTATCCAAGAAAATATCACCATGCAACCCGATGATGTTGCCGAACGCAGCTTTGCGATTGTTGAATTTGGCTATTCATTGATCTATCAAAAGGAAATCAAGTGAAGCTGACAATTCATCGCGGCACCCAGGAAATCGGAGGCAGTTGCGTGCAAGTCACATCTGGCGACTACTCTATTTTGCTTGATGCCGGTTCACCACTCGGAGAAAGCCGTACAGATGTTGACCTGACCAAAATTGACTTTAGTGATGTCTTTATAAGCCATCCCCACCAGGATCATTTCGGCCTGATAGAAGATATCGGCAGCGGCAAGACTGTTCACATTGGCGAAAC
>Ga0172373_10012187_pt1 | contig 10117 bp, 5 predicted proteins | sample Lak10m_2_FD_114546 | JGI IMG/M metagenome (GOLD analysis project Ga0172373, IMG submission 114546) | Freshwater microbial communities from Kabuno Bay, South-Kivu, Congo - kab_092012_10m | ecosystem: Environmental > Aquatic > Freshwater > Lake | place: Democratic Republic of the Congo: South-Kivu...
GGCCGCGGCTGATGCCCGTCGACCCGAGCTCCGCGAGCACGCCGCCCGCCGGCACGCGCTCGCCGGCGACGACGTAGTTCGCACTGTTGTGGGCGTACATCGTCACCCAGCCGCCCGGGTGGATGACCATCACCATGTTGCCGTAGCCCGGGACTTCGTCGCCGCTGTACGCGACGATGCCGGGCGCAGCCGCGCGCACGTTCCAGCCGATCTCGCCCGCGATGTCGATGGCCTGGTGGTAGCCGCCCTCGCCGGAGCCGTAGCCGCGCACGTACCAGCCGTTCGACACGGGCCAGCGCAGCGTGCCGGGTGTCGGCGGTGCACGGCGACCGCTGACGGCGGCGCGGGCCCACTCGGGGCGCACGCGGCCGTGCAGGAGCTGCCCCGCGATCTCGCGCGTGCCGAGCCCGAAGCGCCGCGCGACCGCGAGCGCGCGTTGCTCGGCAGGCGAGCTGCGGCGCCGTACGTGGCCGCGATCGTCGGCCTCGACGCCGGGCACGAAGAGGCGCGCGCCCTCGCGCAGCGCCGTCACCTCGGTGAGCGAGAGCGAGTTGGCGCTCATGATGCTCGCGACGCTCGAGCGGAACGCGGAGGCGATGTCCCAGATCGTCTCACCGCGCGCGACGGTGTGCGTGACGCCTTCGCGCGGAGGCGGCGCGGGGTGGGCATCGACGTTCGCCTGTCGCAGCCCCGGGATGATGAGCGTGCGCCCGGCGCGGAGGGCGCGGACGTCGTCGTCGCCGAGCTGGTTGCGCTCGAGGATCGCCTGCGCATCGACGTCATAGCGGCGCGCGAGATCGTGAATCGTCTCGCGCTCGCCGAGCGTCACGTAGGCGCCGTCGCGGAGCGGGGGGAGGGCGGCGCGCTCGGCGTCGCGGGCCGCGGCGCGCTCCGTGGCGGTGGGCACGGCGACGGTCGCGGTGACGCCCGGGATCCGCAGGCGGCGCCCCTTCGAGAGCCGCCGCACGTCGCGGGCGCTGCGCCCGTTCGCGGCGACGATGTCGTCGACCGAGACGTCGTAGGCGCGCGCGATGTCCCAGAGCGTTTCGCCCTCGCCCACCTCGTGGAGTACGAACGGCGCGCCCGCATCGGGGGGCGTGGGGCGACCTGCGTCGCGTCGCGGTGCCCCGGCGTCGCGCGTCGTGGGCGGCGGCGTGCTGGCGGGCTGACCGCAGCCGTTGGCCCCGACGACCGCAAGCAACACGGCGAGCGCGCACGTCGCTCGACCTGATGCAGCGCGGACACGCGGGTCGGCCTCGGCGCGGAAGGCGGTGGGCACAGCGTCTCTGGCTACACGCGCGCGGCGTCTCGCGCAAGAACGCGCGGGCCGAGCGACTCCCTGAGTCGTCGCGCTTGCGCGGCGAGTCACGCGGCGCAGTCTCCGCTCGCATGATCGACGTCGCGCTCACGGTGGCAGGCTCCGACCCTTCGGGCGGCGCGGGTCTGCAGGCGGATCTGAAGACCTTTCACCAGCACGGCGTGTACGGTGCGGCGGTCGTCACGCTCGTCACCGTACAGAACACGTGCGGTGTCGCGCAGGTCGTGCCGCTCGACGCGGCGCTCGTCGGCGCGCAGCTCGATGCGGTGCTGGACGATGTGCCGCCCCGCGCGTGGAAGACGGGCGCGCTCGGCAGCCGCGCCGTCGTCGAGGAGGTCGCGCTGCGGGCCGCGCGCCTCGCCGTGCGTGGTGTGCCGCTCGTCGTCGACCCGGTGATGATCAGCAAGCACGGCGCGCCGCTCATCGACGCCGACGCGCGTGACGCGCTCGTGCGGGCGCTGCTGCCCCACTGCGCGCTCGTGACGCCGAACGTGCACGAGGCCGAAGCGCTCGTCGGCTTTGCCGTACGCACCGTCGAGGACGCGCAGCGTGCCACCCTCGCCATCGCGGCGCTCGGCCCGCGCGCGGTGCTCGTGAAGGGCGGGCACCTCGAGGGCGCGCCCACGGATCTGCTCTTCGATGGCCGCGCGACGCACGTGCTCGCGGGGGAGCGCATCGACACGCCGCACACGCACGGGACGGGCTGCACGCTCTCCGCTGCGATCACCGCGCGGCTCGCGCGCGGCGCGACGCTCCTCGAGGCGTGCGCCGGGGCGAAGGCGTGGCTCGCCGAGGCGCTCCGCACCGCGCCCGGAGTGGGCGGCGGCATCGGGCCGGTGAATCACCTCGCGCCCGTGCACGATCTCGCGCTTCCCGACCGGTCTGCGACGCCGCGGTGACGTGATGGCGGCGAGCGCAGTCGCGCGTGGAAACGTCGTGCAACCGCGAGGCGATTCCCGCATCATCGCGGACGTGCGATTGTCGCCCATCACCTCTCGCGCCGCCGCGCTCTTCGCGCTCCTCACCGCGGCCCTCGCTGCCTGCGCTGACGGGGAGACCGCGCTGCTCGTCGAGGTCGATTCACCCGACCTCGCCATCCCGGCCGACATCGACACGCTCCGCTTCGAGGCCGAGAGCGGCCTCGGGCTGATGGCGTCGGGCACGTTCGCGGTCTCGACGGACTGGCCTCATTCGCTGGCGATCCGCCCCCGCGAAGAGGGCGACGAGGGCGCGGTCGTCGTGCGCGTCACGGGACTGAAGAGCGGCGTAGAGGTCGCGACGACGCGCGTCGAGGCGGCCTTCCGCGTGGGGCAGACCGTCCGTGTGGCGGCTGTGTTGACGCGGTGCGTCATGGGCTCTTGCGGCATGGATGACGGCGGGCTCGATGCGGGGAACGACGCGGGCAGCGACCTCGGTCTGGAGGATCTGGGCGGCATCGACCTCGGTGCGGACGGTGGCGACCTCCTCGACGCAGGCGCGCCGGACTCCGGTGTCGACGCCGGGCTGCCGGACCTCGGCCTCGACGCGGGCCGGGACGCAGGGGTCGATGGGGGCCGCGATGCGGGCTTCGATGGCGGCGTCGATGGCGGCTTCGACGCCGGCACGGACGCGGGCCCGGACCTCGATGGGGGCGTCGATGGGGACGCGGACGTCGACGCCGGGGACCCGGACGCGGGCTTCGATGGCGGGTTCGACGCGGGCAGCCCCGACCTCGGGATGCCGTCTCCGTTGCTCGGCGCGCTCGTGATTTCCGAGCTTGCGTTCGGGGGCACGACGACGGGGACCGATGAGTTCGTCGAGCTCTACAACCGCACGGGCATGCCCATCGACATCGGGGGCGTCGTCGTCTCGTACCGATCCGCGAGCGCCATGATGTCCTACTCGCCGCGCGCGACGGTGCCCGCCGGCACCATCCTTGCGCCTTACGGTTTCTACCTGCTCGGCAGCGGCGGCTACGTGGGGACGGTCGTGCCCGACCAGCCGATGGCTTGGTCGTCGGGCTTCTCGGCCACGGGCGGCCACGTGCAGATCACGCGTAGCGGGGTCGCCATCGACACGGTCGGGTGGAACACGGCAGCCGCCGCGGAGGGCGGGATGCCGATCGTCGGGACGTCCTCCGACTCCAACCGCAGCTTCGAGCGCAAGGCGGTGACGGAGTCGACGGTGACATCGATGGCGGCCGGCGGCTCCGACGCGCTCCGTGGCAATGGCGTCGATACCGACGTCAACGCGGCCGACTTCACCGTTCGGCTGACGCGCGATCCACAGAACTCCAGCAGCCCGCCCGAGTCACCGTGACGATGCGTGTCACCTCTTTGGGGCGTCGTTCTTGCGCAGCGGGCACGGTGCGCCCGGAGGCGCGGTGACGGACGCGAGGGGAGCGCGGCTCTCGCGCGGAGACCTCGTCGACGGCAAGTACGAGGTCGTCGAGCTCGCGTTCGAGAGCGAGAGCTATCTCCTCTACCGTGCCGAGCATCGCGGCATCCAGCGGCACGTCGAGGTGAAGATGCTCGCGCCCCAACTCTCGCCGGGCGGGCCTGCGGGCGTTGCACTCCTGCGTGAGTCGCGCGCGGCGGGCAGCGTCGCGCACCGGAACGTGCAGAGCGTCGTCGACTCCGGCCTCGACGAGGTGGGGCGGCCGTTCGTCGTCTACGAGGCGTTGCACGGACAGACGGTGGCTGCGCTCCTCGAGCAGCACCCCGAGGGCCTCCCGCGGGAGCGCGCTGCGGGCCTCGTGCTCGATCTGCTCGAGGGGCTGCGCGCGATGCATCGCGGCGGTGTCGTGCACCGCAACCTCGCGCCGGAGACGGTGTGGGTGCTGCCCGTGCGCGGGGGCGGGGAGCTCGTGAAGATCGGCGGACTCGGGGACGCGGCCCTCGTCTCTGAGGCGCGCGCCCCGTTGCTCTCGCTCGAGGCGCTCGGCTCGCCGTGCGCCGCGCCGGAGCTCTCCGACCTCGTCGCCGAGCCCGACCCGCGCACGGATGTGTACGCGTGCGGGATGCTCCTGCGGCTGCTGCTCACGGGCCTGCGCGGCGAGGTGGCGGCGCTCGATGAGGCAGCGCGCGCCGTGGTGGAGCGCGCGACCGAACACGCGCCGGCCCTGCGCTTCCCCGACGCGGAAGAGCTCCAGCGCGCCGTCGCGACGCTGCTCCCGAGTGCGCCGCGCGTCTCGCGCGACGAGCAGCCGACGCCCGTCGATCCGCTCGTCGCAGACCTGCAATATCTGCAGCTCCGCCGAACGACCTGGCACGCCGTCGAGAGCGTCCCGCGGGGCGAGGCGCGCATCGAGCTCTACCCGATGCTGCTCGCCATCGAGGGGACGTGGCGCGTGCTCGGGCCAGCGGGCTGGCCGGCGCTCGTCGAGCGGGTGCCGGAGGTCGAGGCGCTGCTGCCCGGCTCGCAAGAGGTGGCGCGCCATCTCGACGTCGGCGTGCCCGTCCCGCTCGCCAGCCGCATCCTCGCGGCGGCCGATGCGCTCGGCGGGCGCGGTGACCTCGGCTTCATCGCCTACCTCGGCGATGTGGTCGCGCAGCGCGGGCTGCGGCGCCTCGTGGACGCGCTGCCCGATCCGCTCTCGCCCTCCGACGCAGCCGCGGTGCTCGGCGAGATCTGGCCGTCGATCACGCGGCAGGGGCGCGTCGCGAGCATCGATCGCGGGCCGCGGCGGGCGCGGATCCTCGTGCAGGATCAGGTGCAGCCGAGCCTCGAACTCTGTGCGCTCGTCGCGGGGATCCTCCGTGGGACGCTGCGCGAGGCCGGCGCGGAGCGCGTCGCCGTCAACACCTCCGCCTGCCAGGCGCTCGGCGACCCGGTGTGCAGCTTCGCGCTGACCTGGGACGAGCCGCCGCACGGGCGCGGCGCCTCACGCTGACGGAGCCTCGCGCGCTGCGTCCTGCGCGCGTCAGCCGCTGCCGAGCCGCTTCGGCGGGCCACCCGAGGGCCCTGCGCCGATGGGCTTGTGCAGCACGACCTTCTGCCCGGCCTCGCGCCCCGCTTCGTGCGCGCCGTCGAGGTGGATCGTGCGCGTCCGCGTGCTGATGCGCGGGTGCCTGGCGTGGTAGTAGGCGTCGAGCTGCGCGTCCGGGATCCACACGAGTCCCGTCCCGCTGAGCTCCTCGCGCTCGGCGCGGAGTTTGTCGCGGAAGCCTCGGATGACGCCGGCCTGATACGAGAGGCGGTCGTGGCCGCTGCGGATGCGGGCGTCGTGGCGGTTCTTCGTCCAGAGGCGCTCGGCCGTGCCGAGCAGGAACTCGAAGACGTGCACGCCCATCTCGACGTTGGCGTGCGTGCCCGAGAGCTCGAAGACGCTGCCGCTGCGCCCCGCGGTCGGGAGGTAGACCGGGATGCGGATGGCCTTCACGAAGAAGAGCTCCGTGAGCAGCGCGATGATCTCCTCCTCGACGCGGGAGCGGCGGCGCTTCGGGTCGCCGACGAAGCGCACCTCGAACTCGCGCGTCGACTCCGCGGCGGCGACGTCGAGGTTGTAGCGGAGCATCAGCGCGTGGGCGGCGCGCATCGCGGTCTCGGCTTCGTGCTGGTTGGGGCTCTCGGCGAGCGCGAGCAGCTTGCGGATGCGGTCGAGCACACGATCGACCTCGGCGGCCCGCGCCGGATCCGTCTCGGGGGCGCCAGCCGCGCGCGCGTCGATGCCGCGCTCACGACACACCTGTCGGAAGGTCACGCCGTGTGCCGTCTCGCCGTGCACGCGGAGGATCTCTTCGACGTATTGATGTGCCATTTCATGGAGCAATACGTCGATTACCGCCGTCCAGGGCTCGCGCAGCACCAGCTTGCGTGAGAGTTCCAGCGTTCGCGTGTCGGGGACCCAGCGGCCGAGGCGCGTGTCGCTGTCGACGAGGGTGAGCAGCGGCGGGACGAGCCGGTTTCGGAAGCGCGCGTCGTTCTCGTACGCGTAGGCCCCGCGCAGCTCGCGCAGGAGCGCGGCCTCGAGCTTCGCGGAGAGGGCGAAGGCGTCGGGTGGAAAGAGATCCATGCCTTCCGCTATCCGTTTCCGGGCGCGCTGGCAAGGGGCCGCCGCGTCGCGCGGAGTTTCTGACTCCGGGCGTGTGGGCTCTGTTAGTCTTGCGCCTCACCTTCGGAGGCTCTCGGCGTGGAGGAACGGACGGGCACGACACTGCTCGGCAAATACGAGCTGAGCGGTCTTCTCGGCCGCGGCGGGATGGGTGCCGTGTACCGCGGGACGCACCTGCGCACGGGCCGCAAGGTGGCGGTGAAGATCCTCGACGAGCGCTACCTCAAGAACACGTCGATCGTGCAGCGCTTCGGTCGGGAAGCGCGGGCCGCGAGCGCCATCGAGCATCCGGGGATCGTCGAGGTCCTCGACCTCGACGTGCTGCCGGAGGGCGCGCCGTTTCTCGTCATGGAGCTGCTCGACGGCGAGACGCTCGCGAGCCTCATCAAGCGCAGGGTCCGGCTGTCGCAGGAGGAGTCGCTCGAGGTCTTCGAGCAGCTGCTCGAGGCGCTCGAGGCCGCGCACGAGCGCGGGATCGTCCACCGCGACCTGAAGCCCGACAACATCTTCCTCCTCCCGCCGTCGCACTCGGGCCGACGCGTGTTGAAGATCCTCGACTTCGGCATCTCGCAGAAGGCCGACGAGGTGCGCTCGCACCTCACGCAGACGGGCTCCGTCTTGGGGACGCCGCACTACATGCCGCCCGAGCAGGCGCTCGGCGAGGTGCAGCTCGACGCGCGCGCCGACGTCTACGCGTCGGCGGTCGTGCTCTACGAATGCGTCGTCGGCGACGTGCCCTTCGACGCCGGCAATTACAACGCGCTCCTGCAGGCGATCCTTCGCGCGACCCCGCAGCGGCCGCGGGAGCGCGGCGCGCAGATCACGCCCGCCTTCGAGGAGGCGATCGTCGCGGGGATGCGCCGCAACCGCGAGGACCGGCCCGCGAGCGCGGCGGCCTTCCGGGCGTTGCTCGTCGACGCGGCAGCCGGGCGCGCGCCGCAGCCCACGCCGGCGCCCGCGCCCACGCCGACCTCCGCGCCCGGCGAGAAGCCGCCCGCGCCGCAGTCCGGGGATGCGTCGACGTCGTGGGGCGGGTTCGACACGCTCGGGGCCTCTGGTGCGAAGTCCGCTGCGGCGACGCCTGCGGACGCGGTGCGTGGCGTCGCCGCAGGTGCACCCGCAGCGTCGGCGCCCGCAAGCGCTCCGGGCGGGGTCCGCGTCGTTCCGTCGTCGCCATCGGTGGGCGAGACGTCTCTCGATGACTTCGAGAGCGATGCCGGCGGGCCTGCGCTCGAACTCGACGACGCGGCGCTTGTCGCGCAGCGCGGCCGAGGCTCGAAGGCGACGCCGACCCCCGCGCGCGGCGTGGATGCGGTGGTCGCGCCTCCGCCGGGTGAGCTGCCCGAGCCGGCCGCGTCGGGGAGGGCATCGACGCCCGTCGACCCGGACGCGCGGACGTCACGCCCGTCGTCGGGCTCCGGCGCGGCTGCGGCGTCGGACGCCGAGCTGCTCGCGCAGGCCCCGCCGCCCGGCCGTTCGTTGAGCGGCAACGAGACGTCGATTCAGCTGGCAGCGTCCACGCAGGGGGCGCGGCGTGCATCGGGGAGTCGCAGCTATCACCGCCTGCCGTCGCGTGGCGGTGACTCCTTCGCGCCGGGCGCGAAGCGTCGAGGTGGCCTGATGGGCTGGCTCGACGGTCTCCCTGCGCCGGTGCGCATCGGCGGCGGCCTCGTGCTCGCGGTGCTCGTCGTCGTCGTCGCGATTCGTCTCGCGGTGCATGTCACGACGGACCCCGCGCAGGAGCCCGTGCCGCCCACGACGCCGGGGTCGGCGCCCGTCGTCCAGCCTCAGCCCGCCGTCGACACCGCGACGGTGCTCGTGAACGTCACCGGCATCCCGCCGGGGGCGCGCGTGCGTCTCGACGGACTGCCCGTCGGCACGCTTCCGGTCCGCATGCGCCGCGGCGAGACGCACCTCCTCGTGATCGAGGCGCGCGGATACGAACGTCGCGAGATTCCCGTCACCCCCGACCGCGACGTCACGATCCCCGCAGAGCTGCGCGTCTCGCGCTGAAGGCTCGGCGGAACTGCGCGTGGCGTGCTCGTGCGCGTGTCGCACATCACGTGTCGCGCTGTGACGGGCGCCGTGATCTAGCCGCGCGGGGGCCGCGCGTGATACCCGTTCGGGTCCATCATGCGCGAGCGATACGAGCCTTCCGAGATCGAGACGAAGTGGCAGCAGCGTTGGACGGAGACGGGCGCCTTCGCCGTCGGGGACGCGGGAGACGACCCGACGCGCGAGAAGTTCTACCTGCTCGAGATGCTCCCGTACCCGTCGGGCCGCATTCACATGGGGCACGTCCGCAACTACGCGATCGGCGACGTGTTCGCGCGGCAGCTCCGCATGCGCGGCAAGAGCGTGCTGCACCCGATGGGCTGGGACGCCTTCGGCATGCCGGCCGAGAACGCCGCCATCGAGCGCAAGCGGCACCCGCTCGAGTGGACGCGCTCCAACATCGCGCAGATGCGCGCGCAGCTGCAGAAGCTCGGCTACTCGTACGATTGGACGCGCGAGATCGCGACCTGCGACGCCGACTATTACCGCCACGAGCAGGCGATGTTCCTGACGATGCTCGAGCGCGGGCTCGCGTACCGCAAGCGCGCGATCGCGAACTGGTGCGAGCAGTGCCAGACGGTGCTCGCGAACGAGCAGGTCGAGGACGGTCGCTGCTGGCGCTGCGGCGGTGCGGTCGTGATGAAGGAGCTCCTGCAGTGGTTCATTCGGACCACCGCCTACGCGCAGGAGCTGCTCGACGGGCACGCGAAGCTCGACTGGCCCGCGAGCGTGCTCACCAAGCAGCGCAACTGGATCGGACGTAGCGAGGGCGCCGAGGTGCGCTTCGCCTTCGATCGGCCGGTGGCGAATGAATCGTCGTTCAGTGTCTTCACGACGCGCCCCGACACGCTCTTCGGCGTGACGTTCGTCTCCATCGCGGCGGAGCATCCGCTCGCGCACGCGCTCGCCGAGGGCGCCCCGAACGAGTCCGAGGTGCTCGCGTTCATCGAGCGGATCCGCGTCGAGCACCGCACGCGCCGCGACGAGGGCGACCTCGAGAAGGAAGGCATCTTCACCGGGCGCTACGCGATTCATCCGCTCACGGGCGCGCGCGTGCCCATCTGGATCGCGAACTTCGTGCTCATGGACTACGGCACGGGCGCGGTGATGGCGGTGCCCGCGCACGACGAGCGCGACTTCGCGTTCGCCCGCAAGTACGGGCTCCCGCTGAAGGTCGTGATCCAGCCCGAGGGCGTCGCGGACCTCGACGCGGACGCGCTGACCGAGGCCTTCACCGAGAGCGGACGGCTCGTCGGCAGCGGCGCGCACGATGGGCTCCCGAACGAAGACGCGAAGGCCGCGATCACCGCGGAGTTCGTCGCGCGCGGCGCGGGGCGCGGCACGGTGAGCTACCGCCTCCGCGATTGGCTCGTCTCGCGGCAGCGCTACTGGGGCTGCCCGATCCCCGTCATTCACTGCGCGGCGTGCGGCGTCGTGCCGGTGCCCGCGTCGCAGCTGCCGGTGCTGCTCCCCGAGGACGTCGTCATCACGGGGGAGGGCGGCTCGCCGCTCGCGCGGCACGCGTCGTTCGTGAACACGACGTGCCCGACGTGCGGGGCCGCCGCGCGCCGCGAGACGGACACCTTCGACACCTTCGTCGAGTCGAGCTGGTACTTCGAGCGCTACACGACGCCGCACGAGGCGACGCGCCCCGTCGACCCGGCGCGCGCGCGCGGCTGGCTGCCCGTCGACCTCTACATCGGCGGCGAAGA
>Ga0172373_10012188_pt1 | contig 10117 bp, 12 predicted proteins | sample Lak10m_2_FD_114546 | JGI IMG/M metagenome (GOLD analysis project Ga0172373, IMG submission 114546) | Freshwater microbial communities from Kabuno Bay, South-Kivu, Congo - kab_092012_10m | ecosystem: Environmental > Aquatic > Freshwater > Lake | place: Democratic Republic of the Congo...
AATACAGGCGACACACAGTATTACGCATTATGTTGCTAGACATAGTTGGGCAAATATTCAAAAACAAAACGGTGTCGGTACTTCGGTGATAAGTGAAAGTATGGGGCATGACAGTGAAAAAACTACAAGCATCTATTTACAGTCCTTTGTGAACGAAGTGTTAGATGAGGCAAATGAAAATTTAATTTAATGGATTATGAATCAGAATAATACAATTGATCTATTATCGGAAGATGCACATATTTATTCCATAAATACTGCAGCTATTTGGGAAAATGAGAGAAGCATTGTTTTTTCCGAAAACTGTGATGAAACGTTTGCGATTAAATTGCTATCTAATCTAAGGGAAATAATAGAATTAAAAGGTGAATGTAACTTTAATTCAGAGAGCTATGATAGGGGTGATGATAGTTTTAAAGATTACTATTCTGGAGAAATGAATTTATTTCTAAAAAGCCACCTTGACTTCAAAGAAATTTATAGAATTGAATTTTTTTTCGATGCAAAAGGAAATTGTTTTAGTTATCACACTACAGTGCTAATAACAAAAAGAGATTCAAATTTTGATTATTGGTTTGCCTTATACCTAAGACAATTTGACGACAAGATAATCGAAATTGATAATTTTCTACATTTTCAGCTACTCACTAATTTTGAAAATCATTGTTCTGAATTTGTCATATTTCTGAAACATTGTCTTCGGCAATTTAGCGATCTGTTTTCGTCAAAAATAGTGCTTACCGCTCAAGAATGGCTCGAAAACAATGCCCTTAATAAGTCCCAGCCTAGGAGGAATAATAAACGGGTGAAGTCGAGTTATACTCCTAATAAATCTTTTAAATTAGATGGCGTTGATAATTTTCAAGACTACTTTGAAAAAAAAGCCCTCCCTCTTACAGAAATAATTCATGAACTGAGAAATGAATTTATTCATGAAACGACGAAAATTCAGCAGCTAAAGGATATTCTCTCAGGTATTGTAATTCATCCAAAGAATCGAATTAACTGGATAGGGTCATTTAAAGAACTCAACATGTTTGTTTCGATTTTGAATTATGATTTAAATAAAATCGAACCCATAAAAAATGGCATTTGGGAAGTAGCATGTTTATGTTTTACCAAAATGGAAAAGAAATTTCGGTCAGTCAACTTTCGAATGCCAATGGTAAAGAAACCCAAAGATCAAAACTTTTGTCCATCCTTCAAAAACTATAAAGTTTCCTAAACTCGGAGACTCGGTTAATTGAATCGGAGTTTTCAAGGAGATAAATCCTTATATTCTTTACTGGATCTGCATATCAGCACTCGGAGTACACTCGGAGGGTGGCTGTTATTGTTTATTTGTTATGTTAAAAATCACATAATCTTGGGGCATAAATTTTAATAGCAAGATTATGAACTTTGATTTTTCAAAACCACTTTTCACATTGACGATAGGGGAATATATTGCCCTGAATAATCAATTGATTTCTCGATTAGCAAACAATCATTTCAAGCAAGAGAATCACTTAAAACCGGAAAAAAACGATATCCTCATCGAAGAAGCCAGTCAAATAACCGGACTTGCAGTTTCGACGATCCGAACCAAATGTCATTTGAACGAAATTCCGTTTTCAAAGCCAAAAGGAACTAAACTTCTACGCTTTAAAAGAGATCAATTAATAAAATGGATGAACACTGAAAAACGCAAAACTTCAAAAGAGTTGGAAACCGGGGTAAATGAATATTTGATTCGAAAGGCTAGAAAAAAAGATTTTAGAAAATAAAGACCTAGTTGTTAAAATGAATTTGATTTTAAATTAAACTTAACCAGTTGAACCAATGAATATTAAAGCAGAAAACTTCCGCGACCCTCGCGGCGAATATATGCGTGTGTGTCCCTATTGTCATGAAAGCTTCATCGCTACACACATGAATCGTTTCTATTGTCCAGAAAAAAATGGAATCAAAAATTTCTGCAAAAACAGACACAAAAGACTTGTTGACGAACTAAGGAAATGTGGATTGGAAATGGAACGTCCAGAGCGTCCGCCTTTGAAATTGTTGTTCGAACCATCGGTTAAAAATTTTCGAAACATCGATGAAGCTATTCAAGACACCGTTTTAAATCGAAAAATAAAAATTCTTGAAAAGGTTCTCGGAGGATTGGAATCTGAGATTATTAGTTGGGAAGAGCTTCAAAAACTCGGGTTTACGCTTGATGAATTCGATGAAATGGTTAAAAATGAATACGGTACGAGGTCTCCTCAATATAAAAATATCCAACTTGTTTGGTTGGAAGAAAATAAAGTAGAAATAAGAAAGCTTAAAAAATAAACAAAATGGATGTGCTTGAGAAATTTAAAATTATTCCGCTTAGTAAATTGAATAATAATCAATTAATTACAGGTAAGGAGAGATCTATTCTGCCAATTTTTATCGGCATAGGCATCGGCTTAGTCATTTGCTACTATTTTTATCACAATAGAAAGAAAGAAAAGCAAGAATGAGAAAAAAATAAAGTGCTTGTGTCGTCTATTCTGGCACCCATTCTGGTAGGACTGTGCGGCTCATACCGGATGTAATTGCGCCATTCTCCATGATGTTAACTTCGCTCAAAAAATGATCGATGGCTGGACTACGAATAGTCATCATGGATCTAAATCAATTAATAAGTTTAAAAAAAGAGGGTTACAGTAATCTTGAAAGGGCAGATATACTTCTCGTAAGTAGAATTGCTGATAATGAATATGTACAAATTTTCAGTTCACATGGACTGATCTTTGAAGAGTTTATGGAGTTGGATAATCAAAGGCTTCATGACTTTTTAACTGCGTATTAGCAGTTGAGCATCATCAATTTGATACCCTGATCGATTCCTTCACTTAATTTCAGTTGGAGCTAAAAATCCTAGCAGTACCATTCACATATCCCGAAGGGAGTATTTAGTGAAACTATACTCTTTCACTTTTGTAAAACAACCCTAACCATTATTGGTATAGTTTGAAATTCTCGAGAAATCTCGAAAAATAGTGGTGGTTACACCAAAACCCAACATTAACTTTTACATCGATTTTTCTGAATTCCCGAGATTTCTCGAGAATTTCAAGATTTCTCGGGAAATCTCTGAAATAGTGTGTTTTTTTTGAGTGTTGTATGAAATGATAAGAACCTTTAGTTTGTTTCGTCTTCTAAAATTAATAATTCAGGTCAACGATCACGTCGATGAATTTAATCATAGGTTCAGTAATCAACAAGCACAATATAATAAAATAAGTTGAAAATAAACCAGAGATCTGCAAATTGTTCTTCGCTAATTCAACAGATAAATTTTGTGATGAAAATGTTTTAAAGAATAAAAATGTCATGCGAAAAAGTAGCGTTGAAAGGGTGAACACCAGTAATGTAAGAATGATTAAAAAAATATGACCAATATACCAACTTGGGCCATTTGCATACCCTTTGAAATAGATCATTCCGGCATTGATCTCATAAAGAAAAACGATGCCAAATCCTGCTATGACCGACATTAATGCCATTTTGGTGGCCAGATTGAAAGGGTAAATGACTTTCTTAAACTGGGGAACCAGGGTTCGGAGGCATAGATATATATAGAAGATACCTATTAGTGTCAATATGAATATACTTTGAACGTAAAACATGACCCGAAATAGGATTAAAATGGAAGTTTTGGATAGGGGATGAATGAGGCGCCTAATTCGGACAGTGAAGGGGCAACAACAAATGATAACAAGACCAAAATGACTCCATGCATCAAACTCAGTTCAACATTGTTCTTGGCAAGTTCGTCATGTTCGTTTTCTTTGGTGATTACGGAGACAAGGAAAAAGCTTGCTCTAAATAAGGCCCATGAAAACAACCAGGCCCCGACAAAATAAAGAAAAAGATAGATAAATGCTTTACTCAATTCGTTATGGTCATAAAAAAATACAAAGGCTTCAGTCATTACTTTGGATATGTCTATAAGTACAATGCCTGATGCCAAAATAGATGAAATGAATAGGATAATACTTGCATTATTGCGAACCGAAAACCGATTGAAAAATGCAGTTTGAACTTTCGTGAAACTCGTTAAATAGAAAATCCCAAAGACGATCAAAAGTATAATATTTGCTAACTCTCTCATAATTTGTGTTTAATTTATTATTCCAATGCAGCGTACCAATCGTTGCCTTTAACTCTCATTCCTAAACGCCAATCTGAACTTGTTAATTCCCAAAGATAATAGGGTTTACCAATATGACTTCGAGATAAAGATCGATCACCATTTCTGGAAGAAGGTAGTGATACTCCTAAAACACTGTGTCCTTCTTGATTACTTACCATCACAGCAACGTCAAAGCCCATTTCTTTTAATAGCGTAAAAGCTAAAAGTGCGCGTGTATCACAGTCTCCTGCTTTTTTGTATGCAAACTCGAAGGGAGAGTAAACACCAAATGGATTCACATCATTGCAACAGCCGTCTCCTCTGCGTGAACCAGTACCACAGTCATCTCTAAAATAACCAAAACTAGTCATGCAAGGGCATTTCAAATATCTTCCGGAGTTTTCGGGATATTCAATCCCTTGAGAATCGAGGATTAGGGTATAAGGAATGAATTGAATAGAAGAACAAACGTACTCAAGCGCCCCTATGTAGTCTAGGTTTTTAGCTCTTATTTCAGTTTTCATTTGTCTGATGAGGTTTGCTAAGTATACCTTGTCATGATTGTACATCATGCCGTAGATTTCATCTCCTGCTGGGCTGCTAACTCGATTCATTGCACACTTCTCTGGAGCGTCTTCTGAAAATGAAAATTTAATTGAATGATACTTACCTTCAAAATCAACCCAATTCCAATAGGTGTGCTGAAGTTTATCTTCTTCTTCCGGTACAGTTTCCTCAGCTATTTCATGTTTTTCAAAAAGACGTAACCATTCAGCAATTTTCTTCTCCTCAAAAAATCCATTCTTAAAATAAGGCAATGTAAGGAACAAAATAATGCTGAGAATCATCCAAAAGGACCAATTACCAATATCAAAAAAATGACCTTCCTTTTTCATTTACTCTTTGCTTTGAAAGCCTTTTCATAATCGTATTCTCTTTCAATTTTGTCTTTGATATGTTGGATCTTTCTTTGAGACAACAAGAAAAATAAAAAAGATGTTGAAATATCAGCCAATGCTACCTCTTTAAGATAAGTGCCTCCGGCATATTCCTTACTTTTTTTTACTATGAGGATGGGCGTTAAGAACAATAAAGCAAACAACACGTCAAATGTAATTTTCCAATTGCCAATGGATCTCGCTAATACGTCAAAAGACAAAATAAAAGATCGAGAATGAATGAGTTTAAAAGGATCATTTGGATCCTCTTGAACCATACTCTTTGTCCAGGATGCTAATGAACTTAATTCAGGTTCGATAACGTTTGTAGAGTCGTTTTGATATTCAGGACTCAACTGATGTGCATGCTCTATACGATTCAAAGATTCATTCACTCGCTGACGAAACATGAATAATTCCAGGGCGTTGCCAACCACAATAGAAAGGATCAGGATCAAGATCACTTTAATAGACGACGTAACAATATTTGAAAAATGGAATTGATTAGGGTCAGGAGATAAATTTGTCTCGCGTAATAAATTCTTTTTCTCCTGAACCATTTGATGAGCCATTTCATCAGATAGGTCTTTGAGATCCTGACCATAATAAGGTTTGAATTCACTCTCCATATAGGTCATTTTTTCATACAACGACCTGTAGTTGGTAGTCATATTCAAAAAAAGAACGAGTAAAAGTAAAATAAAGCTAATGCCAGCAAGAAATAATCCAATTGTTATAGCATGTCCCCAGCTATTGAATATGATCAATCCATAGATCAAACCTGCACAAAATGAAAGCCCCACCAATACTAGAAGCATTAGAGCTAATAGATTGTATACTCTGAATTGGCGAGTCCGGATTTCAGGATCTACCTCATCGAAGTATTCTTCTCGAAAACCAAATAAGTATTTGCCAAGATTCATCCTTTAAAAGTTTAATATTTGTCGAGACTTAAATAGTTGATCTCCTTGTTATAAGTTATAGTACCAATGTACTGACCTGACATTCGTTTGTTCTTTCCCCAAAATTTCTTTCGAATATTATCCGGATATCGGTAATATCCTTTTTGTTGCCCCCCTGAATTTATAAATTCTCTTCCCATTTGACGAATTTCACCACCTTTATAGGCGCGAATATCCAAGAGGACATCTCCAGATTTTCGTTCGCCCCACCAAAGCGCCGCACACTCTACTTGTATGATTTCTTCCTTGGAAGACCGACTTAGATCTATCATACACGATTCTGCGCCATCGAAACGATTGTCTCCAGCCCAACTTAAATCACCTGACTGTTCAAATTCATCGTTTTCACAATAGCCGAAACCTAAAATACTTGATGTCTTCGGGTTAATTAATTGTGTTCTGGTATCGAGGTCTAACCCGGAATTTGCATCGAAATAATAGGTGATTATCAAATAATCTGCATCAACGAAATGGCCTTCTTCATCAATATTCAAACTATCTATTTTGGATTGTAAAGAATCTATTTGAGCTTTTTTGTACTCCCAATCCGTTCGGTATTCTCCTTCTTCGTATTTGCATATCATTTTCTGACCAAGCCTCGTACATCGTTCTAATAGCCAGAGTAAAAAGAGTATTGCGAGTATGATCCAAAACCACCTCCACCAACTGTTTGGGATTGTCCAGCCAGGAAAACAGCCATTATTTCCTGAACCTGTGCCAATAGGAGAGGGGGGGATTGGAGATTTAATGTCTGGACCGGGATCTTTTGTTTGAAAATTGGTTGGGTCATTAGATGGCGGATCTAAGCTTTTTCTAGGTTGCACTTTACCGATGATCTCACCTCGGATCACCCCATAGGTTGCGTTGTTTAATAAATACGTATTACTAATTTCCGTGTTCAGAAACTGCATTTCATGCACATGATAGATCCGGTCATTCTGGATTGGCCATTTTGCTGACGTATTTATTTGGATATTTTCAAGCTCTTTAAAAGAATGTTTACCATTTACTTTTAAAAAGTCTGATTCGTCCAATTCTTCAGAATGGCTTATTATGCCGCGGTAAATATTCAGTCCTTCTAAAGAAGTTGGCAATAGATCTTCATCAGATGAATTTGTTGCAGGCTCTTTCATTTTGAAGTTGCCTTCAAAATAGCCCCGAACGTAATATGTATTGTCTGTTGTCAACTCTATTTTGCTTCAACGAGTTCTACACGCATGTTCTTATTGTAAATCCGATTACGTTTCCCAACTTTGATCTGCCTCATTTTAACAGCATATTTTAGTACGCTATCGCCTTTGCTTTCACAAATAATCTGATCTCGTTTCACTCCCAATTTTAATAGTTTGGATTTTATTCTTCGTGATCTTCGAAGATCGATATTTTCATAGCGTCCTTCATAACTTAAGCCTGTATGATGCCCTACAATTGCAAATTTCTTTTCGGAGCATGCTTTAATTAGTTTTGCCCATTTCTCTATCGTGTGCTGCTTTTTGGAAAGTATATGTACCTCGACTGAATTTCTATAGAAGAAGATATTTGGAACTGTTTTAAGGTACTTTTGAAAGTGTTTGGCATACTCCTTTTCTAATTCGCGTTTTCGCTTTTCTGTTTCGATCAGTTTTTCGTGCATCATTTCCTTGCGGTCACATGCTTCATTATCGTTAATGACTTGATTACATGCCCGAACTAACCACCAAAAGATCAAAAGCGCAAGAATGTAAAGCAAGATCCTCCATAGATTAGCCAAGCACCCGTTTAATAATGTACTACATCCACTTGCTGCCGAACCTACAGTACTGTCCGGATTTAAATTTGTTTCGCCAAAAGGTTTAGGATCTATTCGGCCTACAGATGGTGTTTGCATAGTTATTCCATATGCTTTCCCACTCAATTCGCCGTAAGTCTGTTCATTCAATTGATAGGTGCGTTCGATCTTTGGGTCTACCAAAATGAATTGTTCGAATGTACATATGCGTTTATCCGGGAAAGGACCAGTTGACTGGCCCTCTACAGAAATGTTCGGCACATTATTTAATACGAAACTCTGAAGCTGCCGATGTTTTTCGGGTGTATAACTTGTTTCGAATGTAGTTTTTGTAAGGCTACCTTTATAAATGCGCACCGAATGCACAAAATCTACCGGAAACTTATCTGATAGTCCCATAGGTAGTTCTTGGCTTGTTTTGAATAAGCCTTTGAATTCTCCAAGAACAATATATTGATCGGTAGCCATTATCCAAATATCAGATCAAGTTCAGGATCTATTTTCGTCTTCGCCTTCTCGTTGAATGTATTTTTCAGGATCCTTTTCAATAGATTCTCTTTCCTTTTCGGCATACAGCGTAATGGCATGTATTGCATTCTCCTTTTCCAGCTCGTTTTGCCTTTTGGAAACTTCCACAATTCGGCGTGCATTGAAGTTTTCTTTAACCTTATGCAAGTTATTGTTCTCGTCAGGAATATGCTCCAGTGAAATGCCCTGTTTGGCCTCTAAAATTTGTGATACGTTATCCTGCATGTAGTCATACGAAGATTTCCAGATCATGAACTTGAAGATGACAGGTGCAATTTCAACGATCATAAAAAGTAATCGGACTAACCAAATAGGCCAAAAAGCGGAACCGTAGATTTCAATTTCTTCCCCAGCAATAATTTTATTTGTGGCAGGGTCAAACTTAGGAACTGATTTTCCTGAACTTGATAATCTTTCTAGCATCATTATCTGATCGAGAAACCCAGCTTTTTCCTGTTTGATCACATTCATAACAGAGTCCTGCTTTGATTTGATTCCATTTTCATTCACTTGTTGAATTTTTCTTAACGAGTCGCGTGTTGATTCAATGGCTTTGAGTTTAAACTTTTCTTCAGTTAATTTTTTGTCTAATGCGATTGCTACAGGACCTATGCCTTTTGCACTGCCGCTCCCACCTCGTGTTTCAGAAACATATTGAGCTTGGAGTTCATCAACAACTTTGGACTGTTTTTCTGCATCTGCCTCAATAGTTTTTACTTTTTGATTGATCTCAGCATTATGCCCAACTTCAATTTGCTCAATCTCATATTTCTTGCTTAATGCTAATTGATCCATTGACAACCTCCATTCTCTATCGATCTCACGTTTGAAAATATAGGTTTCAAGAGGGGCTGAGATCGTTAAACCTATCAATACTGCCATGAACAAACGAGGCATCATTGCTCCCCATTCACCCCAGGTAATCTTTTCTGTACCATCACCTTTTACTGTCGAAACGATGAAGCGATCAAGATTATAGATAATCAATCCCCAAACTAAAGCAATGGGAATTGTTATGAACCAATTGCCGCGGAGAAGTATTTCTCCCGAAACAGGATCTTTTGCACCAGTTGGGTCAGGACTTGCAAAAATCGTGTGCATGGCAAAGCCCATTGCCAAGGTGGCCATCACTGTGGTGGCCAAAACCACGCCGCCTATCCCGGCACTCTTAATGTGATCTGAGTAGGGGGCATACTGCAGGATTTGTGCGTCGGCTCCCGCACTTTTCCATAAGAATCGCATAATGCGATCCATTAACGGGCTGTATTGTTTTTTTTGATAATCAACCAGCTCGTTCATTCCGATAGTGTTTGAGTTTTCATTCATAGGACTTGGTTTTATTTTTCAACTATTTATTTTTATCGAGTAATGCCTCATTGTATCGTTGAGGACTATAGGGTACATTTAATATGGTATTTCTTCGCTTATCAACATTCAAAATTTTGGTGATCTTGTCTGAAGAATTTGGATCGTATTTAACAAATCGATGATTCGCAGATTCCCGAGATTTGAATTTGACAAAGAATTTTATCAAAGAAATCCTGCTTATGAATACAGGTAACCCCATGCGCTTGTGTAGTGCTAACGTTTTAATACGAGGCAGCGGCTTTTCTTTATTTAAGAATGTATGCCATTCCAAGGTTTGAAGTGAGCGGAAAAGCGCGGGATCAAGAGTTACTGTTTTCGTCAACTGACCTTTTCGGGTGTGCGCAGTGAGGGTATAGTTTAATACATCTTTTGTAGCTCTTATTTGAACCCCATTACCTTTGAGATC
>Ga0172373_10012193_pt1 | contig 10113 bp, 13 predicted proteins | sample Lak10m_2_FD_114546 | JGI IMG/M metagenome (GOLD analysis project Ga0172373, IMG submission 114546) | Freshwater microbial communities from Kabuno Bay, South-Kivu, Congo - kab_092012_10m | ecosystem: Environmental > Aquatic > Freshwater > Lake | place: Democratic Republic of the Congo...
AGCTCACTCGCCCCCGCCAACGTGCGCCTGCGCCGCGCGATCCGCAACCAGGAAGAGATGGTCGATCACCCGAGGTACCCGCTCCTCTTCGACCCGCAGACGGCGGGCGGCCTGCTGGCGAGCGTGCCGAAGGAGAGGGCGGATGCGTGCGTGGCGGCGTTGCGGGGGCTGGGGTATCCGCACGCGGTGGTGATTGGGGGGTGGGGGAGCAGAGCGATTCGCTTGCACCAGTCACTCTGGTCGCTTAGCGATGCGGGCTACGGATCACCACGAGACGCGGTATGAGATCTCGACGGACATTGTGCGTTCGGCGTCGTGGCTGCGGGAGAGCCGCAACGTCAGTGAGGTGTCGCGTCGTGGATCCAGTATTGTCAGCCCCGCTCGGTCGTGTCGAATCGTCCCGTCCGATTCACTGCTGCGTCCGACGTCCAAGCGCAGGCGAGCGTCAGCAGTCCCGAGAGACACCTCCCCAATTGCGGAGATGTCGCGGGAGATCGTGTTGTTCTGTGCATCATGGAATTTTTGAATGACGACTCCGGCCGATCTTGCGGCGTTGGGACTGGCCACTGACAACTCCACGACCGATGCACGCATCGTCCGCCCCAAGCTTCCAGAGATGGATCCCTTGGCTCGCATTCCGCCAAAGCTTCCGGTAGCGGATAAGCCTGAGAGGTTGAGTTCACCCGCATCAATGTGAAGACCGAGGCTCCTGCGGGTGACCCAGGAAAGACGATATGCATCGCCATTCAGGTTGGTCTCCGCAGACACGAGGCTCTGATGCTCGGCAACATCATCGCGCGATCGAAAGAGAGGGAATGTCGCTGGAATCTTCTGTACCTGCCCGGGCACGGCGCCGACCACAAGCAGCGGGATGCGTCCGGTCTCTCGTGGATCGGCGAGTCTGAGGAAACGTGCAAGCGGTTCCGTGACGTTGCCGCCGACCTCGGGGTCGGGATCGGATACCTCGACAATAGCTCCAGCCAGATCCTGACGAACAGCGTGCACAGCGACGTAGTGGTCGGTCTCCTCGAGCAGGACCACGCCCTGGATCTCGATCGAAGTCGCGGACTCGCGCAGCCTCTTCACGTTGAGCGCGCGCCACTCGGCCTTGAGACCTAGCGCGCGCAACGCCACCGCCAGGTCCTCGCGACTTACGCCGGTACCCTGCCCCAGAGGAATTGCTCCTCGCTCATCTAAGTTCCTGGTCATTCGGGTGACCGATGCATCAAGGTACCCAGCGGCTCGCAGGTCCTGTCTGGCCGCGAGGAGCTTCGCGGCCCGGTCAGCATCGACTGGCTTCAAGGCGTGCGCGTCACGCAATTGCCGTTTCGCCGGATACAGGCGCGACTCGAGAATATGGGTGATCTCGTGCTCACCAACGTTGATCCCCATCCGCTGCAAGTAGGTGGCTGCGGCAGCAGGTCCACAGCTTGTGGGCGTCGATTGCTTCACCACGCCAAGAAAGGGGTCCACCTGCTGGGCGAAGACTCCGGCCGACCAGACAGCGATCACCAGCTTGACAAATGCCCTTACGAGGGTCGTCGTCATATGAGAATGCGGCGTCCCGCACGCTTGACGCGCGGGACGCCGGTTGTTCACTTGGCGAGGGGGTTACACCCAGCTGCGGTGAAGCCCGGGTACGGTCCGACGGAGCCGGGGGTGCTGAGCAGTCGGCCCGTTTCCCAGCCGATCTTGCAGGCGCTCGACGGCAGCGTGCGGATTAACCGAGCTTGAACGGAACCTGCGTTCCGGAGCGCGCCGGCGGTCTTGACGAGGGCCGGCTTTGTCGCGCGGCCGGGTTTCTTCTTGGCCTTCTTCGCGCCCTCTTCGTCGGCTTCGTCGTCAAGCAGCTCGGCCTCGACATCAAACACCGTCCCGTGAGTGACGTCGCTTCGCCCCGCGTATTCACGGGGAACCGATTCGAACGCAATCGCGTTGCCGGCGAAAATGGGTAGACCGACAGCAAACGCAACCAACACGTTCTTGCGGAATTTCGACTTGGTCATCAGAATCTCCTTATGTAAGTAGTCGGGAATCACTAGGCCCGCGTCTGCGTGAACTGCACATGCGCACATTCGACGCGTACGTAAATTTGCAGGATTGGTTGAGGCTGAAGCGGACCGAATTCGGAGAAGAGAGACCAAGGTCGGACCAAATTCGGACCAAATCCAAGCTAGACGCAGATCTAGAACTCCGCGGGTACCGAACACCGTTGCGCAGGATCGAGTTCCTGACCAAACTTGATTTCGTGTTGCTTCGAAAGAGCCATGGTTCAGCCAAAACGCCACGATCCCAAACTTAAGAGGTATTTTTCGAACATCAGTGAGCTGGCGCGCGAGATGAACTTCACCCCCTTGATGCTCCGAAAGAAGTTGGAGGAAAGGCATTCGCCAGTGAATGGTGACGTTCTTAGAAAGCTATTCGGGGGTCGGCCCAACAGGCACTGGGATAAAGTAATTGAGCTAGCGGTCGAAGTTCTCACCGAAAGTTGGGGTACCCAGCGTGGAGGCAAACCTCCTCGCAATTTTCGGGCGGAGATTTACGGCGACACAGGCACTGATGAGTTTTGCCGTCAGATGCCTACCGATAGGCCGAACTCAGCTGGGCCGAAACAATCATCTGTCTCACCTGTTTGCGCGTCGCTAGGCACAGCTGGTCTTGGTGACACATCTCAAAACAGACACTTGATCCAAACCGATCTGGTGGGTCGAGACGCAGATGTTTGCGCGGTTTCGAGACAGATAACTGAGCGCAGGAACGGTCTCCTTGTTCTCATCGCCCAAGGCGGCACAGGGAAAAGCTCGGTGGCCCAAGCAGTTCGCTGCCGACTGGGAGCAGAATTTCGATCTGCTTGGGTCGTATGTACCGATGGGTCTAGGGACGCCTCAAGCGTGATGCATGACATCGCACTCCAGTTTCGATTGCAAACCTCCGATTCGATTGAGGTGAGGGATTTGGTTGACGGTGTGGCCCGTGCGCTCTACGGCCATCGCGTACTCATAGCCATAGACGGTTTCGATTCGGTGGGCGGTCCGCAACGTGAGGCTATGCTGCATTTGGTCGAGAATCTTGCGGCGGTCTTCAACGTACTGGTTACTGTTCGCCCGCCCGCAGCGGCCGCTCTCGAGGACCTAGGAAGCGCAACAAGATATTCGCTACTAAGCCTCGATAGGATTTCGACAGTTCAATTGATCGAGAAACTTGCCAGACGACGGCAACTGACCAATCTTGAAAAGTCAGGCGATGAGATCAAGGGGAGAATATTCGCACTCACGGGTGGCAACCCGCTTGCGGTCCATTTGGTTGTCGCGAAGCTGGATAACGGAGCGCACCCATTGGAGAACATTCTTTCGGACTTGGAGTGCGGTAGGGGCGAATTGTTCGATCGGTTGTATAGGGCAGCTTGGGGAGAACTGGGGGCGGATGCACAGTCTCTGTTCATGATTGCGGGGCAGTTGTTTGCAACGCAATTCACGAGAGACGTCTTGTGGGCCTGTAGGACAGTCTCGAGAGCCAGGTTTGAGAGTGCACTTAGACAATTGCTTGGGGCGGGCATTTTCGATAGCACACGAGCCATCGAAGGTGGCGATCACCGATTCGGGATGCACCGCCTTGCAATCGCGTATGCACGTGGTCAAGCGATCAAGACTAAGTACTCATTCGACGCACCACTTCGTCTACTGACGAAAACGTATCGTGAACTGCTCGCGCGAAAAGGTTATCGGTACTGGGGTGGAGTTGAACCTCGTTCCCGTATTCTCAATGAGAATGAAAACTACATAGTTGCACTTGAGTTCTGTCGAAGAAAGGAGAAGAGAGAGGAATTTGTCGATTTGGTGCTTGCGCTTTACGGTCACTGGATTGAGCTGGGATACTGGGAGTGCGTAATTCAGTATGTCCCTCCCGCGGTCACGTATGCCAAAAAACTAGATCGCCCACGTGATGCCGTCGAGTTGCTGGCAAACGCCCATGCGCACGTATTGACCAATCGATCGTCCTACGACGATGCCGCGGCAGCGCTTGGCAAAGCCAGATTGATTGCGAGCAGGATGTCAAGCAATGCCGAACTGTCTGACACCTACCGAGTGATCGGACGCCTAAAGCGAAAACGGGGGGATTTCAACGGCGCGGCGAGTGCGCTTACTTCGGCTACGAAGTATGCGAGGGTATCGCGCAGGCAAACGTTGCTCGCACTCGCATTGAATGAGCAAGGCAAACTGCAACGAGATTCGCATTCCTTTGATGCCGCCTTGGAGTACTTTCGTCGCGCCAAAGCGGCCATCAACCGGAAAGACAAGTCGATTGATGCTGGTATAGAGACCAACGTCGCGGGCGTTCTGGTCAAACTGGGCAGATTGGACGAGTCAGAGGAGAAGTGCAGGAAGTGCTTGACGTTTTTTGAGGAAACGGAAAACAGCGAAGGGATTGCTACTGTGCATACTTGGCTCGCTCAAATTTGTGCCGCCAAGGGAAGGGAGGGCGATGCGCAGTCTCATGCCACTAAAGCGAAAGAGCAGTTCGAACTTCTTGGCATGCACTTAGAGGCCAGACAGATTTTGGGATCTCAAGGCCGGAAAGAGCCAGGCGCTTTGTGACCATTTTGATTTCTTTCATCGGGCCTACTGGGTCTGGGAAATCAACGGCCGCGGCAATTCTTAGCGAACAACTGGGTGCGCCGATCGAGAAAGTGGCGCAACCCTTGTACCATCTACAGAAGCATTTCTACTCGGTTCTCGGGCGTTCTGTAGAGGGCCAAGACGGTGAACTGTTGCAGTTCTTTGGATCAAAGATCGAGCGCGAATCGCCGGGATGGTTGGCGGCCCGATACTTGGAGGGCCTTGCTGGTCGCTGCGAAGAGGTCATCATCAATGATGATTGCCGCCTGAATGCCTTTCGGCAGCTCCGGGGTGCAGGATTTCGATTCGTTTGGGTTGAGGCGCCGGCTTCGATCAGGCGTGAGCGGCTTAGACGCGATCATGTACGAGCGGACGAAAGCCACGAGACAGAGGTAGGTTACTCTGAAATGGCCTATGATTTTCGGATCGACAATTCTGGTTCTCTGGTGCAATTGAGAGATCAGGTCCGCATGGTGGTTCGATGGTTGGGAATTCGCGAGAGGTTCAATTGACTATGCTCAATGTCCCTGGCGGGTGGCTATCGGGACCCCAAATTCGGCGAGAGGTTGAGGCAGGAAACATTTCGATCGATCCGTTCAGCGTCGATCAACTTAACCCGAATTCGTACAACTATCGGTTGTCGCCAACAATCTTGCGTCTGATCGGGGAGACGATTGACGTCAGGGAGGAGGATAGCTTTGAGGAGATTCAGGTTACCGAAAAAGGGCTACTGCTATTGCCATCGGAATGCTACCTAGGCGCCACATTAGAGAAATTTGGCTCGAACGTGTTCGCGTCATTGGTGACTGGCCGGAGTTCTATTGGTCGAAAGTTCATTACGAATCATGTCACCGCCGGACTAATTGATCAGGGATTCTTTGGCAGCATTACCTTAGAGATTACTGTTCAGCGCCCCACTCGCATTTATCCGGCAATTTTGTTTGGACAGATTTTTTGGTTTACTGTGGTTGGGCAGTCTGAGTTGTACGCAGGCAAGTACTCCAAACAAATCCGGCCCACCGGGTCGAAGTCCGTTCGTGAGCGGTTTGATTAGATCTTCGACAATCGGGCGCTTGTACAAGTTCAGTAATTCCCCTTCGATGGCACGGCCATGAAGGACGTTGCAGCGCTGGGCATCTGGGGCGCGATGCTGGGCGGCTACGCGGCCACCGGGTACGCGGCTCGCGGGTACGTCGCGCAACGGAAGGACTCCCGCGATTCGGTGCGTTAGCGCACCGAGCAGTTCGCGTCGTCGTTGAAGGCTCGTAAGCTGCCGCCTCCATCAGCGGAGGCGCCCCATGCCCGACTCCCCCAGCACCGGCAAGCCGTTCGAGATCGGATTTGTCATGGCGGGGGCGATCTCCGCGGGGGCCTATTCCGCCGGCGTGCTCGATTTCCTCGTCGAGGCGCTCGATCCGTGGGGCCACGCCTCCGGGCGCGACGCCGCAGCACGAGGTCGCGTTGAAGGTGGTGTCCGGGGCGTCGGCCGGCAGCATCGCCGGGGCCATCCTCGCCGCGAGCCTGAAGGTCGACTTCCCGCACGTCACGCCGGCCGACAAGGACACGCGCGGGCTGCGCAACCCGCTCTACGACAGCTGGGTGAACCGCATCAACATCCGCCACCTGCTCGGCACGCGCGACCTGCAGGACGGGCGCAAGGCGGTGTCGCTCCTCGACTCCACCGTGCTGTTCGACATCGCGCGCGCGGCCATGGACTACGGCGACGGCGTGCCCGAGATCCGCAGGCCGTGGCTGTGCAACCCGGCGCCCGGGTCTAGCGTTCGTCTCCCGGCACGGGCGCGGCGTTCGGCGCCTTGCGCAGGTGGCGCAGCATGTCGCGGGGCTTGGCCTTGCCGGCGCGCTCCGCGAGGAAGGCGTCCGCGGTCCGCAGGCTGCCGACCTTCTCCGCGACGGCCGCCGCGATGAACTGGTTCAGCGAGACCCCGTCCGCCTTCGCCAGTTCGGCCGCGGCGTTCTTGATCGACCTGGGCAGCTTCAGGGGGTAGGCGCTCTTGGTCATCGATGCAGCTCCTTGAGGAATTTTCCGGGCGTGGTCGCCCGCAGGCGGAATCGCGCCGCGGCTTCGGCGAAGTCGGCCACGTTGTGCGTGACCAGGGCCTCAGCGGAGCCGTTGATCGCGGCTTCGAGCACCATCTCGTCCGCAGGGTCGCCCAGCTGCGGGCGCCACCGGAAGTGCAGGTCGACGCCTTCCGCGGCACTCGCGAACGCGGCGAGGAAACCGGCGACATCGGCCTCGGTCATGCCGGTGGCGAGCCGGTGCTCCGGCCTCCTGAGCACGTCTTCGTACTCGAGGAACAGCGCCGTGGTCACCAGCGGCCGGATCCGGCCTCCCGCGACCAGGACCAGCAACGCGTTGCTCGCGCCTCGCCGGCTGCGCAGGCCCGCCACGAGGACGGAGGTGTCGAGGACGATCCGGTGCATACCCTATAGGATATAACATCCTATGAGATGTCGGCCTCCGTGTCCGGGGCCGCCCCTCGACAGTGCAAGCTTTTTCCGTCTGGCGGGCCCGGATTGGCTCGGCGCGACCGTTACGGCAACTCAAGTCTTCAAGCCCGATCCGCCCCCCGGCCCCGCCCACGCGAACTCGAAGCTCTCGCCCTCGCGCTTCCACGCCACGCCTCGCCGGGCGACGTGCAGGTACCAGGTCTGGCGCTCCATCGGCGAGCGGTTCCCCGCGAGCGCCTGCGGCGTGAGCACCGCGGCGCAGCCGCGCTTCTGCGGATCGCGCACCGACTCGTACCGCATGCAAATTCGGTGTCGGGTTTGAATCGCCCTCAGGCCTGCTCGACGGCGAGCCTGAGGCCGGCTGCCTTCAGGATCGCGTGCAGGGTCGAAAGCCTCGGATTGCCGCCCGAGGAGAGCGCGCGATAGAGGCTCTCGCGCGGCACGCCGGCGGCCTTCGCGACCTTGGCCATGCCGTGCGCCTCTGCCACCGTGCGCAGCGCGGCAAGGTAGACCCTGCGATCGTCCTCGTCGGCTGCCGCGTTGATGTACGCCACGGCGAGCTTCGGGTCGGCGCGAAGCTCCGACACGAGCCGCTCGCGGTGCGACACGCTCAGCCCCGGGCGCGCGGCGCCTGCGCTTCTCGCTTTCCGTACTCGTGCCATAGTTCCACCGCCTTCCTGATGGCCGAGTCCTGGCTGCGCTTGTCGCGGCAGGATTCTGGCGCCGGGTTCGATTTGTTCTCACCTAGATCGTCGACAGGCGTTCCACGGTATCCGGATATCGCTTCACCAGGCTGATTAATAGCGCCGCCTGCGCATTCGGCTTGGCGCGGCCCTGCTCCCAATTCTCCAGCGTGCGGGCATTGGTGCGCAGGTAGACGGCGAAGAGCGCGCGGGAGAGCTTCAGGTCTTCGCGGATCTTCACCAGGTCGCGCGGCTTGACCTCGGGTGCCGGCTTGAACTCGACGGCGTGCGTGCGAAGGGTGCGCTTGCCTTGTCTTTCTTCGGCGAGTGCCCGCATCCCTTCCGAGAGTTCCTCGAAAAGGTTTCGCTTGGCCTTGCCGGCACGCTTCGTTGTCGATTTCATGGGTCGCTCCTGAATTCCAGTTCTGCCTTGACCATTGCGCGAAGGAGCCTCTTCTCCTCAACCTGACCGCAGCCTCTCGAACGGCGGAAGTTCGACGAATACGGCCTTCACGCGTTCACTATACGCAAATTGCGTATATGCGCAACTTCTGTTGGATTATCTGGCGTCTTCGCCATTGCGGTCTCGGTCTTCATTGCCCTTGGCAAGCAGGCAGGCCGGACGGCGACTCTCGACGAGCCGGGATCCATCTCGATCGGTGTCGACTGATGCCAAAATCGATGCAGACCCGAACTCGGAGAGCCCGCCATGCGTATGACCATCACTCTCGACGACACCTTGCTCGAGCGCGCCGCGCAGCTGGCCGGGGCGATGGATCGCACCGCGCTCGTCCATGAGGGCCTGCGCGCCCTGATCCAGCGCGAGTCCGCGCGTCGCCTTGCGCGCCTTGGCGGTACGCAGAAAGCCCTGCGTGTGCCGGCGCGCCGACGCGGTATCGCAGCCGCTTGATCCTCGTCGATACCCGGGTCCGGGTCGACGACCTGTTAAGGTCGGACGGGCCGGCTGGTGCAGATGCTGCAGGACGCCGTAATGTGCCTGGGCGTAAAATTCACCCATGAGCGACGCGATGCTCCGGCAGTGGGCGGCGACCTGGGCGCAAGCCGGGCGGGAAATGGCCGAACTGGAATCGCGCGCGCTGGGCGCGATGACCGACGCGGAAGCGGCCGCCGCGGCGATCGCCGTCCTTTCTTCGCCCGTGCCGCCCGACGGCGCGGCGCCAGCGACCTCCGGCCTCGTCGAGCAGCAGCGCTGGTTCGCCAGGCTCCGGGCACGGTAGTGGAGACCGTCCTCGAGGCGGCGCTCGGGGTCCAGCGCAGCCTCGACGCCGCGGGCGAGCGCTTCTGCATCATCGGCGGGATCGCCCTGCAACGCTGGGGAAAGTCCCGCTTCACCCGGGATGTCGACGTGACCCTGCTTTGTCCGTTCGGCGCCGAAGCGCCTGCGGCAAGCCGGCTCCTCCGCTCGTTCGCCCCGAGGATTCCCGATGCGGCGGCGTTCGCCGCCCGCAACCGCGTGCTGCTCGTGCAGACGGCCGGTGGCACCCCCGTCGACGTCGCGCTCGGCGGCCTGCCCTATGAAGAGCGCTGCGTGGCGCGCGCCAGCGACTGGGAGATCTCTCCGGGCGGCGTGCTTCGAACCTGCTCGGCAGCGGATCTCGTGGTGCTCAAGGCATTCGCCTCGCGCCCGCAGGACTGGCTCGACATCGAGGCGGTCGTGTCGCGCAGGCGGCCGCATCTCGACTGGCAGCTCGTCATCGAAGAGCTGGAACCGCTTGCCGCCGCCAAGGAGTCGCCGGAAGCGATCGAACGCATCCGGCGCCTGCGGGATTCGCGATGAACGACTACTCGCGCGTCATCCTCACCGGCGCCGCCCACGCGAACTCGAAGCTCTCGCCTTCGCGCTTCCACGCCACGCCTCGCCGGGCGACGTGCAGGTACCAGGTCTGGCTCTCGATCGGCGAGCGGTTCCCCGCGAGCGCCTGCGGCGTGAGCACCGCGGCGCAACCGCCCTTCTGCGGATCGCGCACCGACTCGTAGCGGATCAGCGCGATGTCCCGGCTGCGGCAGGTGTCGGCGAAGGCCTGCGTCTTCGAGTAGTCGCTCGGGTGCGTCCACGCGGCGCGGTCGCGGCTGAAGGGCTTGGCGCGCAGGTCGACGCAGGCGCCATGCGCGCCGGCTCGGAAAAGTGTCTGCGGCGCCGGCGCGATCGATTCGAGCGCATCGGTGTCGAGGAGGAAGCGCCAGCGCCAGTAGCCGAGCTCTGCGCAAGCGGTGCGCCGTTCCTCGGCGCCGTAGAAAACGCCCGGCGCAGCCGGCCCGCGAAAGCGCGATCCGCCCGGGGGCGGCGGGTAGCGGAAGGGCGTCGCGAGCAGGTAGTCGAGCCC
>Ga0172373_10012194_pt1 | contig 10112 bp, 5 predicted proteins | sample Lak10m_2_FD_114546 | JGI IMG/M metagenome (GOLD analysis project Ga0172373, IMG submission 114546) | Freshwater microbial communities from Kabuno Bay, South-Kivu, Congo - kab_092012_10m | ecosystem: Environmental > Aquatic > Freshwater > Lake | place: Democratic Republic of the Congo: South-Kivu...
CCGTCCGCCCAGGTTGTCAGATGACTTCACGAGCGTAGGACACCAGTTTTTGGGTGGGGTGTCTAGCAAATCTCGAACATCTCGTCCCATCGTTGTTGTTCAGCTGCCAGCCAAACGCCCTGGGTCTGGACGACGTATTTGGATGCTGACTCCCGCATGGAACGGGGTGGCGACGTCCTCGTCGCCGGTGCAGGTCGGTCAACTGACGATGCTGAAGAGATAGCGGAGTTTCTCGTCCACCTCCTGACCCGGACCGAGGGTTTCCGCGATTTCCTGCCGGAGCAGGGCACCGAATTCCTGGCGCATGCGGACAACCGCCGCAGCGACGGTGTTCTCGGATTGTCCCAGACGCGCTGCGACCACCGCATAGGGGGGAGCGGAGTTGTCCGGCCCCAGGTAGATCTCCAGTTCCCGCAGGATCCCGATGCGGTCGCGGGCCTCGAACTTCGCCCGGAGGGCGACGAGCGCGCGATGCAGGACGATTCGGGCCCAATGCTGGTCGAAGGCCTTCTCTGGACCGACGGAATCAGAAAGGTGGCGGTTGTAGGAACGTTCGGCGGCATCGATGTCGAGGTACTCAATCGAGCCTCCGCCACGCTTTTGTCGGGAGGCGCGCCGGTCCTCGTCGGCCAGGTAATTCTGGAATGCGGCTTTAAGGAACGAGCGGAGTCGGCCGCTCAAACGCCCCTTGGCGATCAAGGTGCTCTCCGGGGGCATGGCCTGTTCGCCGGCCGCCATTGCCCGTTTCGAGCGGGAGATCGAGGCGGTGGGAAAGTTGCATCACCCTGGGATTGTCCAAGCGTTCGACGGCGGGCAGCGACAAGGAGTTTGGTTCCTGACGATGGAGTGGGTGGACGGGGTGGATTTCGGGGCCGTCTCCCGGGTTGAGGGCTGCCTGAACAGCGCCGATGCCTGTCGGTTGATCCAGGAAGCGGCGTTGGCACTCCATCATGCTCACGATCGAGTATTGGTTCAAGGGACGCCGCCTCCAATCGGCCGTCCGACTGCAATCGCCGACGGTGACCGCGTGGGTGGTTTCCGGGCACGGCGCCCCGACCCAGGTCAACAACCTGGTCAACCCGGGTACGGTGAATGCGTCCGCGCGCGTGGATTCCGCGGTTCCTGTGAACGATGAGCTCTGGCATCATGTGGCCTTGACCTGGCAGCGCGGGGCGGCGAGTGGACTCCGGAGCTATCTCGACGGGGTGGTTCGCGGATTGGCCAACACCGATGCAGCCCCCTTCCCGGTCATCGACGCGCCCATCTGGTTCGGAAGCTTCAATGCTACGAGTGAGTTCATGGATGGCGTGATCGATGAGGTCCGCATCTGGAAACGTGTGTTGCCGGCTTCGGAGATCGAGCGGCACGCGCGGGACGTGCGACGGCTGTCAGGTGAGGAATCGGGCTTGGTTGCCTACTTCAATTTCAACGACAAGGACGCCGCCGGCCCGTTGGAGGTCATTTCCGGGAAGCGTGGCACGTTCAACAACATGGGGGCGGCGGCCTATGTTCCCACGGAGCTCGTGTATGGCGAGCCATTGCCGGACCCAAAGGCGGCGGCCGGTCTCTGGCTGGGCTCGGTCCTGCTCCGGTTGATGGCGGCGCTGGCGGTGATGCTTTCGGGCGTGGGCCACGCGGCGCAGACCTACCTCAAGGATCTGGCCAAGGTGCTCAAGACCACGCTGCTGGCCAACGACAGCGATGCCGACCTCGACCCGCTGACCCTCACCGCCGTGGGGAACGCCCTGCCTGCAGGGGCGACGGTGGCGATTGCTGGCAACTTCGTCGTCTATACCGCCCCCGCCATCGTCCTCGACAACCTCGGCATCGACGAAGGCTCCACGGAGGTCATCTCGCTGCGTGCCATTGATTCCGATACCCCGCCTGATCAGTTGGTCTACACCGTCCTGGAGGAACCCGTGGGCGCCCGTCTCCAGCTCCTCTTCGGCGCGACGGCTCGCGGCACGAACGGACTGTTCGGAGATCGTTGGTTGAAGAGCGGCGAGACATTCACCCAGTCGGACGTCAACGCCGGTCGCCTTGTGATCTCCCATGAGGATCCCGCGGCGAAGTCCGTCTCCTACAAGCTCCGGCTCAGCGACGGCGCCGTGGGCCGTGTCCCCCGGGAGTCCGTCCTCACCATGGCCGTGCATCCGCCGACCGCGTTGGATGGCACCGGTGCCGCCATCTGGATGAGCAGTCGGTTCGAGTCCGGGTCGACGTTGTCGCGGTGGGCGGATGCTTCCGGGCCCAAGCCGTGGCTCGATGGAACCGAAGCGGCGCTTGATGCGAACGCGGTTTCCACTCCGTTGGCCGTGGTCCCGCAGGGTCCTCTGGGCCAACCCGTGCTTTCGTTCAATCCCACGGGTTCGAATGCCGGACAGGCCCTCGCATTGCCGACACCCGAGAAGGCCACCGTGTTCCCGCCCGGCGAGATGACCGTCCTCGCGGTCATGAAGCCGACCGGCCACGGCGAAACTGCCCAGCAGGTCGTCGCAGGTCCCCATTTCCAGCTTGGCCTCACCGGCCCGGAAGACAACGGACGCGATCAGCAACTGCGCTTTGCTGCCGAAGGCACCGGCGTGATCTACGGAAACCACCGCATGCGCGATCGCTGGGCGGTCGTTTCGGCCTGGCGTGAAAACGACCAGCTCGGGATCGAAGTCAACGGCAGCGGCGTCGGCGGACCGCATCCGCTCGATCCGCCGACGGTGTTCGGCACGGCCCCCGTCCTGGGCGCACGGAGCGATGGCGGTCAGATCGATCAGGCCTACGAAGGGTTCCTTTGTGAGATCCTCGTTTTCAATCGCAGCCTCGACGACCAGGAACGCCACCGCATCGCCTATTCCCTCATGGGAAAATGGTTTGGCTGGGTCCTGCTGGACGGCTCCGACGAAGCCCGCGACCTCCGCTGGCGGGTGCCGAGCTCGGGTCTGACCCGCGCCCAATACGAGAACGACTTCATCCCGAAGTATGGCCCGGACCGGAATTACATCATCCTCGGTGGTTGGGGATTTGATACCCTCGAAGGCGGACAGAATGACGACATCCTGGTGGGTGGCCGCCAGGCCGACGTCTTCACCGGTGGAGCGGGCAGCGACCTCTTCGTGTTCAACTTCGCCCACATCAACCACGGTGCCGATATCATCCAGGATTTCCGCCCGGTGGTGGACCACGACATCATCAACCTTGCCGGCCTGCTGCGGGGTGAGGAGCGCGACCTGCGTCGGTACCTGCGGCTGAAGACCGATGGCCACAGCTCCCGGCTGGACATCGATTTCAACGGCAACGCCCAGTACACGAACCACACCATCCACCTGAAGAACGTGGTGCTCCGGGATGCCGATCTGGCCAGCCTCTGGGCCAACGGAAACCTCCTGACCGGCGACAAGCGCATCCCGCTCAACGTCTCCCTCAAGACCACGACCGCCGTAGCCACTGAGATCACCGACTCGCCCGCGGTCTTCGCCGTCCACTTCGATGGCACGACCGTCCCGGTGGATCTCGAAATGCCCTTCGAACTCTCCGGCTCCGCCGTGCGGAATGTCGATTATACCCTCAGCATGCAACGGTATGACGCTGCCCTTCAGGACTACGTGTGGGAACCGGTGGTGGATCATGAGTTCTTCGTCCGTGTGAAGCCAGGCGACTACGACTTCGAGGTGCGGATCGAGCCGATCCACAACTCCCGCTCGCAGAGCGCACGCTCGGTGCAGATGCGTCTCACCCCTGTTCCGGAGTGGTTCGATGTCACCACCGCCACCGCGGTCGCACAGATCGTTGACGGTCCGCAGCGTGTGGGTGTGGCTTCGACCGACAAGGAAGCCAGCGAGGCGGGGGATGCCGGCGTCCTGATGCTGGTTCGAGATGGCAGCCTCGACATTCCGCTGGATGTGACCGTGCGGATGACCGGACCTGCCGTGAACGGTGTGGATTACGCCTACGTTCCCCGCCTGGTTCAGTTCCAGCCGGGCCAATCCCGCGTCGCCATCGAGATCACTCCCTACGCCGACAATGAGCGCGAATTCCCCGAGGTTGCGGAACTGATCGTCGAGCCGGGTTCGGAATACTTCGTCGACACCGCTTCCCAGGCGGCGGCCGTCGTCATCCAGGATTCCGGACCGATCATCACGGTGGAGGCCATCGAACCGCTCGCCGTGGTCAAGGATGGCAGCCCGGGTGCCTTCCTGCTGCATCGGCGCGGCATGATCAACGAGACTCTCGTCGTCAGCCTCGAGATCGGCGGCACGGCCACCATGAACCTCGATTACCAGCGCGTGAATCGGTTCGTGACCTTCGGGCCGGGCGCGAACTCCGTGCTCGTCACGGTTCAACCCCTCGCGACCGCCACCCTCCGCGGTGATCTCGAGACCGTTGACCTCCGGGTGCTCCCCGCCACCGGTTATGAGGTCGGCGTCACTGCGCTCGCCCAGGTCCGCCTGGTGCCCGAGTACGCCACCTTCGTCCAATGGAAGGCGCGCCACTTCCCCGGCAATGCCACCCCCGTCGGTCTGTTCGCCGAACAGGATGCGGACAACGATGGCGTCCGGCACCTGCTCGAATACGCGCACGGCCTCAACCCGTTGGCAGCCGATGCCGGTTCCAGCAACCTGCCGCATCCCGTCGTCATCGGCGGACGCTTCGGCGTGCAGTTCAGTCGTCCCGCGGCCGCGCTCGACCTCGACTTCATCCCCGAGATCTCGACGGACCTGAAGTCGTGGGTGCCCGCGAAGGACTCGTTCGACATGTACGGCGAGCCGCTGCAGGACTTCGGCATGGAATCCGTCACGTTCCTCGAACGGACGCCGATGAACTCTGCCGTGTTCCGCTTCGTGCGCGTCCGCGCCGCCCTTCAATGAAACGGCCCAGCTTGTTTCTCCTCCTGGCCGCACTGGCCTAGGGCACGGGATGCTCGAAGTCCACTCCGGGCGACGACATCGTGGCGATCGTCGGGAAACACGAGATCCGCACCGCCGAGTTCCAGTCCTGGATGCGCCGGCGCGGGGTCGGGGATTCGATGGTCCAGAAGGAGGCGTTGCTGGAGGAGATGGTGAACCATCACGCCGCCGTGCAACGGGCGGTGGCCCTCGGTCTGGATCGGGATCCGCAACTCCAACTGGCGTAGGAGAACCAGTTGGTGAATGCCGTCCGCAAGCGCGAGGTGGAATCTGGGTTATCCAATGCCGTCCCCACCGCCGAGCAGGTCCAGACGGCCTACGACGCCCAACGCGCTGCCCACACCGAACCTGACATGCGCCGCGGGGCCATCCTGTTCCGTGAACTGGCTCCCAAGGTCACCGACACCCGACGCGACGAGGCCCGGAAGCGCATCGGGGAGGCGCGTGCCAAGGCACTCGAAGCGGCCACCGATCCCACCCAGGTCCGCGGCTTTGGTGCGCTGGCCGTCGAGTACTCCGAGGATCCGGTCACCCGGTACAAGGGCGGCGATCTCGGCTGGATCATCGAAGGGCGCAGCGACAATCGATTCGACCCGGCGGTGCTGCAGGCGCTCTTTGCCCTGAAGGCAACCAATGAGGTCAGCGAGGTGATCGAGACCCCTGCCGGCCTGTACGTCGTCAAGCTCCTCGAGGTCCGGCCTGGTCGGGTCAAGCCGTTGGAGTCCGTCCGCGGCGCCATCCAGCATTCGTTGCAGGTGGAGCAGAGGCGCGCCTTCGAGTCGAACTGGTCGGCGGGCCTGCGCACCGACCTGCGCGTCGAACGTCGGACCAACGTCCTCGCCCGCATCACCCCTCCCGCCCGGTCCACCCCCACGGCCACCGAGTCCGCCGAGCCTCCGGCGATCCGGTAAGCAGGGGAGTCTCCGATCCCCCTCTGTAGGCCGCGTGCCCTCCCGTGGCGGTTTGAGGTGGCGCCGGGTGAGGTCACCCGGCCTTCAGGGGAGATGCCGGAACCGCTGCTGAAGGCCGCGTGCCCCCACGCGGCGCATTTCCCACACCCCAGATCCGGCGTGGCGACGTCCCCGTCGCCTTTCCACAGTCCTTCCCAAGGCGATGAGGACATCGCCGCCCCGAATCCTTTCCAAACGGGGATAGTGTCTGGATGCCCCCGGGCCAAGGGAGAACGCAGGCTCGGGCTTGCGCGTCTCCTGTAGGTTGGTAGGAATCCATGGGTTCGGTGCCCGGCGGGCAGTCCGGTCACCCAACTCCACCATGAAGTCCTCCAGACCACTCCTCAGCGGGATCCTCGCCGCGGTGGCCGTCGCCTCGGTCTCCGCCCAGACGCTGTACGAGATCCGAGAGCTGAGTCCACCGCCCGAGACCTTCCGGCCCGGCGAGGGGTCGTTCCTGAGTCCCCTGGAGGTGAACAATCGGGGTGAAATCCTGATCGACAACGCCGCCGAGAACCGAGAGTCCACCGGTCAAAAGGGTGCTGTGATGGCCCGCTGGTCGGTAGGTTCGGATTCCCGGATCACCTATCGGAGGATTGTGGCCTCCGTTCCCAAGCATCCCACCGACCTGACCTGGGCCTATTCGCGATTGTCGCTCGTTGGCTTGAACGACAACGGCACGGCGGTGGGTTCGGAGACTTACGAGGGATTGGTGAACGCCACCTTCGAGAATGCGGGAGCAGCCCGCGTCCAGGAACTGGGATTGTTCCACGATCTGGTGGCCCTGGATCCGGAGGCCGCGGTTCCCCGACGCCTCGGCTACCACACGTACGTCGATACGCTGTCCAACAACGTCGTGCGTTTGGCTCCCATCTCCATTGGCATCAACAACGAGGAGCTCGTCCTCGGACGGTACCCCATCATCCATCGCCTGACGGGCGCCCAGCTGGGTGGGGACTTCCTGGGAAGCCTTGGCGGAGGATACACCTTCCTCCGTGGGTGTGCCTCCGCAGGGCCAGCAGGCCGTGCCGATGGTGATGCGGCCCATGGCGGATGCGGAGGTGATCGTCAGCACGAACCGGGTCGCCGTGGGCGACACCTTCACCTTCACGCTCCGGGTCCGCAATTTCACGAGCACCCCACGCACGCTGGGCTTGCCCCTTGGATTCCGATTCAACGGCACCGCGCGTTTCCAACTGGTGGGTTCCTCCACGCCGACAGGCCCCCGGGTGGTCCCGGCGTACGGCAGTTTTGACGTCCAGCAGCAGATCCGGGCCACCAGCGTGGGCATTTCTGCTTGGTACAGCCAGGGCCGGCTCATCGGGGGAGGCACGACCAATGACACGCTTGCGACCTACTCGCCGCCGGACCGAATCCCTCGGACTGGCGGGTGATCGTCCGCGATCCGGCTTCGAACGTCCTCTCCAGCGCATTCGCCGTCACCGGTTGGCGGGCGCCGACCCTGGCTCCGGGGGCTTTCATGGATCTGAACCTGGAGATCAGCGACGTGTCGGCACAGGATCGGGACCAGCTCACGGTCACCGCTTCACTCTCCACCCCGGGTGAGACCGAGGTCATTGACGCCGTGGCCGCAGTGGTGGCCCGGGAGCCGGTGCCGGTGGAAGTCGGTCTGCGGCGTGTCGTGGCTGGAGGCTATACCACGGATAGCGTCGCGGCGGGACGCTCCAACGTGGACGCGGCACTCGAGTTGGTGACGGATCCGGGCGTTCTGTCGGCGCAACCGTCCATTTCCGGAGGTTGGGTGGCTGATGGCGTGACGCCCCTGCTGCTCCACATGAATTCGTTCCCGGGTGCCCTGGCGCTTCATCCGGAGGGACGCGAGTTCCGTCTCGAACTGGCCATCGAGAAGGGTGGCAGCCTGGAGGGTCGCGCGCCGGCCGACGGGCTCCGATTGCTGCGGGACGGCGGTTGGGTGGCCACCGACCGTTTCACCCTCACGGCCAACGCGCCAACGGCGTTTGCCACGCTGCCGCCCGTGGCTGCGGACGCGCTCAAGCTTTCGTCGTCGCGCGAATTGGTGCTATCGGCCACGGTCACGGACGTCGCGACGGAACGAACCATCGCACAGTTCCGGTTCCGCCTGCGCAAGCCGCCGGTGGTGTTGATCCATGGCTACAATACCAACGGGGACGATTGGCAGGACGCCTTCATCCTCGAACTGAGCCGCTCGCGACCGCTGTTCCCGGACGAGCCGGCGTGGGTGCGTGTTGCCCGGTATGGCCAGGACCGGGAGGCCGGCCGCAGTCCGTACGTCACCCAATGGGTCAACACCCTGTGGCCACTGGCGGATCTGGTGCCACTGGCCGAACAGGCGTTCGAGGAGGCGGTGGCGCCGCTGCGCGAGCAATGGGCGTTCACCCGCTTCGATGCCGTCTGCCACAGCCAGGGCGGCCTGCTCACCCGCATGCTTTGCTCCGAACAGTCGAGTCGGACCCTGTCACGTCCCTTCCGCAATGAGCACAATCACTACCGCGGCCGTTTCCACCGGGTGGTGACGATTGGTTCGCCCCACAACGGGACGCGGTTGCTGCGCTATCTGCTCGCGCTGAATGATTCGAAGTTCAGCGTCTTCAGGAACAATCTGCCGCTGGTCATCGGGAAGGCAGGTGTCTTCCTCGAGGTCGCGCAGGAGAAGTTCGACCCGTTTGGCGTGCAGATCCGCGACCTGAACAACCCGTCCCCGGATTCGCGATGGAAGCCGGATCCGGCAGCGAAGTTCCACCTGGTGCGCACGACCATCAACCGCGGCGGGCCACCATCGCCCTACGACGAACCCCCCGCACCATCATACCTCCTGATGGGGTTGCTGCATCCTCTGGCCGGAACGGCGGTGCTGCCGCGCGGCTCGGATGGCGTCGTGGATTTCGACAGCATGGGCGCCCACGGACCCAACCAGCCCTCCGGACCCAATGTGTTCCAACTGTCACGCGAACTTCTGGTCTCGCATTCTCCGCCGCTGGATGTCTTCGGGGCAGGGGTCGGCCAGACGGCCTCCCCGGATGTCGGCGAGCACGTCATTGCCGCGCTGGATCAGGATCCCGGCGTTCCGGCCAGCCAGCGGGCCTTTGGCAGCTTCGGGGTTCCGGAGCTTCTCGACGATGCCACCCGCGCCCAGATCGACCACTGGGCGAACGCCTTCCTCTTCGAGTTCGTGGCCTCGGCGATCCGTGCGGGTCGAGAGGCAGCGCCGCAGGGTTCGGAGGATGGGTCTTCCCTGACCTTCCGTTACGAGGTGAACCCTCCGCCGTATGTGACCGTGACCAACCGCGTGGTCTGGATCGCGGAAACCTTCAGCGCCGGCGGGGTGCGGACCGAACCTGGCTGGTTGACCGTGGATCCAGCCGACTCACGCCGGGTGACGGTCCAGGTGCCAAACGGGTTTGTGGGCGACGTCGTGCTTCATGCCAGCGCGCTCGCCAGCAACGGCACCTTGGTGTTGTTTGAGCCAAACCGCATCCACTCGGCGGCTCCGACGAACGCCTCCCTCAGCGGGATCGAGGTCGACCCGAACCGTCTGACGTTACCCGTGGGCAGCGAAGTGCCGGTCGAAATCCGGGCGCGCTACAGCGACGGCAGCGTGGTTCAACGACACGTCCTGCCCGGAGAGGTGACCGCCTCATCCGCCAACCATGCCGTCCTGCTCACCACCAACGCCACGCTTTGGCGGCTCGTCGGTCCCGGGACCTCGACGGTGGTGGTGACCTACCAGGGCCTGAGCGTCACGAATGAGTTGAGTGCCTACCTGCCCATTCCGCCGGAGGCGTCGGAGGTGCCAGCGCTTCGATTCCGTTCCCTCGATCCCGGCCACCTCGAACTTTCGTGGTCGCCTGCCACGCCGGGCTTCACCCTGCAATCCAGCGACAACCTCTCGCAGCCCCATTGGATCAACGCACCCAGCGGTCCCACCAACCCCGCCATTGTTCCCACCACCCTCCCGACGAGGTTCTATCGGGTGGTCAAACCTTGAAGTGACCAAGGAAACAAGGCTGCGGGTTGTCTGACGCCAAGCTGCGGAGACGGACAACTGCAAAGAACGCAAGAAGCCGCAAATGAGGCAACGGTCGCGATGCGGTTCATCCTGCGTCTCCTCGTGTTCTTTGCGGCAAGACCCGTCTTGGTCTTTGGGGTGTGATTTCCGAGGGGCTCACGCGAAGCCGCGAAGCCGCGAAGCCGCAAAGGGGAAAGAGCGGTCACCAAGCCTTTTGTCTTGGCGCCTTTGCGTCTTGAGCGAAGCGGGCGTGAG
>Ga0172373_10012195_pt1 | contig 10112 bp, 13 predicted proteins | sample Lak10m_2_FD_114546 | JGI IMG/M metagenome (GOLD analysis project Ga0172373, IMG submission 114546) | Freshwater microbial communities from Kabuno Bay, South-Kivu, Congo - kab_092012_10m | ecosystem: Environmental > Aquatic > Freshwater > Lake | place: Democratic Republic of the Congo...
AGAACTGACATCCTTAGAACTGACATCCTTAGAACTGACATCCTTAGAACTGACATCCTTAGAACTGACATCCTTAGAACTGACATCCTTAGAACTGACATCCTTAGAACTGACATCCTTAGGATCAGTGTTTTTAGGAGTCAGTTTTTCGATATAGGGAGTGTAATTCTCTTCGGTGAATTCAACAAGATTGGAACCCACATGGACAGTCAGTCTGAAGAACTTTCCAAAAGTTTTTGATTTTGTGTTAATGTTTACATAAACACAAATAAAACGGATGCCGTTAGAACTTGTCATCAAAGGATAATAGTTGTAATAATCCTTAACATCATCTTCAGAGATGATCCATCCTTTGATCTCATTCAACTTCAACTTCCCGAGATGATCTTTGTGAATGTAAACATCGTCCAAATTGAGGACATTGTCGGTCAGTTTGATCCACTCTGCAACAGATGTCATTTAATAAAATGACCTGGTTTGTTTGATATATAATATAGAAAATCGTTAAGGAATATAAACACTATATTTTTCAATTTTTTTAAATATTAAAATTACAGACAAAAAATGTCAGGATAAAGAAAAGAATAACTATCCCTTATTTAAGAAGGATAATTGTTCAGAAAGAGGAAAGATGACGTTGTGTCAGTTGACTTGTACAATGCCAATCCAAAGCCGGTGTCAATTGGCTTGTAACCAATCAACTCAATTTTCTTGGTGTCTGAATCTGAACCCGAATCCGAAGACACACATTCATCAGGAATATCAAACGGACAAGGTGTCTCGAGCAAAGACATATCTTCCAGATTCCAAGAAGAAGAAGAGGTCCATGATGGTATTGGCGGTAGCTGTAAAGGTTCGTCAGGGACTGCAACTGTTCTACAAACAGACAGTGGGCTGATGGTAGTTGTAGTGGTGGTAGTTGTAGTAGTGGTAGTGATTTTCTTAAGGAAAATCCTTGTAAGCAACCATGCAATGACGATCGAAAAGGAGAGAACAACAACAAAATTGATTGTCGTTAGATGGTCCATTGTTGAACACAGTGGAGAGTTATATATCAAACTGAATGGATAACACAAATAATAAGAAATTTCAACTTTTTTGTGTCTAATAAACCAATAAAAATGTTATACAAAATATAAATATTTTAAGTAAATTGATTTAATAAAAAAATGAAACAATATGTTCATGTCATATTTATAAATGGTTTTATATCAATATAAAATGATAGAAGATATTAAAGCATTAATATTATCATATTTTGATTCGAAATTATTATTAAGTTTAATTAAGAGAAATAAGAATATTGCTAAATATTTACGAAAATATGGCAGATTGTTTGGAATAGATCTATCTTTTTGTGAAGATGTAATAGATGTAGATCTGAAATACTTTGGAAATGTTAGTTGTATAAATTTAACAGGATGTAATAAAATTACAGATTTAGGTATGATATATCTTAGAAAAGTAAAAAATATAGATTTGTCATATTGTGAAAAGATAACAAATGATGGATTAAAATATTTAATAAACGTTGAGACGATTAATTTAACAAATTGTCGTAAAATAGATGATGATGGATTAAAATATATATTTAATGTAAAATCAATAAATTTGTCAAGTTGCTACAAAATAACTGACAATGGTATTAAAGAACTAATTAATGTAAAAAATATTAGGATTGATGATAACAAAAATATTACAAATGAATGTTTGAAATATTTGAAAGATGCTAAATGTGTGAATTTATATAATTGCAATAACATAACAAATGATGGTTTGAAATATTTGAGTAAAATAGACACATTGATATTAGGTGATTGTAATAAAATAACATGTGAAGGATTTAGATATATAAAAAATATAAATTATCTTAATTTGTTTCAATATGGTTTAACAAAAGAAATATTGGATGAATTATGCGATGTCAGAACAATTGAATTGACATATTGTGTAATTAAAGATATTAAATTGACGACATGTTGTGGAATTCAAGATATTGGAAGATGGCCAAATATAATCGTCAATATTTAGGATGAGTAATTTTGTATATAAGTTGTAATATTTATGTTGGTGTGAGTACCAATACGGCAATATAAAATTGTTAGATCTAGATAGCAAAGGTCGATAATAAAAAATTGAAAATAAAATGATAAAATAAGATTACAAGATATATAGTTATTATTAATCCAATAATGACAAGTGAAAAAGATATTTGCTCGAAAATTGAAGATTTTTATAAAAGATATGAAACACATATATCAACAACAACAAAAGGTTTGATATATGGAAATTCATTTTTAACACAATTTAAAATAAATGGAATTCTAACACAGATAAAATGTATAAATGGTATAACATCATCAATATATATAAAACAGGATAATAAGTTAGTACATGGTAATATACTAAACAAATCTGCAGAACTTGATAGAGGAGTTGTAAAATTAATAGATATATTTGGTGAACAATCAACACTCACACTACCCATTCCATCTGAAAATCAGAATATTTTGGTTCGAAAATGGAATTAAATATATATTATTTTATTGACAATATCTTCATAAATATCATCAGATGACATTATTTTATAACCATTTTTATCACTATGATCATTTATGGATTTAATCCTATCTTCAACTTCTTTAATTGTTTTGATAAATGATCCTCTCAATTTAGACACAACTTTGGCAAATCTATATGAATATTCTGCATTTTCATATTTATTAATAATGTTTTTAATTATGTTCTTATTTTTGATAATGTCATTAAGTGCTCTAATATTTGATTGTTTATAATTTGTTAATGGATCTATTTTTATTGTATATTTTTCAACATTAATATCTTTTGGAAGATCAATTGTCATACCTGTTATTACAATATTTTTATCTTTATTTTTGTTTATTAATAATTCTAACTGTTTTTCGCCATATTGTTTTCTCTTTTTACTAAAATCATTTGGAATTGTTTTTTCATCTTTCAGCAAATCATACATTATTTCATCATCAATATCATCTAGTTCAATATGAACTATTGAATCATCATATTTTTTGATTCTTTTTCCTAAAGTTGTTTTTCCAGAACCTGATGGACCTAATATATGAAATATATATTTTTTATTCATTCCTCCTTTTTTGTTTGTAATATTTCTATTGCATATAATTGCGTCCAATCTTTTTCTAAGAATATTGTATTGATATTTATTTTGTTTATAGATATTGAAATACATATAAATAAATCATTGAAAAAATATTAACTAACTTGGGATATGCAATATTTTGTCAGTAACATGACAACTTAATGTTATGGTTTTATTAATAATAAAGATTTTATTAAGTATATCATAAATTGGTTTGCAATTCCGACATCATTTTAATTTATGTATCTTATTTTTGATGTTCATATATAAATTTATAAATAAATATTATTGAGTATTATTTTCATTGGATTTATTTTCATCTATTTTTTTCTCAATATTTTTTTCAACAAAAATACATTTCCCTGAGTTTGTTGTAACATATGAATCTGATTCGACTTCAATATTGCTATTGTTTTCTAAATCGACATCAACATTTTTAGATTTTTTGATATAGTTTGAAATATCTTTGAGTGTGAGATGTTTTTGATATGGCATAATATCACTCAAACCGATATAACTATCTTCGACACACCAATCATACTTTGAATTGAGAATATATTCGCAGATAAATTTAGGAGTAAGTTTTTGAGTTCTGTAGACATCTTTTTTTTCATCCGTCATTTGTGGATGTTATTTTTGTTAAATAAGTAAAACATTATAATATCAAATAATATATTTTTTCAATTTTTTGATGTTGCATTGTATTATATATACAACAAATTTTACCAATAAAAAAATGAAAATTAGTTATTTAAATACAATAAAATTATAATTAAAGATAGATAAAAGTAAAAATAAAACATGTCTAAATATGATTCATCAAATCCTCAAATTTATGATATGTTTCTAAATAAACGTGTTGTTAAGGAAAAAGAAATAAAATTTATAAAAAACACGTTATGTGATTACATATATGATGATATGATAAATATTATTACACAATACATAGGTTATGGTTTTGATGATTTTTTTAGAAATGCAGAGTTATCAGAAATGCTAGAAATATTTACAAATGTTTGTAAAAGAAATACTCCTGAATATATACGCAAACTTGATGAAAACAAAATTTGTAATATTATCGATAACGAATTTTGGAAAATAGAAGATTGGAAAGAAATTATTGAAAATATTACAATAAACAAGAATAATAATGTCAAACATATTTTAAATGGTAGTGGTACTTATTACAGAAAAATAACGTTGTATATAACAACAACGGGGAAAAAAAGATATCAAAGAATTATTTAACTCTGTGAAACTGTTATTTAATGAAAGATGTATGGAAAAGTTGCACACTGTAATTTATGATATTATGTGTACATATCATGAATTAGAATATACGATAGGAAAAAAACAAACCAATAATTATTATGAATATGAAATTCCATTACCATTTGATTTATGTAATGGAGTAAAAGCGATACCACGAATAGTACCATCTGACATAAGTATTAATATAAATGGAATTTGTAACGATGTGATAGAAATGAAATTAAAATATTTGGAAAGTATAAAAGTCACAAATAAGAAAAAAATAGATTTTGATACATATACAAAAAATTTTATGGTGTGTCCACTATTAGAATTTCAAAACTGTATAGAAAAACAGATACAACAAAACAAAGCTTACACAATAGATTTCACATCACATCGTTGGATGAATTATTTAGTATATTTTTGTACAGACGAAAACAATAAAATAATTACTAATAAAATGATTAGTAATGAAAGACATATATTTTCTGATATGGAAATACCAATGACAATAGATAAAATAGATAATTTAGATGGAATGTATTTTGTGCAACTAACTAAAATCAATCCAAAAGAAAAAACAATAATATTAGATCTAATAAATTATTCAAAATATCCAGTTACAACCATGAGTTTTTATTCAAAAAAGAATTGTACATTCCGGTTATTTGGCTTCAGTTATAACTATTCTATGTTTGAATTTACCAAAGATAATGGAGGATATTTATCAAATTTTATTTCAGGTATGCGTGTATTTAGCTCATAATATCATAATAACAACAACATAAAGACATGCACCATTGGTAGCAATGTCCATATATTTAGTTTATTACCACACAATTAAAAATATTATCCATATTTTTATTTTTGATACACTTATTTGATATTCATAATTAAAAACATAACCTAAAATGTACAGCTCGACAAGATTATATTTTTGCACATAAACAAAAGACCAAGACAAGACAAGACAATCAGAACTGAACTTGTCTAAAGAGGAGGTGTTTGTCATGAGAGTCGAACTGCAACACGCTCTTCACAACCGCCTGATCTTTCAGATAAGTCTTGAGAGTATCATTATGAGTGATCATCACAATAGTCATCTCTCTCTTTGTGACAAGAGGGATAATGACATTATCGAAGATCTTCTTCACAGTCTCATAATCGATATTCCTCTCAGGTTCATCCAACAACAACAATTTTACACCAAGTTGTTTGGCTTTGTAAAGTTGTGTTGCCAAAACAAACGCTTGAAGCTCTCCAGGAGAAAAAGAACGTTCATTTTTGCCTAACTGAACATCCAAAACATCAGGTTTGGTTGTTCCTGATGGAAGTTTCTTCAACAAATCAAAATGAGTCAGATACTCTTTAATTTGTTGAAATGATGCACCAGGGAACAATTCACGCAAAGACATAGCAAGTGTGTTGACTTTGTTTTGACGATATCTGTCAGAAACGAGTTGTTGAATGTAGAATGTGTTCTTTCTCAAAAGTTGAGTATTGAACTCATCAGTTGATAGTCTACCATTCACATTCATAGTTCCTGAACAAACAGTTCCATCATACATTCCTGCAAAGAGATCAATAGTCAGTGACTTACCACAACCTTTAGGACCATTCATCATAACGAACCCAGGTTTAGAAAAGTCAATTGATACAGGTGTCAGAGATTCCAATCTGTAACCACCATCCATCTGCATATCAATCTTGCCAATCTTGATGTCATTGAGTTGTGTTGATCCAAGATCGGTGGTTTTTCTCTCCATAGAAGGGGAAGAATATGAAGTGACAGGATTATGAGAACACATATCAATACAGATCTCGATGTCAGTATTTGACAATGATTCATCAAAGATCCTGAGATGTGAAGCAACCCTAGAAGAAGACAGATTTTTGATCTCGTCTGTGCGTGTGAGAATGTCAGAGAGTCCAAACAACTTGGAACCATTCAACAAAATCCACAGGACCATCTGTTGATTGGTCGTCATGTAAAGAGACAATGATATCAAAATACATGATTTGATGACATCATTGCCAAAGGTTAGTTGTTCGGAAATTCTGTCTCTTTCATCCCAAACCATGATAATATTACTGTGACCATTGATTGGATCATATTGGTGTGGTTCCATTATTGACTCTGTCAAAGGGTTCACCAATCGATCTGATCGAAATGTGTACTGGTTCGAGTTTTTGATTCTCAAGGTTTTGGTGGACTCGTTAATTGCTGAGTCTATTTGATCAAGAGTCTGTGAATAGTGTCTTCTAATCCTTGTAAGAACCAAACATCCAAAAATGGAAACAACACCAAAAATCCATGAATTGTAAAAGCCAACACAGAAAAATGTGATTGCATCAATTGATGATGTGATAACACTTGTAATATTCCACGTGACACCAAAGTAGGTATGGAATATAGTTTCAATGGCATCTCTTTGTGCTGAATCAGGATTTTGACGTTTCCATGCAAAAGAAGCCTTGTTAAAAGAGTGATGTACCATGTTGGCAATCCTTTCGGATATCATCAGTCTTTCCTTGTATGAACACGGTGATAGGTAGAGCTTGCAGGCCTTGATCAATGGTTCTTGTAGAGAACAGACAAGGATGATCTGAAGAATGGCCTCTGTTTTGCCACCCATCAGTAGCTCGTTGGAGTACCAAGATGAGACCATTCCACCAAGGAGCTGGAGGAGCATGATCAAAAGAGTGTATTTGATCTGACCCAAAGAAGATAGACCAACCAAATACACGGCCCAAAAAGACCCAACGGTCTTTTTGTAGGTTTGATACTTTTGTTCAGAGAGAGTCATTTTTGTCAGAGACAAAAGAAGAGAACTACCTCTAAACGTAAAGGACATATTAGATATATATAAATTTCAATTTTTTTTAATTTACAAGTATATAGGCCATATATAGGCCATATATAGGGCATATATATGGCATATATAGAGTAATAAGTATCAAATATGAAAAATTGAAAAACAATAATGATTCATCATCTTTATTTGTCATTTAGTTATGTATTTCTTTATAATCTTAGACACTTCATTATAAATGTCATCTCTTTTCATAAATTTATATTTCTGTTTATTGTAATATATTTTCCTTTTATTATTTTCTTTAATAGTATCTTTCAAATTACATTCATGATTAATGCCAAAAGTCATTCCTTTAATAAATGCTTTATTATTATTCATTAAATCATTCATTGCATTTTTGTCATCTTTAATATCATTGAGTAATCTTAAACATTTTTGTTTATTGATTATATTTCCATCTAAATCAATATAATATCTGTGTTGTGCATGAACATTGTAATATATTTTTTTAGTGCCTCTTGGATTATCATTTAATCCAACTAATATTAATGGTTTATTTTGTTTTGTAACATAATTATCAATATATTTCTGATACTTCACTTCATCTATTGACCATGGTTTTGTTTTGTCATATGCTTCATCTGAATGTTCATCTCTCAAAATATCCAAATCTTTTACTACTATTTTGTTTCCAAATTTTTCTTTTAATTTATTTCCTAGAGTAGTTTTACCTGAACCAGATGCACCTGATATATGTATTACAATATTATTTATTGAGCCACCTATTTGGATATTTTTCAATTCTGAATATTTTGTTTTGTTTTTGATATATTCACATTTAAGATAATCTTTGTCGTCCATATATATATTATAATTCATTATATTTATTCTAATCAAAAGAAATAATAAAAAATAATATGAAAATTATGATATCTATTTTTTACTAACTTTTTGTATAATTGTAAAACCATGAAATGATTTTTGAAGTATCTTTCTCAATTACAACAATAAGATGACAAATATCTTGGATTTTACAAATATCAACATAATAATCAACTTTGTTAAATGAGCATTCATAAATTTGTTCAATATCTTTATCATTACAAAAATAAATTTTGCCATCTTTAGTAAAATATTTAATATCATTACTATCTGTCATTTCGCAAAATTGATTAATTAAATCAATATTAGTATTTATGAGTCCACAATGTTGTGTTTGAAGTTTTGTATCATTTGCTCAATTTTGTTTTTTGTATTTATCAAAGTCTTTGTTATTTTTTGAATCGAGATATAAACCAGAAAATTCATAATTAATGACTTCTGCATTATCTTCTATAAAAGTAATCGAAAATCCATTATTGATAAATGTTGATGTGTTATTTAATCTTCTACTTGATTGTCTTTTCATTTAATAAAGTAATTTATAATAAAGAGATCAAAATAATATTTTATTGTTTTAATTTCAATATTTTATGTATGATGGAAAATTTACTAAAATATAAACTAATTGGAATTGGCGAATTTTCGCATGGTATTCAAGAAAGTTGGCAATTTAGATTTGATTTATTGAAATATGCTATAAAGAACACTAATAAGAAAATCTATATCTTTAATGAAATGTCTGTATGGCAAGGTGAAAATATCATGAATAACACCATATTCTCTAGAAAATTAAATAAATTTGTAAATTATGACAAAATTAAAATAGAAAAACCAATTGAAGGAGGTGAACAAAAAACCTGTTGGGGCAAATTATGGCAATATGTACATCATGCTATGGAATCTAAAATATTTCTAAAAATTATTAAATATATTAGAAAGAATAAAGATAGAATTACTATTATTGGTGTTGATAATGACACAATAGATAGAGATTATGATATGTATAAAAATATTATGAAAGATTATAATCCAAAGAATATTAATTTTTTCTGGGCACACAATCACCATGTCAATGAACAAAGTATACCAGATTATAGTTATAAATATATCAAAAATAAGAGTCATAAATGGTATTGTGGATATTATCTGAAAAAGAAACTCAAAGATGATTATTGTATCATCTTATCACAGGCCTATCAAGGCGAAAACAGATTTAATGGTTATTGTATTGGCAAAGATTGTGAAAAAAGAACGTGGAAACTTAAATATTTCTATAAAAAATTTAAGTATGACAATAATAAAAAATATGTTGATAGTTCTAAGAAATATCAATTATTGACTAAATATGATGAACCTTTATTAAATTATTCTAATAGTTATTTCAAAGATTATAAACATGGCATTGAATCATTAGATAAAAATAATTACACATGGAATTATATATTATTTTGGAATAAAGTAACTAAATTAGAACCATTTTTTGAGTATTAAATTTTCAAAATAAATAACTAAACAATACAATACACCAGCCAAAGATCATTAGATTTACCCCAGCCACCAACAATAGTCAAATAATCAGATAATTTTGTATCATGACTCCAATAAGGATTATTTTTATCATATTTATTCATATTACCTTTTTCAAATTTAAATATTTCTATTCTTTTATTCTTTTCTCCACAACCAGCTTTAGTCATAGTTTGTATTACTTCACCAATAGTTTTTTTCTCGTCATATGCTTCAATATATGCAGGACCTTTACCAGCAATACCGACAATGCCGTGCCAATAAACAAGGATTCTTTTGGACATATTTAATATATATTACTAATATATATATATATATATATATATATATTCTTGTATAAAAGTATAAAAGTTTAATAATTCAATTTTTGGATACTTGCTAAATGTAAATTATTTTGTGCAGACAAAACATAATAACCAGAATTATCTAATAAACAACTAAACAATGTAAAATATAAACATAAGATCATCCATTTATTGTAGTCAAATAATTTTGTA
>Ga0172373_10012196_pt1 | contig 10111 bp, 19 predicted proteins | sample Lak10m_2_FD_114546 | JGI IMG/M metagenome (GOLD analysis project Ga0172373, IMG submission 114546) | Freshwater microbial communities from Kabuno Bay, South-Kivu, Congo - kab_092012_10m | ecosystem: Environmental > Aquatic > Freshwater > Lake | place: Democratic Republic of the Congo...
ACAACATTCAATGTATTTCAGGAATTCGGAGGATCACGACTGTTTTTTGTTGCATACAATTACGTGGTAGCAACGTCAAATAACAAAGTAATCGATATAAAAGTTGATATAGATGATATTCGTCAATTAGAAAAAACAATGCATCCTCACGAATGGTACTACGTTGACGTAACTGATTCAAAAACAGTTGTACTGAATGTAAATGGCATTGTAAAAACCATAAATTTACAAGACATCGAAGCAATACGTGACAACGGAACCGTGATTGTTTTATAATAAAGAGTACGGTTGACATTTTAATTGAGAGGTGATAGATTCTAAATTAATGAACAACTTAGAAATTAAAACCGAGGTACGAAACTATCTAAAAAAGTTTATAGAAAGACGTAAAGAAGACAAAACTTATAATGAATTTGCTTTTTTTAAAATGAAAGGATCCAACTTTTCAAGTGAAGTGAGTGAACTTTTAGCTAAAATGTTGATTGAAGAACGTGCACTTTTGACCGATTTTCCAGAAACCATTTTTTCTGTTAAACGACCCAAAGAAACAGGAGAAACCAACGACATTCGTATCAATGACTCTCACATTATTGAAGTGAAAGGAACAACAAGTAGCGATGGACTTATAACTCTTAGCAAAAACAATTTAAACTGTTATGCATGGGTTTGGCTTGACTTTCATCAAGTTGTAGAGGAAGAATCGGATTTTGCCACGGTACACGTTGTAAAGCGTCCACAACACAATATAACGCCAAAGATCATCAAAACAAACAACGAAAAGAAACTCAATATCAAGAAGTTGTGTCGTGATATACAACACGGTTCAGATTATGAAAGATACGATTACAATGTTTGGCAATTCAAAATGTGTAAAAAAGGAGACACATTCAACGAGTTTTTTGTTGTGGAGTGAATGCAAAATTTGAACATAAATATATAGGATACAACAGTGATCTGGACCACCATGAATATTGTTGTGATATATATGGCTACATACGAGATCACTATAAATGTGTAGGATATTGCAAATACTATTCAGAAGGTCATGAAGATGACATAGTTTATATAGAATTCATCAACATATCATACAATTACAGACGACGAGGATACGGCACTGAAATGGTAAAAGAATTGCTCAAACGATATACATTATATTGGGACTATAAATTCACAAAAGAAGGTAGACTTTGGTATGAATCACTAACAAATAAAAACATTATATGATAACTATAAACGAAATTACAATTGTCAAATACGCAAACTCAATTCGATCTGTTACAAAAACACAAATCGAACCATATGAAAAACTTATTCAAGAAACACTTTTGAGAGACATACCATCTCTTGCTGGCAAAGAAAAAGATGGTGTAGTTGATTGGACATGCGACATTATCAGTTGTGAAACTGACCAAGAGGTTGTGGAGACTATTCGACGTATCAAAGAAATTGAAAAAAATAAAATAGATTGGACTTGTAAGTATTGCAATAAAAATACTTACAATGTTGATTCCGACTATTTGTTTGGCGTAAATCATCTCGCATGTGTATTGGAATCAGCGGAACATCATGATGAAAAACAAATAGAGCCACTTCATGATGTTGAACAACTTCGAAACCAAATGTCACGAATGCAAGATTATATCACTCAGTTGGAATCACAATTGTCACAGCTGGAACACCGTTACGAAGAACCTACGAACTGATAATGTCATACGACTATTGTATAACACAATATAATTTATCGATAGATTTAAGTGCGTATATCTATTTATTGACATGAACTTTGTACAAGTATTACTAACAACTACACATCAACTTCATGTTTATCATTGGCAAACCAATAGTTACGCTGCGCATCAAGCATTTGGTGGTGCATATGATGCATTGGATGGTCTTATGGATCAATTTGTTGAAGTGTTTATGGGAAAGTATGGCAAAGTTGCATCAAAGGGTGGATTCAATATTAAATTGGATAACATCACAGAAACCAAACCAGAAGAGTTTATTGACAGTGTAATTGGATTTCTTACCAACGATTTGCCTAAAGAAATCAAAGATACTGACACCGATTTACTTAACATTCGTGATGAAATGGTGGGTGAATTGAACAAACTCAAATATCTATTGACACTACAATGACGTATGGATATAGTAGATCAAGGTTTTCTTAAAGCCAAAAAAGTTAAATTAAAAAAATTAAAACATAAGATCAAACGTATGATACGTGAAATATTAAAAGAACAAAGTTATGAACAATCCAAATCAACCATTGCCATCAGGCATTGATATTAAACAAACCAGCGAAGTAACATGTACAACTTGCGGTAACAACGTTTTTGCACAAGGTGTATTTCTGAGACGAGTGAGTGCGCTTGTAAGTCCACAAGGACGTGATGGGTATCTTCCTGTTCCAACCTTTTATTGCACATCATGTGGTGCTGTTAACGACGAATTTGTTCCTGCTGAACTCAAAAACAAAATTCAATTGACCTAATAGTTATGCCTTTTCTGAATGGCGCACAAGTAATATCTATGGGATTCAAGTCGGTTGGATACAATTTTATGCTTTCCGACAAAGCATCTTTCTATAATGCAAGTAATATCAGTATTGGCAACAATGTTCGTATCGATGACTTTTGCATTTTAAGTGCAGGCGAAGGCGGTATCATACTCAAAAATAACATTCATATAGCATGTTATACATCATTGATTGGTAAAGCCAATATAACGATGGATGATTTTTCGGTATTGTCTTCCAAGGTGGCAGTATATTCATCCACAGATGACTTCTCTGGTGAGTATATGATAAGTCCAATGTGTAAATCTGAAGATTCCAATGTAACAAATATACCCGTATATATAGGCAAACACACTGTAGTAGGAACCGGCAGTGTACTGCTTCCGGGTGCAAATTTAAGCGAAGGAGTTGCATTGGGTGCCATGACTCTTCTCAAAGATGACACCAAAGAGTATTGTATGTACGTTGGAAATCCTGCAAGATATTTACGTCAAAGAAGTAATCGTTGTAGTCTATTAGCCGAACAATATGAATAAAGATGTTTTTGTTATAGCAGCGTATACACCTGATGATAAAAGAGAAACACTTTTACGTAATCTTGTAACAAAATTACATGATTCGAAAAAAGATATCATACTCATAACTCACAGCATAACACCAAGTGATATTATAAAAAAATGTAAGTATTTTATTTATGATGAAGAAAATACACTTTTGACTGATGATAAGTATAAATTTTTAGTATGGAATACATGTATTCCGGGATGTACGTTTCACTCAAAAGATGCCAATAGAGCATACAGCACAGTTTTGGCTGTATACCAATTGTTTCTACGGGGATTTGGATTTGCAAAAATGGCAGGTTATGAATATGCTCATTTTATAGAATATGACACCGATTTTGACACACTAGACTTTTTTGATAACAATGTCAAAAAAATACAAGAAGGATATGGATGTCTTGCATACACAAACGTACACGGGCATCCAATTGGATGTTATTGTTTATTGAATTTGGGGTTTTATTCTTTTGAAGATCTACGACTCGACGAAGAAAAAATCCTAACAAAATTCACAGAATATGCACCTGAGTTATATTTTGTTGAACAGTTAACTAGATTTTTTTATTTGGATAACTATCATCCTTTTTATAAAAGTGATGAACTACTAAAAAAAGAAGGATTTCATGCGTCGTTGTATGTAACTAGATTCAATAACTGGAAAGTTACATGGGCAGTTCCATTTGTTCAAAACGAAAACTTACATTTGTTTTTTATGGAGACAAAAAACAAACCAATGAAAGTAGAATATATTGTAAATAATACATACAAAAAAATTTCAATATCTCCAAGCACGTTTTATCACTTCTTCGTGTGTCCATATCAAGAAGTCAATTATTTAAAGATTATAGTTGATGATGTTTCATTTTTGGAATACGACTTGACTTCCGAAGAAACACGTAAAAAGTTAATAGAAAACAATATACTTGAAAAACTATGAATTTTTATCATTCTGGAGAAATTGGAGACATTCTATACTCTTTAAAAGCTATTCAACGTGTTGGTGGACATTTATACGTAAACCGTGATTTATTGGTAAATGTGGATCTAAAACGACAAAGGTGGGCATGGCCAAATAAACCGTTTGATGTAAACCACTTTAATTTTTTATCACCGTTGATAAACAAACAAAGTTATATAAAATCATTTCAAATGCAAACACCAGAAAGCATTGATTATAATTTGAATGATTTTAGAAAAACTATATTTGAATATGAGGACATAAACTTTGCGGATTTGTTTGTTAAGTCATGCAATTTTAATGTAGATAAAAATGATGGACATAAACCGTGGATATACTGTGACAGTAACTATAAAAAACGTATTTCAGTTATTCGTGTAAAAAGAAGAAACAATCCTAATTTTCCTTGGAAAACAATAGCAAGAACATATCACTCAGAGATGTTATTTTTGGGCACCAAACAAGAACATGAAGATTTTACTAACTTTGTAAAATATGATGTTGAACACTTTGATAACAGTAATCTTCTTGAAATTAGTGAAGTCATAAACGGTTCATCTGTATTTATAGGAAATTGTACTTCGTTAACGGTATGTGCTGAAGCACTTAAGAAAAACATGATTTACGAAAGCGAAGCAACTCGTAGTCAATATAGATATTATTTGCATGAGTTTAACCGATTTAACAGACACAACGTTGACCCCGACGATAATAATGTAAGGTTAACTATGGAAAAAATAGAACAATTTCTAAATGCTGGATGATATTTATATTTTGGTGAAAAAGAAACAAAACAACAAAAAGTTAGCAATCGCACGTTTCATAAAGTTTGTATTGAACGAACTGCAAATTACAAAACCGTTTAAAGTACATCTTGTTACAAAACGTGATGATTCATTGAAAACATATGCTTTTTATGATCCAAACACATATGACATCAAAGTTTATGTAAAAAATAGAGGATTGGCAGATGTTTTGCGTAGCATTGCACATGAGTTTGTACACCACAAACAAAACGCAGATGGTAGACTAAATGGAAAAGTTCAAGATGTTGGTGGTGAAATTGAAGATGAAGCAAATGCTAAAGCGGGTTCTATTGTAAAAAAGTTTGGATATGAAAATCCAGAATTTAACATATATTTGTAATTAACTATTTTAAATAATCACGGTGCAAATACGCTGTGTGTTTTTCTTGTATTATTGTCAAAGTATCATTTTTGTTCTTCCAATCTTCAACCACAACTCTTTTGGAGTTTTTGTTATAGTTTTTATAATGAGCAAAAAAGTCTGAAGTAACAGCCAAAAACGTTTCGTCAATGTCGTTTATATCGTCATATTTGTTTGGATTGTATTTGGGTATTCCAAGAACTTTGTAGTCAATTACACCATTGTCTATGGTCAACAATCCACCCACAATGCGACACTCTACAACGGTGCCTGTAGATATAGGCACAGTGTTGTAGACCAAGATGTCCAACGGATCATTGTCATCACTCAGTGTTTGTGGAATAAAGCCATAACTGGCTGGATATCTCATACTACTTATTAGACAACGATCCAACATGAATACACCCAATTCTGGATTATATTCGTATTTAGAATTGCTGTCTTTGGGTATTTCAATTACCGCATTGACACTGTGTGGAAACTCTTTTCCAATTGGCAAGTTGATCAAATTCATAACTACTTTTTTCTTAAGCACAAACTATTTCTACTCTACATTTTTGAACTGTAACAAAGTGTTCATCCATCAAATATTGCGTGATATTATCAAACAATACCTGACTATCTTCCGATACGTCTTCAGAGTCGTGGTAAATTCTTACCAGGCTTTTATTGTGTACAGAAACTTTTATGCCTCTTACATAAAATGGCTTATCAGGACTCATATTTTCAATTTAACATTACACTTGATAATGTCAATAATATATAGTTTTAAACGCCACCGTTAAAATAAAAAATCGATATGAATGTGGAAATAATCAAAGAAATGTATGATGTGCCCTATTCCAATACGATTGAGTATAATTTATTGATCGATGGAAAAAAAGTTGGATATTTATCTATTGAAAAGCAAAATAAAAAATACGTTGTTTTGGTAACTAACATTCAGAAAAAATATAGAAAACGTGGATTTGGAAAAATGTTGTATTTGACAGCGTTGGAAGATCTTGGCAAAATATCAACGCAGTTTCATAAAGCGTCATACGTAGCACAATTGATATGGTTGTCTATGACCAAAAAATATAGTTATCGAACAAACTATTTCACAGGAACTCTTACCATCTACAATCGTCGTAAATAGTTCTTGACTTTTTTGCTTTTGAAACATAAGGTTACGACATGAAACAATTGGAATTTGATTTTGATGTACCCGCTAATGTCAACGTTCTTCGAACGCATGCCATACGTGAACACGTTTGGAATGATGATATAGAAGATGATGACGATTGTGTTCTAAACCTGAAAGAAGACTGGTTTAGAACCACCAAGTTTGGTGATTGGTTGCTTGATAACATTCCATATGGATGGCGTATCTATAACAAGTATACAGATTTTGTACACTATACGATTACCAAATATCAACAGTTACGATACGGTGTTGCTGATTCAGAATGTTGGAGTTTGGATTATACCTTTACACGGTACATGCTTCCCAGACTCAAACATTTCAAGAAAATGACTAGATATTCGTATCCTACTGATGTCACACCAGAAGAGTGGGAAAATATTTTGGATGAAATTATTTGGGCGTTTGAGTACATGGCAGATGAAGATGCGTTTCTTCCTATGCCTCCATGTGATATGGATATGGAACAGATTTTTGATCCTAATCGACCCAAGACTCTCGAAAGAGAAATGATGTGGAGAAATTATTTTGAAAAGTCAAATGTATATCAACATCGAAAAGAGCAAGCACTCAAGTTGTTTGCCAAGTATTATGAAGCTTTGTGGGATTAATTTTTATAACAAAAATGAATCAACAAATAAGTGAAACTATAAACAAACACAGTGAGTTATTGAACTCAATAAACCGAGATCAACCAATTGCAAAAGTTGTAAAACAAATTGATCACATTGTACAAGACATGTATATTGAGTTGTACAATCTCAGAGACGGCAGAAAATGTAGTGAACAGTTAAAATTAACCAACAAAGGACATTGTTGTTAATATGTGTGTATCAGATTATGAAAGGTGAATAACATCTTTCAAGAGGGGAAAAGGGGAACTAAACCGTGGTGTAGAAATACATCACGGTTTTTTTTAATTTGTAAGTTAATTTTTTATATTTATTTAACATCATGTATAGTAATTTGCATAATGTACAAGAAACAAAATTTACCACAGAAAAGGTATCTGAATCGAATTCTATTCATGAGGCAATGATCAAAATTCAAAATGATTTTGCAAGCAGAGAAATGTTATTGATTGAAACGTGTTTGATATCAAAAGCAGATAAATACGGTAACATAACATATGCCAATGATAAGTTTTGTAAAATGTCTGGATACAAACTAGACGAATTGATTGGTGTTAATCATAGAGTTGTAAATTCCGGACAACATTCGTATGAGTTTTGGAAAAACATGTATGATGTAGTTGTAAACAAAAGACAGTTGTGGTGTGAAACAATTATCAATAAAAACAAAAACGGTGAATTATATTGGGTAAAAAGTTGGATCAAAGCAGAATTTGATGAAAACGATGAACATTGTGGATACATATCGGTACGACAAGATGTAACAGAAATTATTAAAGCCAAAAACGAGATTGACAGAAAAAATGCATATTTGGAACATGCTGCTAAAATCATTAGGCACGACATGCATAGTGGTATAAATACATATATACCACGCGGTATATCATCGTTGGAACGCAGATTAACACCTGAAATCATAGAACAATATAAATTAGAATATCCATTACGATTGTTGAAAGAAGGATTGTTACACACACAAAAGGTGTATAAAGGTGTATATGAATTTACAAACTTGGTAAAGCCAAATTCCAAGTTAGAAACAACACAATGTGACTTAAAACAAATTCTACTCAACTTTTTGAAATCGACATCATACAGTAGCAATGTTATTATCGACGAACTAGTTACAATATCAGTAAATGAATCTTTGTTTTGTACCGCAATAGATAATTTGATACGTAATGGACTTAGATACAATGATAGCAATACCAAATGTGTAAAGTTATACATGGAAAACGGTTCGTTGATTGTAGAAGACAATGGACGTGGTATGGATTGCGACGAGTTTCATTATTTATCCAAACCGTATACTCGCAGAAACAATCAAAAAGAAAGTGGAACAGGTTTGGGTCTCAACATTTGTATAGAAATTTTAAAAGAACACGGATTTTCCGTGAGTTGTGTAAAATTAAACCAAGGAACAAAACTCGCAATACACCTATGATAAACTCAATATTATTGGTTGATGACGAAAATCTATTTCATCTTATATTTGAAGATGCATGTAATTTGTTGGACATCACCCTATCACTAAAATCTTTAAACAGTGCAGAAAAAGCAGAAGATTACTTCAAAGAAATTGTTGCAAAAACAAGAAAACGACCAGACTGTGTATTTGTTGATTTAAATATTATTGGTTCTGCATTCGATGGCGTAGAACTAATAAGAAAAATCAACTTTGAATACGGAGACAATGTTGTAATTGGAATAATATCATCGAGTGATGATCAATTTGAACAAGCCAAAGCAATGAAAGCAGGTGCACAATTTTGGATGGTCAAAACAGATGAAATAGAACCACGATTGGAACAATTTAAAAAAGATTTTGACGCATATTTAAATAGAACACAAAAATTTACAGTTTACAAATGATTAAAATTGATGAATCTACACGGAAACAATTTCTTGAATGCTATAATGATCGTGAGATTATGCTCGAAGGACATATTCTTAAACTCATTGATTCTACTGGAGATCAAGAATTTGACTCATATATCAAAATTGCAATCGAACGAGATGCAGACAATCGGCGTAAACGTATAGACTTTAACAAAGAAGTTCAAAAACAAAATACACAACTCAAAAAAACAGAAGCGGAAAACAATGACATTAAAAAACGTCTACGTGACGCATTGACCACCGCAGAACAAGCCAAAAACTTGGCCATCAACGATCTTGAAGAACTGCAAAAACGTTCACAAGTTGAACTAATAGGCACCATCGTTAAAGTATCACTGTGGATTGTATGTGCCGTAGGTCTTATCACCACACTATTGTTTGGCATTTCATTGTTTACAGGTGTTGACAACAAAATCGTGGAAAGTGCATGGAGCAACATGTTTGGTATACTTCTAACCAACAGTTTTAGCATCATCGGCACAATCATGGGTGTCAAATACGCATCCAAAAAAGATTAAAATAAGTTGAAAACGTTCAAAAATATGTTACATTCCATTCATGAAAGACTGGAACGCATGGTTCATGGAAGGTGTTTATTGGGTTGCAAGCAAAAGCAAAGATCCCAAGACCAAGATCGGTGCAATCATCGTTAAAGATAAACGCATTGTATCCACAGGTTATAATGGTATTCCAATCGGCGTAAATGACGCAATAGAGGCTCGCAATCAACGCCCCGACAAGTACAAGTGGTACGAACACGGTGAACGCAATGCGATATATGCAGCAGCCAAGTTTGGAATCAGTACCGAAGGTGCCACTCTGTATACCAACGCTCTTCCATGCGCAGATTGTGCCCGTGGCATTATCCAAAGTGGAATAACCAACGTTTATGTACATCAAAAGTTCGGTGACATTTGTAATTCTATTCAACGTGAACAGTGGAAAGGTCATGACGAAGTGACGTTTTCCTTGTTTAAAGAAGCCGACGTTAATGTCCGTACTGTAATGGATACACTGGGATGTAAAGCATTTTTTGATGGAAAGGAATATGATGTATGAAAGTTACATTAATGAAGTAATTGTCCCAAATAGAAAGAATCAAAATGAGAATTAACTATTTTTACATTTGGAACGGAAATATTATTGAATCTAGTATTTATACAGATAATAAGAATTATCTGTCTCATACAG
>Ga0172373_10012202_pt1 | contig 10108 bp, 7 predicted proteins | sample Lak10m_2_FD_114546 | JGI IMG/M metagenome (GOLD analysis project Ga0172373, IMG submission 114546) | Freshwater microbial communities from Kabuno Bay, South-Kivu, Congo - kab_092012_10m | ecosystem: Environmental > Aquatic > Freshwater > Lake | place: Democratic Republic of the Congo: South-Kivu...
GCGAGATCGCGCGCCTCCTGCTCGGTGAGTCGTGTGCCATTGGCGCGCGGCGGGACGGTCAGTTGCAGGAATCGCCAGACTTCAAGCGTTGGATCGATGTGATCCTGATTCTGGCGGAACCAGCCGGTGGAGAGGCGCGGTGAACGCTTGAGCGTGCCATGGTCCGCTGCCTCGTCGCCAAGGAGAATACGAAGCAGCGTTGTTTTCCCCGTGCCGTTCGCGCCAACGATGCCGAGCCGATCGCCCGGCTTGAGTGTGAGCTCAAGTTCGCGCAGCAGGACGCGCGGCCCGAAAGCCTTGTCGACACCGTGCGCGGAAACAACGATGTCGCCGACGCGCTCTGCCCGCGGCAATTGCAGACGCATGACATCGAAGTCGATAGGGCGTTCGACCAACTCGTCTCGTTGGTAGCGCTCGAGTCGCGTGGCACGACCGCGTGCCTGGCGCGCGCGCTGTCCAGCGCGGTAGCGAGCGATGAACGCCTCTTCGCGCGCGATGCGGTCACGCTGTTTGTCGTGGATGCGCTGCTGTGTCAGTGCGCGCTCGCGCCGCAGCACGGTGAAGTCCGCGTAGTTGCCCGGGTACTCGCGGATGGATGCGTCGTGGATTTCAATGATGCGCGAGACAACGCGATCGAGCAACCAACGATCGTGGCTGACGATGACGACCGCGCCGCGAAACTCATCGGCGAGAAAGTCCTCGAGCCAACGCCGCCCCTCGATATCGAGGTGGTTTGTCGGCTCATCGAGCAGCAATAGATCGGGCTCTTCGAGCAGCAGTCGTGCCAGGCCGGCGCGCGCACGCTGCCCGCCGCTGAGTTTCGAGACGGGTGTGCTGAACTGCGCGTCGGTGAAGCCAAGTCCGTGCAGCACCGCATCGATTCGGTGATCGACTGCGTATCCGCCCGCGCGCTCGAGCGCATCGTCGAGCGCTGCCTGCCGTGCGAGGAGGCGTTCCATCTCCTGTGGGTCAGTAGCAGTGGAGAGGCGTTCATACACGCCATCCAATTCTCCGCGAATCTCATGCAGCCGCTCGAACGCGCGTGCCGCTGCTTCGCGGAGCGTATCGGTCGGCGAAATCGATGGATCCTGCGTGAGGAAACCCGCGCGTGCGCCGCGCTGGAGCGAAACACTTCCACGGTCGGCGGCGAGCTGCCCCGCGAGCATTCGCATCAGCGTGCTCTTGCCGCACCCATTTCGACCGACGAGACCGATCTTCTCGCCCGGCTCGATCGAGAGCGTGGCATCTTCAAGCAGCAGGCGCGTGCCGTGGCCGAAACGGACATTTGTCAGCGTCGCAATGGGCACTTTTCGATCGTACCGAGTTAGCCTTCGCTGCTGATGCGAAGTGCAGTTGCCGATGGGCGTTGGTCGAGTGGTCGTCGCTGGTTGCGTGTGCTCGTGATGCCGATGGCGATCCTGGGTGCGGGGCTGTGGATCATGCAGCAGCAGCAGACCGCCTCGAAGGGCGATTCGGTACGCGTGCGGGTTCAGGTCCAGGACATGATGGAGAGGGTGCTGCGAACGGACTCCTGCGGGCCAATGATCGATGCGACCGATCCGCTGATACGCGAGAGTGTTGTCGCTCGAGTGCGCGGAGCGGTGCGTGGCGCGGAAGAGTCGGCGCGAGTGGTGGTCGTTGTGGAAAGCGGAGATCAGAGCGGGCAGGGGACATCCGCGACACACACTGCGTTCGCGGGCGTTTGCGGTGGCGAGCCTGTTGGCATCGCCGTGACTGCGCCGCGTGGGGTCGGCATCGCTGCGGTCGTCAGCGTGTTCGATCTTGGTGCGCAGGCGCGTACGCGTTGGCAAGCGGAGTGTGATATGGCCGCGAGTACATTGCCTGCCCCATGACGGCGCTGCAGGTGTGGCTGAACGGGCGGCTGATGCCCGCCGCAGAGGCGCAGGTTTCGCTCTTCGACAGCGGCTTTCTGCACGCGGTTGGGGTCTTCACTTCGATGACTGCTCGACATGGCGCTGTGTTCAGGCTGCAGGAGCACTTGGAGCGCTTGCAGTCATCCGCGGTTTCGCTTGGTGCGGTCGAGGCGCTGCACATCGGACCGCTCGCGCAAGCAGTGGGATCGGTGTTGGTTTACAACGAGTTGTCATCCGCGCGGATTCGCGTGAGCGTGACGGCTGGTGACCTGAAGATGCTGCGTGTGCCGGGTGCGTCGCGCCCAGCGCAGCGAGGTGATCCGACGGTGGCGATCGTCGCGCAGCCACCCACGGAGTATCCGCAAGAGTTCTTCACGAATGGCGTGCGGGTACGCGTGTGTGATTGGCGTGTGCCTGCACAGGATGCGTTCGCGGGTCACAAGACGCTGTGGTACTGGCCGCGATTGGCGGAGTTGCAGGTCGCCGCAAGCGTCGGATGCTCGGAGGGACTGGTGTTCACGACGGCGGGTCGGTTGAGTTGCGGCTGCGTGAGCAATGTATTCCTCGTGAAGGACGGCGAACTTCGAACCCCTGCCTGCCGCACGGATGAGGGGCATGATCGCGCGCCCGTGCTGCCCGGCATCACCCGACAGGCGATCATCGAATGTGCGCAGGACCGTGGTGTGACGGTGCGCCGAGCGGAGTTGACCGTGGATGATGTGTTTGCCGCGGACGAGGTGTTTTTGACGAACTCAAGTTGGGGGGTTCTGCCAGTGACAGCGGTCGAGCGAAATGCGATTGGATCAGGCTCTCCAGGCGCGATCACTCGGGACTTGCGAGATGACTACATCGAGATGCTCAACTTTGAGACGCGTCATCAGTCTGCATGAGCGGATGGACGGGTTGACCGCAGCACGAACATCGCACCCTCTGTTCAGTCGCGCCGAATGACGCGGACATTTTCACGCCCTTCTGTGTCGTGAGCGGGGATCGGCGGTCGCGCACTCGGCTCGTGTGAGCGCGTCGCGGGTGGTCGTGGCGCGCCGCCGCGCAGCGCGCTACGGACGAGAGCCATGATCAACAGCACCACCGCGAGGGCAAGAAACACGGCGATCACGAGGAAGCCAGCGACAGCGAGCACAATCATGACTGGAAGTGCTACCAGTATGAGAAGCACGCGCGCAATCGAAGCATTCGCGCGGGGGCCACCTACGCCGCCTACGCCGCCTGCGCCGTCCGATTGCGTAGGGAGTTGCTGCACGCCGTTCACGATAGATCCATGGGCTTCCGTGCGGTAGATGCGCTTCCGTACCATCGCTGAGCCATGGCGGGCGAGTTCGTTCACCTTCACCTGCACTCGGAGTATTCGCTGCTCGATGGCGGCAATCGCATCGAAGCGCTCGTCAAGCAAGTCAAGGCGCTTGGGATGGACGCTGTGGCGGTCACGGACCACGGCAACCTCTTTGGCGCGGCTGAGTTTTACGACGCTGCGCGCAAGGCCGGCGTGAAACCGATTCTTGGCATCGAGGCGTATGTGGCGCCCGATCACGACGGACGCGAGGGTGATCGGCGCAGCCGCGTTCCAACAAGGATCCAGGATGGTGGGTTCCATTTGGTGCTGCTCGCGATGAACCTGACCGGATGGCGCAATTTGATGCGACTTTCAAGTGACTCGTTCCTGCATGGCTTTTATCACCGCCCACGCATGGACAAGTCAACGCTCACGCAGTGGAACGATGGGCTGATCGCGATCAATGGCCACCTCGGGTCGAGTATCGCGTGGCATTTGACGAACTTCGTGCAGACGGGACAGGCGAGTCACTGGGCGCTGGCGCTTGAGGAAGCGCGCTGGCACGCGCGCGTGTTCGGTCCAGACGCGCAGGGCGAGCCTCGCTTTTACATCGAGTTGCAGCGGCATGTGGTGGAGCAGGAGCGGATCAACCCGCTGCTGAAGAAACTGGCGGCGGAGTTGCGATTGCCGCTTGTGGCCGACAACGATGCTCACTTCCTGCGCGCGCAGGATCACGAGGTGCACGACACGCTCTGTTGCATCTCGATGGCGAAGAACAAGGAGGATCCTGATCGTCTGCGGTATCCAGTCGACCTGTGGGTCAAGAGCCCGGCGGAGATGCACGCGCTGTTCACGGATGCGGATGAACAGGAGGCGCTCGCGAATACGGTGCGTATCGCTGGTCGCTGTTCGGTCGAGTTGCCGCTCGGGGACAGTCATGCCCCGCTCGTGCGGGTGCGCGTTCCCACATCGCTGCCCAAGTACTCGGGCGGCGATCTGACGGCATGGTTTCAGGATGTATGTGCGCGATTCGAGTTGAGTCCCGTTGGCTCGGATGATGCGGCGGAACAGAAGCGGGCGCGCGCCGAGTGCGATCGCGCACTCGCGAAGTTGTGCGAGGCGGGTTTGACATGGAGATACGGGCCAGGAGGTGTGACGCCTGCGATCCGTTCGCGGCTGGACCGCGAGTTGAAGATTTTGGCGGACAAGTCGATCAGTGCGTACTTCCTGATCGTGTGGGACTTCGTGAGTTGGGCTCTGCGGCAGGGTATTCCCGCAACCGCGCGTGGTTCAGGCGTTGGAACAATGGTGGGCTATGTGCTGGGGCTGTCGAATGCCTGTCCCGAGCGATATGGGCTGCTGTTTGAGCGATTCACGGATCCTGATCGGAGCGAGTACCCAGATATCGACATTGATATCTGTCAGAACGGGCGCGCTCGTGTTCTGGAATACGTGCGTGGAAAGTATGGACATGTGGCGCAGATCATCACCTTCGGACGGCTGAAGGCGCGTGCGGCGATCAAGGATGTAGCGAGAACGATGGGCGTCCCAGTGGCCGAGGCGCAGCGACTCTCGGATCTCATTCCGCCCGAGTTGCACATCACGCTTGAACGCGCACTTGAAGTGGAGCCGGCGCTGCGTGCTGCGCGCGACGACAGTCCTCTCATTGCGAAGGTGCTTGAGCATGCGCAAGGGTTGGAAGACCATGCGCGCAACAGCAGCGTTCATGCGGCGGGCGTCGTGATCTGCACGCAGCCGCTCGAGAGCATCGTGCCGCTTTGCCGTGCGACGAGCGGCAGCGAGGAAGTGATCACGCAGTGGGATGGTCCAACCTGCGAGCGGGCGGGACTGCTCAAGATGGACTTCCTCGGTCTTCGGACGCTGTCAACGATGGAGTGCGCCAAGCGGCTCATCCGAACCACGCTCTGCGAAGAGGCGATCTGGCGCGCCGTCGGTCGTGGTGAAGAGTGGTCGAAGGGCTCCGCATCGCGCGGGGCAGATCCGCTCGATCTCGATCGCATCGATTTCACGGACCAGCGTGTGCTCGGACTCTTTCGGCGCGCCGAGACAGGTGGCATCTTTCAGTTCGAGTCGGGCGGCATGCGCAAGACGCTGATCGAAATGCAGCCCGACCGACTGGAGGATCTCATTGCGGCGAACGCGCTCTTCCGTCCCGGACCGATGGAACTGATTCCCGACTATTGCCGACGCAAGTTGGGGCGGGCCGCGATCCCGCGCGTGCATGAGGTGGTCGATCGACTGACCGCAGAGACCTACGGAGTCATGGTGTATCAGGAGCAGGTGATGCAGGTGCTGCATCAACTCGGCGGCATTCCGCTGCGCGCCGCGTACTCGATCATCAAGGCGATCTCCAAGAAGAAGCAGGAGACGATCCAGAGCGCGCGCGCGGATTTTGTTCGCGGCTCAGGGGCGCAAGGTCTGTCTGCGGTGAAGGCGCAGGAGTTGTTCGACTTGATTCTGAAGTTCGCTGGCTATGGCTTCAACAAGAGCCACTCGACGGGGTACGCGATCATTGCGTACCAGACGGCGTATCTGAAGACTTACTTTCCTGCGCAATACATGGCAGCGGTGCTGACCTTCGAGAGCCAGGCGCAGAAGGTGGAGGACTGGGCGGTGTATCTCGAGGAATGCAAGCGCATTCCATGGCCCGACTCGACGAACGGGCATCGACACACGGGTGTCGAGGTGAAGCCGCCTGACATCAATCTGTCCGTGACGGACTTTTCGATCGTTTTCGATCCCGATGAGCCGCAGGACAATCTGCATGGACATGTTCGATTCGGTCTGCGCGCCATGAAAGGCGTCGGTGATGCGGCAATCGCAGCGGTGATCGAAGAGCGAACGCGCGGAGGCGCATTCAGGGATCTCTTTGATCTCTGTAGTCGTGTCAGTTTGCGTGCTGTCACGAAGTCGACCATCGAGAGTTTCATCAAGGCGGGTGTGCTGGATTCGCTGCATGGAACGGCGCAGCGCGCATCCATGCTCGCTTCACTTGAGGAGGCGCTTCGGGCGGGATCTGCCGCCGCGCAGGACCGCGCCGCCGGTCAGATGTCGATGTTTGGTGGGCTCGGTGCGGGAGAATCCTCTGCGCCGAATGGCGCAGGCGCTGCCGTCGATGTTGTTGTACCGCTTCGAAGGGTGGAGCCGTGGAGTCGGCTGACGGCGCTGCAGCATGAACGGGAAGCGCTCGGCTTCCATGTTTCTGGGCATCCACTTGATGAGTGGGCGGGCGAGATTCGCTCTTTTTGCACGGCGGATAGTGGGACACTCGGGCAGCAGAGCGGCTCGGTGTTGATCGCCGGGCTTGTGACGCGCATTCGTCAGATCATCACCCAGCGCGGATCGAGCGCGAATCAGCGGATGGCGATTGCGACGCTCGCCGACAAGGGCGGGACATTCAATGCTGTGCTGTTTGCAGAGACCTATGCGGAGTTTGGTGAGTTACTGCAGGAGGGTTCTGTGGTGGTGATCGTGGGTTCGCCCGACAAGTCGCGCGCGGAGCCTGGTGTGATCGTGGATCGACTCATCCCGATGGATGCGGCCGCCGCACACCTTGCGAACTCCATCGAGATTCGGCTTGATGCGGAGCGAGCCGCCACGAGTGATGAAGATTCTCGCCGGGCACTTCTTGGGACGGTGCGGATGCTCGCGGGCGCTCTTCGGCAGGCGTCGGGCAGCGTGGCAAACCTGAAGGGGAGACCCGTCGAGGTGCGCGTTCAACTCGGTGTCGATGGAGGATCTGTCGCGCTGTTGCCGCAGGGTGTGCGTGTGGTCGCCGATCGGGATGTGCTTCGCCGACTGAGCGACATCGTCGGTCCTGGGCGCGTGGTTGTGCGCGGTGGCTATGTGCCACCGCGGCGCGAGCGGGGTGGGCGGGGACGCTTCAGGGATACAGACGACTGACCGTCCAACTGTCGCTGCTGCGTCGATAGACGATGCGGTCGTGCAGTCGCGCGGGATGACCTTGCCAGAACTCGATTGCTGCGGGGCGAATCCGAAAGCCGCCCCAATGCGGCGGACGCGGCACATCACCGCCTGCGAATCGTTGTTCGAATGACTTGTAGCGTGCGTCGAAGGCGGCGCGGTCAGCGAGCGGCTGACTCTGCTCGCTCGCCCATGCGCCGAGTTGGTTCTCGCGCGGGCGTTCCCGGAAGTACTGGTCATTGAGTGAATCATCCGTGCTCTCGACCGCACCTTCGATTCGGAGCTGACGGTCGAGGTGATCCCAGTGCATGAGCAGCGCGGCATGTCGCTGTGCCGACAGTTCGCGGCCCTTGCGGCTGTGGTGGTTGGTGAAGAAGACCGCACCATTCGCATCGAATCCGCGCAGCAGAACGGCGCGCAGCGAAGGTTGCGCGTGTGCGTCGACCGACGCGACATAGACCGTGTTTGGATTTGGAGTCGGTAGGTGCAGCGCTTCGTCTATCCACGCGCGCGCCGCCGAGATGGGGTCGGTCGGTGGATGGTCAAAGTCCATCTGCGATGGCGTGAATGACAGAAGCGTTGGCTCCCGCTTCGGCGGGCGGATGAAAGGGAAGCTTCCGTTTGGGGCGTTCATGATGCAGAGGGTAGGTGTGGAAGGCAATCAAAGAGCGCGTGGAGTGCGGCGATCATGCGGGCGCTTGTGAGCAGGCCCCTCGCGTGCCGCGCGCGCGAGCCTTTCGAGAGCCTGCGGATCGTCGAGCCCGAAGAAAGACCGCCATGCATCGATGCTCTGCGAATCAAGTATCGGCATTTGGGGACGAGTGCGGAGTGCCGTGCCTGATTTGGCGCGCGCCGCATGATCGCGTGTGAGCGTTTCAAGGAACTCGGTTGCGGTCAGCACGGGGCAGCGGCGCTTCCGCGCATCCCGCAGTATGGCGCGGTCACCCGAAACAACGGTGAGTCGACGCGGCGCAGTGCACTGCGCGACGAGATTGGCGATCACTTCATCGGCGGTCTTGCCCGCGCCCGAGTAGCGCAGCGCGACGCCCGCGATCGGCCCAGTGGGACGGTTGCGGCGTGGTCCATCACACACAAGGCAGACCGCATCGCCCCGATAACGACTGTCCGCGATCAGTTGGGCGAGTCCCTCCTCGTCCACGCCCGCAATATCGGGGGGCAGAACGCCCGTGACATGCAGGATGTTGTTGGCATCGACGAGGACGGGCATAGGTTGCGCTGTGCAGTGTCTCATGAATGCACCATCCAAGGACCTGCTTGCAATTCCCGCAGAAATCTGGTTCAATGAGCGGCTCGACACCCCCCCCAAGGATCCACAGAGCATGCCCATCCGAGTCAAGACCCGAGGCAACGAGACCGCCGAGCAGATGCTGCGCCGCTTCAAGAAGCTGTGCGAGCGCGAAGGCATCACGAAAGATGTGAAGAAGCGCCAGTACTACGAGAAGCCTTCAGAGATTCGTCGGCGCGAGTCGATGCGCTTGCCACAGAAGCTCTTTGCGATTCGTATGGAAGCTGCAGCTGCTGCGGTTCGTGGTGGTGGTGCCCGCGGCAAGTCCGCAACCGGTGGTCGTGCGGGCGGTCCTCGTGGCAGCCGTTCAGGTGGGCGGTCGTCAGGCCCCCGCTCGGGCGGTTCGCGCGCGTGAGAGCAGCGCAGTCCATGCGGCTCGGCCGTTCGCGCGCTGGGTATCAGCCGACTGTGGGTGCTGAGCGTCCGACCTGAGCTTCAGGTTTGGAGCCCTCGTCCGATGGTTCGCCCCTCGACAAAGAACAACTCGGAGACGGCGCGTGTGTTTGCCGTGAAGGCGGCGCAGTTGCTTGCCGATCTGAAGTGCACAGAGGTGATGGTGATCGATCTGGTCGGGCGTTCACAGGTCTGTGACTTCATGGTTCTCGCTTCAGGTACGAGCGCGAGGCAGATGAAGTCGGTTGGTGAGTCGGTGGACAAGCTCGGATCGCAGATGGGATCGCCGGCGTGGCGGATGGACAGCGATACCGGCAGCAGCTGGATCGTCGTGGACTTTGTCGATGTTGTGGTGCACCTGTTCGAGGCGCGCCAGCGTGCGTTTTATGATCTCGAGGGACTGTGGCGTGAGGCACCGCGTGTGGCATGGCGATCTGCGGATCGCACAGCGGCAGGCTGATGCTGCGCTGCGATACGCTCTGCGCATGATCGCAGGCTTTCTGATTGCACTTGCCGTTTCACATGCTGTCGCGGAGCAGTCGTCGCAGACGCCGCCAGATCCAAAGTCCGATGCGCCCGTAGCGCTCGTGCGCGAGGGGACGGAGGTGGTGATCGACGGACCCGCTGGAAAGCTCGCCGGAACACTTCTGTTGCCAAGCGATGCGAAGGGTGCGCAAGGGGGCGCGAAGCCCCCCGCAGTGGTGTTCATCACGGGGAGCGGACCGCAGGACCGAGATGAGACAGTCTTTGGTCATCGCATCTTTGAGCCGATCGCACGCGCGCTCGCCGCGGATGGCATCGCGTCCCTGCGGTGCGATGATCGAGGCGTTGGTGCTTCAACGGGGAACTTCGCTGCCGCGACAACGCATGACTTCGCGGCGGATACGCGCGCACAGATCGCGTGGCTCCGAGCGCAGGGGCAGGTCGATCCTGCGCGCATCGGTGTGGTCGGGCATAGTGAGGGCGGACTGATCGGCACACTGCTTGCGGGGAGTGAGCCGCCGGAGTGTGCGTTCGCCGTTCTGCTCGCTCCGCCCGCGGTGTCGGGGCGGGAGATTCTGAGTCAGCAGTCGAGTGACATTCTGATTTCGATGCAGGCGGACGCTGCATGCGTTGCCTTCGCGACCGAGATGCATGGATTGATGATGGAGGCGGCGATTGAGGGAAAGCCGGAAGCGGAGCTGCGTGAGTCCGTGGCGGCGTGTGTCAGCGCTCAGTTGGCCTGCAACAAGAGCTTCGCCGCAACGGATGCGATGATCGCTGCCGCGACCGATCAGGGCGTGCAGCAGATGCGTTCAC
>Ga0172373_10012203_pt1 | contig 10108 bp, 9 predicted proteins | sample Lak10m_2_FD_114546 | JGI IMG/M metagenome (GOLD analysis project Ga0172373, IMG submission 114546) | Freshwater microbial communities from Kabuno Bay, South-Kivu, Congo - kab_092012_10m | ecosystem: Environmental > Aquatic > Freshwater > Lake | place: Democratic Republic of the Congo: South-Kivu...
ATTCCCCGCTGCTTGCGGCGTGACATGATTTATATTAGTTGGCATGAGCGAATATATTCACAAGAGCCATAATGTCACCGTTCTGATGTATCATATAGTGCTACCAGCACAGTATAGACGCGTGATTATTGATGTTAAGGTTGATGAAGTGCTGAAAGATGTGTGCTTGGACTTAGAAAATCGTTATCAGATCAAGTTCCTGGAATCGGAACAGAATAAAGATCATGTGCATTTTTTGGTGCAATCAGTGCCAACGTATAGTCTCACGAAAATCGTTACGATGATAAAGAGTATTTCTGCTCGAGAAGTGTTCAGGCGATGTCCCAAAGTGAAAAAGCTGTTGTGGGGTGGCGAGATGTGGTCGGATGGGTATTATGCTGGAACGGGAAAGCATGGAAATGAAGCCATGATAGGCAAGTATGTCAAAGGGCAGGGAGGTACGTATCAGAAACTCTACAGTAACTATCAGTTGTCACTGTTCTAACAGAGGAAATCTTCAATACCCCGCTGCTTGCGGCGGGGTATCTTTATTAATATTTTTTAAGGAATTCATCATTTGTCTTTTACGTTACCTTCTTCACATTTTACTGAAGTTCTGACTCGAGCTCTCTATTCTACCGATGCCAGTATGTATCAGATTCAACCAGTTGATGTTATTTTTCCGGTTGATCGTGAAGATACTCTTAATGCGATCAGGCAATGTTCTCTAAAGGGACTGCCTTTATTGGCTCGAGGTGCGGGTACCAGTCTTACGGGTCAGTCCATCGGTGAAGCGGTAATTCTTGATCTTTCCAGACACCTGAACAAGGTGATAGAATTGAATCTTGCTGAAGGCTGGATAAGAGTTGAACCTGGAGTTGTATGTAGCGAACTTAATACCTTTCTTAAGCCCCATGGTGTGCGTTTTGCACCTGATCCTGCGACTGAGAACCGTGCCAACATTGGAGGTATGATTGCCTGTAATTCTGCAGGAATGCGTTCTGTGCTTTACGGAATGACTATTGACCATGTGTTGAGTATTGATCTTGCTTTGGCAACAGGGGAGGTGCTTTATTTATCTTCCCTTGATGAAGAGTATTTTATCTTAAAATGTAACCAGACCACCCGAGAGGGAGAAATTTATCGTGGTATTCGTGATTTGCTTGAAAAACATGCGGAGGAAATAAAACTTCGCTATCCTAAGGTTATTCGTCGCTCTGGCGGTTATGCCTTCGATGCTTTGGTTGATGCAAATCCGTTCAATCTTTCAAAGCTGATTTGTGGTAGTGAGGGAACTTTGGGAGTTATTCTTAGTGCGAAACTACGACTTACTCCACTTCCTTGTTTTAGTGCGGTTTGTTTAGCCCATTTTGATTCGGTAGATGCTAGTTTGCGAGCATCCGCATCTATAGTGTCTCAAAACCCATCAGCGGTTGAATTGCTTGACGGTGTAGTTCTTCGGCAGGCAAGAGTGCATCCATCGACTCGAGAAATCTGCTCGTTGTTAGAGGGAGAACCTGAAGCTGTTCTTGTTATTGAGGTTCAAGGAGATGACGCTTTAGGTGTTGCATACCATATTCAGGAAATAGCTGACAGTTTGGGGGACAAGGCATACGCACGACCTGTTATGCTTGAGCCAAGAGATATTCAGGCTGTCTGGCAATTGCGTTCAAGTGCACTCGGATTGATGACTACGGTAAAAGGTCCAAGGAAACCCGTACCATACATTGAAGATGCTTCCGTACCATTGGAGGTATTGGCGGACTATGTATCAGAGGTGATGGATGTCTGCCAAAAGTATGGTCAACCGGTATCTCTTTTTGGGCACGCCAGTGTCGGGTTGATGCATATCAGGCCTATGCATGATATGCACCGATCAGCAGATATTTCCATTATGAAAGAGATTCATGAGGAAATTTTTCTTTTAGTTCAGAAATACGGTGGTTCATGGAGCGGGGAGCATGGTGATGGTATTGTTCGTGGTGGATTTAACCGCCGTTTTTTCGGTGATGAGCTTTATAGTGCGTTCAAAGAGGTTAAGCGGCTTTTTGATCCTGAGGGCCGCATGAATCCTGGTAAGGTGATTGACACTCCCAAGGTTGACAGCCATTTGCGTTTTGGGCGTGACTATAAACCCATAGTAGTGAAAACTCTTTTTCACTATCGTGATCAGGGTGGCATGCTGGCCTCATCGGAGCAATGCACTGGTGTGGGAGAGTGCCGTAAGACGCTTACGGGGGTTATGTGCCCTTCTTATATTGTTACTCGGGATGAACAGCACAGCACACGCGGACGAGCCAACGCCTTGCGTCTTGTGTTGACAGGTCAGCTTGGCTATGATGCCTTGGCCAGCGAAGAGCTTAAGAGTGTTATGGAACTTTGCCTGAGTTGCAAGGGGTGCAAGGGGGAGTGTCCCAATAGTGTGGATATGGTTCGTCTTAAGGCGGAGGTCCTCGGTCACTATCATAAACGGCATGGTGTTTCTTTGCGCTCTCGCCTGTTCGCTAATCTGTCAACATTGGCAATGCTTGCATCAGGGCCACAGTCGAGAATGATCAATGTTCTTGTGGGAAGCGGTATGTTGCGTTTCTTGACTCAAAAAATATTGAGAATAGATACCGAGCGCTCTCTACCCATGTTTACCGGCCAAAAATTGAGTCGTTGGTTTGGAAAAAGGTCCATCATCCGCAAAGCGGCGGGGCAATGCGAAAATACTGATCAAGGTCGCAGAGTTGTTCTTTTTAATGATACATACACAGAAAACAACCTTCCGGAGGTTGGTCGTGCTGCCGTTGAAGTGTTGGAAGCTGCGGGTTATTGTGTGGAACTGGTCACGGTAGGCGACAGTCAGCGAAGCGCTATTTCGCAAGGGATGCTTGAAAAAGCCAAGCGTGAGGGTACTAAGCTTTTTCATAAATTGGATGCACGTTCAATTGATACACCTCTTCTTGTTTGTGAACCAAGTTGTGCATCATCTCTTGCCGATGACCTGCCCGATCTGCTTGATGACATCGAGCTGGGTTATCGAGTAGCAAGTCGCGTAAAGATGGTTGATCATTTTCTCGAACAGGAACTTGCCTCTGGACGTTGTGTACTTCACTGGAAATCTTCAGCCATACTCTCTTCAAAGCAGTTTCTTGTTCATATTCATTGCCATCAAAGAACTTTGGATGGGGGGCACTGGACGCATAAATTGCTGGCCAGGATACCTGGAGCAACGGTAGAAGATACAGAGGCGGGTTGCTGTGGTATGGCTGGTTCTTTTGGTTATGAAGTTGAGCATGCAGAGCTTTCGCGTCAGATAGCCGGGCAACGTTTACTTCCTCGTTTGGCTAAAGCTGGCGCAGAGGTTCAAGTTGTCACCAACGGATTTTCCTGTCGGCATCAGATTGCCGATTTGAGTGAGAGAAGTCCACGGCATGTCGTTGAAGTCATTCGTGAATTTATAGAATGCAACTTGCAATACGTATTGAAATTAAGGAGTTATGCCTAAAGTCCTGATAACAACGGTTCCTTTTGGAGATAAAAATAAGCTGCCGTTCGAGCTTCTGGAGTCAGCAGGTATTGAGTACCTGATAAATCCGCTTGGACGAAAACTCAAGGAAGATGAATTAGCTGAGATGGTGAGGGATTTTGATGTGTTGATTGCTGGGACCGAGCTTATTACGGACAAAGTTATGAATCGGGCAAGTAAACTTCAACTGATATCCCGAGTTGGTATTGGACTTGACAGTGTTGACCTTTTAGCTGCTCGGCGAAGGGGTATTCAAGTGAGTTATACTCCCGATGCTCCGGCTCCGGCAGTGGCCGAGCTTACTATTGGACTTATGCTCTCCCTGCTTCGTTCGGTTCATATTGCAAACACACAAATACATCAAGGCCAATGGTGTCGTCACTTCGGTCGTCGTATTCCAGAGGTTACCATAGGTATTATTGGAACCGGTCGTATTGGTGGTCGTGTATTGCGTCGGCTCTCAGCATTCGGAACGCCTCGCGTACTTGTGAATGATATACATCCAAATCCCGCAGTAAACACAGATTTGAAGTTGGAGTGGGTGGGCAAGGAGGAGATATATCAAAAAGCTGATTTGATCAGTCTTCATCTGCCGTTGACAGTTCATACCAAAAATATGATCAGGCAAGAACAGCTTCTTGAGATGAAACCCGATGCTCTTCTCGTAAACACATCACGGGGAGGTATTATTAATGAGCACGATCTTGCTGAAGTGTTAAAATTCGGTCATTTAGGGGGGGCAGCACTTGATGTATTCGAGCAGGAACCTTATACTGGTGATCTTGCAAAGATTGATCGTTGTCTTCTTACTTCCCACATGGGCTCAATGTCTATAGATTGTCGGACACGAATGGAAATTGAGGCGACGGAAGAAGCCGTTCGATACTTGCAAGGGCGAGCACTGGAGGGGTTGGTGCCACCCGAAGAATATGAAGTACAAAGGCAGGGGCTTTAATATGCGGAAAGTCTGTGTTGTTGGAGGATCGGGTTTTCTTGGTTCCCATGTTTGTGACCAACTGTCAGAATCTGGGTATCAGGTTATTATCTATGACAGGGTAGCATCCCCATGGATTCGTCCGGATCAAAGTATGGTTGTCGCGGATATCCTTGATGAAAGATCCTTAGCTAACGCGATAAAAGAATGTAAAGCGGTTTATAATTTTGCCGCTATCGCTGACCTTGATGAAGCTATCGATAAACCATTGGAAACGGTTAAGATCAATATTCTTGGCAATACGATGGTAATGGAGGCGTGCCGTCTACATGGAGTTACTCGCTATGTTTATGCAAGTACAGTCTATGTTCACAGTAGAGAGGGTGGTTTCTATCGTTGCAGCAAGCATGCCTCTGAGCAGTTTGTTGAAGAGTACCAGCGTCGTTATGGTCTTGAATATACGATACTTCGTTACGGATCTCTTTATGGTCCACGCTCCGATCACCATAATGGCTTATGGCGCATCGTTAAAAAAGCAATGGAGACTGGTCGAGTAATTTATGAAGGAAGCCCTGAAGCAATGCGTGAATACATTCATGTTGAAGATGCTTCCCGTGCAAGTGTTGTTGCTCTTGGAGATGAATTTCGGAATCAACATGTGGTGTTGACCGGACAGGAGCCGATGCGTGTAGTTGACCTGCTTAAAATGCTTGCAGAAATACTCGGTATGCCTCAGGCTGTTGAATTTATAGAGTCGGAGCATGCCGGGCATTACATTCGTACACCTTATGCATATCAAACACGACTTGGAAGAAAATATACGCCTCCACTGCATGTGGATTTAGGTCAGGGATTGTTGGAACTGATAGGGGATATCCAAAAAGAACAGAAATTAAAGGAAAGCCAAGCATGAAAGCGTTGATAAAGCAGTTAATAAAAAACTCAACTTTGTTCTTTATAAACCGGACGGAAAAAACGCGTCTTGGGCGTTTTCTGTTTTATCAGATAGTGAGTAATGCTATGGAAAATGTAGTAGAAATTTCCCATAGAGGTATGATTTTCAAGTTTCCTGTACCTAATGATCTCAGTGTATTCCGGGTAAAAACATTTGCAACAAAGGAGCCCGAAACACTTGAGTGGATTGATAATATACCTGAGGGGTCCGTTTTATGGGATATTGGTGCTAATGTTGGCTTATACGCAGTATATGCGGCAAAAATGCGGAATTGTCAAGTGTGGGCATTTGAACCTTCAGTTTTTAATCTTGAGTTACTGGCTAGGGGAGTGTATTTAAATGGAGTTACTGAGCAGGTATGTATAGTGCCGTTGGCATTAAGTAATAAACTTGCGCCAAGTCAATTGCATATGACAACTACGGATTGGGGTGGAGCTCTTTCCACGTTTGATCAAAATTATGGTTATGATGGAAAAGAGCTTAAAGAGACATTTCAGTTTCAGACGGTAGGCATGTCTATGGTAGATGCAGTGGAAAAGTTAGGTATTCCTCAGCCTGATTATATCAAGATTGACGTTGATGGGATAGAACATCTGATTCTTAAAGCGGGCGGACATGTATTGCTCGGTGTGAAAGGTTTGCTTGTTGAGATTAATGATGACTTTACAGAATTGGCTGACCAGTGTCAAGAAGCGCTAACTGCCGCCGGGTTGGTGTTAAGTCAGAAATTGCATTCGGAAATGTTTGATAACTCTTCTTCATTTGGCCATCTATACAACCAGATATGGGTTCGTCCCTGAGTGAGCAGTGTTCGTGATTGACAGTTATAACCTTATATTTTGGGATTTTGATGGAGTCATTAAAGAGTCTGTAGATGTAAAGACTCAGGCCTTCGTTAAATTGTTTCATCGCTTTGGCCTTGAGGTTGCAGAACGTATTCGTGAGCATCATGAGACTCATGGGGGTGTATCAAGATTTGAAAAGATTCCCCTTTATATGGAATGGGCAGGTGCAAAGTTGACCCCTTTGTCAGTGGCTCAGTATTGTGATCAGTTCGCTCATTTGGTTATTGATGAGGTTATTAACTCACCATGGGTTCCGGGTGTGGATAGATACCTCCGAAAAAATATATATAGACAGACATTTATCGTTGTTTCAGCTACTCCCCAACAGGAACTGGATCTGATTTTAACCGCGCTTAATCTTCGCGAGTGTTTTTTTTGTGTATTTGGCTCTCCTACTGCGAAGGTTGACGCTATCCGTTTTACCCTCTCAGTTTTAGCAATAGACCCCAAGGATTGTCTTATGATCGGTGATGCAAAGGAAGATTATAATGCAGCAGATGTTAATGGCGTGCCATTTTTGCTTAGGAGGCATGCTACAAACTCCACACTGTTTTCAGATTGTATTGTTCCATCGGTTAATGACTTTACTGAACTATGAATAGAATTGAAAAAATTATTGATATTCGAAAATCTCTTGCCTCAAACAGGGTATCGATAGGAAGTTGGATACAAATTCCGCATCCGACAATTGCTGAAATCATGGGGCAGTCAGGTTATGAATGGATTGCAGTTGATTTGGAGCATGGGGCGATTGCCTTACACCAGTTGCCGGATCTTTTTCGCGCTCTCGAATTGGGTGGGACTCTCCCTCTTGCACGTCTTGCTGAAGGTAAAGCCAAGGATTGCAAGCAGGCGCTTGATGCCGGTGCCGGTGGAGTGATTATACCTATGGTCGAAAGCGCGGCACAGTTGGTTCAAGTGCGAGACGCTTGTTGTTGGCCTCCTGCAGGTATTCGTGGAGTAGGATTTTCTCGCGCAAATCTTTTTGGAAGACATTTTAATGATTATTGCTTAGAGGCGCAATCACCACTACTTGTAGCTATGATTGAGCACATCCGTGCGGTAGAAAACCTTGATGAAATACTCTCTGTCAAGGGATTGGATGCGGTCTTGATTGGTCCCTACGACTTATCAGCATCCATGGGGATGACTGCTGCGTTTGAGTCTTCCGAATTTATTTCTGCAATGGGTCGCATTCGTTCGCTGTGTACACAATATCGCATTCCTTGCGGCGTGCATGTTGTAATGCCAGATGCGGATGACCTGGTGCAACGGATTCAGGAGGGGTATCTTTTTATTGCTTATTCGATTGATGCGGTATTTCTTCAGAATTCTGCACAACTAACATGGACTCACAACGTATGAATGATGATTTTTTTCTGGACCCAGCAATTGGCCGGAAGTCCAAATTAGTAAACGAGGCCTTACACCTTGTTGATGCTTGGCCTCTTCCTTCAGTAGTTGAGATTAGTGAATCCGGAACCTGTAATCGCAAGTGTATATTTTGTCCACGCAGTGATCCGAATTATACAGATGTAAAAAAGTTTATAGCTCCTGGCTTGATGAAAAAGTTGGTTACAGAACTTGCTGAATTCGATTATTCCGGAATTGTGCTATTTTCCGGCTTCGTTGAGCCGCTTCTTGACAAACAGATATATGATCATATCAAGATGGTTCGGGAATATTTACCGCTCGCACGTATTGAAATGGTTACAAATGGTGATGTGCTGAATATTGAAAGACTAAAAAAATTGTTTGATTCTGGTCTTTCCACACTGCTTATAAGTGTTTATGACAGCCTTGAAGATGCAGATCGTTTTGAAGCAATGTGCAACACTGCAAACCTGCAAAAAGATCAATTTGTAATTCGGCATCGTTATCTGCCTGAAGCAGAAAATTTTGGTATCACCATCAATAATCGGGCAGGCATGATGACAGGGGCATTGTTCTCAATACCGGAACAATCGGAAGCGCTTGAATTACCTTGTCATTATCCTCATTATACCTTTTTCATGGATTACTTGGGGGATGTTTTGCTTTGTCCTCATGACTGGGGTAAAAAGCATGTGGTTGGTAACTTGAAAAACGAATCTTTTCGCAATATCTGGCTTGGTAAAGCATTTTTTAAAGCGCGAAAAATGCTGGCAGCAGGTAATCGTGATTTAACGCCATGTAATGTGTGCGATGTTAGGGGGACCTTAATGGGGAGTTCACATGTTAAAGCGTGGCATTCTGTTGAAGAAAGCAATTATCTGATTTTATAATAATACTGTTCCCTGCATGAATATTCTCGCACTTATTCCCGCCCGTATGGGCAGCAGTCGCTTTCCAGGTAAGCCTATGGCTCTAATATCAGGCAAACCGATGATTGGTCATGTCTATGAGCGTGTTGCCAAATCGCCCTTACTTGCGATGACGGCTGTGGCGACCTGTGATCAAGAGATTTTTGACTACATCGAATCAATCGGTGGTGTTGCAGTGATGACAGAAGACATCTACGAACGAGCGTCCGATCGTTGTGCGGAAGCTTTACTCACGTTGGAGAGATCTAACAATATTAGGTATGACATCGTTGTCATGGTTCAGGGCGATGAGCCAATGACTCATCCTGATATGATTGCCGAAGCTGTTCAACCACTTCTTGATGATGCAGAGGTTAATGTTGTGAACCTTCTGGGGCAAATTCAGGATATGGCAGAGTTTGAAGATCGTAACTGCATCAAAGTGGTCTGTGATCTCAAGCTTAATGCGCTCTATTTTTCTCGCGAACCCATTCCTACCCGTAGCAAAGTGGATATAATACCTATGGGAAAGCAGGTATGTATTATTCCGTTTCGCCGCGATTATTTACTCGAATATACTCGCCTCCCGCCTACTCCTTTGGAACTTACTGAATCTGTTGATATGATGAGGATACTTGAGCATGGCATGAAGGTGCGCATGGCCCCAACGAAACATAATACCCAAGCAGTTGATACGTTAGCGGATCTTAACAAAGTTGAACAGTTGATGAACAATTTACAAGCATGAACGGCAAGCAGTGGATTGATAACGTCTATCGTGTTCGAGGAACCGTTCCGAGCAGGTTTGATGCATTGCGTCTGGATAAAAATGAGAGGACAACTATGTTTAGTACCTCTTTTTTTAATGAGCTTAAATCAAAGTTGCGTCATGAGCATCTTACTGCCTATCCTGAAACAGAACCGTTATACGATCAAATTGCAGCGAGTTTGCAGGTTGATCGGGATCAGGTTATTGTAACAGCCGGGTCTGATGCTGGAATTAAAAACTGTTTTGAACTGACTGTTGAGCCGGGCAGTGAGGTTATTACACTGTCGCCAACTTTTGCGATGGTTGATATTTATTCCCAACTATACGGAGCCAGGCAGATCAAGATCGGCTATAATTCTGATTTGACACTGCAATTTGAACATTTATTGGATTCTATTAATCAGCAGAGTGCACTTATTATTATTGCAAACCCAAACAGTCCTACCGGCACTTTGATTTCCGAGGCTGATATTCGGTTGATTATAAGCAAAGCTCAGCAAAGCGGTACTATTGTCCTTGTTGATGAGGCATATTTTGGATTTTGTAAACATACAGTATTGCCCCTTGTAGCTGAATATGATAATCTAGTTGTGGCAAGAACATTTTCAAAGTCTTTTGGATTGGCTGGTTGTCGTGTTGGTTATCTGGTTGCTCAACCAAAACTTGCTCAGCGATTATACAGGTTTAGGCCTATGTATGAAGTTAATTCGTTTGGAGTTTTGGCTGCCATGACGATACTTGAACATCCAGAGCTTGTTGACACTTATCTAATAGAAACCGAGAATGGCAGGGATTATATAAAGCAAACATTGGATGACTTTGGATTAAAG
>Ga0172373_10012211_pt1 | contig 10102 bp, 1 predicted proteins | sample Lak10m_2_FD_114546 | JGI IMG/M metagenome (GOLD analysis project Ga0172373, IMG submission 114546) | Freshwater microbial communities from Kabuno Bay, South-Kivu, Congo - kab_092012_10m | ecosystem: Environmental > Aquatic > Freshwater > Lake | place: Democratic Republic of the Congo: South-Kivu...
CAGCGGGCGCGATGAAATTGCTGATGGCGCCGTCCACATTGCCATAACCTGGCACCCAGCGCGCCAGCACCGTCCCGGCGGCGTCGTACAGGCGCACGCGCAAGCCACCGCTGGCGGGCAGGTCGGTACGAGTCACGGCCAAGCTGACCGACTGCCCGGCCGCCAGATCAAACTGGTACCAGTCTGCACCGGTGGCCGACACATTGCCCAGCACCGCCATGCGGTCCGCCGCGCCCACCAGGGCCACCGCAGACGCACCGATCGCCTCAGCGCTGGCCTGTACGCTGTTGCCCACCGCGCTCCAGGACTCGGCCTCCAGCTGGGCGTTGAGCACCAACTGGGTTTCATACTGGCCGGCACCGGCCAGGCTGGTGATGCGCACGGTGTAGGTGCCCGCCTCGGCCACACTCACGTTCTGCAACAACACGGTGTCGCCTGCGGCAGCGGCGCTGGCACTACCCAGCACCGTGCTGCCGTCGGGCGCAATCAACTCAATTTGCGCCTGCAACCCCGCAGCTGCAGGCGTCACGCGCACACTGGCTTTCTGACCGGCATCCAGCGCAATGCTGAAGTCGTCCACATCGGCCACACCGTACAAACTGCCGCTGGCAGGTGGATCAAACACCAGCGAGCCCGCCGGGGCAATGGGCTGCAACGCCGCCAGCGGCGTTGCAGCCGTCACGTCAACGCGGAAGTTGAGGACAAAGTTGTCGCCACCGGTTCCGTCCGCGTTGCCGTCCAGCAGGTTGCCCTGTGCGTCACGGAATGCGCCCGCATTGGACAATAGCGCCAGGCTGTAATTGCCCTCGGGCAGGTCCCTGAAATACGTGGTCAGGGTTTGAGTAGCCGGGTCGAAGTTCAGCACATTGACGTCTGCGCCGTACTGGTTGAACAAAACCGTGCTGGGAATCAGCGCCTTGGTGCCGCCCGGGGGCGTCCACGACAAACCGATGTAGGCGCCACCGCCGTTTTCAAAAAATTCCAGCCGGATGTCGTGATACCCAGCCGTCAGGGTGACGTCGGCACTGAGTTCAGAGGTGCCATGCAAACCGTCGTTGTTGATGACCAGGTTGCCGTCAATGTAGAGACGGCTGCCGTCGTCGCTGCTGCTATAAAAGGTGTAGCTCCCTGCGGTTTCTGCAAGCAGGCTACCGGTCCAGCGGGCTGCAAAATAGTCATACAGACCCAGCCCGCCCATGCCATCGCCGTCGCCAAAGCTGACCTGCGCGTCGGTGCGCGTGTAGGTGGGTGCAGCCGTAAAGTCCACCGCACTCAAGCTGCCCAGGCTGTAACCCAGGTTGTAATACTCGCCTTTGAGTCCATGCGTGGCCAAGGGGACCACGGTGCCGGTGTCGGTGTTGGTCAACACCACATCGTCAAAGCCCAGACCGGACGTTGCCATTTCCTCGCTGAAGGTGGCGGTAAAGGTCAGCGCGCCCGGAGCCAGTACAGCGCCTTCGGCCAGGCTGCTGCTCAGAACCGTGGGCGGTGTGATGTCCACGTTGGCCGTGCTGCCAGAAACGTTGAGAACGTAGGCCCCGGAGCCACTTTCAACCACCACCTGCACCCGATAACTGCCCCCGGTCAACGCGGTGTAGGCGATGCGCGCGTTGCGCCCGTCCGCAGCACCGTTCTGGTCTGTTGCCACCTCGACCCCACTGGCGTCCAGCAAGACCAGCCGAACGTCCGGGGCGTTGGCGGGTTCCCCGGCCGCGTCGCCCGGCGTGCTGGTTTCCAGCACCAGCGCATCACCGGCGTTGACCAGCACGGTGTACTCGTCACTGCCGTCGCCGGCCACCCACTTCACCGCCTGTTCCAGCAGCTGGTCGGCCGGACCGCTGCCCAGCGAGGACGGTGAATCGTTGTAGATCGGGCTCAGGTACACGCTCTTGCCCGCCCCCACCTGGCCCACCACCACAGCGGGGCGACCGTTGGCCGTGGCCAACACGGTGCCCCAGGTGTCCGCGCTGGCACGGTCATTGGTATAGGTGTTGGGATTAAAGTCAGCCACACCCACCGTGACCGGATGCGTGTGGTCACTGACCACAATTTGCGGCGAGTACTGATAGCTGTAATAGCTAGAGGTATCGACCGGAATGATGGCGTCGATGTCGGCAATCGGCGTACCGGTAGACGCACCGGCCGCAAAAGTCAACCAGCCGGCTCCCACCACGCCGCCCCCGGCCTCAACCCATTGGCGCAAGGCCGGTGCAATGGTCGTCAGCGCACTGTGCGTGGTCTGGTCGCCGATCACCACCACATCGTAGGCGGCCAGTTCGGCCACGGTATCGATGCTGGCCGCACTGACCAGGCTGGCGCTGAAGCCGAACCGGGTGCTGTCGTTGAGCCAACCCGGTACCGAACCGTTGTAGTAACCCTGCAACACCGCGACCCGCGTCAGACCCCCTGCGCCCGAGCCAGCGCCACCCAGCGCCCCCAGCACCACACCGGTGGCTGAAATGTCTTGCGCCGGACCCTGCGTTTCAAGGTTGAAGTCCGCATTGCGGGTGACCAACAGGTGATACGGCGTGGCGTCGCCGCTGACGCGCACATAAAAGGTGGCGTCCGCCAGCGACCGGACACTGTTGACATAGCGGTCCACATTGGACGCATCGCCCAGGCCCGTGGCCAGCAAGTGGCCGGCCGCGTCATACAGCTCCAGCGCAATGCTGCCCGTTGCAGCCCGGTCGTCGCGCGCCAGCGCCAGCGTGGCACTCTGGTTGGCCGCCAGGGTAAAGGCGTACCAGTCCTCGTCTGCCACGCTGCCGACGGTGCCTGCCAGTTCACCCTGCACCCCGCCACGGCTGGCGCTGCCAGTCAACGCCATAAAACTGCCGTCGATGTTTTGCGCGTCGGCCAGGGTTTCCAGCACGCCCGTGTTGGCTTCAACCTCAGCGGCTGCATTCAGCAGCGCCTGCAAGCGATACACACCACTGCCCAGCGCCGCACTGGCGCGCAGGGTGTAACTGCCCGCAGCGGGAACCGCCACCGTCTGCAAAATGACCGAGCGCCCGGCCACCGTGCCGCTCACGCTCTGAAGCTCGACCCCACCGGCGTCCAGCAAGCTCACGGCCCCGGTCAGACTGGCGTCGTCGGTGCTCAGAATGACGGTCAGCACCTGCCCGGCCTCCAGCATCAGGGTGTAGTCATCCGCATCGCCCGCTGCGTGGAAGAAGCCGCTTTGGGTGGCACCGTAAATCAGCCCCCCGTAGGGCTGCTGCGCCAGCAAGGGCACGGCAAACGCCGCGCTACCGAACGCGTCCACGTTGAACCGCGCGACAAAGTCACCGCCCTCCACCCCGTCGCCTGAGGGCAGCAGACCCGGCTCACCGTCCAGCACCAGCCCGACGCGGTTTACAAACGCATCAGAACGGCTGAACAGCGTCAGGCTGTAGGCGCCCTCTGGCAACGCGGCAAAACTGACGTCCAGCGACAAGCCATCCGCGCTCAAGTTCACGGCCGTCGCGTTGTACAAAATACCGTTCTGGTCTTGCAACTGCACGTCGTCCAGGCTCAGCCAGGTCGCGTCCATGGCCTCGTTGAACGTGAACGTGACCGTGAGTGGATCGGTGCCCACCACACCGTTTTCAGTGACCGACACGGCGGTCACGGACGGCGGGGACTGATCGACAAAAAGAGTGGCGGCGTAGGCCTGCAGGGCCTGCCCGGAGACGCTGGTCAGCGCACCTGCCGCCATGGCAACGTCGTAAACGTGTTCCACACCCAGGCTCAGGCTGGAAACACCAAACTCCAGCGTGTTGCCGTCCAGCTGGGTCACCCAGTCTGCCGCAACGCCGTCCACCGTCAGGTCGGCCGCGTCCACTGAGCCTGCCAATACCTGCCCCGACAGGTGCACGGTATAGCTCAGCGGGAAAGTGGCCAACGGCACGCCGTCTGCCGGGTCACTTTGACTGACCTGGAACGGCAAGCTGCTGCCGCTGGCCCCACTGACGTTGAGCACGTAAGCACCGGGCAAGCCGCTGGCCGTGCTGACCACGACCCGGTAGCTGCCGCTGGCCGTTGCGGTAAAGGTCAACCAGGCGTTGCGGCCGTCGGTGCCACTGTTGTCGTCGGTGGCGACGCTGACACCATCGGGCCCGATCACTTCCAGCGCCAGGTCAGGCGCGTTGGCTGGCGCATAGGCGCCGTCCAGCGGCGTCTGGGTGAACACCGTCACCATATCACCCACCTGTACCGACACGGTGTACTGATCCGGGCTCAGGTTGGCGGCCCAGGTCACGGCCTGTTCAAACAAGCGGTCACCGTCGCCACTGGTGTAGGTGCTGTTGTTGTAATCGTCCAGGTACTGCGGACTCAGGTAGACACCACGCCCCAGCCCGACGTCACCCACCACCACCGCCGGATTACCGTCCATCGTGGCCAGCACCGTGGCACCCGGGTCGGCCGGTGCATATTCGGTCTGGTAAGGCGCAAAGTCCAGCACGCCTGCTGTGATGGGGTGGCTCACAGCCGGGTCGATCATCAACGTACCATCCCAAATGACGTTCGAGTATCCGGTGGTGTCCACCGGCATGATGGCGTCAATGTCAGCCAGGGGCGTGCCATAGTTGTTTCCAACAGCATAGATCAAACCGCCAGCACCGACCACGCCACCGCCGCCTTCAACCCACTGGCGCAAGGTGGCACCAATACTCGCCAGGGCATAGTGGTGACCTTGGTCGCCAATCACCACCGTGTCAAACTGGTTGAGCTCGGCCAAGGTGTCAATCTGATAGTCGTAAACCAATTGCGCCTCAAAGCTGGTGGTGGTGCTGTCATTGAGCTGGTCCACCGCAGACTGCGCATAATTCCAGCCGTCCAGCACCGCCACCCGCACCGGACGCGCGGTGCTGCCCAGCACGCGCCCGGTCGGGCTGATGTCTTGCACTTGCGGCGCGATTCCGGTTTGCATAAACGCCGCGTTACGGGTGACCACCAATTGGTAGTCGCCAGGGGCGTCGCCCGAAATCCGGACGTAAACCGTGCCACCGGCGCTGCTCAGCACGTCACGTACCGCCAACGTGGTGTTACTGGCGTCCGCGCTGCCGCTGGTCACCGGCTGCAGGGCGGCGTCAAAAATTTCCAGTTGCAGGTCAGCGGCCACAGCCGGGTCAGAGTGGTTCACCAGCACCGAAAACAGGTCTCCAGCGGTGCTGTCAAAACGGTACCAGTCTTGCTGCTGGGCGTACAGCCGCACGTCATCGAACCAGCGCACCGCCGTAGCATCACCCGCTGCCGCCGTTTGCGCAAACCGGACATAGAGCGAGCCGCCCCATGACCGGTTGAAACCGGCATCTGCCATCGCCGCATCCAGACTGAGCCGATGCGTGTTCCAGACCCCGGTACTGTCGGCGGCACCATCCATGACGGTAAACCAGGTGCTGCCGTCGGTGCTGATGGCCACCAGGCCGGGTTGCGCGGCGTCGTTGGCGGCCATGGCAAATTCAAGCACCAGTTCGCCGGTGACGCCACTGTTCACATAGGTGTTCCAGACGGCCTCATTCACGGCCACGTCGACACCGGTGGCATCCGCGCGCAGCGCCAGCGCGGGGGAACCGTCCGGCCCGGCCGCCAGCTCCACACCGGTCGGCGCCGCCGGGTTGCTGGAACTGATGGTCCAGCTGTAATAGCTGCCGTCGGCCCAATCCGTTGCGTCTCGGAAATAGGGCGACAAAGCACCACTGACCGCCGCCCTGGTTGCATCACCAGCTGCAATAAAGCTAGCATCCAGCGCCTGCGCTGAACCCGCCTGGTTGTTGTAGGTACCGTCCAGCGGCTCGGTTTCTGCAGCGCTGTTGAGGCGCAGCGCCAGCCCGTACATACCGACCCCGCTGACACTGCCCAGACGGATGGTGTAGGTGTCTTCAGCAGTGACGGGCAAGTTGTTCAGGTACGCGGCCAGCCCAGCAGCGGTGGATTCGGCGTAGCCCAGTTGCGTTCCGAATGAATCCAGCACCTCGACGCTGGCCACCAAGTTGCCGCTGCCAGCATCAGGAAGCAGCGCCACGCTCAGCGTCTGCCCGGCGTTCAGGTCCAGCGTGTAGACGTCGACATCACCACTGGCATGGAAAGCACCGGTAATCGGGTTGACCGGCTGGTAGATCAGTGATCCGTCTGGCGCAACCGTGGTCAACGCGCCCACGCTGCGGTCGGCAGCGTCGACACTGAACGATACGGTCTGGTACCCGACAACGCCGCCCAGCGGATTGCCGGCCAAATCACGCACCGCGTTGGCGCCCCCGCTGGCCGTCAACGCGTACTGGCCTTCCGGCAAATCCAGATAGTCCAGCGTGACCGTGTAAGCGGTGGTGTCGTAGTCGAAGTAGTTGGCGTAGTAGGTGTTGCCGCTCAACGACTCGGTCAGCGAAAAGTCCCACTGGTCCAGCTGGGAGGGATCAAACGCCTCGCTGAATTGCAACGTCAAGGACTGGGTAGGCCCTTGTGTGAACACGTCAGAGTCCAGCGTTGCAAAGCTGCCGCCAGCAACAATGCTGGGGTTGGTGCTATCAAAAACAATGGTCTGGCTGAATGCCGCAACGCCGGCACCGGAAACCCCTTGCAGCGCATCGGTGGCCAGTTCCACCAGATAGCTGCCGTCAGCACCGGCCAGGCTGGCAATGTCAAAGCGCAGCGTGCGCCCGTCCAGCCACTGCACGGCGCTGGCCGGTTGCCCGTTGACCGTCAGGTCTGCGGCCTGCACGCTGGCGTAAACCAGGTTGGCCGAGAAGGTGAGCGTGACGTTGGCCGGAAAAGTGGTCACCGTCGCCCCGTCAAGCAGGCTGGACGACGCCACCGACAGCGTGGCCGCACTGCCGGTTGCCCCGCTGACCTGCAAAGCGTAATCGCCACTGCCGCTGACCGAGGTGACGGCAATGCGGTAGGTACCCGCGCTGCCCGCTGCAACGGTGTAGTCCAGCACGGCGTTGCGCGCGTCGGCCGCGCCGTCGTCATTGCTGGCCAGCAGTGTCCCGCTGGCGTCAAACAGCTCCAGCAGCGGGTTCAGGTCGTTCAGGGGCTGGCCGACGCCGTCGCCCGGCGTGCTGGTGGTGATGTGCAGCACGTCGCCGTCCTGCACCGTCACGCTGTAGTTGTCGGCCCGGTCTGCACCACCAAAAGCCGCCCAAGCTACAGCTTGCTCCAGCAAGCGATCAGCCATGCCAGTAGACCATTGAGGATAATCAGGATAAACCGGTCCCAGATAAACCCCACGCCCCGCACCTGCGTTCCCCACCACCACGCTGGCCTGTCCACTGGTGGTGCCCAAGACGCTGGCACCGACGTCTACCGCGCTGTAGTTGTATTCAACATAGCCGTTGTAATATCCGCCAGAAAAGCTGCTGACCCCGGTTGTGACCGGGTGCGTTGCATCATTGATGGAGACGGTCGGGTAATAGCCGGTGGAGCTTGAGCCGACAGCCAGGTTGACCGGCATCACGGCGTCGATATCGGCGTTCCAGGAGCCCGAGGAAGGCCCTGCATTGTGCTGAAGCCAGCCTGTGCCCACAACACCATGGCCCGCTTCAACCCACTGGCGCAACGCCGGTGCCATCATGGAAAACTGGCTTGCCGATTGGCTTGCACCCAACACCACGGCATCGTAGTTACCCAGCTCAGTGAGCGTATCTATCTGGTCTGCCGTGACCGAACTCGCAGCAAAGTCAAAAAAACTATCGTCATTGAGTTGCGCTACGGTGTAACCACCGCCCAGTACCGCCACCCGGATCGGCCCACTCTGACCATTAGCCTTGAGCCCAAGGCTGCCCAGGGCTTCGTCCAGTTGCCCCAGTGCGCTGGCGCCGGCCGGGCTGTCGTTGCTTTCCTGATCCAGCGCGACATTGCGCAGCGCAAGCAGCGTGTAGGCCTCTGCCCCGGCGCCGGTGACCTTGAACTTGTAGGAACCAGCTGCCCCCACCGGCACCACATAGCCGCCAATGAGCTGATCAAAATTTTTGGCAGCCGTGCTGCCCATGGCCAGCAGGTTGCCGCTGGGGTCTTGCAGCTCCAGCCGCAGTGCCGCACCGGTACCGGGCACGCGAGAGGCCAGGCCCACGCTCAAGGTATCCCCCTCGGCCAGGTCAAGCTGGTAAAAATCTGCCTCGCCCACGCTGGTGCTGCCCACAGCGGCGTAACGCCAGCCGCCGCCCGGCATGGCCAGCGCCGACGGTGCCATCGGGCTGGCCGAACCGATGTCGTTGTTGGCCACGCCGCCTACCGACTCGGGCTCGACCGTGGCGTTCAGGAAGATATCTGCATTGAAAGCGCCCGCGCCAGCATCGCTGCTGACCTTGAGGGTGTAGTTACCAGCGACGGGTGCGGCCACCGCGTCCAGCAAGGCCTGGCCACCGGCGGCGCTGGCGGCGGCTTCACCCAGCAGGGTCGTGCCGTCCAGGTCGTACAGCTGAATGCGCCCCTGCAAGGCCGGGTCAGTGGGGTCCAGCACCACCGAGATGTGTTGACCAGCGTCCAGCGCCAGGGTGTAGGACACACCAGTCGGTGTCAGGCTGTCTACCGTGCCGACTTCCGTGTTCTGATGCACCAGCGACCCAAAAGGCGCCACCGGCATGAAGTCTGCCGACATGAGCATGCGCGGTTCCAGACTTTCAAAATGCATTTTGCGTCGCCGAGTCGCACCGCGCCCACCTGTCTTGACGGTGGCATAAAAGCGGTCAAGCGTGGAACGCAGCAAGGCCGAAACGGATTTGCGACGCGAAACGAGGTTGGACTTTTGGCTCATGGCAAAGCACTCCCGGCCCGGAACACGGGCAGTTCGACAGAAGAAATGAAAGGGGGAAAAAAGAAGTTTGCGACAACGGCGCAGCCGCTACCGCGAACGGGCAGAAACAGCAGACCGCAGCACGTGTATGGACGTGCATCACATTTCGCCACAAAGCCCCCCGGCTTACGTTTATGGCAGTCCGGCCAACTCTGTCTGAAGCCACAGAGTTCCGAGACTTTCCGACCTTGCCTCGCGACAAGTGAAGCTTTTTCGGTTTAACTCATTTACCGCCTCAGCACCACCAACTCTGGCACCTGCGATCCCTGACTGACCTTTTTTATTGTGTGACCCAATTATGACCACGCAAGGCCGGTCGACCCTTGCGTAAAAACCCGAAGCAAAACGCAGCGCGTCAGGCGGTGCGCAAGGTGGCGCGCCGACGGCGGGCCGCGAGCATCAGACCCAACCCACCACCGGCCATCAGCAACAGCGTGTCAGGTTCCGGCACCGGGGAAGTGGTGCCAAGCACCTGGACCTGCATGAGATTTTGGCCAGCCGTGACGTCAGAGTAAGCGAACTCATTGAAATCGCCGTCGGTAAAGGCCGACGGTGTGGCACCCCCTTGGGTGGCAAAACCTATGTCATAGGTGCCCGCAGCAGCAGTGGCGTCAATGTTGAATTGGGCGGTAAAGACGACGCCCGCACTGAGGTCAAGCCACGGCGTTGTGAAGTTGTCGATAAAACTCTGATCCAACCACGACAAGCTGAAATAACCGTCCCCCGGCGTACCCTCCCCATAGGTGACGGTTGCGGGCAGGTAGCTGCCGATCAGGTTGGTGAGGGAATAAGCGTTGGCACCGATGGCCATGGTGGAGTTGTCAAGGTCAAGCGTCAGTGGCGCACTCCCCCAACTCAGGTTGAAGTTCCACCCGGCCAGCGCGCTTGAATTGAAGGTATCGGCCGAGCTGAAGACCACACTCAGGGTCGGGTTGGCCGTGCCGCCCGCGTTACCGGTGCCGGTGGTACCCGAAATGGTCGGGTCAGCCAGCGCCACCGGGGCTTGCAAAGCCACCAGCAAGCCCACGGCGGCCAGTTTTGTGATTGGATTCGTCAACATATCTCACCTCAGTTCTTGAAAAAACCTGCTCAAGCCACGTCACCTGTCGCCACCCCGTTTTGATGGCCCTTGCTGGCGACGCAACGCCATGTTTAGCTGCATCGTATTTATTCCACAATCGGAAAACAATAGTCCGAATGGACTGATCCGACGTCAAAACCCATCAAAATTCACCGGGTAAACCCTAGGTTTGCGCGGGTTTAAGCGGGATAGCGCGGTAAACGCAAACCCCTATTGAAACAACCGATCCACCCGCAACAGCGTCAGCA
>Ga0172373_10012213_pt1 | contig 10102 bp, 8 predicted proteins | sample Lak10m_2_FD_114546 | JGI IMG/M metagenome (GOLD analysis project Ga0172373, IMG submission 114546) | Freshwater microbial communities from Kabuno Bay, South-Kivu, Congo - kab_092012_10m | ecosystem: Environmental > Aquatic > Freshwater > Lake | place: Democratic Republic of the Congo: South-Kivu...
AAGGAGATCATCCATGGCAAAAATCGACGCATTTTTCCAGTTGATGCACGACGAGGGGGCATCCGATCTGCACCTGGTGACCGGGCAGCAGCCGGCCATCCGGATTCGCGGCGAGATTGAAAGGATAAAATACGACGTCCTTACCAATGACGGTCTGAAGGCGATGCTCTATGAGATCGCCCCCGAACACAAGGTGAAGCAGTTCGAGGAGACTGGGGACGTCGATTTTGCCTACGAGATACCGGGGCTTGCCCGCTACCGCGCCAATTTTTTTCAGCAGCAGTTTGGGTGCGCGGCCGTCTTCCGGGAGATTCCGAGCACGATTGTTTCCGCTGAGCAACTGGGGTTGCCCCCGGTCATATCCAAGCTGGCGTCGCTTCCCAGGGGGCTGGTGCTGGTTACGGGGCCGACCGGCAGCGGCAAGTCAACGACGCTTGCGGCAATCATCAATGAGGCCAACATCACCCGCAAGGATCATATCATCACGATCGAGGACCCCGTGGAATTTGTCCACCAGAGCCGATCGTGCATCGTCAACCATCGGGAGGTGGGACGGCATACGAAGACATTTACGGCGGCGCTGCGGGGGGCGCTGCGCGAGGATCCGGACATCATTCTGGTCGGCGAGCTCCGCGATCTGGAGACGATTTCGCTTGCCGTCGAGGCGGCCTCCACCGGCCATCTCGTCTTCGGGACGCTGCACACGACCAGCGCCGCCAAAACCGTCGACCGGGTCATCGAGGTGTTTCCGTCGAGCGAGCAGATGCAGATCCGCTCGACGCTCTCCGACGGGCTCCGGGCGATCATCGCCCAGGTTCTCTTCAAAAGGATAGACAAAAAGGGGCGTTGCGCGGCGCTGGAGATTCTGATAGCCAATTCCGCGGTGCGGAACCTGATTCGCGAATCGAAGACCTTCCAGATTCCCTCGATGATGCAGACCGGGAAGAAATACGGGATGCAGCTCCTTGACGACGCGATCATGGAGCTCTTGACTAAGGGTTGGATCAGCGGCGACGAGGCCTACCTGAAGGCCAACGACAAGACGCGGTTCCGGCAGTTTTTGAAGACGCCGCCGACCGATTTTACCGAGGCCTGAGCGGACAAGAAGAGGAAAAGTTTGCAGGAGGCAGGAGATGAGAAGGCAGGAGATTGATTTTATTCTGGGAAAGATGCTCGATTCCCATGAGAATGTGTCCGATTTAAACATCACCGTCGGCAAGCCGTTTCAGGTGGAAGCTTCCGGGCAGCTCACCGGGGTGGAGCTGTCGCCGCCGTTTCCCGAATTGACCCCTTTTCAGGCGGAGATTTTTGCGCTCAACCTGATCAACCGGGATCGGCGCCTGACGGAGATCCTCCTGGCGCAGGGGTCGTGCGACTCCTCGTATGAGCTTCCCGGGAAGGCGCGTTTCCGCGTGAACATCTTTTCGCAGCGGGGAAACTATTCGATCGTGCTGAGGAAACTGGCAACCCAGATTCCCTCCTTCGGGGATATGAATCTGCCGGAGGCGTTCCACAAGATGGCCGAGGAGAAAAACGGGATCATTCTGGTCACCGGCGCCACGGGCAGCGGGAAGTCCACGTCGCTGGCTGCCGTTCTCAACGACATCAACGAACGCAAAGCGGTGCACATCATCACCCTCGAGGATCCGGTGGAATTTTCCCATCCGCACAAGAAGGCCACCTTCAACCAGCGGGAGATGGGAAGCGATTTCGACACATTCGCCAGCGGCCTGCGCGCCGCCCTGCGGCAGGCCCCGAAGGTGATTCTGGTCGGCGAGATGCGGGACCGGGAGACGGTCGAGATCGCCCTGTCCGCCGCGGAGACGGGGCATCTGGTCGTCAGCACCCTCCATACGGTGGACGCCGGCCAGACCATCAACCGTATTCTCGGGATGTTTTCCTCGGAGGAGGAGACCCAGATACGGATCAGGCTTTCCGATACGGTCCGCTGGATCGCCTGTCAGCGTCTGCTCCCGAAGGAAGGCGGGGGGCGCGTTGCCGCCTTTGAAATCATGGGTTCCAATCTGCGGGTCAAGGATACGATCCTGAACGGCGAGTCGGATGGAAAAACTTTCTACGAGATCATCCAGGCGGGAAAGGCCTTTGGGATGATTACCTTCGATGATTACATCGTCGAGTTGTTCAGCAAGGGAGAGATCAGCGAGGATACGGCGAAGGCTTACGCCTCCAACAAGGGGATCGTCGGCCGCGGCATCGATTCGGTGAAAAGTTCGCGGGGACAGGAGACGACGGATATCGGCAAGCTCCAGGTTGACAAGGGCTACGGGAGACCGGAGAGAAAATTCTGAGGCAGACGAGGAGCTGGTTATGGAAGAACAGAAGGGCAGCGGAACCGTGGGGGAAGTATCCGCCCTGGTTTGCGAATCCGCTCAGGATTTGCGCGGGCGTATTGGCAACAGCTTGAAACTGAAGGGCTATAATCCAACGTTTGCAGAAACGGCGGCGGAGGCGCTCGGCAAAATGCGACGGCAGCTCTTCGGTGTTGTGATCGTGAATGAACTTTTCGATGCGGCAAATCCGGAGGCAAACGAGGTTCTCAAGTATCTGGGAAGTCAGAACATGGCGACACGAAGGCGCTTTTTTGCGGCGCTGCTGGGGCGGGACTTCAAGACAATGGATAATATGGCCGCCTTCAGCCATAGCGTAAATATTGTCGTAAATGCCGCGGATGCCGATGAGATAGGGGCGATCATCAGGCAGGGCGTGGCGGATAACGCCGAATTCTATCAAATTTTCAATGAGACGCTGCGCAAGGTCGGCAAGGGCTAAGGAGCTTCTCTTTTTGCCAACAGATTTTTCAACCGCCTCCAGCATTCGCCGGCGGCGGCAGGCTTCAGGGCAGCCGCATGGCTGAATGCCGCCAGAGCCTCTTCCAGTCTTCCCAGGCAGACGCAACACTCGCCTACGGCCATTGCATAAACGGGATTGTCCGGCTGCCGGGCCGTGCAACTTCTCCAGACGGCCATTGCCTTCTCCGGGTACCCCGAGTTCATGAGCGCACAGGCCAGGCGATCGAGATAGGCGATAGTTGCCTCGGGGTCGATCTGGGCTGCTTGCCTATATGCCTCCTCCCCTTGCTCGATTCTGCCCGCGGCGATCAGTGCCCCTCCGAGCGCGCCCCATGCTTCCGGGGCGTCCGGGTCCGCGTTTGCAATCTTCGTAAAAATATCGACGGCCTCTTCCGGATGCCCCGCCCGCAGACAGGCCTCTGCCAGTGTCTGGAGAATGCCCGTGTCCTCCGGTCTTGCCAGCGCGGCGCGCCGGCAAACGCGAAGCAGGGCCGACAGATTCTCTTCCTCTGAGTAAAGGCGCACCAGCTCATCGAAGGCAAAAGTGGCGATGAGCCCCCGCGTCAGCTCCCGGCTGAAGAGCTTTTCGAAACACTCGATGGCCTCCGGCCTCTGCCCGCTGTCGTTCAGCGCCCAAGCCAGGCAGAGGAGAGGGGAATCCTCGGCGGGATTTTCTTCGACCAGTTTTTGGTACAGAACCGCCGCCTCGGCCGGCCGACCGGCCTCGTGCAATTCGTCGGCCCGCAGGCGCAGGGAGGGGGTGTCGCTATCGCTCATTTTTGGGGGGATAGAGAAGGGCTCCGGGATTTGTCTCCCGAAGCCCTTCCCCGTGAATATCACTGCTTTTTTCTGGCTTCAGCAGCTTGAACAGGAGCCGCAGCCGCCGCCCGCCGCGCTCATGCTGGATTTTACCTGAAACCCGCCGCCATGGGCGGACTCTATGAATTCGATGGAAATCGGTTTCACCTCTTGAAACAGCTTCTTTTCGACAACGTAGCTCACGCCGCTATTTTCAAATACGTCGTCATCCGGTGTTGACTCATCCAGAGCCAGGCCCAAAGAGGGCCCCGATCACCCACCGCCTTGCATGAGTACCCTGATGGAAGGAGGTTCCTGCCTTCCCTTGAAGAACTCAGCAATCATCTCGCTTGCCTTTTCCGATACTGAAAACATTTCGTCTCCTTTTACCGACTTTTGCCGGTCCGTTAAATTTTGAAGTATTTTAGCCACTATTTGTATTTTGTCAAATTATAAATGACGGAGGGAAAATTTTCAGCATTGACACAATCTTAAACGGATGGTACTCCCCTGCGTCAGCGCAGACAGTGCAATGATTTTCCAGCGTAATACGCCTTCAGGCGGAGTGGCTGGGCGCTTGTTGTCGCGGTTTTGAGCTTCTTTTTCATGCCCTGAGTCCGGACTCGCTTTGGGGGTGACGGCAAAGGGGCGTTTCCCCGGGTTTTCGAAAAGGCAAGCGCTTTGAAATTATGGATTTAAAGACAGAGGCAGTGATAATCGGCGGCGGTGCCACCGGGGCCGGGGTAGCCCGGGATCTGGCTTTACGGGGGATCCCTTCGATCCTCGTGGAGAGGGGAGATTTTACCTCCGGGGCCTCCGGACGCAACCAGGGGCTTCTGCACAGCGGCGCCCGTTACGCGGTTTACGATCCGGATGCCGCCCGTGAGTGCATTTCGGAAAATCGCATCCTGCGCGCCATTGCCCCGCACTGTATAGAGCCTACCCAGGGCCTGTTTGTATCGCTTCCCGAAGACGGTTTCGAATACCGGGCTGATTTTATCCGGGCCTGCGGGAATGCCGGCATTGAAACGATGCCGCTTTCGCCTCGGGAGGCGCTGGCGCTCGAACCGCGGCTCAATCCGCTTGTCATCGGCGCCGTTCAGGTTCCCGACGGTTCGATAGACCCCTTTACCCTGGTCGTTGCAAACATCCGCGATGCGGAATCCCGGGGCGCCGTCATTTTTACCCATACCGAGGTTGTTGCCCTTGTCCGCGGCGGCAGCGGCATGGCCGGGGTAGTCGTCCGCGACCTGCTCAGCGGTGAAGAATTCACGATTGCCACCGCCTGGGTCATCAATGCCGCGGGGGCGTGGGCCAATACGATTCTCGCGCTGGCGGGAACGAGCATCCCCATGTCGCTTTCGAAGGGCTCGATGCTGATAACCAACACCCGTCTGAGCGAGCGGGTGCTGAACCGCTGCCGTCCTCCCGCCAGCGGGGACATTATCGTTCCCAACAGCACCGTCTCCATCCTCGGGACGACGTCGCTGCGGGTGAGCGAGGTCGAAAGCTTCGACGTCAGGCCGGAAGAGGCGGCCTTCCTGGTTTATGAGCTTGCACTGATGATCCCGGAAATAAAGGGGGAGCGCTTCATCCGGGCCTACGCGGGGGTGCGGCCGCTGATGCAGTCGGGAGAGACCGATGACGACCGCTCGCTCAGCCGCGGTTTTTCCCTGATCGATCACCAGAAGGAGGACGGCATTTCCGGACTCGTCACCATCGCCGGGGGAAAGCTGATGACCTACCGGCTGATGGCGGAGAAGACCGTCGATTTCATCTGTGAAAGAATGGGAATGCGCGTGCCCTGCACGACTCATTCCCAGCGGCTTCCCGGGGCAGGCATCGGCCACACGCTGCAGGATCGCCTCCTGCATCTGCGCAGGGAAATTCCCGCTGCCCGCCAGGAGGTTCTTTGCGATTGCGAACTGGTTCCCCGCGACGAGGTGGAGGCCCTGCTCAAGGAGGGCAAGGTGCGCGAACTGCGGGATATCCTCCATCGCACCCGCATTGCGAAGGGAACCTGCCAGGGAGGTTTCTGCGTTTACCGCCTGCTCGGGATGCTCAATGAGCTCAACCGCAACGGAGAAAGGGGCGATTCCAATGAAATACTCAAGGATTTTCTCGAAGAGCGCTGGAAGGGGATCAGGCCGATTCTCTGGGGAACGGCCATGCAGGAAGAGGAACTGATCGAGACCATTTACAAGGGGCTTTTCAACCTTTCCGGGGAAGGGCAGGGCGGCGCGGGGATTGTAAATGAAGAGCTTTGACCTGATCATTATCGGCAGCGGTCTCGCCGGGCTGATGGCGGCCCGGACGGCGGTGGACCGAGGGGCAAGGGTGCTGGTCGTCGGCCGCGGGCTGGGAGGACTGACCCTCTTCGGGAACACGATCGATGTGCTGGGCCGTCTAAAGGGGGAAACGGATGTTGCCGCCGGGGTTGAGAACCTTGCCCGGAATTGTCCCGGACACCCCTACGCCCGGACTGGCTGGGAGGGGATTGACCGGGCGCTGCAGGCTTTTCAGACGCTCTTTTTGCCCCCTGACAATTTTGTCGGGAAAAGACGGGAGAATTCGCTGTTGCCCACCGGCGCGGGCACAATGCGCCCCACCTTTCTTTTTCCGATCACGATGGCGGCCGGCGCCGAAATGATCCCCGCGGCAACCCTGATTGTCGGATTCCGCGGCTTTAAGGATTTTCAGGCGGATACGGTTTCCCTCCATCTCGGGTGCAGGGGCGCCGTCATCCCGTTTCCCCGCTACGGGCTGGGGGGGATGACGACGTCGGCCGTTGCCCGGATGATGGAGGATTCTTCCTTTGCCGAGCGGGTCGGCGAGACGATCCAGCAGCAGATGGCGGGGGAGAGGTTCGTCGGGCTTCCCGCGGTTCTCGGTCTCCGGGAGTCCGCCTCGGTCATGAAGGCTCTGGAGGCGGCTACGGGGGCGCGCGTTTTCGAAATATCGCTGCTGCCGCCGTCGCTTCCCGGAATGCGGATATTTGAGAGGTTTCGTGAATATTTGCTTGAGCGCGGAGCTGTCTTTCTGCTCGGGAAGCAGGCTGGGGAGGCAATAGTCAAAGACGGCAGGTGTGCGGGGATTGTCGTTCCCAATGCGCCGCTTGCCACAGAGTATTACGCGGATCGCTTTATCCTTGCGACCGGCCGTTTTCTCGGCGGGGGCCTGCTGGCGAAGATAGACGGCATTGTCGAGCCACTCTTCCATACGCCGGTCGTTCAGCCGGCCCGGCGGGGGGAGTGGTTCAAAGGGCGCTTTTTCGACCGGGAGGCGCACCCGGTACACCAGGCCGGCATAGAAACCGACGCCGCCCTGCGGCCCCTGTCTGAAAACGGGGCCGTCTTTCTGGAAAATCTCTGGGTGGCGGGGTCGATTCTCGCCCATCATCAGGTGATCGAGGAAAAATCACGGGAGGGAATCGATATTGCGACAGGGTTTATGGCCGCAGAAAGGGCGCTTTCCGCATGAAAAGCAGCTTCTTGTCAAATCCGCAGGCGGTGCTTCCATATCCACGTTTTGCGGATGTCTGCGTCCGCTGCGCGAACTGCATGACCATCTGTCCCGTATCCCGGGTAACGCCGGCGTTTCCCGGGCCGAAACAGGCGGGACCGGGGGCGCAGCGTTTCCGCTCACCCGCCGAGGTCTCCGTTGACGACTGGATAACCATGTGCACCGGCTGCATGCTCTGCGATACGGTTTGTCCGGCGGGGGTTCCGATCTCCGCGATGAACCTGCTGGCGAAGGCGAAGTATTTGAATGAGCAGGGCAGAAAAGTCCGGGACTGGGCCCTGGCGAGGAGCGATCTCTACGGAGGGGCGGCCTCGCGCTGGGCGAAGATCGTCAATCCGCTGATGAAAAATACGTCGATCCGCAATCTGCTCGATAATGTCGGGGGAATTGACCGGCGGCGCGAGCTTCCCGCCTACGAACGGCAGACTTTTCTCCAGTGGTTTCGCTCCCGCCCCGCCGCTGCGGATATTCCCGGCCGCAGGCAGGTCGCCTACTTTTACGGCTGCTTTGTCGATACGAATGAGCCGGATGTTGGAAAGGCGGTGGTCGCCCTTCTCGAGAAGCAGGGATTGGCGGTGAGCGTTCCTCATCAGAACTGCTGCGGGCTGCCGCGTCTCGGTATCGGCGATTTTTATGGGGCGAAAGAGATGGGAAGCAGCAACATTGCCGCGTTGCTTCCGCTTGTGCGGGAGGGAACCGCTGTGGTGTTTTCTTCCACGAGCTGCGGCCTGATGCTTCGCCACGAGTACAGCCGCCTTCTCCACCTTCCTGGGGCGGAAGAGCTGGCGCCCCGGCTGTTTGACATCTGCGAGTTTTTGCTGCGCCTTCAGGAAGAGCGGAAACCGGGCTTGACCTTCAAAGCCGTCCACATGAAGGTTGCCTACTTTGCCCCTTGTCACCTGCGGGCGTTGAATATCGGCCTGCCCGCCCTGGAGCTGCTCCGCCTCGTGCCGGGGCTGGATGTTCACCTGGTCGATGCCGATTGCTGCGGCTTGGGGGGGCTTTACGGCTTCAAAAAAGAAAATTACCCGGTAGCCGAGGCGATAGGGAGCGATCTGGCAAAGGCGGTTGCCCGCATCAAACCGGAGATGGTGCTTACCGATTGCGAAGGTTGCCGGATGCAGCTCCGCCACCTGACCGGTTTGCCGGTCATCCATCCCCTCCAGCTGATAAATAATTAGAAAAAATAGGGACAGCGCCCTATTTATTAAGTAAATAAATAGGGCGCTGTCCCTATTTTTTCGCCCCTAATTATTTTTAATTGATTGTTTGCCGGCGGGTATGGTAACGGTGGGCGGTGTCGTTTTCCCGATGGGAGGAGGTGAGAGAGGCTTTTTCGTAAGGGATATGGCTTTCCGTCTTCCAATATCCGAATCATGAAGAAATCAATATCCGTGCGTTACGGTCTGCGCATGACGCGCCCTGCCGTTAGAGTACTCGATGCGCGGTGAATAGCTGCCCGTACCTGAGCAAGCTTCAAGAAAGGGAGGAGACCATCATGAAAAGAATATCGGCATTGTTCGGCTTTGTTTTTATTTTTTCCCTCAGCCTGTGGACGGCACCCCTCGCGGCAGCCGCGCCTATCGAGGATCAGCTCGTAATCCAGACGCCGGTTACAAAATTCATCACCGATGCGGCGTCGAAGGCCTTTACGGAATACGCGAAGAAAAAATGGGGGATGGACGTCAAGGTCAGCGGCCTCTATGCCGGCACCCCGGTTTGCTACGGCAAGATCGTGGAGTGGAACGGCAAACCCCAGGCGGACATCTTCTGGGGTGGGGAGTCGGCCCTTTTCGACAAGCTTGCCGAAAAGGGGCTTTTGGAGAAATTGAACGTCTCGAAGGCGGCCTGGGATGCGATTCCCGCGACCATCGGCACGCCGGTGCCGTTGCCGCTGAAGGATCCGCAGCGTTTCTGGGTTGGCACCACGCTCGAGCCCTATGGACTGATCTATCAGCCCAAGCTGCTGGCCCGGCTTGGCGTTCCCCCGATCAAGGACTGGGACGATCTGCTCAACCCGAAGCTCAAGGGGCAGGTTACCCAGTGTACGCCTGACCGCTCCAGCTCCAGCCACGCCTCTTACGAGATCGCGCTCCAGTTGCGCGGTTGGGACAAGGGTTGGGACTGGCTCAAAAGGCTCGCCGTGAACACCGGCACATTCGCCACCCGGAGCCGCGATGTTCCGTCGCTGGTTTCCAAGGGTGAATACGCTGCCGGTTTCGCCGTGCCTTCGTACATGGCCTTTGAGGAGCGGTTGGCCGGGTACGATGTCAAATTTGTCTATCCGTCGAACGCCTTCGTCACCAATGAACCGATGGCGATTCTGAAGGGCGCGCTGCATCCCAAGGCCGCACTGGCGTTCATCGAATTTCTAATGACCGAGGAGGGGCAGCGGGTTTTCATGGAGCGGGGTCTTTTCCCGATCACGCCCAAGTACAAGGTAGCCGGCGCCCCCGGTTCGACGGCGGAGATGGCGGTCGAATTCACCAGCGGCGTGCGCTCTTTCTATGACATCAAGGTCGGCAATATCTACAAGGAAGACGTCGCCCAGAAACGGTACTCCGAGGTCAATGAATACTTCCGCAAAAACATTCTCGAAAAGCACAAAGAGCTGGTAAAATAGAGATCTGTCGAGGGCAGGGGAGCTTCTCTCCTGCCCTTTTTGAACGGCCACGCCCAAAATGGAGAAGTCGTGAAAATTTCCCTGAAAAACATCTTCAAACGTTTCGGAAAACTCGAGGCGGTAAGCGGCGTCACGCTGGACATCGACGACGGCGAACTCTTCACATTGCTGGGCCCCTCCGGGTGCGGCAAGACGACGCTGTTGCGGCTGATTGCCGGTTTCTACAAACCGGATGGCGGCGAGGTGCTCTTCGATGGCCTTCCGGTGGGCAACATCCCGCCGGCCGAGCGGGGCATCGGCATGGTTTTTCAGAATTACGCCCTTTGGCCCCACATGACCATTTTCGATA
>Ga0172373_10012215_pt1 | contig 10101 bp, 11 predicted proteins | sample Lak10m_2_FD_114546 | JGI IMG/M metagenome (GOLD analysis project Ga0172373, IMG submission 114546) | Freshwater microbial communities from Kabuno Bay, South-Kivu, Congo - kab_092012_10m | ecosystem: Environmental > Aquatic > Freshwater > Lake | place: Democratic Republic of the Congo...
GATCGCCGCGCCGCGCGCGCGCTCCCAGGCCTCGAGCTCGCCGCGGCAGGCGCGCACCTCCTCGGGCGTGAGGACATCCACGGGGAAGACGAAGCCGTCGCGCTCGTAGGCGGTGACTTGATCGGGGGTGAGGTGCTTGGGCATGGGGGAAAGACTCTCTGGCGCTCGGGCTCTCAGCACGGCACCTGGGCGAACCCGAGGTCGGACGCCGCGCCGGCCAGGCGCGCGTCGTAGGTGGCGAGCCCGATCTCCAGCCCGCTGTCGCGCAGGAACACCAGGGTGGCCAGGTGCAATGCGTCGAGCGTGCGCAGCGGCTGCGCGAAGGGCCTCAGAGCTCGTTCGAGCACGGCAGGCGCCATTTCCACCAGGTGAACCCGGTCCACCAGGCGCCGGGCGACCTCTCCATGGGAGGGGCCGGCGCCGCGCGCGTGCACGCGGTTGAACACCTCGTACTCCAGCAACCGGCTGGCGACCAGGCGCTGCTTCCATAGGGCGTCAGGCGGCGAGCGGTCCTCGGCGAACAGCCGCGCCAGCACGACCGAGGTGTCGACGTAGGTGATCAACGCCCGTCCCGGCTGTCGTCGAGATCGCGCAGCACCTCGTCCAGCGTCGCCCGTGGCGCGCGGCGGGGCAGGCGGGCCTGCGGCCCCGCCTTCGCGGGGCTCAACACGCCCTGCCGCATCAGCTCGCCCAACTGCCGTTCCTCGGCAGAGGCGTCCTCCGGCACGCGGGGCGCGATCAGCTCGGCCACGACCCGGCCGCGGTCGGTGACGAGCACGGTCTGCCCCGCGGCGGCGACGCGGACGTACTCGCTCAGGCGGTTCTTCAGGGCCTTGATGCCAATTTCCTGCATGCGCCGCAATGTAGCCACCAGGGGCTACCGTGTCAACGACGCTACCCGACCCGACCCGACCAGACGCGATTGTCCCGACGCGGGAGCCTCGCCGTCCGCAGCGGCCCTGCGCAGCAAGGCCGCGGTCGCCTGGCCGGCCCAGGGCCGTTCAGCGCCCCTGCACCGCCGTGGCCAGGCCCCAGCCCGAGCGCCAGGCGTCCTCGACACCGGCGCCGCCGAGGAAATCCCCGCACACGCCCAGGCCGAGGGCCGGGTCCCACCACCAGGGGGTGTCGCCCGCGGCCCGCGGCGCCCCGGGCCGGGCGTAGCGCCAGCGGTGCACGGTGGCGTGCTTCCAGGCGATCGGCTCGCCGACGCAGGCCTCGAGCGCGGCGGCCAGCTGCGCCTGCACCCAGTCGGCGGGTTGCTCGAGGTGGGCGCGGCTCCACGCGGGGTTGGCGTGGGCGACCCAGTGCGCCTCGTCGGCTGGCGCGGCGCGGCCGGGGCGGGCGTCGGCGCGCATGGCCCAGGCCAGCGGCCCCTGGTCGGGCTGGACCAGGTCCCAGGCCCCGTCCTTCGCCGGGCGCCGCGCCACGCCCATCAGGGTCCAGCAGGGCTCCATCACCGCCTGCGCGGCCTGCGCTGCCCAGCCCGGCGCGTGCGGTGCCAGCAGCGGCGCTGCCTGCGCCGGCGGCAGCGCCAGGACGAGGCGGTCATAGTGCCCCGGCAGCAGTGTGCCGGCGGCTTCGAGCTGCCAGCCGTTTGCATCGTGCAGCAGGCGGTCGACCTGGAAGGACCAGGTCACGTCCATGCCTTGCAGCAAGGCGCGGCACAGGGCCGGCATGTCCGGCTGCGGCAGATGCAGCGGGCCGGCGTCCGGCAGCGGACAGCTGCCGGGTTTCAGGGTGGGGGTCCAGGCCGACAGGCCGGCGGGCCCCAGCGCCGCGCGGACGAAGTCCCTGAAGACGGGGTCCTCGGCGGCGAAGCCTGGGGCACCGTGGTCCATGCGGGCCTGGCGTGTGGCGCCCTGTGCGTCGGTCCATTGCAGCCGCTTGGTCGCCATGCGCCCGCCGGCGCCGCGTGACTTGTCGATGACGTGCACCGAGTGGCCGGCGGCCTGCAGCACGTGCGCGCAGGTGGAGCCGGCGATGCCGGCGCCGATGACCACGATGCGAGCACGGGTTGGGGGTTGGGTAGCGTTCATGACACGGAGGACGAAGGGTTCGGTACCGCACACTGCCCGGCCGCCAGCATCGTCTCCAGCATCTCCAGCCGCGGGTGCATGGGCTTGGGGTACCCCACCCGGCTGTGCGCGAGGCCCGCGCCCAGCATCGCCAGCGCCATCTGGTAGCTCAGCGGGCCGGGGTTGATGACCGGCACGGGCAGGCGTTGGCTCAGCCAGGCGTGGGCCTGGTGCATGGTGGTGGAGCCGAGGATCAGGACCTCGGCGCCGTCGTGCTCGACGGCCTTGCGCCCGGCGGCCTCGAGCAGCGGGAAGACCTCGTCCTCCTTGCCCGACAGCAGCGCCTGGTTGTCGGGCGGGACCTCGATGGCGCGCACCGAGGCGCACTTGTGGTGCAGGCCCAGCTCGTCCAGCGCCTTCTTGTACAGCGGCTTCCAGCGGCTGGCCATCGTGAGGATGGAGAAGCGGTCGCCGAGCATGAGCGCGCCCAGCATCGAGACGCGGCCCGGGCCGAAGACCGGGATGTCCAGCACCGAGCGCAGCGCGGCCACGCCCGAGTCGCTCATGGTGTCGATGCACACGGCGTCGAAGCCCTCGGCCTGGGCGCGGCAGCCGGCCTCGAAGTTGGCCACGTCGGCGAGCACGAAGTCGTGATGGCTCGAGTAGTTCACCGGCCCGGCCTTGACCGGGCGAAAGACGAACTCCACCCCCGGCCCGAAGGCCATGCCCTGCGTCTGCGCCTGGCGCAGCAGCAGGTTGTCGGCCGACATCGGGAAGGGGACGATGACGAGGACGCGCCTGCGGCCGCCCCCTGCAGCAGAGCTGCCCGCGTCGGCAGCACCGGGGCCCGCCTGCGGGTTGATGATCTGGCTCACGGGTTTCCTCCGGGTCAGGGCGTGGCCGCCGCCGCGCAGCGGGGGGCCAGCTGGTCAAGAATGCAGGGCCTTCCGGCCACGCGCCCTGCCATGCGATTGCAAGCTGCTTCCGTCGAGACGATACGTCGCGTCGTGCGTGACGAGGCGGGCGCCCGTGCCCGCGTGCGCCTGTTCGGCTCCCGGCTCGACGACACGGCCCGCGGCGGTGACGTCGACCTGCTGGTCGAGCTGCCCGAGATGCCGGCCCACCCCGCGCTGCTGGCCGCGCGCGTGGCCGGCCGGGTGTCGCGTGCGATGCACGGCCGCCGCGTCGACGTGCTGCTGGCTGCCCCGGGGCTGCAGCGCCTGCCCATCCACGACATCGCCGAGCGCGAAGGGGTGCTGCTGTGAACCTGCCCGAGGCCGCCCGGCTGCGCCTTCAGTTCCTGTGCCGCGTGGTGCAACGCGAGTCGCGCTACCTGCAGCAGACCACACAGCGCCTGTTCACCGAGGCCTTCACGCCCCAGGCCGTGGCGCAACTCGAGTCCGACCCCGACCGCGCCGAGCGGGTGGAGGCCTTCGTCGGCCGCTTCGGCCGGCTGCAGGACACGCTGGGCGACAAGCTGATCCCGGCCGTGCTGGCCGCGCTGGGCGAACGCTGCGGGGCTGCCGCCGACAACCTCGATCGTGCCGAGCGGCTGGGTTTCGTGGCCAGTGCGGACGAGTGGTTCGCGATGCGCGGTCTGCGCAACCAGATGGTGCATGAATACGTGGAGGACGCCGCCGTCCTGTGGGACGCCCTGCAGGCCGGCCGGCGCTATGTACCCGCGCTGGCCGACACGGCGCAGGCCCTGGTGGCCGAGTGCACCCGGCGCGGCTGGGACCAAGCCGGGTTGCGTTGACACGGGCCCGCCGCGGGCCGACCGCACCGGACGCTGAACTCGCATCAGCGCAGTTCCTTCAGTCGCCGTGCCGTGCTGCGCACATGCCCGTACAGACGTGGGATGTTCCACTTCGTCACGTGATGCACGTCCTCGAGCATGGTCCTGCAGGCGCCGTCCACCAGCGCAGCGGCAGCCTCTGCGGCCGCACGCGGCAGTCCAGGCGTTGCTCGAGCCTCAAGCCTGCTGCGCCTTCCACGCGTCGACGATCTCGGCCCCGGTGGCGGCCCAGACGCCGCGGTGGCGCATGATGTGAGCGAGCGCCTCCTCCAGCGCGCCGATGCGGTAGGGCTGGCCGATCACCCAGGGGTGCAGCGCGATGGCCATGATGCGGCCGGCGGCCGGCGTGGCCTCGCGGTACAGCAGGTCGAACTGGTCGGTCAGTGCATCCCGGAAGTCGTCCTCGGTGTGGTGGTTCTGCACCAGGATGGTGTGGTCGTCCAGGTCGATCGGGTGCGGCATTGCCACCAGCGTGCGGCCCGGCTGCGCGCCCGCGGCGCTGCCGTGGCCCGGCTGCTGCTGGTAGTGGGCGGGCGTGTTGCCGATGGCGCCGGTGACGGTGCGCATCGCATACGGCATGTCGTCGTTGACCCAGTCGCACAGGTAGTCCAGCCCCGCCTCGGCCACGAGGTCAGGCGTGGCGTGCGACTCCGACTTCGCCGGCGAGAGCCAGCCGCGCACCGCGCCGCCGGCGGCCGGGCGCAGGATCTCGAGCGTGCGCGCGATCAGCGCGCGCTCCTCGTCCACCGGCAGGCCGCCGTGGTGCAGGTGGTCCATGTCCAGGCCCTTGGCGATGACCTCCCAGCCGGCGTCGCGCACGTCGCGCAGCAGCGAGGGGTAGCGCGCCGCGACCGCGGCGTTCACCGCCGCGCTGGCGCGGATGCCGTGGCGCTGCAGCGCCTGCATCACGCGGTAGATGCCCACGCGGTTGCCGTAGTCGCGCAGCGTGTAGTGGCGCAGGTCGGGGTAGGCGGTCTGCATCGCGCCCGGCGGCTTGAAGGGCTGGCCCTTCATGTCCAGCGGGAACCACTCCAGCGCCACCGTGACCCACAGGGCGATGCGCGCGCCGCCGGGCCAGGCCACGCCGCGGCGCTGGTGCAACTGCGTCCAGTCGTAGCGGTCATGGTCCATGCCATGCCGGCGCAGCGGGTACTCCAGGTAGTCGGCAGGCAGGCTGCTCATGGCGCGTCTCCGATGGGCTCGGCCGCGGCGGCGAAGGCGGCGTGGTAGTGCGTGTTGAAGTGCTGCGCGATCTCGCGCCCGGTGGCCAGCCACACGCCCTCGTGGCTCGTGATGTACGACAGCGCCTCCTCGAAGGGGGCCAGGCGGTAGGGCAGGCCGATCAGGTAGGGGTGCAGCGGGATGCACATCACCGTGCCCGAGTGCTCGCCTTCGGCATAGAGCCGGTCGAACTGGCGCTTCAGGATGTCACCGTAGCGCCGTGGCGAGACGAGGTTGACGTTGTAGACGATGGTGTCGTTCATCTCCAGCGAGTACGGGATGCTCGCCAGCGTGCCCTGGCGCACCTTCACCGGGCCGGGCTGGTCGTCGTGGAAGAGGTCGCACACATAGCTCAGCCCCATCTCGGCCACCAGGTCCAGCGTGCGCTCGGTGTAGGTCAGCGCCGGCGCGAGCCAGCCGTCCAGGCGCTGCCCGGTGTGGTCGCGGATGGTGTCGATGGAGTCCTGGATGACCGCGCGTTCCTGCGCCTCGGTCATGTTCATCAGGTAGCGCGTGTTGTAGGTGCCGTGGGAGTAGAACTCCCAGCCCGCGGCCGCGCACTCGCGGATGATCTCCGGGTGGTGCTGGCACATCGCCACGTTCAGCGAGACGCTGCCGCGCATGCCGCAGCGCTGCATGGACTCGAACATGCGCCAGAAGCCGGCGCGGTTGCCGTAGTCGCGGTAGGAGTAGTTCAGCACGTCGGGCGCCGGCCGCGCCCAGGGCGAGCGCGCGGGGTTGCGCGGCGGGTTCAGCTCGTAGAACTCGATGTTGGGCGCGACCCAGAAAGCCACGCGCGCGCCGCCGGGCCAGCGGATCTGCGGCCGGCGCGTCCACGGCAGGTGGTCGTAGAAGCCGGGGTCGCGCTTCACTTCACGCCCCCCTTGGGCGGCAGCGCGCGCACCTGGGCCAGCGTCTCCTGCACCGAGATGACGTCGGCGTACTTCAGCGCCATGTCGTAGAGGTTGGCGAAGTGCGGGCTCTCGTGCTTGTCGGCCACGCACTCCTCGGGCACGATGGTGCGGTAGCTGCGCTGCAGGCTGTCGACGACGGTGGCGCGCACGCAACCCGAGGTCGAGCCGCCGGTGACGATCACGGTGTCGACGCCGTGGAAGTTGAAGATCGAGCCCAGGTTGGTCTCGAAGAAGGCCGACGCCATGCGCTTGTTGACGATGATGTCGCGCACGCGGTCGATCTTCAGCCGGTCGTCGAACTCCGAGCGGCGGCTGCCGACCTTGATGTTCTGCAGCGAGTCGGGGGTGTTGGTGCGCGTGCCCCAGATGCCGCAGTCCTCGCCCGACTCCATGTAGGCGACGTAGGTCCAGACCACCGGAAAGCCGCGCTCGCGGAAGGCGTCGGCCAGCTCGTTGATGTAGTCCATCTGGCGCGGGTCGGTCTCGTAGGCGGTGGCGAACTCGCCCACGCAGGTGTAGGCCTTCTGCGGGTCGACGTTGATCAGCGCCGGCACCCGGCCCATGCCGAAGCGCTTGCGCGTGGGGTTGGCCTTGATCTCGGCGTAGAGCTGCCGGGCGGACTTGTCGGAGGTTTGCATGGGCGTTCGGGGTGGGGTGTGTTGGGGGAGGAGGGTGGGAACCTGACGGAGAAATTGTGACGAGCGTCGGGCAGGCGGGCCGGATCGCGCTTGTGCCTGTCAGCGCGCGGGCGCCAGCTTCAGCAGCGCCGTCCAGGCGGGCAGGCTGCCGCCGCCGGCGCACAGGTCGAGCGTGGCGTCGAGCAGGCGCTCGGCGTGGGCGCGTGGCCAGACGCGGCCGCACAAGTCCATGAACTTCGCGGTCAGTTCCTGTGCGGTGTAGGGCGCGGCGTCGTCGCCGCGGTTGACGCCGGCCTCGCCGGTGAACAGCCGACCGTCGTGGGTGGTGATGACCACGCGCGCCGGGCGCTCGCGCGGCAGGCGCGCGGTCATCAAAGGGTCCTCGGCCAGGTCCACCCGGCGCGCCAGCGCGAGAGTGCGCTCGTCGCGCACCGCGTCCCAGGTGAAGCTGGCCAGCGCGCTGCTGCCGCGCACCAGGCGCGTGGCCACGGCGAAGGGCACCGAGAACTTGGCCGCCAGCGTGTTGCGCGGGGCCGGGTCGTCGAGCTCGGCCGCGAGCGCGTAGCTGCGCACCTCGATGCGGGCGATCTCCTCGGGCGCCGGCAGCGGCCCGCGCGCGGCGATGGCGTCGATCGCGTCCAGCGTGCCGTGGTTGTAGCGGCAGCACGAGTGCAGCTTGAAGTAGTTCTGCAGCAGGTGCCAGTCTTCGCCCAGGCCGCGCACGACCTGCTCGCGGTCGAAGCGCTCGGAGACGACCGCGCCCAGCAGCGAGCCCGGGCCGTCGTGCTCGCCGGTGTAGCCGCAGGCCGCGAGCTGGGCTGCGAGCAGGCCGTTTCGGTTGGACAGGCCGGCGTAGACGTTGCGCACCAGCCCGCCCTCGAGCATGGTGCGCTTGGAGGTGGCGGTGGTCATCGAGGCGGCGATGTTGATCGTCTCGCGCATCGCCGCGGCGTCGGCGCCGAGCACGCGCGCGCAGGCCGCGGCCGCGCCGATCGTGCCCCAGGTGCCGTGCGGGTGCATGGCGCCGCGCAGTTGCGCCGCCGCGCCCAGGCGCGAGCCGACCTCGTAGCCCGCGACCAGGGCTGCGAGGAAGGTGTCGGCGTCGGCGCCGCGCTGCTCGGCCAGCGCCAGCGCCGCCGGCAGCACGTGCACGGCAGGGTGCCCGCGTGAGTAGCGGTTGCCCTCGTCCATCTCGAGGAAGGTGCCGGCCGTGCCGTTGACCAGCGCCGCGGCGTCCGGCGCGGCCGCGCGCCCGAGGCCGATCAGCGTGGCGCCTTGCCCGGGGCCGCCGCCTGTGGCCGGCCCGCCGTGCAGCGCGGCCAGCGCCTGCAGCTCGGGCTCGGCCGAGCCCGCGGCGATGGCGGCCACGGTGTCGGCCAGGATCCAGCCGGTGTGCGCGCGCACGGCTTCGGGCAGCGTGGGAAAGCGCAGCGTGGCGGCGAAGCCGGCCAGGGTGTCGAGGTAGTGCATCACACAGGAGGAAGGCCGATGAGCCAGGCAGACATCCGGAAGCCGCAGGCTGCACGCATCCGCCGAAACCCGCCACGCGGCCGCGCTAACCCGAGCGCCGCGATCGGGATCGGCGACGTGATAGTCTGCGCTCCCATTGTTCTAACATTAGAACATTGCCCGTCCGGCCGGCGCGAGTGGCTCTCCCGCGCCGGGTTGACACGGCCGGGTTTCGACGCTGCGCGCCCCGGCACGCAGCCCGCTCGTGTTCCCCCTCTTTCATTCCGCGAGGTTCTCCCCATGACCCTGACCCACCGCATCTCCCGTCGCTCGGTCGTGAAGGCCGCCGCCGCCAGCACCGTGCTCGGCGCCCCCGGCCTGCTGATGGCCCAGCCCGCTGCCGTCAAGATCGGTCTGGTCCATCCGGTCAGCGGGGGCCTGGCTTTCGGTGGTGCGCAAGGCCGCCTGGGCTGCCAGATCGCCATCGATGAGATCAATGCCGCCGGCGGCATCAAGTCCATGGGCGGCGCCAAGGTCGAAGCCCTGATGGGTGACTCGCAGTCGCGCCCGGAGATCGGCGTGTCCGAGGTCGAGCGCCTGAACCAGGCAGGTGCCGACTGCTTCGTCGGCTGCTACTCCAGCGGCATCGCGCTGCCGGCCACGCAGGCTGCAGCCAAGTACAACACCCCTTTCATGGTCGACGTCGGCGTCTCCGACCTCATCGTCAATCGCGGTCTGAAGAACGTGTTCCGGCTCGCCCCCGGGTTCGGCAAGTGCACCGATGACGCCATCATGGCGCTGGGCGATGTCAACAAGGCCGCCGGCAGCCCGGCGAAGAAGGTCGTCATCGTCCACGAGGAGTCCGAGTTCGGTACCGGCACCGCCAAGCTGCTGGCCGGCAAGCTGCCCTCCATCGGCATGGAAGCGGCCGAGATCATCAAGCACGCCAACCCCACGCGTGACTTCTCGAACATCGCGCTGCGCATCCGCAGCATGAAGCCCGAGATCGTGATGATGGTCAACTACCCCAACGAGTACAAGCTGCTGTCGCGCACGCTGCACCAGCAGCGCATCGACCTTGTGGGCATGTTCAGCGTTCTGGGCGGTGGCTTCAACTACGCCTTCCTGCGCGAGCAGCCCGAGGTGATGGAGCACATGATGGACTTCAACCACTGGTACAACCCGCGTCATGCGAAGGCGCAGGCCATGCGCAAGATGCTGGCCGACCAGAAGAAGGACTTCACCTTCGAGGTCTACTGCGGCTACAACTCGGTCAAGTGCTATGTCGAAGCGGTCGAACGCGCCGGCACGGCCGACCGCGCCAAGGTCATCGCCGCGCTCGAGAGCAGCACCTGGTCTGACCACTTCATGCCCTATGGCGCCACGAAGTTCGTCAACGGCCAGAACGTCGGTGGGCGCGCCGCGCTGCTGCAGGCCACGAAGGACGACATCGCTGTCGTCTGGCCGAACGAGTTCTCCGACGCCAAGCCGGTGTTCCCGCGTCCCAAGCGCGGCTGAGCCGCACGACCTGCGGTCGCGGCGGCAGGCCCCGGCGACGGGGCGCTGTCGCCGGCCCGGATGTTTTCTGCGGGCGCCAGCCCACGCCTGCTCCCGGCCCGTGCGGCGCTGCGCATGGCGGCGTCCGCGCGCAGGCACGGCACGTGTGAACCACGCATCCTGCACGCATCACACCTACGCGAGGAGTTCCCCGCTTGGACTCGACGATCCTGCTGGCCGCGGCGATCAACGGCTTGTTGATCGGGGGCATCTACACCCTCGTCGCCTCGGGCCTGACCCTGATCTATGGGGTGCTGCACATCATCAACTTCGCCCACGGCAGCATGCTGATGCTGGGGATGTTCGGCGTGTACTTCCTGCTGATGCAGTGGGGGGTGGACCCCTACCTCTCGCTGTTCATCATGGTCCCGGCCATGTTCGCGCTGGGCTATGTGCTCTATCGCGGGCTGATCGGGCGTTTTTCCAGCGGCAAGGACGAGAACATCCTGCTGATCACGCTGGGCCTGTCGATCATCGTCGAGAACATCGCGCTGATGATCTTCAAGGGTGAC
>Ga0172373_10012216_pt1 | contig 10101 bp, 10 predicted proteins | sample Lak10m_2_FD_114546 | JGI IMG/M metagenome (GOLD analysis project Ga0172373, IMG submission 114546) | Freshwater microbial communities from Kabuno Bay, South-Kivu, Congo - kab_092012_10m | ecosystem: Environmental > Aquatic > Freshwater > Lake | place: Democratic Republic of the Congo...
ACGATGATGACATTCTTAACCTAGTAAAGTCTCTAACAAAAGACGACTAATTTAGACAAACTTGACCCTCGTAGCCAAGAACAGTGATAAGCTGTTATCTGGGTTGCGAGGGTTGTCTTTTGTGCTTTCAGGTTTATTCATATTCATATTAGGTGCACTTACATTACTTATTTGAGGTGCATTCATCATAACATTGTTCATTGCAGCTGCATTGGTTTTAGCAGCCGTGTCAGCTTTAGCCGTTTCAACTTCGTTTTGTTTTTGTTCTAATTTTGGTGCTTCAGGTGGTATTGGCTTAAATACACTAGAACCTGTCAATTCATCTGTTTTTATATCTCTTCTTTGACCATTTTCATCACTATAAAAAGTCGCTTTAGGGTTGCTTTTCAATGCGGTTTCTTTATTTGCAACTCTCTGTCTCTTTTTATGTGATTTGCTATCACCACTAATCACTTCGAAGAAGGATGGGTGCGAAGCTTCACTACCCACTGCTATACCCAATTGTTTGCTCTTCTCTTTTGATTCTTTGCGATATAAATATTCACCATACGCCATTCCACCAACCAACGCAGCTGTAGTTGTAACGGCCATTGTAGGTATAGAGGCCACAGCGAGTGGCGCAGCACTAGTAACAGGTATGCGTGGAACTTTCTTAGGCTTAGGTTTGCGCTTTGTTCTATCTGGCAAATCAATACCAGGTAATGAACCAACACCAGGTAGTGAAGGGAATCCCATTCCACCAACATTTAAATTATCCAGTTTCTTGTAAATCTTCTCAAGCCAAGATGTTTGTTCCTTCTCAACTTCCAAAGATTGTTTGACTGTTTCATCTTTTTCTTCATCTTTCTCAATTTCAGAAGCAATGTCATCATTGGACATCTTATAACTTGGACTGCCACTTTCAACTGGCGCAATAGGAACAGGTACAGTTGGTGCTTCAGGTGCAACTGGCGTAGCAGGGGTAGTTGAAGACGTTTTATCCTTCCACTGCTTGACTTTACCTGCAATACCTGAAATCAAAGCAGAAGACATATTGAACAATGCTTTCTCACCAGTGTTCATATAGTCTTTTGAACGCTCTATTTTAGCACCAACAGTATTAGTTGCATTTAGTACACGTTGCTTTTCAAGCTTACGTAGTTCAACATTTAGTCTTATACTTTCAGTTGTGTCATTCTTTAATCTTTTTGCATTTTCACGAACCGTTTTAGCATATTCATTGTCTGCCATGTAACGGTCTCGGTCAATAACATCTAATTTATTCTCATCTTTTGTGTTTTTAGTGTTTGGATTGAATGTTCCAAGAGAAGGTGATATTAAAGAACGGAGAAACCCCTTCTTTGGTGCTGTATATGTTGATTTTTGCTGTTTTGATTCTTCAACTTCAATACCCAAATCTTTGTATGATTTGTCTCGTACTTGTCTTACAATGGTCGATGTCAATTTCTTATGAGCACTAACTTTAAGGGCTTTACTACCTTTTACAGTTTTAATAAGGTCAAGATTCTTTAGAACATCTTGAATATCAACTGGTAGTTCATCAACTTTATTACGAACAGACAGAAGATACTTTTCTAATACTTGAGCAAATTCTTCTGGTTTAACTTTTGAAAGTAGTAGAAGTTCTTTGTTCTTCTCTTCTATTTTTCTATCACGTTCTTCATATGAAATTGAAAGTGGGTCTTTACTTCGTGCAATTGCTGAGTTTACAAATGACTCAGCAATTGCACGACATACATCTTGAATTCGACGTACTTGATTTGCATTCGAATCTAATTCAACTTTTTCAATATCTTTTTGTGTGACTTTTGCCATTATTAGCCTTTATCTTTTTCCAACTGTTGGTCTAGTAGTCCAACATAAATTGTTCTCTCCCATGGAATCATATCTTCCATTTCAGTCAGAGACCATTTAAACTTATACATCAAGTAGAAGTTGGTTTTGAAGAATTCTTCTAGGCCACCTTGCGGCAGCCCTATACGAAAAAATCTTCTAATCCTTCTACATGAATGTCATTCTTTACACCACACTTACAATCATATGACAAATCTAAACAAAGAACAGGGAAGTTATCTAAAAATTCATGGAACCCTTTAAGTTGCATATCTGTCAATGATTCAATAAATTCAATTTTCTCATCTAACGTAAATGAACTTGCTTCTTTGACAGAATCCCCTTCAATGAATGAATCAATAGCAAGCGCAATTGCTTTTGTTCCATCGTCATCTGATGACACTTCCATTGATTCTTTGATGGATGGATAACGTAATGTCACCCATTGATTGTCACTCAATTTAATCGTTGCAGGTTTTGTGTCAGCATTTTTAACAGTTGCAGTTGTCAAATTAAGAGTCATTGGTGTTTTATGACCACACTTTTTACAAGTTGCTTTGATGTTTATGTCCTCACCTTTAGATTTACTTCTAAGGTTTATGAACAAGTATTCAGCATCAATTTTATTTAAAGTGTCAATATTGTACTTATCAAATGTGCAATTTTTAATTATTTGATTAACTGCATTAATGATTGATGCGGTTTCATTCTCTTCACGTGCCATAAGAAGAATCTTTTCTTCTTTAACAGTGAATGGACGATATTTTACTTTGTTCTTGGATGTCGGTAGAACAAGTTCGTATTCAGGTAATTGCATTGTCATAATAGCCATTTTATAATCTCCTTAATTCAATCAAATTTTCTGTGGGTCAGAGAACCACTGTGGAACTTTTACTAATGTATCTTTAACTTGGTTTACTACACTTATATCGGCTGTGAAAGGTCCAACTTTAAGTCTGTTGTCTTTTACATGCGATTTATACCATTCAGCCATTTCAGATTGTTTATCAGTCGGCGGTAAAGTTGTTTTTCTATTTGTATGTAAATCTTCTGCTGTCAATGTCTCATAAACTATTTCAACTGTCACTTCAGTGTGATTAGTGTCACCTGAGCCATATTGGACATTCTGCACAGTTTTAACAAAACAATCATGTGCGTGATATTTATGTATGCCTAAGAAATTTTCATCAGTGACTGTGATACTCATTTCAAATGAATAGTCCTTATCACCTTTCTTATATCTAGGGGAATATGATGAAGGTTTGTTTGGGTCATATTCGAACGCTTGTTGCTTTCTGAAATCTAAGAAATATTTTTCAAGTTCATGCAGAATATCAACATTGAATGTCAGCCAAATTGGGTCTTGTTCTAATCCTGTTATAACTTCATACTCCAAACCATATATTTTTGCACCTTGAGTCTTCGCTCTCCAACCAGGTAACACTACACGATTGCAATGGAAACTAAGGTTCTTATTTAATTTTTCATTTGTTCCACTTGCAACAGCCATCTCAACAATGAAGTAATACCCTTTGGAAAGTCTAAAATATCCATTCTTAAGTTCTGCAACAAAGTTTGATAGCTTGAATGGGTCGGCGTCAACTACTTTTTCTAAATCAGATTTTACAGGAGCCGGTGATTTGAATGCACCAGAAGCTGCAACTGCTCCTAATACAGCCGCACCAGCTGGAGTAGTTAATGTTGACAATGACTGTGTAACTGCGCCTTTTATATTCATTTTTTACTCCAAACTTGTTCATTCGATGCCTTGTGGAATCGACACAACGGCAACCAAATCACAAATTCCCATTCTTTAGGTGGGATGACAATAAACTTACTTTTTACATGTGAAAACAAATATTGCTTCACACAATGTTTAACTTCTGGAAATTCGGATACATTCCTCAATGTTTCCCAAGTAACTGCCAATTTTGCTTTAGGTGACAATTTGTCATCTGTTGAATACACCATCAACTTTTGCAACAATCCTGCTCTTACATGAGGATGTAAATAATGTAAGTTCAATGCAGTGAAATGAGTTGATGTTGCTGAAAACGGTAAAACCATCGGAAAAGTGTCATAATATGGCAACTTTTCCTTTGTTTTTGGGTCATAGAAGAAACTCACCAAATCACCGGGTACTATTCTATCTCTTTGATGAGCTTGATTGTCACCTAAGAACTTTTGAGCAGACATTCCAGCCGCTGCATTTCTTACATTATTCTCATACCAAGACCAAGAAAGTTTTGTTTCTTTCTTTGCATCAGCATGTACTTTGTTTCTTAAATCCATTATTTCCTAATCCCGAGATGTTTCTCCGTTAGCACCAAAAACACCATGTTGTGTTGTTTGCAAAAATGTGTTGCAGCCGCCCATTTTGCTTGATTCACCAAATACGTACTTGTTTCAGTCAACAGTCTCTTTTTGTTCTTTGTTTGCTTTGGTGGTGAACATTGAGCTTCTGGTTTAACTTCTACGATGTATTTGGTCTTCACCCCATTCAAAGCAACAGTTTCAACAAAAAAGTCAGGGAAGTACCTGTGAATCTTATTATCAACAGGACTCATATACGGAACAATAAGTTCCTCTGAACCCCATCGCAATATACTAGGATTTGTATCAAAAAACACCATTGCTTTCTTTTCCCACCCAGAGCGATAAGTGATTTCTGTAACATCACCCACATATTTTTCTGGATATCTTGGTGTATATTTCCCTTGATGATATTTCATGGATTTGATGATAAATACATGTAACTAATGACATTATTTATGTGGTACACATATGGCATACAGAAGCAATTCACAAAAATTAAATGAATCATACAAAGAACTGCTATCTTTTAAAAAGACAGAAGGTTCTCATAACGAATATAGTACATTGGAGTATCCTATAGGTGAATTGGGCGGAGAAAAATATCCACATTACACAATCATCTATATCAACGAGAATAGTAAAGCGTCGTTTAAAGATGCTGAAACAGTTGCAACCTATGTACCAAAATCTGAAACTAATGCAGTTTCAACATCTGTCAATGCGGCTAATATTGGTAAAAATGTATCAAACGTTTTAGATGGTAGTACTGCACTCGGTGTTGTTGGTAAGTTAAGTGAAATGGCTGGCGCAGAAGGTTTAAATAGTGATAAAATCAATAAAGCCATGAAATCAATGGAATTTGATGCTGGAAGAAAACGATTGAAACGAGCAATTTGTTTACCCATGCCAACTTCAATACGTGCAAACTATTCTGCTGAATACTCTGCATCTGAAGAAATGGGTGCGATGGGGGCAACTATATTGGCTGCAATAAATGGGTCAGACATTAGTGACACATTGGTGCAAGGACTTGCACCAGCGGCTGCTGGCGTGGTGGTAGGTTTGCCAACAAAAGTTCTTGGAAGTGTAACTGGTAGTAAAACACTACTTGAGGCAGGTGCCTCAGCTGAAACTATAACCAAGAATTTAATGCAAAAATTCACAGGTAAAGTTATAAACAAAAGACAAGAGCAGCTGTTCAACAACATGAACTTTCGTGTGCATCAGTTCTCATACTTGCTTATCCCTCGTTCGGAAAAAGAAAGTGATAATATCAGTCAAATCATTTTGGAATTGAAAAGATATATGCACCCAGAATTGAATGGTGGAAATGGCGCATCATTGCTTATAACACCTGCTGAATTTGACATTGAATTCAGATATGGTGATTCTGAAAACAAAACACTATCACGCATTGCAACATGTGCACTGAAGGGACTCGATGTTAATTACACGCAATTGGGTGAATTTATTGCATTTGCAGGCACACCAAACCCTGTTGCAATATCACTTGATTTGACATTCGTTGAGATGGAGCCTCTGACACGTAGCATGATTAATAAAGGATTCTGATGTCTTATTTCAAAAAATTCTCATATATTGACTATGACTACACGTTGAAAGGTGAGTTACCCAGAAAAGAAGTCATAGTTGATTTGATGCAACGTGTTCAACTAAATATCTCTAAGAACGACCTAAATGTTTTGTGTGATGAATACATTGTAGGACCACACATGACACCTGAGTTGATTGCATATAAATTGTACAATGACCCTTTGTTACATTGGACTATTCTGTATGTAAATGACATAACCGACATTCATGCTGAGTGGCCTTTAAGCGACCAAGACTTGTTTTCATTTGTAACTAAGAAGTATGGCTCAGGAAACGAATACAACGTTCACCACTATGAGAAAATGCCTGAGAGGCTTGTAATTGATGCAGATTTTTGTGTGTCTGTCTATAATGAAACACCACGAACAGTTACAAATTTCGATTATGAATCAGAAAAGAATGAACTTAAACATCATATAAAAGTCATCAAACCTGAACACATTTCAAATTTTGTTCAAACTTTCCAGAATGCTTTAATCAATGGATAATCAAGGACCAGGTATTCAACAAGCAGGTGATGTAGAGTTAAAATCTATATACCTTGTTGACCACAAAAACCGTAAAATAAACCTTCTAGGGTCAATGATTGACTTCACAGTGTATGAAGATTTGTTCTCACCTGTTATAACAGGATACTGTGCTGTTGTGGAAACACAAAATTTAATCTCAATGCTACCTATATTAGGTGGTGAATTGTTATATGCAGAGTTTGCAACACCTGGGCTACCTACACTAAGTGTAATGTTCCAAGTGTCAAAAATAGGTGTCAGAGAACATCAAGATAAGAAGAATGCATATACTCTTGAACTAATATCATATGAGGGTTATGTTGACCTTCATAAGCGTGATAGTAGGGCATACTCAGGTAACACATCTGAGATTGTGTCAAAAACATTTGAAAAAGAGTTCAAGAAGAAATTGATTGATGTCGACCAATCAGATAACTTTATCAAATTTGTAGCACCATGGTGGAGCCCTTTAAAAGTAATCAATCATGCAACAAGTCGTGCATTGAACCCCAATAACAAATTAGTTACACCCAATTACTTGTTCTATCAAACATGCAAAGGTCATAAGTTCAAGTCATTGACTACATTGTTCAACCAGTCACCTAAAACTGAGTTCTTTTTCGATAAGAATTCATCAAGATTGCATATTGATGATGGTACATCATCACGTAATGTTGAGCGTGAGTACAAATCTATAAAACAACTTACTTTTGTTGCATCACAAGATTACTTGAAGAACATGATGAATGGTGCATACAGTCACACAACATCAGGCGCAAATATATTAACTAAGAATTTTGATGTTAAAAGGTATTCTTTTTCAGATCATTTCGACAAAACAACTCACACTGACAAGAATCCAATGAATCTTCTACCAGTATCAAAAGATGCTGGTTTGAGAAGCATCGTTCACACCTATCCAAATCTATTCAATGGTGTTGATGACATTTCAGACGAAATAATTGCCAAGAGAATATCACTTTTAGCTCAGCTTGAAACATGGAAAATTGACATTGTAGTACATGGTAGAACTGATTATGAAGTAGGACAAGTTGTGAATGTCTGGATGAACAACTTCAAAACGATTGACTCGTCTGATAAGTATTCTTCCGATACATACGATAAGATATACAGCGGAAAGTATCTTATAACGGCTTTGCAACATCGTTTCACACAAGCAAAACATCAAATAAACATGCAGCTTATCAAAGATGCATCATTCAGTGAGATAAAATGATTTACATTGGTAGAATTGAAGATTGTTCTAGTGACCCAACTAGGAACATGAGATACAAAGTTAGAGTGATTGGTGTACACAACCCTCTACAATCAGAACTGTCGACAGCCGACCTACCATGGGCAACGGCGGTTCAAAATGAGTCTGCCGCAATGTCTGGTATTGGTAAATCAGCTAATCATTATTTGAATGGTTCGACTGTTGTTGTTATATTCCTTGACTCTGATCTTCAAATTCCATTCATTATTGGTGCATTGGCTGGTGTACCATCTTCCAAAGATTACACTGGGACTGAGTTGTATGATTCAATTGATTCAGATCTTAGTATCATTCCACCAGCGTACCCTCCAGAAATTCCATCTGATGCATACATTGGTAGCCTTAACACCATTGAAATAAAAACAAAGATAATCCCTCTCATTGCTTCTCTTCGTGGAAACAATCCAAAGTTAAACAACGAAGTTGGTGTAGGGAAATTCCAACATTCAATAATTGAAATGCAAAGTTTGGGGTATCTGACTGATGACTTTAAATGGACTAATAAAAATGGAATTTCAAATGTAGAGCAGTATTTGAATACACCAAATGAACAATTGGATGCAGAAGAGAATCTTCTTAAGATATATTACACTGCTCTTTGCCAACTCCAAGTCATAACACAATACACACCTAAAGAAAAACAATCTGGTGTGTTGGTTGCAGCTCATGTAATTGGTTTAGATGGAATTTATCAATATTTGACGCAAGGTTCTGATGTTAAGAATTCAGTGAATGAATCTGTATCAGAATTCTACAAAGCAGGATATAAAGTAATTGCTGGTGTACCAACAGAAGAACAACCAACAGTTGAAAATATCAACTCGGAAGCATCAGATAAGTATGAGAATCATACAAATGTATCAAAAAGCAAATATGAGGTAAATCCATCAAAAAATAATGTTAGTAATCAAGGGTTTAAAGACCCAGATAATGTATATCCTCTACCTGACCATGAGAATGAGCCTGACACACCTCGTCTGGCAACTGGCATCAAAGCAACCCAGACAATACTAGGCTTCAAAGAGAATGTATCTGTTTCAAATATACCTGTTGCAAACAGCAGTGCCACGTGGAAACAATCACCACAGCCATATAATGCACAATATCCAAAGAATCATGTATTCCAGAGTGAATCTGGTCATGTGATGGAATTCGATGACACTAAAGGTGCGGAGCGTGTGCATATAGCGCATCGTTCAGGTACATTCAGTGAAATTGATGCTGATGGTAACAATGTTGAAAGAACGATGGGTGTAAGAACTGTTATCGTAGATAAAGATGAGCTTGTATATATCAAAGGCTCTGGGCATGTAACTATTGATGGTGATATGTCACTCAAAGTAAAGAACGCTCTGCATGTTGAAATAACAGGTAATGCCAATTTCAAAGTGTCAGGTGACGTAAATTATGATATATCTGGTGCAATGAACATCAAAGCATCTTCTATAAACATGGAAGGTACATCATCATTCAATTTAAATTCTGGGGCATTGTTGTTTAAATCTCCAACAATAATTCAAAATCCATATACAGGTGACATTGTATTCTCCGGTCATTCTACATCATCTGGGTCTGTGTCAGTTGACACTTCATGGTCGCCTAAAATAACAATACCCGCACCTGTAACTAGAAAAGAACTGCAAGGTATTGAACTTGAAGATACAGATGCTAGTAAATTGTTGGCAGGCAAATATCAACATGTAACCAATCAAAAAGAAGATAAAGTTGCACCGACAACCATATTGCAAGTGATTAACCCCATTCTTGTGATGCCTGATTTAATCACTTATGACACACGATTGTCGGCTAACTTTAAAGTTCGTGATGTGTGTGTTGGTGACTTGGGTAGCAAATTTCCATTCCTAGGTCAACATGGCTTAACTGCTAAACAGTTGGCAGAAAATTTGCGTTATTTGGCATTGAATGTTCTTGAGCCTGTGAGAAAACAATTCTTAGATAAAGGATTTGCTGTCAATTCTGTTATAAGACCATCCGGTAACCCTCATTCATTGAAAGATAGAATATCTCAACATGAACTGGGTATGGCTGCTGATATATCATTCAGACAAATTAGAGGTCAATCAAATGACCGTGAGCAATTCTTTGAAATTGCAAAGTGGATTAAAGACAATATTCTTTTCGACCAATTGATTCTTGAATATAGAAATGGTGGAAGTGTTTGGATTCACATCTCGTTCAACAAAAACAACAATAGAAGACAAGTTAAAACAATGAATAATGACCATTTCTATTCTAGTGGATTAACTCTTTTAGCATAAAGGACATAATATGGCACTTACAGCAGAATCAATGCGTGATTATATAATCGCCAATTACCCAGGAACAGATGCAACATCTGACGATTTCATTTTAGCATTGTGCAGAGGAATTGTACAAGAAATACAAACAAACTCAGTGCTTATTCCAATATCAACTGATTCAGGCTCAGCTGGAGCAGGTATTATTCAAGGAAAAGTTGGGTAAAAGTTAGTAACTTGACTTGACATACTTGACAACCCATGTAAAATTGAACAGTACCTTAATGATATGATG
>Ga0172373_10012221_pt1 | contig 10095 bp, 9 predicted proteins | sample Lak10m_2_FD_114546 | JGI IMG/M metagenome (GOLD analysis project Ga0172373, IMG submission 114546) | Freshwater microbial communities from Kabuno Bay, South-Kivu, Congo - kab_092012_10m | ecosystem: Environmental > Aquatic > Freshwater > Lake | place: Democratic Republic of the Congo: South-Kivu...
CCGTTTTTCTCCCCAACTGCACCAATTTATATCAATGCTTTCGAATTCAATGTTGGCAAAAATTTCTTTCAATATCCATTGGTCCATGTACCAAAATGCACCCTCTTCGAATGTTTCTATCAAACGTTGTGCAAATTTTTGTCGTAGTTCTTGTCCTGCTGTGCCAGTTCCCAATCCAATACAACTGGCAATCAGAGTGTCAGGATCTTTTGGCTTGCGCATGCCTCGAGGTACAACTGTGACTGATTCAAAATCTTCCTTGCCAAATGGTCTACACAGTATTGTGTCTGCATCGATTTGTAACACAAACTGCTCGGGCTCAAATAGATCCTGCATTCTCATAAATCTAGCACAAGAATAATAAATTTTTTCTTTGATAACATAGTCATCGGATGTTTTTAAGATTTGTGTGTTGCGATACATTCGATCAGGATGTGTATTCAATTTGATATTTGATATAAAATCTTTGCTAATAATTTCGTAACTGAATGAGACTCGATCATGATCATAACAATCCATAATAGGCTGATCATAACAAATCAGATGTACATGCACATGAATCCAGTCGATTTGTTTTACAATGCTGTTGATCAACGGCACGACCATCCGATAGTAGTAGTTTGTGTCACAAGAAACATAAATCACATGCTGACCAACTGGACGATCTCCTTGCAATGGCATCAGTTCAAACTTTTTTTGCTCTACCACTAGGTTAGACTCTGTGAGTTTTTTATTGTAGTCTAATAATAATTTTGTAGCCTCTGGATCTAACCCCACACTTTCTGCCCAGGAGCACCAGGCATACACATCTTTGGGTATGCACTTGGAATTGGCACCGCGATGTTCGGGATACACAAAGGTCCACCAGAGATTCATCCTGGGGTCATCGCCATACACAGCATCTCTTATGGTGTAATAATCCACTCCGGCGGCTTCGCAGGCATCGTAGAGTTCTTGACATTGTAGTACCTTCCAGAAGATGGCACGATTTTCTGTGAGTTTGATGATTTCTGCTTCGAGATTGGTCACCTGCCTGATAGTGACATTGGCATTGTACACAGTGGCATAGCAATCTATGACTTTACGACGATCTTGGGGATCGCCACCCAGGATCATGAACTGACGTTCTTTCATGGCCAGCATGGGATGGTTGGGCGATTCGCCCAGATATTCGGGCTGTACTACGATTCGTTTGTTGTACTTCTCGGCCATGGCATCAGCAAAACCCGGCTGCGTAGCGGATCTGATAACGATCAGAGAGGATGAGCAAGCAGCAATGGCCGCTTCTACCGCGGAGCAATCCAAGTGTTCACCGTGCCAGGGTGTTGGCACGGCCAAGAACACTATGTCACATTCAGGCAGAGGATCTTGGTACTGCTCTATGTTGATGTCATGGATGGCTGCGTCAGGGAACAACAAATGGGCAGCACGGCCCACCCAGCCATATCCTACGATTCCTATTTTCATTGCGATTGATCCTGGAAAATAATACTACTAATTAGTCCAGTTAGATATCAGTGCTTTGCGAAACTCTGTAGGCTGCGATCCAGCCAAGGCAGCACTAGATCTCGCTGGCGTAGATAGCCATGCCGTCGCACACTGGCCGCAGCAGATTCCGGCAGCAGTCCTTGATCAGCGAGATCATACCAGCGAGCGGTGCGTGGATCCATGGGTGCCTGAGTGCCTTTGTATACTGCGGCGTGCAACCAGGGATCTTGGGGATCCTTGCGGAAAAATCCACCGGCACAGTCCCAGCCCGATACGGCCAACACATGTATGAGATTGGTCATGGTCCAGTGCCAGTAGCAGCCATCTCGCTGGTCAAAGGCCTGAGAATTGAACTCCATGTTAGTGGTCTGGGGTAGGATCAGCACCAGCATGCCCGAATCTGAAGTAGCATCACGCCATTGTCTCAGTGTAACAAAAGGATCAATCACATACTGGAACGCATCGTGACACCATATCATGTCATAGCGACGTTTGTGTATGACGATGGGCTGTTCAAAATCCTGTGGTTGATACTGTATGTTTTTGTAGCGATGTGCCATGGGCAAAGATGGCGGTTGATCTATGCCGGTACAGCGGATGTTTAAAGGTCGCGGTGTTTCATCTCTGGTGGTGCGTGTGGCCCACCATTCTAGATCCAGCCCTGGGCCGCAGCCCATGTCTGCCAAGGTGCCGATGCTTTCCATGAAATCATCAAATTCATAGAAAGTTTCCAGGGTCTGCCGGCTGTGGGTATGGCTGGCTTCGGCACTGGCGAATACAGTAGACATCATACCTGGATGTCTTCCATGCCGGCTGTGCGTAATCGCACTATGTGGCCCATCTGCCATTGCTTGGTGTCCAGACCTTTCATGATGCCCAGCCAACGATTACGCAACAGGGCCACTTCGTTGATGATGGTTTCAAAGTCGATGACCTCATCTTCACCATCCACGTACTTTTCAGCATCTCTGGCAGTGAGTGCCCGAGCATAGTTTTCCAGGTATTTTTGGAAATGCCTACGCCGTATGCGTCGCAACTGTATGTTCAAGTAGTTGAGTATGGCTTCCACTTCTTGCAGTTGGTTGAAACGATGTTCTGTGATACCCGGCAGTTCTTTGATGTTGATTTCAACATAACCACCAATACGGCATTCTTTTTTGGCTTCTGAGAGTTCGTGCTCGTAGTAGGCGATGAAGTCGGGTATGGCACCAAGATCTGCAGTGATGCGACTATACCACATGATCAGTACCGATCATCGTAGTCGTCTTCTTCTTCCTCGTCAAGATCTTGCTCTTCGGTATCGTTTAGATAACTCTGCAGGGCACGTTTGATGTCCGTATCGTTTTTGAACGCCGAACGTATCTGTTCAGCGTCGTAGTCGTTGTCGATCAGCACAGATACTAGGCTGTCGGCAGCATCTGCTCGGTCCACTGTGCTGATATATCGTTTGAGTTCGTTCCAGATATCATGTGATAAATCCACGGCCATGTTGTTATTCCTCCTCGGGCTGGTCTTCGGCTGTACTTACCACGGATTTCTGATTTTGGAAGTCGGCCATGACCTTGTCCAAGCAGCCTTCTTCATTGCTTTCCCAAGCCTTGCGGAACTGCTTGATGATTTCACCATCTGAAGTTACAAACATTAGGCGGTTACCATCTTTCTTCAAGAGACCTTTTTTCTCTGCGAGATCTACCAGGCCCGAGTAGGGATTCATGCCTGTTTCGTAGGGTATCTTGACCTGAACTCCTTCGAAAGGTTTGGCATAGCGTGTTTTCATAACCTTGCAACCGGCACGGATGCCCATGACGTCCGAGATCTTGTTGCCGTCCTCATCTTCTTTGAGTTTCATCTTTTTCATGGCTACCACGATACTACTAGCGTAGATAAAACCCTGACCACCGGAAATCTTGTCGTCGGGATCAAACATGTCTTGGCTGGCGTATGTGTGGTTGGTACACACTAATCCCACGTTGTACGAACCAAACATGTTCACGCAGTTACGCACCAGGGCCGTGAGTGCCTTGGGTTTGCGACCCAGGTCACCTTTCATCTCTCCGGCATCAAACTGGTTCACGTCTGTGGGCGTTAGCAACATGCCTAGTGAATCTATCACAAATAGGACCTTGGGACGCTCTCCATCGGGCAGGGTCTTGTAGTCCTGCATGAACGTGGATATGGTCTTGGCCACGTCGTCGATCATGGCCATGCTCAGTTTCAACAGTTTCTTTTCATCTGTGTCCACGCCCAGGGCCTTGAGCCAGTCCTCATCCAAGGCGTTTTCACTGTCAATCAGCACTACAAAAATTCCTTGCTGCTGTGCATTCTTGATGATGTTGCCACTACAGATGTAGCTCTTGCCCGCACCCGATTCACCAGCAAATACAGTGACCTTGCCCAGAGGAATGCCGCGATCGAAGTCGCCGGATATGAGATAGTTCAGGGCATAGTTGCCTGTAGAGATCCAGTCTGTGGGATCGTTGAAACCGATGGACAGGCCATCTATTGACTTGGTGATTTCTTTGCGGAATTTGCTTACGTCAAATGGTTTAGCCATATGATTTTCCTCTGTAAATGATCTTTGCTATTTCTGGGTGTGTTAAACTAAAGTTTTGATCTCGGATACTGTCTAATTTTAACATATAAGTCCTGAGTTGATCAATCAGATCTGGAGAATCATTGTTCTGTTTGATCAGCTCGTTGAATCTCCCAATGTTATATTTGGATATTTTTTTTGGCTCAATTTGATTTAGTCTATCAAGCACCAGAATTGATAGTTCTTTTCCCATTTTAGTAATATTAAAAAACGCAGGATTTTCTAATAGATTAAAATTTAAAGCATTAAAATTTTTAGTTTCAAACCAATCAATCAGCTCTTCAAGATAATATATGTTTTGTACACTAACAGTAGGAAATATGTTCAGAATCATATTTGGTAATTTAGATTTTAAAAACATATCCAGATTATGAGATACATCTTTCCAACTACCGCCTCTCACTAATTCAAATCTTGGACCAACATCATCTATACTGAATGCGATATCAATCTGCCGGAATTGTTTCCATTTTTCAAATAAATGAGCAGGAAAAATCGATCCATTGGAATTATAATGTAACCTGATTTTGTCCGCCCAACGATTTTCTATCAGATAATCTAAAAACGTCTCTTGCTGTTTGATTAAAAAAGGTTCGCCGCCGTAAAAATCAATATTGACCAACTGCGGGCCAAGAGTTCCTAACATCTGCCAGATGTTGGCGTTTTCTGTCCATCTGCCTTTCCGATTCATAGTTTTGACATCTAAACGAGTATTAAAATGTTTTGAATGTTCTTCTGCTATCTTAGAGCTGTTTATCGGTGTGCAGATCCTACATTTGAAATTACATAAATTTCCTAACTTTATATCTAGACTAACAAGATTCTCGATTGATTCTTGTTCAACTGTCAAAGTCTGTCCAATCAATCCTAAATGAGTCGTAAACCATTGACGATTTGAATCACCGGCATATTGTTCTTTGTGCCAGCAAGACGAACATCCACTTGGTTTTTGCCCGTTTAAAAATTGTTGTCTAAGATCGGTTAGATACTGGCTGTGATAAACTGTCTGGATGTTATCTGTTTCTATGTTATACAAACGGCCAGTTGAATCTCTTATTGATTCTTTATACACACAGCAAGGTTTAAATCCACCTTGGGATGAAATTTCTAGATGTGCCCATGGGCTAAAACAAAAAGTTTCAGGTAATGAGATTAGAATATTTTTATTCCCAGTGGGTGTAGTATCTGTGATTTGTAATTCTAACGTAGAAAATATACAATCATCATATGAATATTGTTTCCTGATTTTATCAAGCCGATCGGTGTCTACAGTCGGACAACATAACAAAATAAAAAAGTTTGATATGTCTACCATCGATGCGCACTTCTGTATGTGAATCAGAATGTCCGGATCTATAGTTTTTCTACTGTAGAGCACTATTCTTTCGTTGGGACTGAACGCAAACTTGTGCCATGTTATAAACTTTTTATAAAGTGTTTTTCGAGGTTGGCAAATTAACCAGTCTATATCAACTATTCCTACGATTTTGTAATGATACTCGGACTCTAAATGGTATTTTATGTCAGATGAAGGCAATGATATCATATGTTTAAATATCAAGCACAGGGGGTTACACCCCTGTGCTATTTGCCTTATATATTTTGCTTGTTTTGCCGAGCGCGGATCATGGCCAGGATGTCTTGAGCATTCTGTCCACCAGCAGCAGGTTTCACGACCGGTGCTGTGGCAGTGGGTGCGTCGTCCTCGTCAAACGAACTTGTAGCAGGTGCTGCGGGCCGAGCCGCTTCCACTGCCTCTACTGGTGCTGCGGCCGCAGCAGATCCACCAGCGGGTGCTGACACACCTGCGGGGCGGAAGTACTGGCTCCAGCGATCAGGATCGTAAGGTTTGCCGTCCACGGATGCTTCGAACATCTCCTTCATGACCTTGAGTTCAGTGTCCGAGGGTTTCTTGGGCAGGAACTCTGCGAGATCAAAAAGTCCATGTGCCGCGAGGGCAGCCTGTTCCGCCTCTGTGAGTGCGGATTCCTTACGACTCCATTTGGAAGTTGAGTAGTCTGCGTAGCCACCTTTTGAAGTCTTGGTGATACGGAAATCCAGACCACGCAACAAATCTGTTGGTAATTCCTCCAATTCAGGATCCATCAAGGCCGATTTGATGATGGTGAAGATCTGCGGACCAATGATGAAACGCCGGATGGGATTCTCTGGTGTACGATCTTCACTCAGTGGATTTTCACGCACAAAGCCTTGGAACACATAACTGCGTTTTTTCCAATACTTGCGACCCATGTCTTCCAGACTTTTGTCTTTGAACCAGCCACGCACTTCGGCCAGGATCGGGCAGGCATCGCCCCACATCTCCACACAGGGTACCTGTACCTGTACTTGCTTGGAATCCATTTCGCCTTTGATGCCAGCGAATGGCAGTTTGATCATGGCTCGCTCTGCCCAGAAGAATGTGTTCTTGGCATTGCCATCAGGCAAGAAACGGAGTGTGGCACTCTGTCCTTCGTCGATGTTCCAATGTGGGTAAATTGCGTTGTCGCCGCCGGTGGATTGTCCGCCTTTGTTAGACTCTGCGGCTGCGAGTCTTGCACGGATTTCTGCTAATGATGCCATAATATGATTGTCCTTTCGTTGCCTATTATGATTGTTGCTACTTGCCTAAGTGTACTGCTTGCCTGTCACGCACACTTGACTACAGTGTACGTGGAGTATTTATCAAAGTCAATGACTATTTGGGGTTTTTTTGCCGGATCTCGATGTAGTAGATCTGTGCCCAGGGACCGGGCTGATTGTAGAAATTTGGGCTCACAAACGTGTCCGTGATCACCAATCCGTTGTGCTCGATCATGTGCCGGAAATCTTCGCAACCGCCAACACTGCCGGCTTGGTTTTCCTGCATCAAGATCAGGCCATCGGGTTCGAGGTGCTGGCCTATGTGTTGGTAAAATTCTTTGTGGGCTTGCCAATCGATGTCTACTGCCAGTCTCTGATAGTTGTCGTCACCGGGACACTCCAGATAATGCGGAGGGTTGGCCACTACCAGGTCGAACCGTTCGTGATCGGGCAGTGCTGCCACCGTGGGTGTTGCATAGGCTGACACCTGTGGTCGCCAGGTCTCTGGCAGCGATTTCACTGTGGTCTGGATGCAATCTATGGCCGGTTGGTATAGGTCGGACAAGCACAAGCCTCCACAGATACCGTGATCCAACAAGGAGAATCCAATGAATCCAGGACCGGCACACCATTCAAAACATCGGCGGAATGGGCGATCTGGATATCTTTGCTTGAGGACTTCAATGTATTCTTGCCCGAACCATGTGCCTCCACCTTCCATACAGGATTCGTGCATGACATCAATGCCCACAGTACCATTGGTGCGGAATGACATCATAGCCTGATCTCTGGATTGGCCTGTGTCCACTGCAGCAATCCTTGCCGTGCTTGGTGTTCGCACTGTTGCATCCAAGCTCGTGTGTGTGGCAGGATCACGATGTCTGGTGCCACCTTGTCAAGATAAGAGATGTGTTCCAAGGGTGTGGGATGGAAATCTCTGCGGCTGCTGTCGTAGGCATCCGCGATGCCTTGGTTGTTGAACCAACAGTTTTCAAACACTGTTTCATACACACTGGGAGCGATCTGGTCCAGCACATCTGCGTACAATTCCAGCACGTCAGCGACCTGCTCACTCTGCATGGCAGGATTGTTACCAAGGTCGTTTTGATCGTTGGTGTGTTTCAAAGGTACCATGCTGAACATCTGCCAACGACATCCCCATGCTTGTAAAAGCCCGACAGCCGCGGCTATCACTGCACAATCACGGATAAGGTATCCGCGTTCATCAGCGAATTTTTCCACATAGCCAGCAGGATAGTCACTGCCTGCAGACCAATACACGTTGCCGCCCTCAAGCCAGCGACCATTGACATAACGATCTTCTCGGCTGGTATTGGTCCACATGATGTAGATCTGATCCGCAGGACCTATGTTGTTGCGTTTGTCGCATTCTATGAGACTGTTGAATATCAAACAATTGCCGCCACCACAGATGCCCCAATTTTGGTATGTATCTGCCTGGCGACCCAGAGCATCTGCCCAGGTGGGCCAACGCCAGTAATTGGTAAAACTGCAACCAAAAGCAAACATGCGATTCATTTGGTTTTTTCTCTGTGGAAATGTTGGGCTTTGTGCCAGAGTTCGTCGGTGACAGTGATACTTTGATTTTCGATCCACTGCCTTCCTACTTCAGCGTCTCTCATGCTGCTGTGCCTGAATCGGCGGCCTGGCATCAAAGCAGAAGTGTGTGTATATGTATGATAACCATTGCCTCCAGGCTCTATGATATACTGTCCGGGTCTATGCAGATGATTCCAGGCTTCAATCAATTCCCATTCATGCATGACCATGCGATCACCTCCGGGCACAAAACCCACTATATCGCCCGAGGCCATCATGTCAACGTGCCAGGATAAAAACTCTGATCCAATCTGTCGTTCTACATAACTTCTCATGCTTTGTAATTGTTCTCGGTCTAACACACGGAAAGGTATCACGCTGGTAATACAATACTGGCCATCGTGAGTCACGCGAGAATTTTCGCGTCCCAACGCTCGATCAACATATCTGTCAATCATCTGGCTCATGGGATCATTAGGATCCCCTCTCGCTACCACTGGAGCACGATTGACTATGTCAATTGATTCATCAAATATCACATCGCCATCCACAACAAACCAAGTATCTCCAGGTACCAATTGATCAATGTGTGTCTTGATCAGCTGCTGACGCCACCAACCCACGTCACATCTATCAACGCCTGCCAATTGGCTGTAAGGAATCATGGCACAGGGTTTCACAAACCATTGATCGTATTCACGCTGAAGATCCTGCTGGTAATCAGGCCATGATCCGGTGAGGTCATCGTAGATGATGTAAATTTGATGTAGTTCTGGATACCAATGGCGTATGGATCGCACACAGATTTCGGTCATGAAAAAATGACCAGGGTAGGTAAGAACAACCGCGGTATCCAATTATATGCTGGCTAGTTGTTTGAGACGCTGGATGCTTTCCGAACTCATGTTTGATGGACGAGTCATCATCACGCCATCCACATCAAGATCTTCACTGACTTCACCGCTGAGAGTTTTCACGATTTCGGCCACACGTTGCTCGCTCATACCGTCAGTGCCACGCACACGCGGTATGCCACCGTGGGCATAAACGGAAAATATGCCATTGGAAATGGGATCACGATAGTAAAAGGTTTTGGAATAATCTTCTGCGGTGGAAGTATCACGGAAACCTGGCAACATCCTCACATCCAGATTGCCCACAGTGTGTATGGCACCTTCCGGGGGCGACCGATCCAGGGTCACTGGTTCAAACTTCACTGAATCTTCGCGTATCCGCATGGGCATGGCACCACCCGTGGGGGTGCCTTTCAGGGTCTCCGCGACCGCGGCTGCTGAAGTGGGTGGCTGGGTGGGTTGAGCTGGTGTTGTGGCCGGTGCGGCAGGTGCTGGCTGTTTCACGGGCACACCCAGTTCGGCCATGCGTTTCTGCACCCTGGCATCATCCCAGGCATTGGCATCAGGATCTGTGAGAGCCATGTCTTCCAGGATGTCGAACAGTTCATCATCACCCAGTATGTCATACAGTTGTTCCGTGGCATTGGTGGCATCAGGTCCCACTATGAGTTCTTGGCTCATGAGAGCGGCCAATCGTTGTTTTGCTTCTGCAGTATCCGGTCGGGCCCAGGTACCTTCTGTGACTGAATCGGCCCAGCCTTGAAATTCCGTGATTTCTTTCATGCCTGTCTCCATCTCACTCAAACGTGCTAACACTGGCAGGGCTTCTTCGATCCTGTGATCCAGGGTCTGTTCAATGAACATGTCGCGTATGGCTTCCACAGTGACTTCGGAATCGGTGAATTGTGCAGGATCAAAACTGTCTCGGGCTTCGCGATAGCCACGATGACCGATCATTTGTTTGGCCTTGGCCTTGAGATCCGCATAGTGTCGCACAGCAGCTTCCACCAAGGCAGC
>Ga0172373_10012224_pt1 | contig 10093 bp, 9 predicted proteins | sample Lak10m_2_FD_114546 | JGI IMG/M metagenome (GOLD analysis project Ga0172373, IMG submission 114546) | Freshwater microbial communities from Kabuno Bay, South-Kivu, Congo - kab_092012_10m | ecosystem: Environmental > Aquatic > Freshwater > Lake | place: Democratic Republic of the Congo: South-Kivu...
TATACAGTTTTCGATATTCGATGAAAAAAATCTGGCAGAAATAGCTTCGGTTGATTTTCCTGACGAGAGACTTATTGCCTGCTTTAATCCATTGCTCTGTGATGACCGGAGGCGCAAGCGCCAAGAGTTATTGGATGCTACGGAAAAGAAACTACAAAAAATATGTGCTGAGGTTCAGCGTCGCACAAAAACCCCGCTGAGTGCATCGGAGATAGGTCAAAAGGTTGGCAAAGTTATCAACGGTTATAAGATGGCCAAACACTTTGAGCTATCTATTGCTGACGGCAAGTTTGAATTCCAAAGGAAAGAGGATTCAATCGCACGCGAAACTGAACTGGATGGTATCTATGTTATTCGCACCAGCGAAACAAAACAAAACCTGTCAGCAGAAGATACCGTAAGAAGCTATAAGAATTTAGCGAGAGTCGAACAGGTTTTTCGAACCTTGAAAAGTATTGATTTGCAGGTACGTCCCATATATCATCGCGATGCTGACCGAGTTCGTGCTCATATCTTTCTTTGCCTGTTATCTTATTATGTTGAGTGGCACTTGCGTCAAGCTTTTGCGCCATTGCTTTTCGACGATGAAGAACTTGTTCATCACAGGAAAGAGCGTGATCCGATTAATCCGGCGGTCTCATCCAAATCGGCAAAAAAGAAAAAAAGCACAAAAACAAATCATGAAGGGTTTCCCGTTCATAGTTTTCATTCCCTTGTCATGGAGTTGGGAACCCGCAGTCGAAACCGGTGCAGAATGAAATCCTCATCAGAAAGTCCTGTAATTTTCCGAGACACTGAGCCAACACCTCTTCAAACAAGAGCAATGGAATTGATCCGTTTGTACCCAGTAGATGGAAGCTGAATTTTCGACTTTCCCCTTTCTCTATAACAAGTTACTGCTTTTTTATAAGAGGAACTTCGGTTTAAACTGGCTCCGCAGGTGATTGCTGATCTCTACAAGAGCCGATGGCAGATTGAACTGTTTTTCAAGTGGATCAAACAGTGCCTGCGAATCAAGGCATTTTACGGCACCTCGGAAAACGTGGTCAAGACGCAAATCTGGACAGCTATCTCGATGTATGTGTTGATCGCTTTGGTGAAAAAACGGTTGAACATATAAATATCCCTCTACACCTTTCTACAGATTCTGAGCGTGAGCGTATTCGGGCAAGTCGATATTTTAAAAACACTTACAAATCCTGCTGGCATGATCTCAGAGGCCTGTATCTGTAACTGGTTGAATTTGTTTGATTTATAGTCGGACAGCAGTGAATTCTTGCCTGTTTATTTATATATATTGTTGGTGTGGTTGTATATGTGAGAAAAAAACGAAAAAATAATTGCTTAATAATGAGTATTTGACGTATATTCAATGCTATGCGTTATTGTTATTACTTGTAAAACTTAGATCAGTCAAGTACTCGTTTCATTCCATGAAAGCCGTTATTCTTGCTGGCGGGCTTGGCACTCGCATTTCAGAGGAAACTCATCTTAAGCCAAAGCCTATGATAGAAATCGGAGGAAAGCCAATCCTGTGGCATATTCTGAAGATATATTCAACCTACAACGTCAACGAGTTCATCATCTGCTGTGGTTACAAGGGATATCTGATCAAGGAGTATTTCGCAAATTACTTCCTGCATATGTCGGATGTAACCTTTGATATGAAATACAATGAGATGCAGGTGCATCACCGTAAAGCTGAACCATGGCGCGTCACGCTTATCGATACGGGTGAAGGCACTATGACCGGAGGTCGTCTCAAAAGAGTGAGGGAGTATGTGAAAGATGAGGCTGAAATCTTTTTTACCTATGGTGATGGAGTTAGTGATGTTAATATCAGGGATTTGCTTTCGTTTCACCGGAGGCAGGGGGTCAAGGCCACTCTGACTGCGACTATGCCAGCGGGGCGTTTCGGCGTGCTCGACATCGACGATAATTACAAGGTTCATACTTTCAAAGAGAAGCCGAAAGGTGACGGCGCAATGATCAATGGAGGCTTTTTCGTGCTTTCCCCCGAGGTGATTGATTATATCGACGGCGACCAAATCTCTTGGGAGCGCGAACCCCTTGAGCGCCTTGCCAGTGAGGGTGAACTTGCGGCCTATGCTCATCATGGTTTCTGGCAACCGATGGATACGCTTCGTGATAAAATCTTTCTCGAAGACCTCTGGAGTTCGGGTAAGGCCCCTTGGAAAGTCTGGTAAGAAAGGTCAGGAATATGTTGAACAAATCGTTCTGGAATAGCCGGAAGGTGCTTTTGACCGGCCACACTGGTTTCAAAGGATCCTGGCTTGCTATTTGGCTGGAGATGATGGGGGCAGAGGTAATGGGTTATGCGCTCGATCCTCTGACATCAAACGATAACTTCGTGCTCTCTGGTATCGGGAACCGGATCAGTCATTACACGGGGGATGTTCGCGATTTCGAACGGCTGCATTCCCTGTTTAAAAAATTCAGGCCAGAAGTCGTCTTTCATCTGGCTGCCCAGCCTTTGGTCAGGTATTCTTACGACAATCCGAAAGAGACCTATGACGTCAATGTCGGAGGTACGGTCAATGTTCTTGAATGCAGCCGTCTTTGTGATTCGGTTCGGGTGATCGTCAACATTACGACTGACAAGTGTTACGAGAACAAGGAGTGGGTATGGGGTTACCGCGAAAACGACCGGCTCGGTGGCTATGATCCTTACAGCTCAAGCAAAGCTTGCAGTGAACTGGTGACCGAAGCTTACCGAAAATCGTTTTTCAATCCTGCGGATGTTGCCCGGTTTGGCAAAAGCCTTGCTTCGGCAAGGGCTGGTAATGTTTTTGGTGGTGGTGACTGGCAGGTTGACCGGATTCTGCCGGACTGCATCAGGCACCTCGAAAAAGAAGAGTCGATCGTGGTGAGAAATCCTTACGCTGTCCGACCCTGGCAGCATGTGCTCGAACCGCTTTCCGGTTATCTGATGCTCGCCGAAAAGCTGTTTATGAATCCGGGGGTTTACGAAGGGGCATGGAATTTCGGACCGGAAGATTCCAGTTTCCTGACAGTTGGCGCATTGGTTGATACCATCATCAATGCATGGGGTAGCGGATTGTGGGAAGATCGCTCGAATCCGGATGCGGTTCATGAAGCTCATCTTCTCAAGCTTGACATCGCGAAAGCTAAAGCGATGCTTGGCTGGACTCCGGTATGGGCCATCGACCAGGCGGTCACCGAGACGGTGAACTGGTATAAGCAGTACAAAAGTGGCGGGATACTCGATATTTGTCAGAAGCAGATCGAGGCCTATATGAGTGCTCACTTGCCGGGGTACGCCTGATGAAGGTCGTGTTTCTCGGTACAAATGGCTGGTATGATACTCCTGCGGGCAATACTGTCTGCATACTCATTGAGTCAACCGGGTCAGTCATTATTCTCGATGCCGGTAACGGTCTGCAAAAAGCTGACCGCTTTCTCTGTGGCGACAAGCCGGTTCACCTTTTTCTGAGCCATCTGCACCTCGATCACATCATCGGCTTGCACCTGCTCAACAAGTTCGATCTTCCAAAGGGATTGACCATTCACTGCCGCAAGGGCGATCTGGACTCTCTCAAAACCATTATCGCCCCGCCGTACTCCCTGCCCTTTTCGGCACTCTCGTATCCGGTCGAATTTCGGGAGCATGGAGGAGCGGCTATCGAACTCGATGGCTTTTCTGTTCGCTCGGCTCCAATGCGCCATTCGGTGCCGACGATCGGCTTTCGCTTTGGCATCGAAGGCAAAACCGTGGTCTATTGCCCCGACACCGGCTTTTGCCAAGGCGCCGTGGAGCTGGCCAGACATGCCGATCTGCTGATAGCAGAATGTGCGTTCAGGACTGGTGAGGAAAGTGAACAATGGCCGCATTTGAATCCGGAAAGCGCGGCAAGGCTGGCTCTTGAGGCCGAAGCCAAACGGCTTGTCCTGGTGCATTTCGATGCGTTCAGGTATCCCGACAGGGAGAGCCGGATAGAGGCGGGGAGTGTTGCGAGTAAGGTGTTCGATGACGTTCTGGCCGCCGAAGACAATCAGATTATAGCGTTATAACCACTAATCGAAACAGAAGTCTGGATAATCGATGACAAACATAGCTGATGCTCTGAAGCAGGAGATACTGGACAAAACCAAAGAGTATTACGAACTGGTGCACAAGCCCGGCCAGAAAGCACCCTTTAAGCCTGGTCAGTCAAGGGTGTCTTACGCCGGTAGGGTGTTTGATGAAAAGGAAATGGTCAACCTTGTTGACAGCTCGCTCGATTTTTGGCTGACTTACGGGGACTATTCCCGCCAGTTCGAGCAGAAGCTCGCTGAATACCTCGGCGTACCGTGGGCTTTTCTGGTCAACAGTGGCAGTTCGGCCAACCTGCTCGCTTTTTTCGCCCTTACCTCTCCCTTGCTCGGCGAGCGGCAAGTGCGGCGTGGCGATGAAGTCATCACGGTGGCTGCCGGGTTCCCGACCACGGTGGCTCCGGTAGTTCAGTACGGTGCTGTGCCGGTGTTCGTCGATGTCGAGCCGAAAACCTGCAACATCGATGTCGGCCAGCTCGAAGCTGCCTTGAGTCCTAAAACAAGAGTGGTGATGATTGCCCATACGCTTGGCAATCCCTTCGACCTGAAAAGCGTCAAGGCGTTCTGCGACCGGCGCAATTTGTGGCTTGTCGAAGACAACTGCGACGCGCTCGGCAGCCGCTTTGAGGGCAAGCTGACTGGCAGCTGGGGAGATATAGGTACCAGCAGTTTCTATCCGCCACATCACATGACCATGGGAGAGGGCGGCGCGGTTTATACCAGCAATCATCTGCTCAAAAGGGTGTTGCTGTCGATTCGCGACTGGGGCCGAGATTGCTGGTGCGACAGCGGGCGGGACAACACCTGTGGCAACCGGTTCAGCCAGCAGTTCGGCACGTTGCCACTTGGCTACGATCACAAATACGTTTATAGCCATTTAGGCTTCAACCTCAAGGCCACCGACATGCAGGCCGCCATCGGGCTTGCCCAGCTCGAAAAATTCCCCTCGTTCGTCGAAAAGCGGAAGAAAAACTTCCAGCGCCTCAAAGCGGGTTTGCAGGGCCTCGGCCGGTTCATCACCCTGCCGGAGGCCACGCCAGGAAGCGATCCGAGCTGGTTTGGGTTCCTGATCACCATCAAGGATGGGGCGCCGTTCAGTCGCAACAGCATCGTCGAATATCTCGAAAACAACCACATCCAGACGCGCAATCTTTTCGCTGGTAACATGACCCGTCACCCGATGTTCCAGGCGCTGGAGGAGGAGCGCGATTACAGAATCGCCGGTGAGCTTATCAATACCGACAAGGTTATGAACGACAGCTTCTGGCTCGGGGTCTATCCCGGCATGGGCGATGAAGCCATCGATTACATGGCCGCCAAAATCAAAGAGTTTATCGGGAGCAGAGCATGAGAGTCGCCGATTATATCTCACAGTTTATCGCAGAACACGAACAGACCGCAAAGACCGTTTTCATGGTCTCCGGCGGCGGCAACATGCACCTGATTGACGCTCTTGGCCGCAACGAAAAACTTTGTTACGTCTGCAATCACCACGAGCAGGCCTGCGCCATCGCCGCTGAGGGATACTCGCGCGTCTCGAACCAGATCGGCGTCGCCTATGTGACCACCGGGCCGGGCGGCACCAATGCAATCACCGGCGTGATGGGGGCGTGGGTCGATTCGATACCCATGCTGATCGTCTCCGGGCAGGTCAAATTCCAGACCACCATCGCCTCGCAGCCCGAACTCAACCTCCGCCAACTCGGTGATCAGGAGATCAACATCGTCGATATCGTTCGCCCCATCACCAAGTATGCGGTGATGATAACCGACAAGAACACGATTCGCTATCACCTCGAAAAGGCGGTGTATGAAGCCAAACATGGCCGACCCGGCCCGGTCTGGCTCGACGTGCCGCTCGACATTCAGGGTGCGCAGATCGAGCCGGAATCGCTCGAAGGATTCGCGCTGCCGCCCGAACCGGCCAGCGATCTGAAAATCGACCAGGTTGTGGCAGCGCTCAAGCGAGCCAAACGCCCGGTGATTATTGCTGGAAACGGCATCGTGCTCTCGGGAGCGGTCGGCGAGTTTCGGGCTTTGGCTGAAAAGCTCGGTATTCCGGTGCTTGGCACCTTTACCCGTTACGACATTGTCAAGGAGTCCGATCCGTACTATGCGGGCCGGTTCGGAACCATCGGGCATCGGGCGGGTAATTTCGCGGTTCAGAACAGCGACCTTATCATCGCCATCGGTGCAAGGCTGAACGTACGGGCTATCAGCTACAACTGGGAATATTTCGGACGTGAAGCCGAAAAGGTTGTTGTTGATATCGACGAAAACGAATTGAAAAAGCACACGATCAAGGTCGATATTTCCGTTTGCGCCGATGCTGGCGCATTCATCCGGGCGCTTTCGGCAGCGCTTGATGCGCCATCGCCGGAGCATCAACAATGGATGGAGCGATGTCGCCGCTATCGAGAGGTCTTTCCCACCATTATCGAAGAGCGACAGAAGGTCGAAAGCAAGGTCGATTCGTACCATTTCTTCGACACGCTTTCAGATTGCGCCGCCAAAAACGCAGTATTCGTCTTTGGAAACGGTACGGCATGCGTTTCTTCCTACCAGAGTTTAAAGCTCAAGCAAGCGCAGAATATCGTTGTCAACTCGGGTTGCGCTTCGATGGGCTACGATCTTCCCGCGGCCATCGGAGCATGCTACGGCGCGCCCGATCGCCAGATTATCTGCGTCACCGGCGATGGCAGTATGCAGATGAATATCCAGGAGTTGCAGACCATCGTTCACAACCACTTGCCGATCAAGCTGTTCGTTTTGAACAATGAAGGGTACATTTCGATCCGGAACACCCAGAAAGGATTCTTCAAGGGGCACTTTGTCGGTTGCGGAGCAAGCAGTGGCGTCAGCTGTCCCGATACCTTGAAAATTGCCGAAGCCTATGGCTTGAACAATGGCAGAATTGACAATCAGCAAGGGCTTGCAGAGCAGATCGGAGCTGTTCTCTCAAAAGAAGGCGCGATCGTATGCGAAGTCATGCTCGATCCCAACGAAAAGATGGAACCCAAACTCTCATCGGAATTCAAGCCTGATGGCAGAATCGTCTCCAAACCGCTCGAAGACATGTTCCCGTTTCTCGACCGCGAAGTGTTCAAAAAACAAATGATAATTGAAACTATCGATGAATAGGCAAATCAAGGCTATTGCATTTGACCTCGATGGTACGCTCTATTTAGGCAATCAGGCGGTCGAAGGCGCAATTGAAACATTGGCAGAGCTTGAGATGAATGGTATAGTGCCGCTTTTTTTTACCAATAACTCTGCCAGGACGACCCCTCAGATTGTCAACAAACTGCTATCGCTTGGTTTCAATGCAACGGAACGGAATACGTATACCGCTTCAACAGCTTGTGCTCGGTATCTTGAGCAGCAAGATACTGGATCAGTTTATCTGATTGGCAGTGATAATTTCAGAAAAGACCTAGAAGAGCGTGGTGTCAAAATTGACGAGCCGGAAAAGGCTGCTACCGTTGTTGTTGGTCTTGATTTTTTTTTGACGTATGAGCGGATTGCAGGAGCTCTTCATGCAATAAGTAACGGTGCACGACTGGTTGTTGCCAATCTCGATGCTTCCTATCCGGTTGAGGGTGGCCGACGGATGCCTGGTTGCGGAGCTATGGTCGGTGCTATCATTGGCGCTTCCGGGCATCAACCCGACTTTATAGCGGGCAAACCGAACACCTATATGCTGGAGTTACTGTGCTCAGATCAAGGATTAAGGTCTGAGGAAATCTGTGTAGTTGGTGATAGTATCGAGAGTGATATTGAAATGGCGAACCGGTTTCAGTGTCGAAGTATTCTGTACGATCATTTCAATAAATTTAGCAAGTATGCTAGTAATCGCGTTTGCTCGCTGAAGAACATATTTAACATTATAAATCAGGGGAGCTGGGTATGAACAACATAGAATACCAGATGATCGATGTTCTCAAACAACTACGTGATGAGTATGGAGTTTTCGAAATCAAGGCGGAGTTTGAAGCCGAAGGTAGCAGGATTGAGGAGATGATGCGTCTCAAGGATGTTACTTCGAAAGTTGAACTTCCGATTATTCTTAAAATCGGTGGAGTTGAAGCCATAACCGATATTTATAACGCCCTTTCAATCGGTGTTAAGGGCGTTATTGCGCCTATGGCCGAGACGGCTTTTGCTGTATCCAAATTTCTGAATGCTATCAAAACCTTTGTTGCTGAAGATAATCGCTCTGATATCGATTTTGCCATCAATATCGAAACCATTACGGCTTATAACAACCTGGAGGATATTCTTGCTCTTGAAAATATCGACTTGTTGCATGGTATTACCATCGGAAGGGTCGATTTTGTGAGTTCGATGGGCGGAGCCAGAAATATTGTCAATAGCGCACAAATCTACGATTACTGTCATACGATTTTCAACAAAGCAAAAAGAAAAGGATTCCAGACGGGACTTGGGGGCGCTATCTCAACAGACTCTATCAAGTTCATAAAAAATCTGAAAATGGAGGCGTTGATCGATAAATTCGAAACCAGAAAAGTTGTCTTCAATTCAGAATCGATACTCCACGATCCTGAAAAAGCGATTCGGAAAGCAGTGGAATTTGAGCTGCTCTGGCTTAAAAGTAAACGACGGTATTATCACAGGATCAAGTCTGAAGATGAACATCGTATTGAAATGCTTGAAAAGAGACTTGGACAAGAATGAAGACGGTATTTATAACAGGCGGAAAGGGTTTTATCGGCCGGAATCTCGGTGAATCACTCGAACGGTTGGGCTACCGGGTTTCGGCTCCTTCAAGCAGTGAACTGAATTTGCTCGATGAAAAAGCTGTCGATGCGTTTATGCGTCGGCAGCCGGTTGATATTATTGTCCATGCTGCCAACAAGGGCGGGGGGCGTGATACGATGAAGATGCGGGATGTCGTTCATTCCAACCTTCGGATGTTCTTTAATATCGTCAAGCAAGCCGAGAGTGTCGAAAAGATCATCCATTTTGGTTCTGGAGCTGAATATGGCAAGCATAAGCCGATTGTGATGGCCGAAGAGGATGAGGCCGGAATGGCTTTACCGTTCGATGATTACGGGTTCTACAAGACGGTTTGTTCTCGTTACATAGAGCATTGTGGCAGTAATATTGTTCATCTCAGAATCTTTGCCTGTTATGGAAGGTATGAAGATTACCGTTACAAATTCATATCAAACGCGATTGTCAAGAATTTGCTTGGACTACCGATCAATATTCGACAGAACGTTTTGTTCGATTACGTTTATATTGATGATCTGATCAAGATGGTGCTTTGGGCTATTGAATCTAAAACTAAACATCGCGTTTACAATATATCCAAAGGCGAGCGAGTTCAACTTGTTGCATTAGCCGGGTTGATTAATGAGGTGGCAGAAATACCCTCGGAGATTATTGTGGATACGCCGGGATTAAATCTGGAGTACACCTCATCAAATCGACGGATATTGCAGGAGTGCCCTATTGAGTTCACTGATCATAAGAATGGAATCAAACGCTTATATGATTATTGTCGTGAAAATCTGGATTGTCTTGATCTGGATGCGGTGAGGGGGGATTTTTTTATTGACAAGATCAAAGTACAAAGTAAAGTGCGATGAGAGAGGACTTAGATCGACATCGTAGCAAAATCATGTATCTCTTGGTTGGTGGCTGGAATACATTTTTTGGCTATGGGTCGTTTGTCTTGTTATATTATTTTTTATCGGCGCGTATTCATGCTACGGTCATTCTGACGTTGTGCTATATTCTAAGTATTACAAACGCTTATATTGGGTACAAGATATTTGTTTTTAAGACAAAAGGTAATGTGATTCGTGAATATTTCAGGTTTTATGTGGTTTATGGTGGAGCTTATGTGATTAATCTGGTGTCGTTGCCTGTTTTTATGGGTTACTGGATGCTTAATGCGTATGTATCGCAGGCGTTGATTACAATGATTACTATGGCTGGAAGTTATGTGTTGCATAGAAATTATACTTTTAAAAAGAGTAAGCTTGTATAGATA
>Ga0172373_10012227_pt1 | contig 10092 bp, 10 predicted proteins | sample Lak10m_2_FD_114546 | JGI IMG/M metagenome (GOLD analysis project Ga0172373, IMG submission 114546) | Freshwater microbial communities from Kabuno Bay, South-Kivu, Congo - kab_092012_10m | ecosystem: Environmental > Aquatic > Freshwater > Lake | place: Democratic Republic of the Congo...
ATCAAAAGCATAGATAAACTCTCCCCAAGCATGCGCATGTTGAGGATAAACCGTTGCAGCAGGTGCATCGCGTATGCTGAGCCACAGAAGTTCAGGTATTTCGTTATAAGCAGGGAGTTCCTGAAAATCTTGAACTCGCTGTGCTGATTTTTTCATAAAAGAATTGCCTGAAAACACACATATTTTGTCTGTTTTTCACTATATCATTAAAATACGACAGTCTTATAGTGGTTCAATATGGTGTATATGGAGCTTGCTATGGACGAGCGTAAAGCCTTAGATCAGACAGCCTCAAGTCTAATGATCGTGTTGTGTATGGTTTGGGGGCTACAGCAAGTTATTTTAAAAATGGCAGCTTCAGACATTAGTCCTTTGATGCAAATTGCTTTGCGATCTGGGTTAGCAGCATTACTTTTATTGCCGTTGGTGTTGCTTGATAAAAAAAGTCAATTAATGAATCTCAAGAACGTGAAAGCTGGAGCATTAGTCGCTGTTCTATTTTCTCTAGAATTCTTTTTACTCGCACAAGCACTCCAGTTGACTTCTGCTTCGCATGCAGTTGTTTTGCTTTACACAGCCCCTATCTTTGTGGCACTAGGTTTACATTGGAAGTTACCATCTGAGCGCCTAACGCTATTGCAATGGACTGGCATTGGTATCGCTTTTATCGGCATTGTGGTGACTTTTATTCGTCCGCAACAGATAGGGGTAAATACATTTCAGCAACAGATGTTATGGGGAGATTTATACGCCTTAGCTGCTGCAATTGCTTGGGCGGCCACTACAGTCACGGTACGTTTATCCTCTTTGGCTCAAGCTGCAGTCACTCAAACTTTATTTTATCAGTTGGCTGGTAGCTTTATTCTGTTGCTAGGTTTGGCATTTTTCTTGGGACAAGCAGTTGTACAGTGGACACCATTAGTAATAGGGAGTTTAGCTTTTCATACTTTGATCGTGTCTTTTGCTAGTTTTTTAGCATGGTTTTGGTTATTACGAAATTATTTAGCCTCTCGACTGGGAGTATTTTCATTTCTCACTCCTTTGTTTGGAATCATATTTGGCGTATGGCTGTTAGATGAGAATATAGAAGCAAATTTCATTTTTGGGACGGCATTGGTATTACTTGGAATTTTAGTTGTGAGTTTGCAGGGGTGGTTGAGGAAATAAAAAGACCTCCGAAGAGGTCTATTCAATTATTTCTGTTCAAAAATAGTTGAAAGTGGGATGGAAAGTTTTGCTGCTAAGTAGTCATTACTTTCCACTAGCGATGGCCCAAGGCGTTCAATCCATTCATCGTCTTCATGAATATTGGCAACATCATGGCGTAATGGCAATGGATACGGTAGAGCTGTAAAAAAGCTCCAAAAATCGACTTGTGCTAGATTTCGTACCAGAACATATTCGTCCGTATCGGTGCGTTTAATCAGATTTTGCTTTTCAAGCTGAAGGATGTAAGAGGGTAAACGACCAAGCTCACCACGACCAATAATATTGAGTAGCTCTTGTTCGCTAACACTTTCACCGATTTGTTGCTTACGGTAAAACAATTCTAAAATATCCAATAACATCAAAATTGGATGGCGCTTTTTTTCTTTACCAGAATGAAAGGCGGTGAGTGCATAACTTACTTCTACACCCAATAAAATGATATTCCAAGACAAATAGATCCAAAGTAGAAAAATAGGAACTGCTGCAAAAGCACCATAAACGATTTCATAGCTGGTGAAATTACTCATGATCCAGCCAAATAAATGTTTTAAAATTTCAAAAACGGTCGCGCTGAAACATGCTGCAATCACAGCTGAAAAAATTGGTACCGTCCGATTGGGGATCGTCCAATATAAAATGAAGAATCCGACAATGGTCAAAATAAAGGAAATGAGCCATAAAATTAATGCACCATCAAGCTGATAACCCGCAAAGTTATTACTTAAAACATTCATTGATGCGACAGTTGAAGAAAGTACAAACGCACTTCCCAGCACAATTGGACCTAATGAAATGATTGTCCAATAGCGCATAAAGCCGACAAGACCAGTTCGTGTTTCTTTGACACGCCAAATACGATTAAATACTGTTTCAATCGAAGTCAGCATTAAGACTGTGGTCACAAATAAAAACAACACACCAATCACAGTCAAATTACTGGATTTTTCAGTAAATGCATTCAGGGCTTTGTCAAAGGCAATCGTGCTTTTAGGTAAAAAATTACTATAGATCAGTTGTTGTAACTGTTGTCTTGCTGGCTCTAATGCTTTGATGGAGGAGATGATGACTAAAAAAACTGTCAACATCGGAACAACAGCAAAAAGGGTCGTATAGGTAAGTGATCCAGCTTGCTCTCGGCATCGGTCAGCCTCAAAACGTCGTAACACAAATACAATAAATTGAAACCATGTTTTCTCTAAAAACGCTCGGTTTTTTAGATAACGGTCTAAGATCATGGGTTCTATCCTAATTATTTTTAATCAAATCCTATGCATACATAGGAATAACTACCGCGAAAAGTATAAAAAATGTCGTATAGTGTTCTTTTTAACAAAATACTTGAAAGCGATGCAACCTTACGTTCTTGTACTTTATTACAGTAAATATGGTTCAACCAAACAAATGGCACATTTGATTGCTGATGGTGTAGAAGCAACTGGCGTTACGGCTCGTATCAGAACAGTCCCCAATCTTGCGACTGTTGTGACTCAAGCGGAAGCAAGTATCCCTAGTGAAGGCGACATCTATTGTACTTTAGATGATTTAACCCACTGTTCTGGTTTGGCGCTTGGTTCACCGACTCGTTTTGGAAATATGGCAAGTGAAATGAAATATTTTTGGGATCAAACGACCAGCTTGTGGTTGAATGGGGCATTACATAATAAACCTGCCTGTGTATTCACTTCTTCTGGTTCGCTGCATGGTGGACAGGAAAGTACATTACTAACAATGCTGCCTCCTTTGTTTCATCACGGCATGATCATTTTAGGTCTACCTAATTCAATCCCTGCATTATCAAATACTAAAACAGGTGGAACACCTTATGGGGCGAGTCATGTTAGTGGGCCGCGTCATGATCAGAGTTTAAGCCAAGATGAAAAACTCTTGTGTGAAGCTCAAGGTAAGCGTTTGGGTGAAGTGGTCAAGGCATTATCGGTTCAATTATAAGTTTTCAAAGTTAATAAAAAGGGAGCATTTGCTCCCTTTAATTATTTTTTAAGCTGCCAATCATAGATATTTTTACGGTAGGCATACCAAATCATCCAGAGTCCAATGATGATCATTGGGAAGCTGAGAATCTGTCCTTTGGTCATCCAGCCGAATAAGATAAAACCTTGGTCTGCATCGGGTTGACGGAAGAATTCCATAAAGAAACGAGCGACTCCATAACCAACCAAGAACAAAGCAGATACTGCCATGCGCGGGCGAGGTTTAGAGCTAAACCACCATAAGACGATAAATAGGATCAGACCTTCACAGATTGCTTGATAGATTTGCGATGGATGACGAACTAAACCTAAAGGGTCAGTTGGGAAAATCATACCAAATGCATAGTTCGGATCTTGAACTTGGCGACCATAAAGTTCACCACCAATAAAATTCCCGAAACGACCAAACATTAAGCCTGTCGGTACGCATGGAGCGATAAAGTCTAAAGTCTCGAACCAAGTCTTTTGATATTTTTTACACCAAAATAACATGGCAATAATGACACCAAGGAAACCCCCGTGGAAACTCATACCGCCTGTCCACACTTGGAATAACCAAAGTGGATTTTCCAGAAATTTCCCAAACTCATAAAATAAGACGTAACCGACACGTCCACCGAGCACTACACCTAATGCACCGTAGAACACAAGGTCGGAAATCATGTCTCCTGTCCAGCCATCACGTTGTTTGGCACGATAGGAAGCGAGTCCCCATGCAAAAAGAAATGCCAATAAATACATAAGTCCATACCAATGTACTTTGACAGGTCCTAAACTCAATGCAACTGGATCTATATTTGGATAGGTCAGCATTGCTGTTCCTCAATTTTGAATTTGAAATTAAGTTTTGAGCAGATTGTAGCGGAATGATCTGAAAAATGTTGTACATTCAATGTGTAAAGATGTGAGAACAAAATAATGTGTATTGTTGCTTTTGCATGGCATGTGCTTGAAGACATGCCACTTTGTTTACTTTCAAATCGTGATGAATTTTACCATCGACCGAGTGCAATGCTGCATTCATGGGAGCATAGTTCGATCATTGCAGGCAAAGATTTGCAATCGGGTGGAACATGGATGGGGGTCACAGCTTCAGGTCGCTGGGCGATTGTGACTAATTTTCGTAATGGACGAGATCAAAATCATTACGAAACTTCACGTGGCAAACTCATTCAAGATTTTTTAGAAAGTGATTTAGCACCTATACGTTTTGCACAACAATTGGAAGGCAAACAACAGGATTATGCAGGATTTAACCTATTTGTAGGGGATCGAGAACAAGCTGTTTACATGAGTAATCGGGGAGAAGCACCACAGGTTTTGGCAAATGGTGTATATGTCGTTTCAAACGGTCTAATGTCAGAGGACTGGGAGAAAACGAAGCATCTGCGTAAGCGGTTTACCCAAGAGTTTTTGCCGATGTTACAGCAGACTCAAATTCCCGAACATGATCTAAATTATGCGGTATGGGATATTTTGGAAGATGAGCGGAAAATTATTCCAGATCTATTACCCGACACGGGGATTAGTAAAGAAATGGAAGAATTACTTTCTTCGACTTTTATTCAAAGTCCGATATATGGCACACGATGTTCCAATTTTTTAAGAATGACAACTGATCAATGGCAATGGATTGAAAAAACACAACAAGGTGAACAGCAAGGAAAATTCATCGAATTAACTATTCCATTAGTAAAATAAAAAAAGAGCCTATCGTTGTAGATAGGCTCTTTTGGGGTGATTTTAGGGTTTAGCCTGCAATCACACCACCATCTTTACGAGTGATCACAACAGTCGCTGAACGTGGACGTGCAGTTTTGTTGCTTGGGTTCGTTTGAGTTGCTGGCCAGTTACTTGAAGGAGATGCATAGTCTGCAGAGTCTTCACCTGGATGCTGAACATTAATAAAGATTGCTTTGTAATCTGGTGTCATTGTTACACCTGTAATTTCACACTCTTTAGGTCCTACAAGGAAGCGACGCAAAGTTTCATCTGTTACTTTCTTACCAACTAAGGTTTCAGTACCATTTGAAGTCGTTGCTTTTGCTCCATCTCCAACTTGACCTGGAAGTGCAGCAAGCATCATACAGTTCGTTACATCAGTATACGCGCCGTCATCTGTTTGAATCCAAAGTACACCACGTGGGTCAAACCACATACCATCAGGGCTTGAAAGATCATTATTATCTGTCAAACCTGAAAGGTTGATGTTTGCAGCTCCGGATGCCTCAGCACCAAATAGATAGATATCCCAGTTGAAGCTTTCAGCAGTTGTTTTATCAGCTGTTTCACGCAAGCGAATAATATGACCGTTTACATTACCTTTATTGGTTTTTGTACCTGCATATTGGTCTTCGTAAAAGCGAGGATTTGCTGCATCTGTTGGATAGTTAGTACCGCGATTTGAGTTATTGGTTAATGTAACGTAAACCTCTCCATTTTCAGGGTTAACCGCACACCACTCAGGGCGATCCATTTTTGTTGCGCCAACTGCATCAGCTGCTAAACGAGCAAAAGTGACAACATCAGCTTGTGAACTAAATGGATAGACTGAATTGCTTTGGTTCAAACCATTCTTACCAAAGGCTAACTCAATCCATTGACCCGTACCGTCATTATTGAATTTGGCAACATAAAGTTTACCTGCATTCATGTATTTATCACCAGCAGCATAGCCACCATTGATATCTTTTGGATCCCATTTTGCATCAGATACAAACTTGTAGATATATTCTCCACGAGAGTCGTCACCCATATAAAAAGCAAAATTTTCTCCTGCAATTACACGGCTAGTACGGCAATCCTCATGAGCAAAACGACCTAAAGACGTACGTTTAACCGGATTTTGACGACCATCAAATGGGTCAATTTCTACCATCCAACCAAATGTATTTGGTGCATTACGGTAATCATTACCCGCTATTTCAGCTTTTACATCTGCATTCCAGCGATCATAAAGATCTTGTGAAAGTACACCAGCTTTTACTGTTTCCCAGCCATAACGAGAGCTTGAACCTGCTTTTAAACCATAGCGTTTAAGCGCAATGATTTCTTCTGGACGACGCAAGGTGTCATCTGTCGCACTACGAGCAAAGTAACCAATAAAGTTTTCTTCAGTCGTCAGGTAAGTTCCCCAAGGTGTATAACCATTACCGCAGTTATTATGTGTACCACGAGTTTGACGAGCTGCTGGAGAGTAGGCAGTAGCTAGAAGGGTTGAACCTGCAGCAGCACCAGCAAAATCCATCACTGTAGAACCTGTAATACGACGGTTAAAAACTGAGTTTTTAACCACTTCTACTTTTTGCGAAGTTTTGTCTTTTTTGATTTCGATCACCGAAACACCGTGAGCATTCACTTCACGAATAACTTCATCCTCAGGTCGACGACCATCAACTTTCGTTGGTCCCTTAGGATGAAGGAAGGTTGGATTGATATATTCATGGTTCATAACTAATAAACCACGTTCAGATACATTGGCATCGTAACGTTGAGTTGAGCTATTTAAACCAAAGAATGTCATACCATCATGGCAATCACCAGAACGATATTCAAAACTTAAACCTGAAGGAATATTGTTATCATCCCACGCACCGTAAGCAGGATTGATTGAATCCCCTAAAGCATAAAGTACAGTTGCTTCATAGCCTTCAGGCACTGTTACGATGTCATTTAGATTTTTAGCAACAGGAGAGAAGTTTAATTTTTCTGGTTTTTTATTTGGATCAACAGGTGTTGGCGGTGTTCCACCATTATTGCTCGAGTTATTATCGTCGTCGTTACAGCCAGTTAATGTCGATGCTAAAGTTAATGCAACAGCACCACTCGCAGTTTTAGTGATGAGACTACGGCGGCTAATGTGCTGTTCTAAAATGTCACGGAAATGAATATTATCCGATGTGTTGTTATCCAACTCTTGATCTTCATGATATGGCGATAGCTCGGTCATGGAATTGTTCCTAAAAAATATAACAGTTGTTCTAAAAGTTTTCCCCCAATAAACTTAATGTTTAAATGTGACGAAGCCTTGACACTTGTGTGACAGCTTTGTGAAAAATCAATTAAAAATTAAAGTAATAAAATTAAAAAAACAGGCGAGAAGCCTGTTTGTAGTTTATAAGAACTAAGTAATCAAGTTGTTTTTCTTTTTTCGATAATCTTGCCAAAAAATAATCCAATCTCAAACAATAACCACATCGGAACGGCTAACATGATCATAGAAATAGCATCAGGCGGTGTAACAAACATTGCTACGAAAAAACAGCCAACAATGATAAATCTTCGTTTCTCAATCAGACTTTGTGTACTCACGACTCCAATCAGAATCAAAAGCAGTGTAATCACTGGAATTTCGAAGGTTAAACCAAATACAAGAAATAGCTTTAAACAGAACGCTAGATAGCTATTGATATCTGTCATTGGCGCGACAGTTTCAGGAGAAACACTAATGAAAAAATGTAAAATCGAGGGTAATGCAACAAAATATGCAAAGGCAATTCCTGCATAAAATAGAAAAATACTGCTTAGTAATAACGGAAGAGCAAGTGTCTTTTCGCGTTCATATAATGCAGGTTTAGCAAATGCCCAAATCTGATAAATAATAAAAGGCATTGCTAACATCAGTGCAACAAAAAAGTTCAGCTTAAAGGGTGCCATGAATGTTGCAGTCACATCTGTTGCGATCATTGATGAGCTAACTGGAAGCTGTGCTCGCAAAGGTTCAGAAAGTAACTGATAGGTACGATTTGCAAATGGTAATAAACAAAAGAATAAGAGTAATAAAATTCCAACGATCTTGAATAAATGCTGACGCAAGATCATTAAATGCTTGGTAATCGGCATTTCTTCAAGTTCAATCTTTTGCTTTGATTCTTCAATCGATTGAGCAGGTAACTGAGAATGAGAGGATGTACTCATACGGCCACCTTAAATTCAGGTTGATGATCTGGTGCAGGAAAAATAGTGGTCTGAGCCTTTTGAATATTTTTTTCCACATATACAAATGAAGAATGCTCTTTCACATAGTGATAAGTAGGATAACTAATGTTATCTGTTGTTTGTTCTTGTTTGCTTGGTTGAACAAACATTTCTCGTTTTTGTTGTTCGAGCTCAGACATTTGAGCTTGCATTTTTTGTTCTAGTTCAGCAATACGTTGCATTTCTTGCTGCATCTGCTCGCGTAATTCAGATAGGCGTAATTCACGATCAATATCGTTTTGCACATTACTGACAAGGCGCTTAACTTTGCCATACCATTTCCCGACAAAGCGAGCTGCTTGAGGTAATTTATCTGGTCCAAGCACAAGTAAAGCAATAATGCCGAACACCAAAAGTTCGGACATTCCAACATCTAACATATTGTTGCCCGCTTAACTTTTGATTGAGCTTTCAGTATTTTTTACTTGTGCATCAATCGTACGGGGTTCATTTAGAGATGCTGACGCTTCGTCATCTTTCATTGATTTTTTGAAATCTTTAACTGCACCACCGACATCTTTACCTAAGTTTTTAAGCTTTGATGTACCGAAAAGTAAAATAACCACGATTGCAAAAATGAGTACGTGCCAAATTGATAAACCAGCCATAATTTTATTCCTATCAAACTTTGTATATATCTCAACAGCTTGGCATGACAAATATGTGACACTTATATTGCAATTTTGCGACAGAGGGATAAATAGCTTTAAATAGTTGAATAGGTAATTTTACTTTTTGGTTTGTAATCAAGGTTTAACACAAGGTTTTTGTTATTCTAAATTCAGCGTATTTGATTTTTATTTTATCTAAAAGTGCTCTAGTTTTTATTAACTAGAGCACGCAGTGCGATTTATATTAAGCTAGCTTTGAAGAGCTGCATCGCTTTGCCACGATGACTGATTTTACTTTTTTCTTCTTTGCTGAGTTCAGCACTTGAACAGTTACGTTCAGCTACCCAAAAGAGGGGATCATAACCAAATCCATTTTCTCCGCGAGCAGCTTGTAAAATTTCACCTTTCCAAATACCTTGAAAGATTTGTGGTAGAGGGTCTTCGGCATGGGTGACCAATGCTAGTACACAAACAAACATGCCTTCAATCACTTCGCCGTCTTTGCGGAAAGGTGTGAGGTCAGCTAAAAGTTTTTGGTTGTTGGCAGCATCGTTACCATGTTCGCCAGCATATCGCGCTGAGTAAATGCCTGGTGCTCCCCCTAAGATCGGCACACATAAACCCGAGTCATCTGCAATAGCAGGTTTGCCTGAAAGTTTAGATGCATGGCGAGCTTTAATAATTGCATTTTCAACAAAGCTTAAACCATCTTCAATCGCATCTTCGATATTGAGTTTACCTTGAGGAATGATTTCGACGGGTAGATTGAGTTGTTGAAATAGATGATCAAATTCAGCAATTTTACCTTTGTTATTGCTTGCAAGCACAAGGCTGCCTTGATTAAGCCATAATGGAGTAGACATATATATTTTAGATCAGCTCAGATTGAGTGGGATTTTAATATGTTATTTTAAGATAGAATAGAAAATTGTTTAAATAAGATAAATTAGTTCAAGTATTAAGATCGAATAATATTGGTAAGTGGTCACTATATTGAAGCCATTCATCTTTATCAAAAATTTTAAAATGTGAGTTTCTTCCAGAGAATAAACTAGTATGACTAAATAAATAATCGATATGATAATTTTTTTCTTGGTTTCGATTCATAAAAAAAGTTGAATTCTTTTCCTTGCCTTGTTCTTCATTTGTTAGTTCATGGTAAAGACTATGGATATTCATTGTTTTTAGCTGATTGACCACATCACTGTGATTCCACCAACGATCCCATACATCCCATTGAGCGTTGCTATTTAAATCTCCACAAATAATAGTTGCTTTTGTTGCAATAGCTGCATTATGTAATTGTA
>Ga0172373_10012228_pt1 | contig 10092 bp, 14 predicted proteins | sample Lak10m_2_FD_114546 | JGI IMG/M metagenome (GOLD analysis project Ga0172373, IMG submission 114546) | Freshwater microbial communities from Kabuno Bay, South-Kivu, Congo - kab_092012_10m | ecosystem: Environmental > Aquatic > Freshwater > Lake | place: Democratic Republic of the Congo...
GATCCAAAAATTCATAATCCTCTTTCTCTCCCCTCTCCATTTTCTGCTTTTGAAAATGGGGAGGGGTCGGGGGTGGGGTCATACCCACCCATCATAATAACTCACCGCCAACTCACTGCTCGCACTCCCCCCCGTACGTGTGATCAAAAATGTCGTATCGCCTGGCTCCAACCTCGCCCAATCATCGATCTTGTGGTCGCTGTTGATCGTCAACCCGCTGTAAGCATTCACCCCATTATTACTGATCCCCATCGCCCCGAAATCGAACACCAACTGCGTATCCACCGCCAGCGTCCCTGCCCAGCTTATCGAAATCTTACCGCTCACTTCGATCTTCAACGCCGTGATCGGAGACACCTTCGGCGTGAACGCAAATTCAAAGTTCCTGATCGTCGCATTCCCATCGTTGCTCAGGGTCACCGTCGTCGGTGAGCTTCCCAATGCGTAAATCTCATTGTCATCAAAGAACAATCCGTCATCAAATAACAGCCCGCTGTCGAAATACTGCACCCCGTGATTATCGCCATTCCATACCGCCGAGTACACATAAAAAGATAAATCCATCTCTAAATAACACTGGTTCTTGGCTTCCCTGGTCACATTCACCGCCACCAGCCGCGCCCATGCCCATTGCATCTCCCCCGCATCATCCCGGCGCCACAGCTTCTGCCTCTTCCCCAAATAAGCCCGCAGCGCATCGAATTCCGTCTTCAACGCCGCGCTTGTCGCCGCCGCCATGATCCCCGTCGTCTTCACCGCAAAACCGCCCCGGAAAGCCTGCTCAGTCCCCAGACTGTCGAACGCCCCGCCCCGCGGCCCGTCAATACTCTCGATCTGCGCCATCCCCGTGCCAATCTCCTGCCTGGCGTCATAATCCGGTATTAATTGCGTATCTCCAAATCGATAAATCCTATAACTCATTTTCCTTCCTTTCCCCTTTTTACTCTCCCCCTATTTTGGGATGCTTTTACCCAAAATGGGGGGAGCTGGAGGGGGGTCACGCCACCACCATCCCCATACTCCGCGCCGCCCTCAGCACACCCTCCTGCACCGCCGAGCGCACCACACCCGCATCCGCATTCCCATTGATCGTAATGCTTATATTCCCAATGCTCATACCGCCATTGCTGCCGCCTCCGCTCGCCCCTATACCATTGCCCAGGCCAAACGCAGGCAGCCCTACCCTATTCACATCACTCATCGCAGATGCAATTCCACGCAGCCCCATCTCAAACGGCGTCGGGCTGCCCGGCGTCAACCAATCCGGCAGTTGCAAATTGCCGATAGTAGTCGCCAACTCTCCCAACCATCCAATTACATCCAGGACCGCATCCCCGATCCCCTTGAACGCCGGTTTCAACTTCTCCGCCAGCCACGACCATAGCGGCTGTAGCTTGTCAATCACGATCTGTACAACCTTCCATAGGTTTTCAAAATAGGGCACAACCACATTCATCACGATCCCAGCCACGATCTCGAACTCCTTCTTCAACAGCGCCAGCCACACATTCGCCAGCGCTCCCACCAGTGGGATCACATACGTGCTCAAAAATCCCCAAAATGCCTGTAAAGCCGGCAATAATGTATTATTCCAAAAATCACTCAAAACCTTGATTGCCACCGGGATGTTCGTTTGCAGCCAGCTCACCAGTTGATCAAACGCCGGTTTCAGGTTGTTGTTCCATACATCCGTCAATATGTCTCGGATGCCGCCCCAGTTGTTCGTCCAGGCCTCATATAATAAATACGCCGCTCCTCCGATCAACGCCATCACCGCCACCACCGGCGCAGCCGCCGCGATCATTGCCCCCAACGCTGGCAGCACCGTCGTATACACAAACGCCGCAATCGAAGCCCCGATCACCGCCAAAACTCCTGCGATCACGCCTTGGTTCTCCATCAGCCACCCAAATGCCCCTCTTATCAGCTCCACCACCTGCGGCAAATAAGCCACCGCCTGGCTCGCCATCTCACCCAGCGCCTGCGCAATCGCCGCGATCCCCGCCTGCACCGCCGGGTCCGCCAGGTATTGGCTGAATTGAGTCGCCAAATCGGATAACACCGGCAGTAATGCCGATCCAATCGTCTCCTGGATGTTCCCCAAACTGTTCTTCAATATCTCCAGCTTCCCCGCAAACGTCTCGCCCGCTGCCTTGGCGCTGCCTCCAAACTCCACCTGCAGCTCCTTCAAGATCAGCTTCTGCGCCCCGGCCACATCTCCGCTCTCCACCATCGCTTTGATCAGGTCTTGCTGCGCATCCGTCAGATTAACGCCCACCCGCCGCAGCGCCGTCACCCCTACGATGGGATCATTCAACGCCTTGCCCAACTGCATCGCGCTGGATTGCATGTCCTGTCCCAGCGCCTGGCTCATGTCCAGCATCGCTTCCGTTGCTCCAGGAAAAACATCCTTGCCAATGTTGGTGAACGTCAACAGCATGTTCTCCCCGGCTACAATGGCATCATCCTCGAACGGCGTCACCAGGGATAAGCTGTTCGCCAGGTCATTCACCGCCTGGGCTGTCATCCCCGCCGCCCCTTGCGTGGATTGCAATACCGCATTTAACTGCGCCTGGATATTCTCGGCATCCATTGCCGCCTTTGTAGAAGACACCAGCCCCGCTGCCAATCCAGCCGCGCCAATCCCCGCCGCTGCCAATCCGCCCGTCACCAGCGTGCTGCCGATCACCGATAATCCAGCTACAGCCGTGCCGCTCCAATCCCTCAGCTTGTTGCTCATGCCCGCCAGCGCTTTTTCCGCCTCGCTCGCATCAGCCCCGATCTCTACAACTAATTTCGCCGCAGTTACTGCCATCTCTGCCGTTCCCTCTTCATTCTCTCGTTCTCAGCGTGATTCTCCGCCGCTTCTGCCTCCAAATAGCAGTGCATCCAATACGCTGGCTGTTCCACCAGTTCCCAGACTGCCACTCCTGCATATCGTGCCGCCCGGATCAACATATACCACCCAGGGACGCATCGTGATGCGTCCCCTACCCCTGCAATGAGCCACCGCTCGATGTCGATCCGGTCTTGTCTTTTGGGCGCATATCCCCGCTGATCGCTGTCGTCACCACCGCCAGGAAATCAACCGGTAGTTTGCTCAGGTTTTCCACAGTGACCTCCAACGGCGCTTCATCACCCTCAGCTTCGTACACATCCCAATCCACGATCAGATCAACCAAAATCTTGACCAATCCGCTCACTGGTTGGTTGTTGAGCTGCGCCTCGTGCAGCGCCATCTCCGTCCTGCCCGTGTAATTCCCAACCCGGTAGCTTACATTCACCGTCTCATCGCCATATTCAAATGTAACCGCCCGGATCTCCTTCTTCAGCTCCGCAATCGTAATCGGCATCTAATTCTCCTTTTCTCTCTCCCCTCCCCTATTTTGATGCTTTTTCAAAATGGGGGAGGCCGGGAGGGGGTCACAACGCACTCTGCTTATTGATCACCGTAATATTGAACGCCTTCGTCCACGTACTGTCGTGCATCCCTTCCAGCGTCCATTCGATCGCAAACACCCCGTCCTCATCGGAAAAGTCGCTCACGTCCACCACCTTCAACGCCGTATCGATTTGCATCAAATACTTATTTGCGCCCGATATCGTATCGCCAGTCCCCTTGATCCGCACGAACTTCGTGCTTCCCGCCCGCATCGTCGTCAGCAGCCCCATTCCAACCGAGTCCGCTTCCATCCGCAGCTTGGCCGTGATCTTGGGTTCAGTCTCCACCGTGGTCGCAAACGATGTGTTGCTGGAATTCAACGCCCACAGCGGCCCAAACCGCCCGTTCAATTCCCACTCAAAGCCCAGCACCCGCGTCAACTGCGTGTTGCCCAATGTTGCCGCCGAATCGTCCGCATAAATATCCACCTGACTGGGTAATACCGGAATCAAATCGATAGCCGTGGGGTCCGCTGTCATCGTGATCCCATCCTCCAGCCTCATCCCCAGCATATCGCCCGAAATCCCAACCTCGTCCCGGCTGAAATTGAACTTCAAGCCCGTCACCAACCCATTCGCAAAGCGATGCGCCCGTGTCGCGTCACCCTGCTCCACCGTGAACGTCTTGGGCGTGTCAGCCCCGTCGCTGTCGCTCGTGAACACCCACGAATACGCTGCCGGCGAACCGCCTAAATCGGACACCGATCCGCCGTCACACAGTGAACTCAAGGGGTAGATCACCTCGCTGTAAACCAGCTTCCCGCTCAGCTTGGCTTTCACCCATTCCTTGTTCAACGCCGCCAGCGTCGGGTACTTGTTCCCCATTGGCCGGAACGAATCTATCTCAGCCGCCACGCTCGGTTCGATCCCCAACGAACCCAGCTTCTTGTCAGCCGCCACCGCCTCCCCAGATGTCACCTCCACCCCCAACTGCACACCCGTAAAAATACTCGCTCTCTCTGTCATATTTCACCTTCCTTATTTTTTATCTTACCTGTCCTGACCTTTCCCCTCCCCCATTTTGTCCCCCCTCTCCATTTTCTGCTTTTGAAAATGGAGAGGTAGGGGCGCATGGTCATGCGCCCTTAGGGGTGGGGTCAGGGTCATTGCGTATAAACCCTCATCTCCAGCACCGAATGCCTGTACTGCACCCCGTCCTCAAATTCCGTGTATCTCAACTGCCTGGTCTCCACACAACCGATCACCGTCCCCCCCGGAGCCGACCCACTCGTCACCAGCCCCGAAGAAGCATGCAGAACCGAGCGCACCTGGTTGATGATCGCCTCCACCTTCGATGTATACGACTCCGCCTTATCGATCACCTTCACCTGCCACAACTCATTCCACATGATCACACTCGCCCCAACCTCCGTCACCGGAATACCCGAAACGAGCTGCAGCTCGATCAATGGATACGTCGCCCCTTCCGGAGCAATATCCATATACACCCGCCCAGCGATCAACCCCGTCAAAGTCGCATCCGCAGTCAACTTGCTATATAACCACCTGTCCGCCGTCAGTACACTCGTCATCTATTCTCCTCGTGAGGCTCCTCTCTCCCCCTATTTTGTAGGGGCGCATGGTCATGCGCCCTTTCCCAAAATGGGAGACTTCCTCTTTCCCCTCCCCCATTTTGATGCTTTCCAAAATGGGGGAGGCCGGGAGGGGGTCACTTCCTAAACTCACTGATCATCTCCTTCATCAACCTTGTAAACTCCGGCGCAGCCTTCTCCGCCGCCGGTCTCAAAAACGGCTTAGCCGCCATCTTCTTCGTCCCATACTCGATAAATAAACCGTAAAATTTCATCACCTTCACCAGCCCCTGCTTCGCTTGCACCTCAGTAATAATACTGTCCCGCAGCTTGCCCGTCTTCACCGGCGCATCCGTCTTCGCATCTGCCGCCACCTGCTCCGTGACATCCTTCAAAATTTCCTGGCATTGCCCCGGCAATCGTGCCGCCCAGGCATCGAAGTTATTGAACTCGACCCTAATTTTCGTCTTGCTACCCATTCTCGAACCTCTTGCACATCAACTCCAGCTCCCTGTCCCTTCCAAAACGATTATTGACGTGCAAAATTTCATACGTGTTCGACCCATGCACCACCCGCATCGCCGCCTTCACCCCAGCCACATAGCGGATATTGATCCTCGTCGTAAATTCACTCTGCGCCTGGCCTGCCCGCACCAATTCCCCGCCCGACACATCGTTTATCTCCGCCCGCACCGTCGCAAACGTCGACCAGGTTGTCGTATACCCGCCCGCACCGTCGCTCACCTGCGCCTTCTGCTGAATAACCACCTGCTTCCGCAGCTTACCGGCTTGCACCCTTCCTCCTCCCACGCTTCACCTTACGCCTCTTTCTGCCCCCTAATCCCTCGCCTTGAGCTTGTCGAAGATCTGTCGAAGCGCCTCGCGCTGAGCCTGCCGAAGCGCCTTCGCCCTGAGTTTGTCGAAGGGCTGTCGCAGGAGATCCTATCCTGCCTATCCTGTTAATTTTTCTCTGCGGTGCAACCAACCGCTGATTACTGATCACCGACCACTGATTCCTCACCGGCAAAGTCGCCCGCAGCACCATCAACACATCACCCGCTGAGTCTATCGAAGCCCCCGCCTCCCGGCAAAATTGCCGAAATACAACATACGTTTCCCGCACGCTCAGCTTGCGCAGAAACCCATTGGTCACAGCCACAGCCGCCTCCCGCATCCGGTCATAGCCCATCACCATCACTTCACCAGGTTGCAGCACACACCCCTCATCCAAATAAGCCCGCCTCACCTCAAATAGCATATATGTTTTTCCGTGGAGTTTGGCTTTGCCAAACTCCTAAAGTTTTTAGGGACATAGCTTTTCATGTCCCTAAAAACTCCATACCCGATAACTCATCAACAACGCCTCCACACCCATCGGCAGCGTCGTCAACTGCCCGCCCCGCACCTCAGCCACCGCCTCCCGGTTCTCATAAAAATGCCCAATCAATAGCAAAATCGCCTGTTTGATCGAAGTCGGCACAACATTCGGCGCCGCACCCGTATATCCAGCCACAAACCGCACCTTCACCGCATCCGCATGGTACAGGTCATCGCTCGGCCAGGTCGCATTATCCACCAGCACCACCCTGCCCGGCTTCTGCGCCGTAGAAACCACATAATTGGCGCTCGCAAACGTACTATATACCGAAGCCGATTCCGGTTTATAAGTCACACTCGTCACACTTTGAAGAGGAGGCATTGGCAGCCGGATATAATCATCCGCCGGGAACTCCTGCAACACATAATCCCAGGTTTGCGTCGCCAGCGCCAGCCGCGTAATGATCTCCGCCTGCTCCCGCGCCGCCGAAATCAACGCCGTGATCAGCGTATCATCCTCACTATGATCCACCCGCAAATGAGCCTTCGCCTCCACCAGCGTCACCGGCTCAGTCGCCACATCCGTGATCAACGTCATCTGTCCCATTCTTTTTCCTCCCCCCTCTCCATTTTCCGCTTTTGAAAATGGGGAGGGGCCGGGGGTGGGGTCCTCTCCTCACCCGCCCTCATCATCGCCGTCTCCACTTGCTGCTCTAAAATAGATAAATCCACATCCAGCACCGCCTCCGCCTGGCCCATACACACCAAATACCGCCCCACCATCGGAGCAACCTCCACCACCTCCCCTGCCCGCATCCGAACAGCCCCCACCTGCATCACCACATTCTGAGTCAACCGTACCTTCATATCGTCCTATCCAGCAATAAAATAATACATTCTCCAGCTCGCCGGTTCAATCCACCTTGCATTATTTTTGATTTTCCCCCCTCTCTCCCCCCATTTTGGGTCTTTTCCAAAATGGGGGGAGTTGGAGGGGGGTGGTTCTAGGTCGTCAACGCATTCAACATCGCCGCAAAGCTCTGCGCGTGCCGTACCGCCACATCCGCATCCTGCAGCGCCACCACCCGTATCGTCCCGGTCGTAGACGCCGTGTATGGATCAACCAACACATCCAAAGCGCCCCACAAACCGATCAGCAGGTCCGCCCAGTTCCCGAAGAAGATCGCCGAGCAGGTACTATCGTCCCCCGCCGTCAACGTACTGGATACCTGATTACTTACAAAAGCCGGATATCCGTTCAACGGAGTCGGCCCGTCCCGCCATACCGGAATCTCTCCATACGTGGCGTTGGTATACACCGCCTTCAACTTGCCGCGTACCTTCGGGTTGGTGATATAAGCCAGGCGTCCAATATCCGCATTGTCCACTGCCACTTCCTTCTCCAGGTCGACGATGTCCGCCCAGTCCGGAGCAATACCGCCCGCAGATCCGCCCGTCACCGAGCCGATCCCGCTCGTACCATCTACGCCGGTTGGCTCGCTGCCCTCTCCGCTGCCATGCAAACCCACTCTATCTAATTCGATCGCCAGCACCGTTGCCAGGTCACTGCGCACCATCATCTCCACATCAATGCTCGCCTGTAATAACAGCTTGCGGCTCACATCCGTCCACGCTCCCACAGTTTTCGGTGACATAGTCACCTGGTCGATAGCCCCAGTGCTCTCCGTAGGCGCACTCCCTTCCGACACCCAGTAGGCAGTCGCCCCGCTCGATAACCTCGGAATAGCCACATTCCCCACCAGGTCGCCCAACACCGTTGCCCCGGCCGCTCGCAAAATCATCTTATTGCGCAGCAGATCGATGAAATTCATACTCAGCAGGTCAGTCGCCACCGCTTTACCACCAAATGCCGAGTCAGTCGTCAGGTCACGCATCTCGCCGCCAAAGCTCGTCGGCATGAAGAAACCTTGTGGGTCCTTGCCCAAACGCTTGGCTAAAGCATCGCTCACCTCGCGCTCCAAGCCGGCATCCTGCCAGTTGCTCTTGGCTGCCGCCCTGATCGCCCGCAAAATACTGTACTGCCGAGTTTCACCAGGGCTCATCTCCAACGCCCCCGGCTGGGGCTTCAACGCCCGGTAGTTCACCGCATCGCGCAGTTGACTGTCCAGAGCATTCACCCGCTCCTGCCGTTCGATGTCCGCATTGATACTGTCGATCTTCACCATCAGCTCGTCATAATGGCGCACCTCATCCTCGCTCATCGTGCGGATCTCCGCCTCAGCCGTAGCAACGATCGCCCGCGCCTGCTCGATACACTCATTCCTCAAAACACGTAAATCACTCACTTTATTATCCTCCGTTGTAGGGGCAAGTCTCAGACTTGTCCCACTCCTTTACCTTCAATCTCAGTAATCTTTCCCTGTTTCCAGGGTAAACCATCCGCTCCTGCGGACCACCGGCATCACTGCCTTCATCGCTACCCGCCTGGGTAGTAATACTCTTCACCATATCCCGCACCGCCACCGTCGTCTGTGGATAAGCCGGATACGTCACCGGCGAAACATCGAACAACCGCACTTCCTCCAGCGTCCGCCTCACATCCGTCACCTTGCCATTCTTATCCACATCCTGCGCCCACGTGTCCTTGATCGTCCGAAATGCAAAACTCATCTGATTAATATCCCCCCGTTGGATCGAAACCACCAAGTCCCGTGCATATTGCGTATCTGCGGGGATAATTTCAATCCTCAAACCGCGCTCATCCTCCACCAGCGTCAGCGTCTTATTCTTACTGCGCCCCAAAATATAATTCGGGTCGTGGTTGAACAGCGCCCGCACATCATCCTCCTGGATGTGTGCAAACGCCCCGCGCTGGATCATCTCCCGAAAACCGCCCAAATCCTCACTCAAAACCCCAAACACCGCCGCATAACCCACGATCTTGCCCGGCGCTGAGCCGTCCCCTGAGCCTGCCGCAGGGTCCACCCTCAGCTCCTCCATCGTATAACACCTCACCTCATTGTCCTGATCCATCTCACTCCTCCTTTTCTCTTCCCCTCCCCTATTTTGGTTCTTTCCCAAAATGGCCATCCTGTTTGATTTTCCCCTCCCCTATTTTGGTTCTTTCCCAAAATGGGGGAGGCTGGGAGGGGGTCATCCCGCCCCGATCACACACTCACACCCATCATGTAAAGGCGGATGCCCGATCACATGCGTGATCTTCATCCCTTCCTCCGCCCCATCCGGTTTATAATCATCCCCCGGAGAAAAGAACGGCACATGCACCTCCACCGTCCTGCCGTCCATCTCCTGACAATACGGACAGCTCTTACTGCCCGAAGCGTACCACTTCAACACTTCAACCCCTAAAGCCGAATATAGAGCAAAAGCCACCGCATTGTTCGCCCGCACACTCTCCGCCTTGGCGATCTGCGCCGGGCGCTCGTTGTCCCACTCATCCAGCTCCGCATCGATCTCCTCCACCATGTCCTTCCCGCTCGCCTGCGCCTGCTTTATCCTCGCCTCCAGCTTCTCCCGGCTCTTGATAATATGCCGCCTCACATATTCCTCAACATACGCCAACACAAAACCCGTCAGCCTCTCCGCCGTCACAGTTTTCCCAATTTCGGCTTCAACATCATGCCCAACCATCTCCCCATAAGCCGTAGTCACCGGCAGCATCTGCCGCTTCACATACTCCCCGTGCTCCCGCCAGAAGCCCTCCAGCCATGTGCTGAACAGCCCCGCCTCTCGCTTATGAAAATACCGCCGCGCCGCCCCGCGAATATCATTGCTTTCCCGCTTGATGATCCGCCCGGCCACCTCCCGGTACACCCGCTCA
>Ga0172373_10012229_pt1 | contig 10091 bp, 14 predicted proteins | sample Lak10m_2_FD_114546 | JGI IMG/M metagenome (GOLD analysis project Ga0172373, IMG submission 114546) | Freshwater microbial communities from Kabuno Bay, South-Kivu, Congo - kab_092012_10m | ecosystem: Environmental > Aquatic > Freshwater > Lake | place: Democratic Republic of the Congo...
CTTTCGATACGTGACGCACAGGTGTGGTGTCATCAGAAAGCAAAAACCCGCCTCAGTGGGCGGGTCCTCAATTTGGGTGGTAACTTGTGAAGGCGGTGGTACCCGGTAACCTGGTTTCGGGTCGGCACGCTAGCGAGATGCCGCGCTCGCGCCTCCCGCAATGGATTTTTGCGAGAAAGGACCCCTTTTGCCTGGGCCATCCCTATCGGTCACGCATCTTTCGCGACCATAGCGGTCACTGTATGCTCAATCGACTGGTTTTGTTGCATCAGCAAAAACCGCTCTGTGCCTTGGGTCACCGCGCAAGGCAGCCCATCCGCGCCAAATCACGTCAAATTCCTACGCGATCACGCCCGCATTAAGCTGGTCGGCCACCGTCTGAAGTGCCCGCTGCCACCGCCGCCATGCAGTCGTTCGATCGCAGGCAAACCGCGTCGAGATGTCGCGCCAGCCATATCGCCTGGCGCGCATCCAGATCAGGTGCCGCTCTTCGACCTCCAACCAGAGCACCCAGCGCATCGTCTCCAGCATCTGCTCCACCGCCTCGGGGCTTGGAGGGAAGGGTCGATAGATCTGCTCGTCGGCTGAGAAGAGTTCCCATTGCTGACGAACGATCTGTGGCCAGGTGTTGAAGTAGCCTTGCACGCGAACGGGCGGCAGACGTCGTCCGGTGGTCGCGGCATCCTCGAAGCGTGCTGCCACGTCCTCGATGCTCCAGAGGGTGGCGGTCCTAGTCACGGCGACGTCCTCCCGCTCCGTATAGGCGCTCACCGATGCGGCGCACGAGCTCACGCTCGACGAAGTCCAGGCGCTCGTCGAACTCGTTGATCACGAGGATGTGTTGATCGCGCCAACCCTGCTGCTTAACGGCTTCGAGGTCGGTGGGCTCGGGCTGCAGACGTCCGAGTGGGCAACGGTAGGAAGGGGGGTGCAGCTTCATCTCACACCTCCTGCGTCTCGATCGCCCAATGCAGAATGGCCAGCGCATCGGCTTCGTTGTCGTCACCAGGACGGTGGCCGCGTTGAGTGACCGACGCGATCATCTCCTCCTTGCCTGCGTTGCCTTTGCCGGTCGCGTGCTTCTTGATCGTCCCCACGGGCACGCCCTGGTATGGGATCCCGTGGTGCTCGCACCAAGCCGTGAGGTGGCCGATAAAGCCGCCATAGGCGTGCGCGGCGTCCACTCCAGCGTGGCGACGGACTTCCTCGAAGTACACCGCATTGATGTGGTCAGAGGCAGTGAGCATTTCAGCCAGCCAGCGCTTAAAGCGCAGGAAGCGCATTCCGCCACCTTCAAAGCGCTGCGGCTTGAATTGCTCGGTGCCACTCGTGATCGTCCCGTCTGTGTCCAGCAACGCCCAGCCAGTACGGGTGCCCAGATCGAGGGCCAGAATCGTCGTATTCATCTCTTGCTCCATTTCTGTGGCCAGTGACGGATCTGACGGGTTTGCCGGATATCTCCTTATCGTGTGCGTACACGCACGCGTATGGGGTTAATCAGTAGACCTGTCAAATCCGTCACTCGACCCCGGATCAGTCGTCTCGGTAGGGATAGCCGCCCCCGTAAGGCTTCGGACGCAGGCTGATACCCGCCAGCGCCCGCGCACCTCTGGTCAAACGGCACTTGTCGAATTTGCGAGTGGCCATGAGTTCGGCGAAACGCTTGACCGAACCGACGTACTCGCCTGCCCGTTCCGCCCACTCGCGCCAGTCGGTGAACAGCTCGGATACGCCTTCGCGGTGGCTCTTGGAGAGGAGGCAGCGCTCCTCGATCCACTGACCCAGTGCGTCCTCGGCCTCGAAGTACTCCTCTGTGGCCGACACGACACACGCTGGTGGGCGCAAGCCGTCGCGCTGCCAGGCCAGGCAACCATCGACCGCCCACGCCAGGATTCCGTCGCGCTCGGCCAGCAACCGTTCGGTGAGTTGTCCGTCGCGCTTCTCGGGCGGCACCGTTACCGTGAACGGAATCAGATGCAGACGCCGTTTCATGGCTTCGTCGACGTTGCGGATTGAGGGCTTGTGGTTGCCGGCTATCACCAACTTGAATTGCGGGATGTACTCGAAAAAGTCTTGGCGCATGAAACGCGCCGAGACCTTGTCGCCACCGGTGATGGCTTTGACCTTGGACTCGTTCCAGCGCCGACCCTGTTCCGTTTCGATGGAGGCCACGAACCGCGCACCCCGCAGACCCGCGAGGTCGGTGGGATGTCGGTCGCCCCGCGCCTCCATGAAAGTGTCCATCGGAGCGCTGGTGGCGTAGTCGCCAAGGATCGTGGCCAACGTGTTCACGAACACCGACTTGCCGTTGGCACCGGTGCCGTACAGAAAGAACAGCGCATGAGCACTGGTCGCACCAGTCAGGCAGTAGCCAACCATGCGCTGCAGGTAGACCTGCAAATCCTTATCGCCACCGGTCACGTCATCCAGGAACGAGCGCCAGCGCGGGCAGTCTCCACGGGGCGTGGCTGTCGCCAATTTGGTCATCCTGTCAGCGCGATCGTGAGCACGCAGACGCCCTGTGCGGAGATCGACCACACCACCTGGGGCGTTCAGGGCGAAGAGGTCCGAATCCCACTCGTCTGAGGTTGAAGAGTGCCGACGGTCGGAGCGCGCCAACCGATCCACGCCACCGACCGTTCCGCTCGCCAAGAGCTTCGCTGCCAGTCGATGCGAGTCGACCTTAAGCGCAGCCTCCCGACAAATCGATCGGATCAGGTGGTGCGAGAGCAGAGTCTCATCGGGCTGCCAGCGGCTGCCGGTCCACACCAGCCACTTGCCCCACGCCGCGCAGTAACGCCAGTCGTCGGCGTAGCGGGAAGTGAAGGCCAACGCTAAGGCATCGTCCGTCGCCCACACCGTGGCTTCCTGCGTCCGCGCGGTGTTCAGCGGCTTGATGCACATGCGCGGCCCAGAGGTGATGAACCCCTGGATGTCGAATCCCTCGCCAATGGCATCGGCAGCGTCCCAGCCGTCCGGCTTGTCGTCTGGTGGGAGCAGCACATCGCAGGACGCAGCGCCCACGGTCAGGAGCGCCTGTGCCGCCGACATGGCGTACTCCCAGCCCGGCTTGTCCCGGTCGGGCCAAACCAAGACGGCCTTGCCTTGAAGCGGAGTCCAGTCGGTCTTGTCCACGGGTGCATTGGCACCATGCATCGCTGTAGTCGCCACGATGCCCACACCGATCAGGGCCTGCGCGCATTTCTCCCCTTCGGTCAGGACGACCGTCTCGGCCGCCACCAGTCCGGGCTGGTTGAACAGGGGCCGGGGCTCGGGCGGTGCCATCTTGCGGCGCTTGGCATCCCATGGGCGGAACTCCTTTTTCCGTCCGGGCGGGTCGTAACGGTAGACGACCGCGATCAGCTGCCCGGTGACATCGAGGTAGTCCCACTTGGCCGTGGCCGGACCGAGGTCATCGATCGGAGCCTCCTTCTTGGCCTTGCGCGTCGGCGTGGCCGCAGCACGACCAACCAGATCGCCGGCGTACTGCAGAACCTTCGGGAAGTCCAGCGTCACGGTCACGCCGAGATAGGCCGCCAGCAGGTCGAAAATGTCTCCGCCATCGCCCGTGGCACGGTCGGTCCAGAGTCCCGACTTCTCGCCATCGAGCACGACCTCGAGGCTGTCGCCGGGGCTGCCCAGCACGTCGCCGATCAGGAACTTGCCCCGACGCTTCTTGCCTGCGGGGAACAGGGTGATGAGCACGGACTCCAGTCGCGCCAGCAGATCGGCACGCACGGCATCGCGCTGTGCGCTGGGATCGATGGTTGCGTCAGTACCGTCGTCGTTGAAATCAAGCATCGACGACCTCCCTGCTGGCGGTCGTGGCCACTGCCTGCAGAGACTCCATCCATACCATCAGCTCGCCTAGCTTGAAGCGCACCAGCTTGCCCACCCGGTAGTGCGGGACCTGAAGACGGACGCGCTCCTTGGGATGGGTGAGCAGGTACATCTGCAGGTTCAAGCAATGCGCTGCCTCACGCGCATCGACCAAACGCTCTCGCAGGACATCATTCACAGTGCATTTCGTCATGCTGCGGCCCTCCAGCACCGGTCCTGCCAGGCGCACATGCGGCACTCGAAGTGCGTGGGGTCGTGGAATCCACGCGCCAACAACTCACCAGCTTCGGTTGCAGAAATCACCCGTAAACCGCGATCGGACATGCGCTGCGCCAGCGCCGCATCGAAAGGAACCAACTCGGTGTAGATCTCCATCGTGTCAGCGTTGACCGCCGTAAAGATCGCCGGGTTTTCGTGCAATTGCAGGTAGGCCTGATAAAGCACGACTTGCGCGTGGTAGATCGGCTTGGATACGGCCAGTCGGTTTTTTTCCAAGTCGCGCCAGGACTTCGCTCCCAGGCACTTGTTTTCCCACAGTGCCGGGTATACGAAGCCCTCAGGACCACCGACGATCACGCCGTCGATGTGGCCCTGCAGACGACCGTCAACAGCGGAAAAACCAAACTGATCACCGTCGACATTGCGCGTGCGCAGGTCAAAGCCCGCGGCCCGCAGCCACGGGACCATGCAATCTTCCAACACATGGCCACGCGCGAAGATGCGCAGGATGCGTCCGTCGGTTTCGCGGCCCGGATCGACCGGTGCTTGGGCGAACTCGTACTGCAGCGCACGCTCGCAGGCCTCTCCCAGACGCGAGGCGCCGAGATACTGACGAGGCGTCTGTGTCGAACGCGTCTTCTGAAGACCAGCATCCACCAGCGCGGAGACTTGGCCGGAGACGCTCGAAGAGGAGTTGAAGTCGATCATGGCTTCGCTCCCTTCGGATCTTCCCACGGCAAGTCATCCTCCAGATCGGCGAACGGGTTGGCCATGGGGTCGGGCGTTGGCGCCAAGCGCCGCACGGGCGGGAACTTGGTTTCCTCGTGGTGTTTAACCATCGCATCGGTGTAGCAGGTGACGATCGCGTCAATGACCTGGAAGGCCTCCGCTTCGGAGTAGCTACCCAGAGGCTTGTCGAAACCGATCTCGCCCGCTGCCTCGCCGAAGGACTTGAGGCATTTGCGCATCGCTGCGCGTTCAACATCAGAGGGATCGATCACTTTGACCTCCTTGATGTCCTTCATGCCGTCCTTCACGCGCGCCCAGTTGCCGTAGAGCGCGTGAAACGCATCCTGACAACGGCGCGAACAGAAAACCCAGTCGATCGGGTAGCGCTCGGGTTTGCCGATGCCACGACGGTTGTCCGTGTGGCCATACCCCCGAGTCTGTCGTTTGCAGACCCAACATTTCACGCATCCCCCTTACTGCGCCCAAGCAGGCTTACCCGGCACGGACGGACGCTGTGTCTGTGGCGCAGCAGTCGGCGTGGCAGTCGGCGTGGCAGTCGGGGACGCCATCGGCGCCACTGGCGTGTATGCGCCCTGTGCCGGGTGCGAGGCGGTGCCAGTCGCGCGGGCGTAGTCCGGGTGGTCCGGCTCGACAGGGTTTTTCACGACATTGCGCAAGTCACCACGACCATCCTTCTCGACATCGATGCGGGCTACGAACTCCAGCCCATCCAGTTCATGAAAACCGGAAATCCGCCGAGCTGCTGCGGCCTGGGGAGAGTTGTCCTGCGGGCGGATGTTGCGAGCGCTGTTGAGAGCAGCACGCACAAAGGTGCGCCCCATGTTCCCCCAGGCAGGACCTTTCGCACTGTGCAAACCAACGTTGCTCCACATCTTGCGGCGAGCGAAGTCTCCCTCCAAGACGACGAACTCGCAGGACAGGTAAATCGAGCCTGTCTCGAAGCTCTGGGTCGCGTAGCCACCGGTCCAGCCCTGATTGGGGTCGTCGTAACCACCGGGCTTGATGGTCATGCGTACCTTGGCCACCGTCCCCTTGGGGATCAGGTCGAAGGTTTGTTGCTGTTCGGCATCGTTGAAATCATTCCAGGCGGACATGGGTTACTCCTTGCTGTTTTTGGGTTGGGTGGCGGCGGCGCATTTCTCGATGAGTGCGCGCAGATCGGGGGGCTCCAGCACGTCGAGCTGGCCAGAGCGGTCCTTGGCCGGATAGCCATAGGGATTCATGGTTTGCGTGACGAATGCGCGGTACGACGAACCGTCCTCGGCCTTCATCTCGGCCAAAGTCACGACTTCGTCGACGATGCCGGGCAGTTCGGCCGAGGTCTTGGCACCTTCGATCTGCGGAACGAACACCTTGCGATTGAAGTCGTCCGTGCGTTCATCGAGGATCGAGACGAACACGACGTGCTTGCCGCGTGCGTGCTGCAGATGCATGAGAGAGCCCAGCATCTCGGTACCCAGGAGACCGTAGGCGCCGCGCGTGTCGGGCTTGCCCGTGCGCTCGGACAGCGCCTGCGGCTGCGTCTTCGCCCAGATCAGCGCGAGCCTGGCCAACACAGTGATGCTGTCGACGAAGTAGGTGTTGTACTTGGCCAGTTGCTCCGGATCGCCGTAGCGTTCGCAGACATGCTGGTAGTGCGCTTCGGAGAACGGTGCCTCGGGCGGCAGTGCCGGGTTCGGGCCCGCCAGGAAGACCACCAGGTCGCGGAACTCAGGCCAGGTGGTTGGGCGCACGCAGTCGCCGCGCCAGTCCTTGACAGCGAGATCGCCGGCCTCGAGGTCGATGAACAACGTCGATGCTTCTGGCAGCGTCTTGAGTTGGGTGGTCTTGCCGATGCCGCTCTTTCCGAGCAGGACCAGCTTCACTCCGTTCTTCTCGCGCAGGCGCTGGTCAGCGGTAATGATCGGAAGTGCCATCACGCCACCTCCTTCAGCTGATCAACGACGGCCAGGTTCCAGAGGATCTGGTAGCCGCTGTGACCGTTGCGCGAAAACGGCATGGCCTCGGCCCACGCCTTACCGGCGTCGGTGAGTTCCCACTCGTCGCGTTCGTTGCGGAACTGGAAGCCCAGTAGCGCAAGGCGCTGGTTGGTGGCCTTTGCCGACGACCCGGCCAACTTGCCCAACTGGGTCGCGTTGTGCGAGCACGTCGGCTCGTTGGATGCCGGCAGTGCACGGCGCAGCGTCTCAATCACCAGCCCGGTGTTCTCCTGGATGCAGGTGAGCGTGGCCGCCATGGCGATGCCGGCCTTCACGCCGGGCACCTTAGCCACGGCGTCACCGATCAGCAGCAAGGAGGACACGCGGTCCTGGGTCGGTGCCGGCAAGGCGGATACCGACGCAACGGCGTAGGCCCCGGTCTTGCGGATCGAGGGCAGGACCTCGCTGGTGACCCAGCGCTTGAACCGCTTTGCGGCGTCCTTCGTGCTGCCGAGGATCAGCGCGTACAGGCCAGACTCGTTGACGTGGTTTGCCCGCTGGGTCCGGCCGAGGCTGTCGATGGTGTCCATTTTCTGGACGTCATCTGCATCGACATGGGACTCCAGCGCCTGACGCGCATTGCCAAGCTGCAGTGCCTCGCACACGTCGTTGGCGTTGAACCACGGCTGGCTGGCATCATCGACCTGCACGCGCAGCGCATGCGTCTCGAACTGAAAGGGGATGAGCGTGTTCATGGTTACTCCTTCCAGGCGATGTCGGAGAGGCGATCGGCCCCGAGGGCGCCCGCCTTGCGGGCGTTGACGTACAGCTCGTCCAGCGCGCAGCGGCGGCGGCTTGCAATGGACTGCTCTTCGGATGCCATCTGAATGGCGAATGCCAGTTCGTCGAGCGTGGCCGTGTGCGTCGGCACGATCACCACTTCCTGGCCGGCGCGGTCCTGGTAGCGAAGCTGCTCCGGCAGGTGGTCGGCGTAGAACGACGTGACATGTTTGCGCAGTGCAGAGGTGTTGTTGGTGTTCATGGATCAGTCCTCGGAATCGATGGCAAGGTCGTAGGACGCCTTGCCGGGTTTGACGGTGCGGGCGGGCTCAAACTGCTCGCGCAGCGCGGTCGGCCAGTTGGTGAAGCGGGATTCAGGGACGCTGAACTCGATGTCCAGGTAGTCCTCGACCCGGTCGCCGGAATCGGCGATGCGCTGGGCGATGGCGGCAAGCTGCTTCTGGTCCCAGCTCACGCGCTTCGGTGTGTCGACGGTGATGCGGAGCAGTCCGTCGTTGAAGCGCAAGGTGCCGAAGTCCTTGCCGGTCTCGGCGCGAGCGGCGCGCTCTTGCTCGGCGTAGCGGCGCTGCATGGCGGCGTGGACCTTGGCTTGCGCTTTCTTTACCCAGTCGACCAGCTGCGCAAGGTTGTGGTGAACCTCGAAGAGATGGGCCGGCGGCAGCGAGGCCAACTGGGCATCCGACATCGCGGATAACTGCTCGGGGAAGATGGTGATTTCGTTCATCGCGCCCTCCGATCAGCGAACCGAACGTTCGGACGTCGAGTCATGCAGAGCATTGGTCTCGAAGTCGATGACGGCATCCAAGGGATAGCTGACCCGCTTGGATAACTTCAGGTACTTCGGGCCGCGGCCCTCACTGCGCCAGCGCTGCAGGGTCTTGGGGCTGATGCCCCAGCGCTGCGCCAATTCGTTCTCGTTGAGCACCCGACGATCTCCGGGTGAAAGACTGTTGATCGCATCGCGGGGCGACTGCGGATTGGGGGTTGCCGGTGTCGGCATGGAAGCCTCCTATGACGTTGTTGAGGAACAGGTGTCATTGGAGAATTCGGGTGGCGAACATACGAGGGACCGAATGGCGAACCACGCGGGAACTCCTGGTTCGCCAATGTCCCAGAGGCCAGAAGCACAAACGGCGAGCACATGGCTCGCCGTCTGGGTGATTTCGGCGCTACCTGCAGATTAGATCGAGAAGCCGAGCGCTTTGCGCTGCTCCTGCCAGTCGCGCGGCAATTGGTCGTGGCGCCCGCGAAGGGTCTGCAGGTTAAGGTGACGGGGCTGCTGTCCGTCGAGGATGGCTTCGATGATGTCCGGCGCCAGCGTGGTCATCCGAAGCACCTCAGCCACCCAGCCTTGTTCCAGCTTCATGGACCGCGCAAGGTCCGTGATCGTGGCGAACTCCCCCTGATCCAGAAGCTTCTGCCAGTAGAAGGCCTTGCCCAGTGTGCAGATCATGGGGATGTCTTCCCCGCCCGCTCCCAGGACTGATCGTTCGCCAGGGGGCGGAATCATCACCTTGCGATATTGCTTGCGCCGAATCGTCAGCGGCACCATGGTCACGCGTTGCTGACCGGTGACATAGTTGCGCGCATCGTCGCCGACTTCGATGCGGACGCTGCGCAGCTTCGGGTTCGCCGGCCGCGCGACCGGCTTGTCGTTGGAGGTCATGCGCATGCCTCTTCAGTCAGCGCGGATTCCTCGACCAGCGGGTGGTTGGCGATATCGGCACCCAGGCCGATCCACCCGTCTTCTCGCCAGAGGATGTCCAGGCCGCGATCATGCAATTGGACGCGCTCGATCATCAAGCGCGTGATCCGCTGCTGCTCCTTGGGGAACAGCTGGTCCCACACTGCGCCGATGCGCTGCATGGCCACGACAACCTGAGCTTCATCAAGGTTTGCGCCCTTGGGATGCTTTTGGCATGACCGCCAAGTGGCCACCATCAACTCCGGCGCCCGCAGCGCCTTGTGAATCTGCTCAAGGACCGCCGTTTCGATCTCGGCGGCAGGCAAGGATCCGATGTCGACGGCACCGGGCGCGAGTGTCGCCCCGGCGCTGCGCCGCTTGTGCAGGTAGGGGACGTAGTAGCGGTACAGCCGCCCGTTCTTCTTGCGGGTGTAGCTGTGGATCATCAGTTGACCGTCGGGCGCGTGAAGCAAGCCGGCCAGCAGTGCGGGATGCTGGGTGATGCCTTCGCGTGGACCATGCTTGCGACGCTCGACGAAGGCGTGGGCAGCGTTCCAGAGTTCCAGGCCGATGATGGCGTCGTGCTGGCCCGGGTAGCTGGTGCCCTTGTGCTGGATCTCGCCCAGGTAGATCCGGTTGCGCAGCATCTTGAAGAGGTACTGCTGGTCGATCGGCCGACCTTCCCGGTACAGACCGCCCTGTGTCTGCCATGACTTGGTGGTACGTCTTTCGATCGCCAGCTCACGCACGATCTCCGCCGCCGACCCATGCTCGGCGTAGCGACGGAAGATATCCCGCACCAGGTCTGCCTCCGGCGTGTTGATCACCAGCTTGCGTTCGACGACGTCATAGCCGAGGGGTGGCATGCCGCCCATCCA
>Ga0172373_10012230_pt1 | contig 10091 bp, 9 predicted proteins | sample Lak10m_2_FD_114546 | JGI IMG/M metagenome (GOLD analysis project Ga0172373, IMG submission 114546) | Freshwater microbial communities from Kabuno Bay, South-Kivu, Congo - kab_092012_10m | ecosystem: Environmental > Aquatic > Freshwater > Lake | place: Democratic Republic of the Congo: South-Kivu...
CCTCATGCTGGCGGAGGCCGCGAAGCGCGGTCTGCAACTCGGCGTGGCGCACAACCTCCGCTTCCGCATCAACCTCCCGGTGGTCCGCCAGATCATCCAATCGGGTGAGCTGGGCTCGATCCAGAGCATGCACTTCTCGATGATCCGCCAGCTGGCCAACGCCGGCAACTTCGGCGGCAACAAGCTGGGCTGGGTGAACCAGCCGGAGACCGTCGGCTTCGTCATCGACGGCCTGCCCCACGGCGTGGACGCCATGCGCTGGGTCACGGGGGCGGAGGTCGTGCGCGTCGCCGGCCTCTGCCGCACGTACACCCCGGACCGCGCGATCGAGGACACCACCGTGGGCATCATCGAATTCTCCAACGGGGCGATCTGCTCCACGCACACCACGATCGCCTCGCACGGCGACTACCATGGCGAGATGGCGCGGCTGAGCATCATCGGCAGCAAGGGCAGCCTCAACATGGATGGCTTCGGCGACCTGCACCGCACGGACCGGCAGTCGGGCTGGCGGCTGATCTCGACCCAGCCGCCGGTGATGGCCGATGATCCGGAGTCCGCCTTCAAGATCGGGCGCATGAAGGCCTTCATCGAGCAGATGCGGGCGTTCATCGACCGGATCCACGGCCGCGCCTCGGAAGTGGCCACCGGAAACGATGGTCGCATGGGCCTCGCCACGTGTCTCGGGATGATGGAGTCATCGCGGACCGGCCAGTTCGTGAAGATCGGTTGATGCGCGCATGACCCCGGCGCCGACGAAGGTTTTCCTGCCGCGTGATGTTCCGCCCTCGCTGGTGCGGGAGGAACTCGATGCCTTCCTCGCGGCGCATCCGGGCGTGGAGGTGAGCGCGGCCGCGGACGATCCGGCGGCGACGGCGGCGGCGCTGGCCGCAGCCGACGTCGTGATCACCGACCTCCGCTTGCCGGCCGCGCGCGAGGACTGCCCGAACCTTCGCTGGATCCAGCTGGTATCGGCGGGGGCCAATCAGGTGGGGGGCACGTGGATCGAGGAGAGCGCGGTCGCGGTGACGACGGCGAGCGGACTGCACGGCGTGCCGATCGCGCAGTTCGTCACCGGCGGCCTCCTCTCCCTGGTCCACCGCTTTCCGGCGTTCGGCGCGGCGCAGGCGCGGCGGCGCTGGCCGGACGACCGCTGGGCGCTGCGCGCGGAAATCCTCCGCGGCGCGACGGCGGGCGTCATCGGTTACGGCAGCATCGGCCGGGAGTGCGCCCGCCAGTTGCACGCGCTCGGCCTGCGCATCCTCGCGCTGGATCCGGCGGACCGGGTGGACCGCGGCTACACGGCGTGGCCGGGCACGGGCGACCCGGGCGGGACCCTTCCCGAACGGTGGTTCCAGCCGGCCGGACTGCGCGAAATGCTGCCCCTCTGCGACGTCGTGGTGGTGGCGGCGCCCTACACCCGGCACACGGCCGGCATGATCGGGCCGGACGAGCTGGCGTTGCTCCGTCCGGGCGCGCGCCTGATCGTCGTCTCGCGCGGCGGGATCGTGCAGGAGCCCGCGCTGGCGGCGGCGCTGCGCGACGGACGCCTCGCGGGCGCGGTGGTGGATTGCTTCGTGCAGGAACCGCCGCCCTCGGACCATCCCTTCTACGACGTGCCGAATCTCATCATGACGCCCCACCTGGCCGGGGCGTACGAGGGATTCTGGGCGGCGTTCTTTGATCTCTTCGCCGCGAACCTGCGGCGCTTCCACGGCGGCGAACCCCTGCTCAACCAAGCCAACAAGAGGCTCGGCTACTGATGTCATCCCACTCCACTCCCTCCGGCCTCGCGCCGGCCCCCTCGTCCAGCACGCTCCCGCCCGGTGCCTGGCTGGCGGTCGTGCTCCTGTGGTCCGCCGCGGCCTCGAACTACCTCACGCGGACGATGCTGACGACGATGCGCGGCTCGATCCTCGAGGAAATCCCGATGACGGATGCGCAGTTCGGCCTTCTCACGTCCGTCTTTCTCTGGACCTACGCGCTCTTCAGCCCGCTGGGAGGCTTCTTCGCGGACCGCTTCAGTCGCCGCTCCGTCGTGCTGGGCAGCATCCTCTCGTGGTCCGCGATCACCTGGGTCACGGCCTACGTCACGAGCTTCGAGCAGTTCCTCGTCCTGCGCGGGCTCCTCGGCATCAGCCAGGCGCTGTACATTCCCGCCGCGGTGGCGCTGATCGTGGATTACCACCGCGGCCCGACCCGGGCGCTGGCGGCGGGCAGCCACACCACGGGACTTGTGATTGGATCGATGATCGGAGGAGTCGGCGGCTGGATCGCGGAGGATCGCGGCTGGACGGCGGCGTATTCGCTGATTGGCGCCCCGAACCTGCTCCTCGGCCTCGCTCTGGTCTTCCTCTTGCGCGAGCCAAGCCGCGAAGACCGGGAGGTCCTGCGCGAAGCGGCGCCCAAGATTCGCTTTTCCGAGGCGCTGGTGAGCCTGTTGCGCTTCGGGCCCTTCTATTTCCTGCTCGCCTTCTTCGCGCTCCAAGGCGCGGTGGGGTGGATCATCATCGGTTGGATGCCGACCCTCATGCGCGAGCAGTACGCGATGGGTCAGGGCGCCGCCGGGTTCTCGGCTCTCGGCTACGTGTACGCCCTCCAGATCACCGGCCTGCTCGGCGGTGGTTACCTGTCGGATCGCCTCAGCGTGCGCCGGCCCCGGGCCCGGGTGCTGCTGCCGACCCTGGTCTTCTTCGCGGGCGCGCCGATTTTCTTTCTCACCGGGTACTCCAGCCTCTTCTTCCTGACCGCCCTCAGTCTGATGGCGTGGGGTTTGGCGCTCGGCATCCTTGGGGCGAACTTCATGCCGATCGTCTGTACGATCGTCGACGTGCGCTACCGGGCGACCGCCGTGGGCATCACGAACGCCTTTGCGGCGGTCTGCGGCGGCCTCAGCGTGTTCGCGGTGGGCGCGATGCGCGACGCGGAGGTTCCTGTCCGCGCCGTGATCTTCCTCGCCGGCTTCGGCGCGCTGACCTGCGGCCTCGCGCTCTGGCTGGTCGACTTCACGCAGCGTCGCCAGGCGGCCCGGAATCTTTCTCCCTCTCCCTCCAACTCTAACCCAACCTCATGACCTCTCCCCTGAACTCGATGACGTGGAAAACTCTCACCCCGCCGCCCCTGCCCCGGGCGGGCACCCCGGTAACGGCCATCGACGGCACGCTCGTGGTCTCCGGCGGCACCTACTGGCAGGACGGCGTGAAGTACTTTGCCTCGCGCGCCGACCGCTACGACCCCGCGACGGACACGTGGACCGCGCTGCCGTCGCTGCCGGGAGGCCTTGGCGACGCGCCGGCGATCGTGTTCGGCGGGCGCGTCCGGATCTTCGGCGGCGGCACCACCGGCCCCGGCGGCACGACCACGTGGGTCCTCGGCGAGAACGGCTGGAGCGAGGACGCCGCGCTGCGGTTGCCCGCCTCCCGGCGGTCGTCGGTGGCGGCGGTCGTGGGTGACCGGGTCTTCCTCCTCGGCGGGCTCAGCGGCAATGGCACGGAATTTGGGACCGCGACCTCGACCGTCTGGGCGGCGCGGGCCACCGGCGGCTGGACCCCCTGCGCCCCGCTGCCGGGTCCGGTCCGCTTCAACGCCGCCGTCGGCGTCGTGGGCGGCCGCATCCTGCTGGCGGGCGGCTGCACCCCCGACGGCGGTGCGGTGCGGAACTTGGATGACGTCGTGGCCTACGACCCCGTGACGGATCGCTGGAGCGAACTGGCCCGCCTGCCCCTCGCCCTCCGCGGCGCGTGGGGCGTGGCGGTGGGTGACCGCCTGCTGGTGCTTGGCGGCTACTCCGATCGTTTCCTGACGGACATCTTTGCGGTCTCCGGAGCCGACGGGAAGGTGGAGCGGGTGGGTGACCTTCCGGAAGGGCTGGCGGACGCCCGCTTCTGCGCGGTGGGGGGCCGGATCTACGGTGTGACCGGTGAGAACGGCATCAAGAAGCGCTTCCCGGGCCTGATCATGGCCGAGCTCTGAACCGCGCCGGAGGACGAACCATGAAAATCCGCTCTGTTAAGACCTACCTGCTGTCGCATCCGATGACCCGGGCGACCGGCCCGGCGAATCACTACTACCGCGTCCGCACGACCCTCCTCGTGAAGATCGAGGCGGAGGACGGCTTCGTCGGTTGGGGCGAGACCGTTGCGCTGCCCGGGGTGAGGGAAGTGATTGAAGGGCACTGTGCGGGCATCCTGATCGGCTCGGATCCCCGCGAGGCGCGGCAGATCCTGCGCCGACTCTGGGGCCAGAACTTCGGCAACGGCATGGCGATCGGCGGCGTGTCGATCGCGCTCGATGACCTCCGCGGCAAGGTGCTCGGACTGCCGGTGGCGGAGCTTTACGGCGGTCGTCTGCGTTCGCGCGTGCAGACCTATGCCTCGGCGATGAACTACATCGAGGGAGAAGACCCCGAGACGCAGTACCCCCGCGAAGCGGAGGAACTGGCGAAGCAGGGCTTCAAGGCGATGAAGATGCGCATTGGCGGGCAGGAGATCCCGCGGGATGCGGCGGCGGTGAAGGCGGTCCGCCGCGCGGTCGGTCCGGACATCAAGCTGATGGCGGACGGCAACGGCGTCTACACGATGGGGGCGGCGGTGAAGATGGGCCGCATCCTCGAGGAGCAGGACTATTATTGGTACGAGGAGCCCCTGCCGCAGTGCGCGCCGGACTATCCCGGGTATGAGGAACTGGCGCGCCAGCTGGACATTCCCATCGCGGCCTGCGAAGGCCTGACGACCCGCGGGCGCTTTCGCGAGGCGTTGCAGCGTCGCGCGATGGACATCGCCCAGCCGGACGTCGCGCTTTCCGGCGGCGTGGGTGAAGTGCTGTTCATCGCGGAGATGGCGGCGCTGTGGGGTGTGCCCTGCATGCCGCACTGCTGGGCCGGGGCGATCGTGATCGCGGCCTCCGCGCACCTCGTCTCGCTGCTGCCGGACGCCTCATTTGGGCGTGCGGCGGAGCCGCCGCTGCTGGAGTTGGACTTTGTCGAGAACCCCTTCCGCGAGGCGCTGCTGGAGGAGCCCCTTGAGATCAAGGACGGCTACGTGACGGTGTCGAACCGGCCCGGCCTCGGCATCACGGTGAATGAGGAGCAGGTGCGGCGCTTTCAGGTCGGCTGAACGCGTTCATTCGCCTCTGGGTTTATTCATAGCGTGTCCGCATCCGAATAACCCCAGGCTGGGACCCTCTCTGGCTCTCCCCTCAATGTTCAATGCCCAACCTGCATTCACACCGCTGTAGTGGGATGAACGCAGGTTAACGCGCCGTCTTCATCTCCTGCCAGAGCGCGCTGAGCCCCATCCGTTCCAACCAGGGCGCCAGCGCGGCTTCGTCCACGCCTGTGACTTCCCGGATGGCGCGAATGTCAGCCGGGTGCTTTGCCGACTGGCCTTCCCGGTAGTACTCGAGTTTGCGCAGCACCACATATTCCGGCGGGGCCACGGCGATGTCCAAGCCCTCGCTCCAGCGCAGGCGACGACGCAGCGGCATGGCCCACGCGTGCATTGGGTCGATCCCGGTCAGATAGATGTCGGCCTTGTAGCCGGATTTGTGGTGGATCAAATTGAAATGACCACGCTGGTGGCGCGCCTGCTCGGTGCGGATGACAGACTCTGGGGGCACGTAGAAATCCGTCTCGGGAAACGCCTGCAACAGGGCGGACCGGGTCGCGTCGTTGAGCGAGAGCACGACATCAAGATCGTTGGTGGTCCGGGGCTGGCCGTAGAGGATCGCAGCGGTGGCGCCGGTGACCATGTAGGGCGCGCCGATCGCTTCGAGGCGTTCGGCGAAGAGGCTCAATTCATCCCGTGCTGGCATACAGGATCCGATCAGCCACGGCCCGCTGTACCTCCGCCTCCGTCCACGCTGGATTGCGCGTGCGGAAGCCTAGCGCCATCAACTCCCGGACGGTACGGTTCATCCTGAGCGCCACTTGCAGGCGTTGTCCCGGTGTCATGGCCCGGTAGATCGCCACCTGCCGGGCATGGGCGGCTCGCTCATGGTCGGCTTCAACGGTGGGCATGCGATGGAGGGTAGGGGCTCGGACTGCGCAGGCAAGTTTCCTAACCTTTGCCCGCAGTATTCCTGGGTGGAACTCCGATCGTGTTCCCGGGGCCGGCGGCGGCGCCAGGAGATTGAAGCGTGCGGTTTTCCGGGCTGCGGGGTCAGCGAGCTGGTCGTGCCCACGTCATAGTTCGGCTACATCGGGGCGTCGACAGCGATGGCACGAATCGACTTTCGAACGGCTCGCCGTTTTTCTCGGCGATTTTTCTCTCAAACAATGTCGAACTCGTCGGCGGGAAACAGTCGGGGGATGAGCGGACCCTCTCCGGGTCCCGCCGTGTATCCCTCGGCCTTCCGCCTTGGAACTGCGCTCGCCCTCTTACCCGCTACTCCGCCTCCGGCCGCGCGGTTACGGCTTAGGTGACGCGGCGGAGCGGCGGATCCTGACCGAGCGGCCCACGGTGGTGAACCGCCCCTCGTCGACGGTTCGACGGTATTCCCTTGGACGGCGCTCGTCCGTGGTCGTGTAGACGACGAAGAGTTCCCCCGGGGCCACCTCGCGGACTCCGGTATAGGCGACGGTCATGGTCGAACTGAGACGCGTCTCGGCCGTCCACGTGGCACCGTGGTCGAGACTGAACGCGAGGAAGTTCCCATCGTCCTGATAATCGATCTTGTGTCCGTAGGACATGACGAGGGTGCCGTCGGCCATCTCCGTGAGGTCGGGATCGACCCCGACGATTTCCCGCGATCGCCCGAAACGACTGTAGGTCCATCGCAGCGGGCGGGCCGCCGTCCATGTTCGACCGTCGTCGTCGGATTCCGCCTGCCAGACCGCGTGTTCGCGTCCCACGCGCATCTGGCAGATCAGGCGCCCGGCGTTCGGGCCGTGGCTGACGCGCACCAGCACGGGCTCACCGGCACCCTCCTGGCCAAGGGGTGACGTGGCGATGATGGAGAGCAGTTGCCACGAGCGACCCTCGTCGGCGGAGCGAAGCAGGTAAGAACTGCTCTGGTTCATGGTCGGAAGATACTCGACCTTGGCGGTGTCCCAGCGGAACCGACCGTAGGCGCAGGCGAGCAGATCACCCGAGGGCAGCCGCAGCATGGACCGCCGGATGTAGAGGCGGTTGACGGCTTCGCCGCGATCGTCGATCTGACCCGAGGTGGCGATCCCGGGGACGCGCACCGTGATCTCCTCGGCGGGCTCGAGCGACCTCAGGCCGTCGCGGGAGAGCCAGCGGCGACCGGTGAATGTCTCGCCCGCCGTATGGTAGGCGTAGACGTCGTAGACATAGATTCGACTGTCGGGCAGCTCCACGACCACGCCCTCGGTGACGGGTCCGCCGCCATGGATGGCCGAAGGAGTCCACGGCTCCCACGACCTCCGCCCGTCAAACGAGCGATTGAGGAAGACGATCGGGTCGCGCTGACCCGGAAGCCAGCGGACGTGCCCGAGGACGGCCGTTGTTCCGTTTGCGGCCTGGAAAACGTAGGGCCATCCGGCGCCCCGAGCCACTGGCTGCTCGGGCCCAAGATCAATCTCGAGGCCGAATTGGCCGACGCCGGTCGATGGAGCGCCTGCGGCGAAGGGCGTGAGCAAGAGCAATCCGACGGCAAGAGCGATGCGGGTCATGGGGAAGGGTGACATCGAGGCGGGTGGCGGTGGAGGAACTCCAAGGGCACGCGGGCGGCCCCGTTGTGGAGCATGCCCTTCCACAAGACGCAGTACGGGCGGATTGGACCTGGTGAAAAAGCGGAAAATTATCCCGCTTCGCCATGCCTCTGGACTATCGGGCGATCAGGGCGTTAGGTATGGGGGGTCGGCGCGTGAGAACGCCGATTCCGCATGTCGATTCCCGACAAGACTCGCTGGTTCGCAGAGCAGGTGCAGGCGCATGAACCGGCGCTTCGCGCGTACCTCTCGAAACGGTTTCCCGGGTTGCCGGATCACGATGATCTGGTTCAGGAAGCGTACGTTCGGATGCTGCGGGTGGAGGATCCCGATCGCCTCGCGCATCCCAAAGCGTTCCTGTTCACCACGGCGCGGAACGCCGCCATCGACCTCCTGCGACGCCTGCGCTCCCAGCCGGCCAATCCCGTCACTGACCCGGAAGGCCTGGTCGAGTTGGTGCTGCTCGAGACGCCGCCGAACGTGATGGAGACGTTGGAGCGAAGGCAGCGGCGCGAGGCGCTGCTTCGCGCGCTGGCTCTGCTTCCGGAGCGGTGCCGTGAAGTCATGCTCCTGCGCTACCTGGACGGTCTCGCCGGCAAGGAGATCGCCGCGCGGCTGGGGATTTCGCTCGGCACGGTCAAAGGGCACCTCCTAAAGGGCGTGCGTGACTGTGCCCGTTACTTTGAGGCGCAGGGCCTCGTGGACGCACGTCCAAGTCGCAACTCTTCCCATGACTCCGCCGACACCCTCCGAGACACCTCCGCCTGATTTGGCGATGATCGAGACCGCCGCCACGGCGTGGTTGATTGAGCGAGACGATGGCTTCACCCCGCATCGTGAACGGGAGTTTGCGCAATGGCTTCGTGAGGACCCTCGCCACACCGAAGCCATCGCCCGGCTGGAGAAGTCGCTGAGCGTGATCAAGGACATGCCGGCATTTCGCGCTGAGCTGACGACCGCCTTCCGGCCTGCGGCGGCGGTGGTCCCCTTCCCGCGCCTGCTCAGTCGCCCCCGGGACCGCCGGACCACCTGGCTCGGATGGGGCGCCGCCAGCGCAGCCCTGCTCGCCTGTGCTTTCCTCGGATGGTCCCTCCGATCGGCTCCTTCGGAGGTGCGCTATGCGACCACGGTCTCAGGCTATCAGCGCGCCCAACTGGAGGATGGCTCTACACTTGAGCTTAATGGCGCATCCCGCGTCCGGGTACGCTTCTCGAGCGAGGCGAGGCAGGTACAATTGGATGCTGGCGAGGCCAATTTCGTGGTCGCGAAGGATACTGCGCGACCGTTCGTCGTCCGCGCTGGCGACTTATCAGTGCAGGCTGTTGGCACCGCGTTCAACGTGAGGTATGGGTCCAACGGTGCGATCGAGGTGATTGTCACAGAGGGCAAGGTGCGCGTGAGTTCGCCCGGCGGTGTGCTTCTGGGGAGCGAGGATGCCTCGCTGCTTTCCGCCGGGGAGCGCCTACATACGCCCAACCGCGTCGCCTCGGCGACGGTCGAACGCGTGAGTTCCGGCGCGCTGCGGGAGGCGCTGCAATGGCAATCGACCCTGGCTGAGTTTGCCGACATGCCGCTGGGCGACGCGGTCGCCCGGTTCAACACGCGAAGCCGAGTCCAGTTGATTGTGGATGATCCTGAGCTGGCGAGTCGCCGGATTGGCGGCACGTTTGCGCTCGACCAAGCGGAGGCGTTCGTGCGTCTGCTCGAGCGGGACGGGACCATCGTGGTGGACCGTCGTAGCGAGAGCGAAATCCACCTGCGTCTCGCCCAATAGACTCCCCGGCCAGCGCCTTGCTTCGACCCGGTACGACCTACGCGGAGGAGCACGGGATGTCCGTAGGAATGAAGCGAATCCCTGCCGTGAGACTAGGCCGTTTTCTCCTCCGCTGCGTTTTAGATGTGGGATTCCTCATCCGCATGGTAACGCCTTGTGTCTCCCTTCCGGTCGCTGTGGCTCTTGGATCATCGATCGCGTCGCCGCCGACGGTGCGGGCCAGCGAGACGGCCAAGCGGTCGTTCAACGTGCCGAGTGGGGATGCGGCGGTCACGCTGCGTCAGTTCGCCGCCACGTCCGGAAGCCCCATCGTTTACCTGACCGACCGCGTCCGGGGCATGAGAACCAACGAAGTGTCCGGCGAGTACGAGCCCGACGATGCGCTTGACCTGATGCTCGAGGGCACCGGCCTTCAAGCGCTCCATGACACCGCCACAGGCGCATGGGTGGTGAGCCGACGGCGCGCCCCCGAAGACGGCCCGCGCCACAGTGCGGTCGAGTCCACACCCTCTGCAGAACCCAAATCCAAGTCCAAACCGATGAAATCCAAGAACCCCATCACGCTCTTCTCCGCCTGGCTGGCGTTTGCCTTGCCGCCCCTGCAGGCCCAGCAGGCCTCGTCCGACGGCCCGAGTTCAACGAAGC
>Ga0172373_10012231_pt1 | contig 10091 bp, 10 predicted proteins | sample Lak10m_2_FD_114546 | JGI IMG/M metagenome (GOLD analysis project Ga0172373, IMG submission 114546) | Freshwater microbial communities from Kabuno Bay, South-Kivu, Congo - kab_092012_10m | ecosystem: Environmental > Aquatic > Freshwater > Lake | place: Democratic Republic of the Congo...
CTCTGGCTCATGTTCACATCTTCAAGCGGATGCAAGAATTTATATTCGCCGCGTCCATGCCCAAGGATTTCCAACGCACGATTGGCAATGACTTCATTGGCGTTCATATTCGTAGATGTGCCCGCGCCGCCCTGGATCACATCCACAACAAACTGATTATGCAGCGAGCCATTGCGTATTTCTTCGCACGCACTAATAATGGCGTTGGCTTTTTCAGCTTCCAGTAATTGCAATTCCTGATTCGCTTTTGCACACGCTTCTTTTACACACGCCAGCGCGTTAACAAGGCTGGGGTAATTACTGATCGGAATTTTACTGATCGGAAAATTTTCCAACGCCCGCAGCGTATGCACCCCGTAATACACCTCGCTCGGGATATCACGTTCACCTAAAAGATCGTGCTCAACTCGATGTTTCATTTTGTGCCTCCAAGGTTTGCATAGATTTCCAGATTCGCTTGTAGTTCTTTCTCCAGCGTATATTGACTCAATACCGCCTCACGCGCCGACCTGCGGACTGATTCTACCTTCTCAGGTTGACTCAACACCTCAGTCATTTTCTGCGCCAATCCGTCGGAATCATTCACATGTACGAAAAAACCATTTACACCATCTTTCAACACATCGAGTACTCCGCCAACCGGTGTGGCAATGACAGGAACCCCGCACGCCATGGCTTCGAGTACGGCATTTGGCATTCCATCCCGCAGTGACGGATGCACGAAGACATCCATCAAAGAATAATAAGCAGGCAAGTCTTTGTGGGGGACGTGCCCTGTGATGGTAATTGGTAATTGAGGATTGGCAATTTTGAATTCTTCAAAATACCTTTTATCTTCGCCATCTCGTACTTCGCCAACAATAAACAGGGAAACCGGCATGGTTTTTGCAATTTGCGCGTAGCCAGTTAGCAGGGTTGCCATTCCCTTCTTCTCGCGTAACTCCCCAACAAAGCCAATGACAAACTTTCTTTCTTTTTTCTTCTTTTCATCCACCAAACCCAGTGCTTCGGCTAAGACCAATTTATTTTCCATGGGCTTAAATCGTTCTGTATCAATCCCATTCGGAATGATATGAATGTCGCGGTCTATGAAAGCCTTTGCTTTTTTTTCCAACTCACTGGCATTGGTCGTTACCGCACTTGCGTTTTGCAGGGCGTACATCACATGCGAGAATTTAGATGGTTCAAACGCGGCGCGTTCAATGTCGTTTCCGCGGATGGAGACAACGCTGGGGATGCCTAGATATTTCCCGGCATAGGTGCCGACGAACCCCGCCATGGGCAGAAAGTAGGCATGGATTAAATCAAACGGTTCGCGCTGATGCTCTTCCACAACCAACTCGAACCAATCCACCAAGGTGTCGTCAACGCGTTTGTGTGCGCCGAAGCGGGTCACGTGGACTCCGCCCGAGCGTTGAGTCTGTTTGATGGTGGGTAGCAGGTGTGAGCTTGCCCTGAGCGAAGTCGAAGAGGTCGGAGCAAAGAGGCGCACGTCATGTCCAGCCGCGGCAAGCATCTCCCCCAATCGTCCTGTTGAGATTGCTAAGCCGCCAATGTCCGGTGTATACTTTTCAGAGATTAAGGCAATTTTCATGAGGTGTCTCAATGGCAGAACAGTGTGAAATGATTATTGGTTATTTGGTGCCGCATCGTTGTGAAAACCCCGCGTTGGGAACATGTGCGAAATGCGGGCGCGGATTTTGTGATGAGCATACGAACGCAACAAAAGAAGGGCGGGTTTGTCTTGCCTGCCAGCAAGGGCTTGAAATGCCTGTTGCTTTACCCATTGCAGCTGCAGCTTTTACGCCGGATGATCTCAGCACTTTTGGGCGTACCAGCGCTTGGGACGATGACAACAACGACGATATGTTTTCTGATTTGAGCTAATTTTTATCCCGTCATTGCGGGGAGAATGTTCTCCTCGCAATGACGGGATGCTTTTAATACGGTCCGATCAAATCCCAAATCTTTTTATTCTCATCTATAAAATCATCGCAACGTTGGCAGGGTTTGAGCGCGGGCGGATGCATGTTTAATCGAATTTGCCGATATGGTTTTCCTTCCCAAACTTCTTTGAATGATTGATGGATGATATTTCCCAATGGGGGGATTTTTTCGCGGGTCATACAGCACACATAGACATTGCCATTGAAGTCGATCAATGTATGTGACCAGGGCGCATAACAGGGATGTTTTTCGTAGAAGCCGAATGCGTATCTTCCGGCGCGTCCCAAGCGGACCTCGGACTCGTCTCGCCCAAAGGGAAAAGCATCTTCATCCGCAACGATCAGACCTAATTCAAGAGCGCGTTCCGCAATGCGCGGCGCGATCTCTTCGTTGAATTTGGCGATGTCCTTTTTGCGCATGGACAGAATTTCACCGCAATGGTCATCGACCGGTATGAGGTTGATGCCGTCCGCGCCGAGTTCATGGGCGAGGTCTGGCAGGGTGGCAAGGCTTTCGTAATTGGTGCGGCTGACCACGGTATTGATGCGAATGGTGAGCTTGCCTTTGTGCTTGTAACGCCGAAATAGCTCGACAGCTTTGGTGGTTAATTTGAAGGCGCCTTCCACTCCGCGAATCTTTTCGTGCATTTTGCGAATGGGCGAGTCGATGGAGATGTTCACGCCGCGCAGACCGGCTTCGACCAATTGCTTGGCTTTTTCTTTGGTGATGAGCGTGCCGTTGGTGGTCATGGTTACTTTGATGCCGAGTGATGATGCCAATTCCACAAAATCGGGGATGTGCGGGCGCAGCATGGGTTCGCCGCCAGAGATGTGAATTTTCTTTGTGCCCATCTCCGCCAGTTCGGTGATTATCTCTTTCAGGCGTTCGGGTGTCACAGGTGCTTCGCGAGTCTCGCTCCAGTGATTGCACATTTCGCATTTGAGGTTGCAGCCGTAAAAGACCTTGAACTTAACATAAAGCGGCTTGAACGGACGCGCGTTCAAAACCGCTTGTTTGAATTCTTCTTTCTCGTGGGTGATCGTTTCGTGGTTGTGCATAACAATAAGTTGATAAATTGTATCACCCGTAGTATCTGGACGGATCATTCAAGGCTGTCCAGCCATTGTCTGGCATCATCGGCTTTTACGGCTCGTTCCGCTTCATGGAGGAGCATGTTTAAACTTCGCCTGCGCCTAAATGGGGCATTGGGAGGTAAATAAGAGTCTGGCAGGGGCGTTGGATGGCTGTTCAAGGAGACATTGAAGCAAGGCGACCATTGTTCAATAAGTTGACGTTCTGCTTCGTTCCGATCATTCCCCGCACTGTCAAATTGCGTGTCTTGCGAAGACAATAGTTCGACCATGAAATTCATGGATCGGGGCCAATTACACCATACAAAACGACCCACGATCGAATGTCCCTTGAACCCGCTAAGTAAATGTTCCCAAAGACGATCAAAGGCAAGGTGTGACTGCCCTGCGTAAAATGCGACTTGTTCGTCTCGAAATAGATAGAGATCGAACTTTTTCCAGTTTGCAGGGCATTCGCTGATGAGCAGGAACCGTTTTAATGGGAGGGCGATCTTTTCAGCGTTCATTGGGTTTTACAAGTTTAACTCAAGCCTGCAATTCGATCTCATCGTCCTTTTGGGGTTTTATTCCAATGCTCTATCGTACACCCCAAACCCTAGTGGTCTGTTTTCCCTTCGTCAACAACAAGATGTTTTCTCAATGCAGCGATTTGTGATCTTCGGAATTCCTGCACCATCGGGAGGCTGTGATCGAAGGCGTCGAATCCGTGGAATGCATCTTGAACGATCTCCAGGTCGCAGGCAATGCCCGTTTCTTTCAACCGTTGGGCGTAGGCGGTATCTTCATCAAAAAATATATCCAGCGTGCCAACACCGATCCATGCCTTGGGCAGCCCAGAGAGGTCGCTTCGGCGGGCAGGGATAGCGTACTTCGGCGGGGTTTCTGCGCCGTATTCTTTTCCGAGGTACGATTCCCAGCCAAATTTATTGTTCTTCTGGCTCCAGGTTGGGCTGTTGCTGTCGTCAATATCGGTGCGCAGGACGGTTCTGTCATCCAACATGGGGTAGGTGAGCAATTGAAAAACGAGCGAAACTTCTTTTCGGTCGTATGCCAATTGTGCCAGTGCAGCAGCCAACCCGCCCCCGGCACTCGTACCGCCCACCGCCATCCGGCTTGTATCAAAGCCCCATTCGTTTGCATTCTCTTTTGCCCAGTTCAGCGCCGAGTAACAATCTTCCAACCCGGCTGGGAAGGGATATTTTGGCGCAAGGCGATAATCTACCGAAACGATGCTAATGCCTAGCTCGCGCACAAACTGAATGCATATCACATCTTCCATTTCAGGCTTGCCGATGATGTACCCGCCGCCATGCATCCAGATCAGGGTGGGAGCAGGGTTTGCATGGTTTACAGGCTGATAGATTCTTAATCGTACCTTCCCGTTTCTATCTTTGTTATCGATCTTAATATTCTTAATGGACACATCTTCCGGCGCTTTTTGGGTGGGGAGTAACGAGATCAGCAGGCGGATAAGCCACAAGTTTTTCTTGTTGTAATGAAGGCTTGGGCTCATTTTTACTATGGCTTGCAGGTCTGGATGCACCTTTGGAAATTTATTATTCATAACCGAAGTTCCAGTTGCAGCCTGATCTCATCGCCTTCTTTGAGCTTTTCTGCGTTTTGGGCGAGCATCTTGATCGGTACGAGATACCGTCCGTCTTTCGGGAAGAGCGAAGTTTTCCACTCGGTTTTTCCGACCTTCACTGTGACGGGAATAACACCCCAGCCATAGGTCACCAATTTGGAAACTGCTTTAATATCAGCGCTTTCTTTTTCGGGCACAGCCACGAAGAGATAGGGAGCTGGTCCACGCCATTGGAAGATCGTGCCTTTGAAAGCGATAATCATTTTATGCCTCGCGTTCCGCCAGCACTCGCAACGTTTCATTATGGCTTTCGCGGGTGATGGGATAGTTCCAGGCGAAGAGAACAGCCAAAAGAAGCAGGACGGTAGGCACGGGTCCGGTAAAGAAGCGGATGGCTTGAATGGCAGAATCTGGCTGGACGGGCAAACTTCCACTTGCATCAGGGGTGATGTATCCAGTGGCGGCGAGGGCTTGTCCCATTCCCCATAGTGCGAGAGCCGTGGCAAGTTTTTGGAAGAACGAAGCGAAGGCGTAAAAGGAGCCTTCTCGGCGTTGACCGGTTTGCAGTTGGTCGTGTTCGATGATGTCGGGAATCATAGACCACGGCAAGACATATGCGGTGGCGATGCCAGAACCCGCAAGCGCCGCCAGAACATATGCCAGCGCAATTCCATCGGCGGGCAGAGCCGAAAGCCCGAGCAGAACTGCGATCCATGTAAAGGTGCCGAGAATAAAAGCGCGACGCTTATCGAGTTTCTTTGCCACCCACACCCAAAACGGAATGAACAGGATTGCCGAGCCTTGCGCCGCGAGCACAAAATAATTGGCTTGCTCTGGCACACGCAGACGGTAATTGGCAAAGTACACCAACATGGCGGCGAGGATGCTGGCGGTTGTCCACGATAAAAGATAAAGACCCATGACAAAACGAAACGGGCGGTTGTTCAAGGTCAGCTTCATCGACTCGCGCCATGAAAGCGGTTCTAGCTGTTCGTCCGCAGGTTTTTCTTTGGTGATGCGAAACACCACTAAAGGCGGAATGATCGATATAAGTCCCAAGCCAATGCCGAGGATGCTGAAAAGCAAACGTGTGTCTGTGATGTACCAGCCCAATACGGTTGCAAAAATGATCGCGCTCAATGTGCCGCTGATCGAGAAGACCATGCGATACCCGTTCAATGAACTGCGTTCATCGTAATCTGAAGTTAGTTCGGGCGTCAGCGCGTTGTAGCCGACGTGTACCACGGTGAAAGCTGTGTCAAATAGAATGAATGTGATTGCATAATAAATCGCCAAGCCAAGTTGGTCGAAAGACGGCACGAACCACATAAAAATAAAACTCAACCCAAGCGGTACCGACCCAAACAAAAGCAACGCACGTCTTCTTCCCCAACGCGTGCGTAAACGATCTGAGAACATGCCCAACATGCCGCCCTGCTTGAGAACATCCACGCCCATTTTCAATGAAGAATTGTTGGTGTATCCACGATGGACTGGGATCAATTTATACAGGTCGATTATTTTCCCAATAAAACCATTCCAGGGCATTTCTACAGCGCCCATGAATTCAATGGCTTTGGGTGAGTACGCTCCCATCAAAACCACTTCCATGGCGCCGGTGTGATTGCCCACCACGATCAGCGGACCATGCTTGGGGAATTTTTGCAAGCCGGTGATCTTTATTTTGGAAACCAAGGGAAAGATGCCGCGCCCTTCAAATTGCCCTCTTACAAAGCCATATTCCCATAGAAATGGATTAGGGGGGCTGTACTGAAGTCCGTGCTTATTCGCAAAAAGTTTCCAGTTATTCGCTTTTTTGAAATTTGTAGAATACCAAAAGTAATATGTCAGCGCGGTGAGTATGGGTCCCACACAGATTACCAAAAAAGCGCTGCAAAGCCCAAGATAGAACAAGGGATTGTTGAACAAATCGCTCATTTTAGCCTTCTGGTTTTTCCGTCACGACACCGACGCTAATGCCCACAAGAAAATGCTGGCGATACATGCGAGCAGGATGCCCCCAAGCAAGCAGCCAACGCCGCTGCCGATGATGTCGGCGCGTTTGACGCCTCTTTGCTTTAAAAAGTAACCTGCCAGCCCGCCAAAAAAGGTAAACAGGGTGAGCGCAAAGCCGGGGTTGATGTAGCCCGACGGCACGCCATTAATATCCAACAGCGAAAAGCCTTCTATGCCCCAGAAAAGTATTGCTGGCAGCGCCAGCCCAAGCCCAATTCCCCAGGAGCGCAAGGCAATGGCTATCCAGAGAATTGCCAGAAAAATGCTCAGATAGAGAAAAACGCCGTTGTGCAAAAGCCATAAAAATTTCAGCGTCACCAGATTGAACAGCGGCGCATTGATGCTTGTCATTGCAACATCTTCGTTACGCATGACGTAAAGAACGCCGTCCGGTCTCATTTCGATATTTTCAACCGTTTTGCCGGGTTCGGTAAACGCGTATTTTATGGTCTCGCCTGTCAAGACCGATACATTTCCATCAGAAGAAAGCGCCCAAACGCGGTTCAGCGAATCTACTTCAACATCGCTGATTCTGCCGCCTTTTATTTTGGAATTTTTACTGTTGCGCGTGGTCCATTGCGTTCCGTCAAAAGAATACAGGTTTTCATCGCCCCCAGCCCAAATGGTTCCATTCTGGTCTTCCGCCAATGAGAAGATGTAAATTCCAGAAGGCGCGGCGCCCGGCAAGGGCTGAAATTCTCCGTTTTCTATCATGGTTACGCCGCTGTTTGAACCAACCCAGATGCGGCTGCGGCTGTCCACAAAGAGTGTGTTAATGTCGGCTTGTGGCAAAGGCGAATTTTCCGCCGTAAAAGTTTGCCATTCGCTGCCGTTGTAATGCAGCAATTCGCCAATTCCCCCTATCCACACATCTTCCCGCGAACCGGCGGCAAAGGCATGGATGGACGGCGCGGGCTGTTGGGTAAATTCTGCCAATACGTTCCATGAAGAGCCATCAAAGGTCACAACCCGAATTCCTGCGTCTTGGGTATACAACACGCCAAACAAGTTTCCCTGCGGGTCTTCTGTAAGTTTGATGGGGAAATTTGGCTCGCTCTTCATGTCGAAGGTTTGGGTCAGTTTCCCATGTTGATACACTTCCCATTTGAAATCCTGCGAGTAGGTAGCCGCCCAGGGCTGAAGCCAAAGTTGCCCCTTTGAATCAACCAGCATATCGGTTGGGATTTGCGTGGAAATGATTTCAACCTTCGTCTGAGAGCGCAGATAACTTCCCAGCGCGAAGATTCCAACAGCCTGAACCACGATGAATAAACCGAAAAGGGCGAGAAAAACTTTTTTTAACATGGCGTCTCCAATTATTGAAATAACGGAAAAGCGGCGGCAGAACTTTTATCATCTGCCGCCGCTTTCTTGCGTCAATCTTTTAGGGAAGTCCAAATTCAATCACAACCGGAAGATGGTCTGAAATTAACAGGGTATCTTCGGCGCGCACATAGTGTTCGCCCATGTTTAGCCTGTCTGAAAGGAAGTAATAATCCAGCGTGCGGTCTGGTCCTGAAATGGCGGGGTCATTGGGCCAGCGCGTGAACCACTGGGCAAAATCCGAGCCAGTGACTTCTTCCACCGTAGGGGCAACCTGATATTTGTCGGTTAAAAATTTAATTTCGCTCTTGGGGTTGTAATACTTCTGCTGTTCGGGCGCAAGGCGGGCGTAGGCGGCATCGTCAAAGGGCAGCAGGTTGAAATCGCCGCCAAGAACCCAGGGAATTCCCGCCGCGTCCAGTTCGCTGAGAACGTTGTCAACTTCCGCTAATTGAATGTTTTTTGCATCCGTGCCGGGAACGTACAAATCCAGGTGCAGGGTAAGCGCCGCAAATTGACCGCCGTCCGCAGTGGGCAGCATTGCCTTCAAAATGGCTGGCTTAATTTTGAACTGGTTTTCGAGAAAACTCTTATTGGCAGTCGAAAGTTGAATGCGCTCTGCCGCGCTGATTTGATACTTGGACAGAATTGCCACCTTCCAGCCCACGCTGCCGTGAATGCGCGGGTGCGGCACATAAGCAGACTTCCAATCGAAGACGGATGAATGGCAGGGATATTCTGGCAGCATTTCGGTCAGGCGCGCCATTTGGTCTTCGTAATAGGTGCGCTCCGCGCCCGAATCAATTTCCTGTATAAAAACAATATCCGGGTTCTCGTCCCGAATGACGCGGACGGTTTCTTCAAACGTTGCCGTAATATCTGCTTGCGAAGGTTTCTCGTCTGGACCGTCATTGTTGGGCAGGTCGCTCCAAAAGACATAGTTTTTGGAAGACAGGGTCTGCACATTCCAGGTGAGAACTTTTACGTTTTGCCCCGCTTCGAGCAGCGGCGCGCTTTCAGGGCAACTTACCGCCGCCGATTCCACCGGCTTGGGGTGATAATTGCCAAACCAAAGGAAACTTCCAAGGGCAATAACCAAAACCAGTAACAGGCTTCCGACTACTTTCAGCAAACCTTTAAAAAACTTTTTCATCACAGATTCTCCTTTTTACAGATAAAAATGAACAGGTTTTAAAGTCGCGGCTTTTTGGTCAAAATTCCTTATCCCGCTTAAGGCGCCAAAACCACCTCTGGCGGTAGAACAGTTATCATTTTAGCAAAGTTTGGAGCATTTTCAAGCAGTCACTCTTCCATGTCCACCCGGCTGGGGACGCTTCCGGCTTGCGCCCAGGCTTGGGCAGTCGCTTCAATGTTCGCCCAGCGCACAAAGCCGTAGTCGTTCATCTCCTTCACAAAGGCGGCGATTTCGGCAATGCCGTTTTCGCTGTTGACCACTTTCAGCGTGGTGGGCGAAACCATCAGCGTGAAACTGATGACGGGAAAAGGATATTCTCCGCTGGCGATGGCTTGCGCCAGGCTGCGCCCATCATCCAGTTGGTGCGTGCCGCCGCCCACGCGAATATATTGCCCGGCGGGGCTGTGCGTGGTGTATTGCGCCGCGCTCAGCGGCTGCCAAATTCCCGCCGCAAGATCATCACAGCCGGGGCGGCGCCTGGGTCAGGTGACTTAACCACGCCACACCCGTTTGCGCTTTTTGTTTGCCGGGTTCCCAAAACCCGCCTTCAGGGAAAATGCCCAACATGCCGCCCTGTTTGAGAACATCCACGCCCATTTTCAAGGATGAATTGCTGGTATACCCGCGATGCACAGGGATCAATTTATACAGGTCGATTATTTTTCCAATAAAACCATTCCAGGGCATTTCTACTGCCCCCATGAATTCAATGGCTTTGGGTGAGTACGCTCCCATCAAAACCACTTCCATGGCGCCGGTGTGGTTGCCCACCACGATCAACGGACCATGCTTGGGGAATTTTTGCAAGCCGGTGATCTTTATTTTGGAAACCAAGGGAAAGATGCCGCGCGCAGTCGAACGAAATAAACTGCGAATGAAAACATTGCGCGGATATTGGATCGAATAGGTCATGTTAATGACGGCAATTTTACCC
>Ga0172373_10012235_pt1 | contig 10088 bp, 13 predicted proteins | sample Lak10m_2_FD_114546 | JGI IMG/M metagenome (GOLD analysis project Ga0172373, IMG submission 114546) | Freshwater microbial communities from Kabuno Bay, South-Kivu, Congo - kab_092012_10m | ecosystem: Environmental > Aquatic > Freshwater > Lake | place: Democratic Republic of the Congo...
CACGGTGGGGTTGCCCAGCTCGTGGCAGCCGCGGATCACCCGCACCGCGATCTCCCCGCGGTTGGCGACCAGGACCTTCTTCAGGGGGGGGATGGACATGGCGGGGGGCGCCTATCCGCTCCGAGGGTCCCGCGCCCCGGTCCGACGCCCACCCGGCCGCCGGTCGGGCGCGGGCCCGGCCGCTCAGTCGTCGACGCGCTCGTCGTCGTCGTCGTCGACCTCGCCGTCCCCGTCTTCGTCCTCCCAGAACGAGAGCGCCTCCTCCACGGCCTCCTCGAACTCGTCGAGCCGCTCCTCCTCGTGGTCCTCGTCGACGAGGATCACGCCGTCCACCGGGTCCGCGGTCTCGATGCCCACCTCCTCCAGCCAGGCCGCCATGTCGAAGGCGAGGAGGAGTTCGTCGGCGCCGGCGGCGAGCGAGAAGGCCCGGCCCCGCAGATCGAAGTCGAAGCCTCGCCGGCTCACGATCACGAAGGGGACGCCGTCCGCGCGCACGCCTTCCACCACGACGCTGGCCTCGGCGCGGCCCCCCAGCTCCTCCGCGCGCTCGACCTCGAGGTCCAGCCGGCAGTACTCGGTGGCGGGCGCCTGGATCGGGAGCGCGGTGACGGGGTCGGTGAGGAGGTCGACCGGGACCGGCGAGGCGAGGCGGTGGTCCACCTCGCCCGCCTGATCGCATGACTGGGCCTCGACGAGGCGGAGCTCGCCCACGTGGAGCCAGGCGGCGTCCACGCGCAGGGAGGGGGGGCGGGACACCGCGACCCGATCCTCGGCGCTGGTGGTCGCCGCGAGGCGCACCAGGACGTCGAGCTCGGGGTTGCCCGTCTCGGTGACGCACCCGAGGGCGAGCAAGACGATCATGAGGTCTCCTTCGGCCCGGGTCCGGGAACGGACAACGGGAAGAGCTGGAAGTTGAGCTGGATCACCTGATCTCCGGCGGGTTCGTCGGCGGCGAGCGCGATGAGCTCCTTGCGGAACTCCCGGATGCGCTCCTTGATCTGCGCGAGGCGGCCCGGACCGACGCAGAAGGTCAGGGAGCTGATGTCGCGGTCGCGGGCCGGGACGAGGTCGATGGCGGCGGCGGCCCGCTGCATCATGGTTCGGTGGTAGTTCCCGATGTGGAGGCCCCGGGTCTCGGGGCCGGTGGTGACCACCGCGTTCCCCTGGCGAGGCCGACCGTCGGCGTCCACCGCGAGCATGTCGAGCGAGATGAGGACCTCCATGGCCTCGGCCGCCTCGGCCGGCCGGATGGGCGGGAGGAGCTGCGCCGCGATCCACGCCGGCTCGTTCCGAAAGTCGGGGCGCAGGGCGAGCTCCCGGATGGCCGGGATCCACCAGTGACCGTGGTAGGCGGCGTGCGCGATCTCGATCCGCTGGGCGCGACGGTAGCCGCGCGAGGTCGAGAGGCGCTGGTAGGCCGCGTTCCGGTCGGCGGCCGTGGTGGCCCGGGCGAACGCGGCGAGATCGCAGAAGTAGGTCGACGCGGCCGCGTCCAGGCCGAGCGCCTGCGCGTAGCGCGCCGCCATCTCCGCGGTGAGCTCGCGCTCGCCGTCGATCACCCGCTTGAGGTGGTTGGGCGAGGCGAGGCCGGCCTTGCGCGAGAAGGCCCGGAAGGACCAGCCGCGGCCGCGCGCCTTGCGGAACCGGTAGAGGTCGCCGAGGTAGCCCCGGACGTCCAGGTAGTCGTACACCACCGGCTCCTTGGGGGTTCGCGTGGGGGTGCCCGATTGCATGCGTTCCAGGTTGCCCGCGGGTGGCAGGGTCGGCAATGGCAGGCAGGCGTCCATCCGTTCCCCGTCTGGATACGCACCTCCGCCGCCCGACGGGCCCGGGGGCGCCGACTCAGCGCCCGACCGCGGCGATCCGATCCATGGGCGAGAGGTGTTCCATGCAGACGATCGCCGCCGAATCCGACGTTCCCGACGTGACCGAGTGGCTCGAGATGGTGGTGGACGAAGACCCCATCGACATCGAAGTCGATTTCGACCCAGGAGACTGAGCGACCGGCGGCCCCTCCGGCCTGCCCAGCGCCCGTGACGGAACGGGCGCGGTCGGCGGCGGACGCGGCCGTGGACGACGGGGGCTGGCACGCTCCTTGCTCACCCGCTTGGCGTGCCCCCCCTCCTCCACCCCTTGTCTCTCGGCGCCATGGTGATCCTGGGCCTGAATGACCACGTGCTCAAGGCCGCCTGGCCCGGGCTCGTGACCGGGAAGTTGTCCGACTTCGCCGGCCTGGTCTTCTTCCCCCTGTTCATCGAGGCCTTCGGCCTGTCCCGGACGAGAGCGGTCGCGCTGACCGCGCTCGGGTTCACGCTGGTCAAGGCCTGGCTCCCGGCCAACGCCGCCTGGAACGCGCTGTTCACCCTCGTCTACGACCTGGTCCGCCCGGGCATGTCGGCCGCCCTGCACGCCGACCCGACGGACCTCGTTGCCCTCGTCGCCCTCCTCGTCCCCCTGGTCGTCATCCCTCGGAGCTCGTCATGAAGCGCCTCTTGCACCTCGCCGCCCTCGCCACCTCCGCCGTCCTCACCGTCGCCACCTCCGCCCCCCGCTGGACCGCCGAGGACGAGGTGGAGGTCGGGGTGGTCCGCCTCGACGCCGAGTCTCCGGTGCGCGGCGTGGAGGTCACGGTCCGCTACGAGGGTCCCGAGACGCCGGGCACGATCGAGGTGCGCTTCGACGGCGACCACGAGGCGCTGTCCTCCGCCGCCCTCGTCCTGTACGGCCTGGATGAGCCCTTCGACGGCGAGCTCGGCCCCGACGCGGTGGAGCTCGTGCGTTCCGTCATCCCCGGCGGCTTCGCCGACGAGCCCGCCGAGGTCGTCGTCGGCCTGCCCACCGACTTCGACGCGGCCCCGCGGCAGGACCTGCACTTCGCCCTCGCGCTCGAAGGCGACGGTCCGCTCGAGGGTGTGCTGTCGGTCCGCGCCTCGGTCACCACCTTCGAGGATCCGGGGGAGCCCTTCGAGCTCCGGCTCGAAGCGGAGTAGCCCCGAGGCTCAGCGTCGATCTGCCCGCCGGCCGACCTCCGCGTCGAAGGCGGACATCAGGTCCGGCAGGGTGCGGGCCATGGCCCAGGCCTGCACCCGAGGCGGCACCAGGCCGGACTCGGTCCAGAACTGGTAGGAGACGTAGGTCCCGCCGTCGGGGAGCGCGTGGATCTCCCAGCCGCCCGCGCCGTGGGCCACCCAGGGCGCGTCGTTGTCCATCGCCCCGATCTTCTCCCGGAACGGCGCCGGGTCGGCGGCCGCCCAGCAGTTGTGCAGCCGGTCGGCGCCCCGCTCCACCCAACGGATGGCCACGATCACCTGGCGCTCGATGCGGACAGCGCCCATCAGCACGTCGAAGCGCATCTGCTGGAGCACGTGCCCGGCGTCGAGCCGCTCGGCGCGTTGCAGCCCGAGCGAGGGGGACTGCCAGTCGTCCTGCCGCTCGGGCGCGGTGACCACCGGCTCCCAGGCGGGGACCGGGTGGGCGCTCCGGAAGGCGATGCGCGCGCCCGAGAGGGCGACGCCGTCCACCACCACCTTGTCGCTGACCAGGCGCGGGGCCGCGTCCACCACCTCGGGGAAGGGCAGGACGTCGAGGACCCGGGCGTCGCAGAGGGCGAGTGGCGTGTGGCCTCCGCAGAGAGCATAGCCGGGCTCACCGGTCGTTGAGCGCGTCCACCACGGCGAAGAGATCGCCCTCGGTGTACCAGTCCACCGCGACCAGGGTGGGCGGCCGGCCGAAGGCCTCGGCGCAGGCCAGCGCCCGCCCGGAGAGGACGTCGTAGGCGTTGGCCTTCGCCGCCAGCTCGGGCTCCGAGAGCGGATCCTGGAGCCAGTGGTTGAGCAGGAACAGGGGGTTGTCGAGGCTCCCCCGGTTCGGCTCGCAGCTGAACTCGTCCACCGAGGAGAAGTCGTAGGGGGTGTCCACGTAGAGGTCCCAGGCGTGGTGGTACCAGTCGGGAGGGGGACCGGCGACCTCGGCGCTCACCACGAGCCGCGTGTCCGCGGCCACCAGCTCACCCAGGGTCGGCAGCGCGCCTCCGTCCCAGGCCCAGGCCCGCCCCGACAGCCCCGCGGCGTCGAAGGCGCGCGCGGTGTCCTCGGCCGAGATCGCGTCCTGGAACATCAGGTGGATCACCTCGCCGGGGTGGGCGTCGAGGAACGCCGCGACGACCCCCAGGGTGTCGGCGAGCGGCGTGGCGCCGAGCTCGCAGTAGCCGTGGCACAGGTAGAGGTCGTCCTGCCACTCGTAGGTGTCGAGGAGCAGGCCGCGGATGCCGTCCGCGAGCTGGGTCGCCACGGAGGTGGGCTGGTTGGGCGGCACGAAGCCGTCCGCCTCGTTCGCCATCGCGTTGTGGGTGGCCGGGAAGGCCACCGCGTCGATGGACCGCTCACAGAGCTCCACCCGCCCGTTGCAGGCCACCGGCGGGGACCCTGGCGCGGAGCACGCGGACAGCAGGAGGAGCACAGGGCCCTATAGCGTGCCGTCCCGGCGGACAGACGCGGGGCCCGCGGCTTCCGAGGCCATGCGCGCGAGCTCCCGGCAGGTGGCGAGGTTGCGCAGGGTGACCGTGGTGCCGAGCTGCCGCTCCAGCCAGTCGTTGGTCAGCTTGGAGCCGGCCACCCCGGCGCCGAAGCGGAGGTAGACGGCCCAGGGGCCCACGACGAACGCGTCCCCGGGGGAGCGCTCCGGGTCCATGCGCGCGACCCGGGCCGGGTCCGCCGGGGCGCCGAGGAACCCCACGTGGATCCGCTTGTCGTCCGGGCCCTCGGGGGCCCAGGGGCAGGCCTCGAGGATCGCGTCGAGCACCTCCCCGGAGCGCACCACCACCGGGATGGCGAAGCCGAAGCGCTCGCTTAGCGCCCGGGAGAGCCGCTCGGCGTCGGGGGGCCCGCCCGTGAACACCACGTTCCCGCTCTGGATGTAGGTGCGCACGTCACGGAGGCCCAGCGCCTCGAAGAGCGCGCGGAGCTCGGCCATGGGGACGGCCCGCCCCTTGCCCACGTTGACGGCGCGGAGCAACGCCACGAAGCTGCGCATGCCACCCGCTAACCGGAGCCGGGTGACGAACGCGGGACGGGCTCCCCACCGCCGGCTGCTCCGTGGTACACCGGCCCCCTCCGGAGACCCGATGCCGACCTGGCTGGAAGAAATCCTTCCCATCCTGATCCTCCTCGCGGTGGTGTCGCTCGTCATCGCGCGCCTGCCCAAGGTCGAGCTGGGTCACAGCGCCGCGTTCCAGCGGCGTCGTCTCATGAACTGGCTGCCGGTGGGCCTCGCCTACAGCTTCCTGTACTTCGGGCGGTACAACCTCAACGCGTTCAAGACCGCCGTGGGCATGTCGAACGACGCCTTCGGGACGATCGACTTCTGGGGGGCGCTCACCTACGGCATCTCCTTCGTGATCAACGGGCCCCTGGCCGACCGCTTCGGGGGCCGGGCCACGCTCATCGCGGCCGTGGCCGGCTCCGCGGCGGCGAACCTCGCCATGGGCACCTACGCCGGGGAGGCCTGGTCGGACGACCAGACCTCCACCTACGCCTTCCTCTACGCCACCAACATGTACTTCCAGAGCTTCGGCGCGGTCTCCATCGTGAAGATCAACGCGGCCTGGTTCCACCTCCGCGAGCGCGGCACCTTCGGCGGCATCTTCGGGATCCTCATCTCGCTCGGGCTCTACTTCGCCTACGACTGGGGCTCGCTCATCGCCGCCAACCTGCCGGCGGAGAACGTGTTCTTCATCCCGGCCGCCACGCTCCTGGCCATGCTGGCCTGGGTCGGGTTGATGGCGCGGGACACCCCTGGAGACACCGGGCACCCCGACTTCGACACCGGCGACGCAGGCTCGGGCGACACCGGCCCACGCAAGGGTGTGCTGCAGGTGGCGACGATGATGGCCACCAACCCGATCATCATCACGATCACGCTCATCGAGTTCTGCAGCGGCTACCTGCGGAACGCGATCATGAAGTGGCACCCGGTCTACGCCAAGGCGATCGGCATCCGGGACCAGTTCGTCCCCGACAACTGGGGCATGCTCCTCTGCTGCGCCGGGATCCTCGGCGGGGTCTTCGCGGGGACCATCAGCGACGTCGTGTTCCACTCCCGGCGGGGGCCGGTGGCGGCCATCCTCTACGGCGGGATGGTGGCCGGCTCGGTCGTGGTCTTCCTCACCACCGGGTCGCCGGTCCTCTCGTGGACGGTGGTCTTCATGTCGCTCTGCGTGATCGGCGTGCACGGCATGCTGTCCGGCACCGCCTCCATGGACTTCGGCGGCAAGCGCAACGTCGGCGTCGTGGTGGGCATCATCGACGGCTTCGTCTACCTGGGCGTCGCCGCCCAGGCCTTCGTGCTCAAGAGCGTGCTGCCCGACGGAGACGCCGCCAAGGACCCGGCCAACTGGTGGACCTGGGCGCCGGCCATGGCCCCCGTGGCGGTCATCGGGCTCCTGCTCTCCCTGCGGGTCTGGAACGCCCGGGCGCAGCGGGCCACCGCCGCGCACTGACGCCCCGCGCTGCCGGGCCCGGGGCTCCCCCTCCGAAGCTCACCGAAGGCGGAACACCAGCATGAAGTTGTTCGCCGGCATGGGCACACGCGCCTCGAGCACGAAGCCGGTCGCCGCCGCCTCCAGCTCCGCCACGTCCCGCACCCCCCAGCGCGGGTCCTCCTTCTTGAGGTGCGCGTCGAAGGCCTCGTTGCTGGCCGACGTGTGGGCTCCGCCCACGCGGTAGGGGCCGTACGTCACCACCCGGCCCGCGGGGGCGAGCACGCGCGCGGCGCCGCGGAACAGCGCGGCGGGGAGCTCGGGGGGCGCGACGTGGACGAGGTTGGTGGCGAGCACGATGTCCCACGGCCCGTCGGGCCAGGCACCGGTCAGGACGTCCAGCGCGAGCGCGGGGAGCAGGTTCGGCGCCGCGACGTGGCTGCGCCACGCGTCGATGCTCGCCCGGTGCCCCGCGTCCGGGTCGCTGGGCTGCCAGAGCACGCGGGGAAACCGGGGGGCGAACGTGGCGAGGTGCTCCCCGGAGCCGGAGGCGAGCTCGAGCACGCGGGTCACCGAGCTGTCGAGGAGGCCCTCCAGCACGGCGGCGATGGGCTCGCGGTTTCGTTCGGTGGCGGGGAAGAAGAGGCGGGCGTCCGTGCTCATGCGAAGGTCATCACCAGGCGCTGCAGCACCCAGTACCAGCGCACCATGCCCGGGTCCATCATCGGCTTCCCGGTGGTGAGGAAGCTGACCACGAGGTCGCGCGCGGGATCGGCGTAGACCACCACGTTGGAGAGCCCGAGGTGGCCGAAGGCGCCGGGGGTGCCGAGCCCGAAGAGGCTGAAGCGCCGGCCGCCCATCATCACCCCCAGGGCGTAGCGCATGGGGAAGCCGAAGGTTCCGTCGAACTGCCGGGGGGTCACCTCGCCCACCATCCGCCGCACCGTCTCGGGGGCGAGCACCCGCCGCCCGTCGAGCGTCCCGCCGTTGAGCAGGAGCGCGAGGAAGCGGCTCACCTCGCGAGGGTTGCCGATCACGTTCGCCGACGGCAGGACGGCCGTGAGGAAGCGGGGGTCGTTGGTCAGCTCCACCGCGGTGTCCAGGTCCACCCCGACGCTCCGCTGGAAGATCGAGGCCATCACTGGGGGGGCGGGAGGGCCGGTCACCGCGTGGAGCGCCACCTCGGGCAGGCGCGAGGGATCCACCCCGTAGTCCATCCCGGTGAACCCCAGCGGGTCGAGGAGCCGCTGGCGGAGGAGCGGCCGGAGCCCGACGCCCGTGGCGCGCTCCATCACCTCCTGGAGCACGAACCAGGAGGTCATCGGGTGGTAGGCGACCCGCTCGCCGGGGGGTGACTGGGGCGAGAGCCCGCAGATGGGATCGAGCGGGACCCGCCCCTCCCCCAGCGCGCGGGCCACGTCCAGGCCACGCGGCATGTCGGGGATCCCGGCGGTGTGGTTGAGCAGGTGGCGGAGGAGGATCCGGTCCTTGCCCAGGCGCCCGAACTCCGGGACCCACCACGCGGCGGGCCGGTCCAGGTCGAGCACGCCGTCCTCCACCAGCGCGTGGACCAGGGCGGCGGTGACGATCTTGGAGGCGCTGAAGAGGTTGAACAGGCTCTCCGGGCCCACCACTCCGCCCGGTAGGGCCCCCGGCGCGTTGTCGAGGTGACCGATGGTGCGGTCCAGCACCACCCGGCCGCGGTGCCGCACGTTCAGGGCGATCGCGGGGTGCAGTCCGGTCCGGTAGAGCCGCTGGACCTCACGCCAGACCGGCTCGACCCGCGGCTCCCGGACCTCCTCCACCCCAACCCGGGTCACGACCTCGGCGGGGTGCACGGTGACGGTGGCCCGCCGCGGCCGATGGCGCGGGGGGGTGCGCGGGGGGGTCGGGGCGGCGCGGGCGGTCATGTTCACCGCCTAACGTAGTCACTGACGTTCGTCAGAGTACGTACTCAGGTCGCCGGCGGGGGGGGCTCCTCGCCTCGGCCTCGTTCCTCGGCCTCCCGGGCGCGCCGTCGCTCCTCGTCGAGCTCGACCCCACGCTTCACCAGCGCCGGGACGAGCCCGTACCGGACCCAGAGCAGCACCCCCACCGCCGACATCACGTACAGGAAGGTGCTCATGGGGGCCTCCTATGCCGGCGGGAGCCCGGGCCGCCGCGCCCTCAGGCGACCTGCACGAATCGCCGCTCGGGCAGCAGCACCGCGGTGAGCGGAGCCCCGGGGACGGTCCCGGCGCCGGTGTCGATGGCGAGCACCTCCCCGGTGTCGATCGGCTCGGGCACGCGCAGGTGCCCCATGATGACCGTCCGGCCCACCGGGAGCATCGTCTCGGGGTCGTTCTTGGCCCACAAGAGCGACGCGGGACGGACCCGCGCCAGGTGCGGGACGACCTCGTCGAGCGGGACGCCACGGAGGTCCTCGGTGGACGGGAGACCCGCGTGCACGAGCCAGTACGGGACCCCGGCCACGTGGAGATCGAGCACAAGGGGGAGCCCCCGGAAGAAGGCCCGGTGCGCTTCGGGCACCCGGTTGGCCTGGGCCTCGATCGCCCCCGACGCCCTTCCGGTCACCCCGTAGGACGCGAGCGTGGCGGCGCCGCCCATCGCGCGGGAGAGGGCGAAGTCGTCGAACTGCCCGTCCAACCACGCCAGCACCCACTCCTCGTGGTTGCCGCGCACGCCGCGTACCCCTCGCGCCAGGAGCCGATCCACCACGCCCCGGGTGTCCGGTCCACGGTCGCCCACGTCGCCGGTCACGAACACCGGGCGGTCGGCGGGCAGGCGCGCGAGCAGGCGATCGAGGAGGTCCGAGCGGCCGTGGATGTCGCCGATCACCACCGCCGGGCCCACCTCCACGCGCTCCACGGCGCCGGGTCGGGTCGGGGCGAGGTCGAACCACATCCGGCGCGCATATCGTGAGGGCACGGGACCGGCCGCGGGGGCACCCCGACGGGTCGCGACACGGATACGTCCCCCCCGTGATCCTGCCCCACCCCACCGGAGCCCGGTAGCCATGCCCGACCTGGTCCGGTTCACCGAGACGATGCGCGGCTGGCTCGCGCCCCAGCCCGACCTGACCCACGAGGACGCCGACGCCGCGGGGCGGGCGGCCCGCACCGAGCTGGTCTGCATCCTCACCGTGGTCACCCCCGACGTGGACCGGATGGTGTCCGACCCGGACCATCGCTCCCCCGCGTACGGCTGCCTCCTCGCCCCCGCCCTGCACCCCGAGCCGCTCCGCGTGGAGCACGGCCACCTCGACCTCTTCGTCGACGCCGCCCCCGATGGGCGCGTGCTGCACATGCGCTACGGGCTCCGCGCGGTGGACGTGGACGGTCGAACCTGGTTCCTGAGGGGCATCAAGGAGGTGGTCCGACGGCGGTGGTTCCCCACCGGCCTCACCGACACCACCACCCTGTTCACCGACGTCTGGGAGGGGCCCGACCCGGTCGGCACCCCACGCTGGCGCGGCATCCTCCGGATGGGCGCGGTGGGCGTGGTGGCGCAGGGGCTCAGCTTCCGCGGCGAGGGCGCGATGGCCGGGCTGGCCGGGATCGTGCGCTTCATGGCGTACTACCTGCGCCGGGTCAGCTCGGTCTACCTCGGGCCC
>Ga0172373_10012238_pt1 | contig 10088 bp, 8 predicted proteins | sample Lak10m_2_FD_114546 | JGI IMG/M metagenome (GOLD analysis project Ga0172373, IMG submission 114546) | Freshwater microbial communities from Kabuno Bay, South-Kivu, Congo - kab_092012_10m | ecosystem: Environmental > Aquatic > Freshwater > Lake | place: Democratic Republic of the Congo: South-Kivu...
CATCGTCGGGGACGTGGGCTTCGGCAAGACCGAGGTGGCCATGCGGGCCGCCTTCCGCGTGGTGTTGGGCGGCGACCAGGTCGCGGTCCTCTGCCCCACGTCGATCCTCGCGATGCAGCACGGCGAGACCTTCCGGCGCCGGTTCGCGGAGGAGCCCGTCCGCATCGAGGTCCTGTCTCGGCTGCGGAGCGCGGCCGACACCCGCCGGGTGATCGAGGATCTCGCCGCGGGCAGGGTGGACGTGCTCATCGGCACCACCGCGCTCCTGGCGTCCGCGGTGCGCTTCGCCCGGCTCGGGCTCCTGGTGGTGGACGAGGAACACCGCTTCGGGTCCAAGCAGAAGGAGCAGCTCAAGCGGCTCGCACGCGGCGTGCACACCCTCGCGATGTCGGCCACGCCGATCCCGCGCACCCTGCAGATGGCGCTCTCCGGCATCCGCGGGCTCTCGGTGCTCGCCACCGCCCCCTACGGCCGGCAGCAGATCCGCACCGAGGTCGTCCGCTTCTCCGCCGCCCGCATCCGGGAGGACATGCTCTACGAGCTGCGCCGCGGCGGGCAGGTCTTCTTCGTCCACAACCGCGTCCAGAGCATCCAGGGGGTGGCGCGCTGGCTCGCGAAGCTCGTCCCCGAGGCCCACCTCGTGGTGGCGCACGGGCAGATGGACGACCGGGTGCTGGAGCGCGCCCTGGGCGAGTTCATCGAGGGGCGGGCCAACGTGCTCGTGTCCACCGCGATCATCGAGAGCGGCGTGGACCTCCCCCTGGTCAACACCATGCTGGTCAACCGCGCCGAGCTCCTGGGCACGGCGCAGCTCTACCAGCTGCGCGGGCGGGTGGGGCGCGGCACGGTGCGCGGCCATTGCACCGTCCTGGTGTCGGGCGCCGGGGCGCAGCGGAAGGCGTCGATGGAGCGCTTGCGCGCCCTGCAGGAGCACACCGAGCTGGGGAGCAACTTCGCCCTGGCTGCGCGGGACCTCGAGCTGCGCGGCAGCGGCGAGATCCTCGGGGAGAAGCAGCACGGGCACATCGCGGCCATCGGCTTCGACGCCTACCTGGAGCTCCTGGAGGAGGCCGTGGCCCGGGCGCGCGGCGAGGCCGAACGCCGCCGCATCGACCCCGAGGTGGAGGTGCCGGTCCCCTGCGCCTTGCCGGACGCCTGGATCCCCGACGTCTCCGAGCGGCTCGACGCCTACCAGCGGCTCGCCCTGGCGCGGACGCGGGCCGAGGTCCGGGCCGAGGTGGACCGACTGGAGGCCAGCTACGGGGAGGCGCCAGCCGAGGCGCTCAACCTCGGCTGGCTCAACGAGGCGCGGGTCCGCTGCCAGGAGCTCGGGATCGAGCGCTTCGCCGTCCTCAAGGTCCGGGCCGTGGTGCGCTTCCACGCCTCCACCAACGTGGCTCCGGCCCGGGTGGACGAGCTCTGCGCGGCGGCGCCGCAGCGCTTCCGGCGGCTCTCTCCGTCCGAGGTCGAGGTGCGCTTCACGCCGGACGAGGGGCAGCTCCCTTTTCGGCTCGTGGACTGGGTCGCCGCGCGGCTCGCGCCCGCGTCCTGAGTTTTTTTCGTCCCGGCTTGACCATCGCCGCGCGCCCGCGCGATGCTTCGAGGGCCGCCCGGGCGATGGCCCTCGAAGAGCCCGGTCGGTGTCCCTGGTCGTACGAGCGCCGTCCCGTCCGACCGGAAACCAGCCCCGGAGTCCCTCGTGCCGACAGAACAATTGTTCGGAAGTTACAACTTCCTCCTGGAGATCCAGGGGGTCATCAACGACACCAAGACCATCGTCGGTGGCTTCAAGTCCGTGTCCGGCATGGACTCGGAGACGGAGATCATCGAGTTCAAGCAGGGCAACGACACCGTCGTCCGCAAGAAGCCCGGTCGCACCACCTACCAGAACGTCATCCTCGAGCGCGGCTACACCGCGACCGACGACCTCTGGACCTGGCGCAAGAACATCGAGGACGGCAAGATCGACCGCCGCTCCGGCTCGATCATCATCCTCGACCAGGACGGCCAGACCGAGGTCGCCCGCTACAACTTCTACGAAGGCTGGCCGTGCAAGTGGTACGTGCCGGACATGAACTCCGACACCTCCGGGATGGCGATCGAGAAGATCGAGATCGCGGTGGAGAAGATCGAGCGCGGCTAGCCGCTCGGCCTTCCGGCCTTTCGTACGTCGGCCCCGGTGCGCTCCACCGGGGCCGCGTCGTTTTCGCCCCCCGGTTAGCGGAGGGCCGTGCCCGTGGACCTCATCGTGGCCGCCGTCCCCGCGGAGCTGGGCGACCTCCCCGGTCTTGCCCTCGGCATCGGGCTGGTGGCGGCCACCGCCACCCTCGCCCGCCGGCTCGCCGACGGTGACGTGGGCCGGGTCCTCCTCGTGGGGACCGCGGGCACGCTCCCGGGCGGCCCCCCGGTGGGCGCGGTCGTCCAGGCGCGCCGCCTCGGCCTCGGGGCGCCCGCCGTCACGCTCGGGCTCGGGTACCAGCCCGGTGCGCCCCCCGTCCTGTCGGGGGTCGATCTCGGGCTCCCGGGGGTGGACGTCCTCACGCAGCTCGCCGTGACCACCGACCCCGATCTCGTGGCGCGGCTCGTGCCCTGGGAGCTCGAGCACATGGAGGCCTTCGGCGCCGCCTGGGCCTGCCATGCGGCCGGCGTGAGCTTCGGGGCGGTGTTCGGGGTCGCCAACCGGGTCGGTCCGGGCGCGCACGCCGAGTGGCTCGCGAACCGCTCGGGGGTGGAGGCCGCTGCGCGGGACGCGCTGCGGGCCGTGGTGGCCGGCCGGGTCCTGGCGGGGGCGGCCGGGTCCGGTGGCGCCCGGGGCGCGCCCGCGTGATAGCGGCGGGCGCCGTTCGGAGTCCCGCTTGTCCAACCCCGTCATCCCGCGCGACCACGTGCACCGCCTGTCCGAGGCCTGTGCCGAACTGGGCATGTCCTTCCAGAGCATCGCGCGGCGGTCGCTCGAGGATCAGGCCCGTCTCCTGCGGTTCTTCAAGTCCAACCTCCCCCAGATGGACGGGCAGGCGGGCGAGGTCTCGCTCTACCTGCTGGCCGTCGTGGTGCGGGTCTTCGACCAGTGTGGCGGGCGCATGAAGCGGGTGGGCGCGGCCGAGATCGAGGCGGCGACGCGCAAGATCCAGGCCCACGGCCGCTCACTGCTCCCCGGCGACGCCGGCTTCCCCGACCGGGTCCGTGCCGTCGCCGATCGGGCTCAGCCGCACCTGCTCGACGAGGCGCTGCACGCGTTGTTCGAGCGCGAGGAGCGGCGGGAGGAGGAGGTGGAGATCCCTCCCGCCCAGGCGGCGCTCGTGTTCATGATGCTGTGGGCCGCGGTCGAGGCGCTGGAGCTCGCGTGGTCTGCACCACCGTCTCCAGAATGGGCGGGCGGGGCCGAAGCGGGGTAGATCGAAAGGCCGGCTCGTCCGGTCCCGGAGGCTGGTTCAATGGGTCTGCGTACGCGAATCCTCGGCAAGGTGAAGTCGGTGCTCGGCGGTGGCGGCGGTGCGGGCGGCGGCGTGGGCAGCGGCGGCTTCGACGCGTCCGGGCTCCCCAACGCCATGTCGCCCGACGGCTACAAGGCCGTCGCCAAGGCCGGGGCCGTCACCGAGGGCGGCCCCCGTACCTTCCAGGCCCCCAACGGCCGGGCTGCGGGCGTCTTCCTCTACAAGGGGAAGCTCTACTGCATCGACAACGAGTGCCGTCACGAGGACGGCCCCGTGTCCGAGGGGCTCATCACCGACTGCCGGGTCAAGTGCCCGTATCATGACTGGGAGTACGACTTCACCACGGGCGCGTGCACCTCGCACCCCGAGAACAAGCTCGAGACCTACCACGTGCGCGAGAAGGACGGCTTCCTCTGGATCGGCCCCCTGCTCACCAAGGGGACGGACATGCGCGGCGGAGAGCACAACGACGGCATGAAGGTGATCGTCAAGTGAGCCAGCTCCTCCTCGGCGCCCTGCAGAAGGGCATCCCCATGCGGGACCTCGTGAAGCGTCTCGGCGCCGTCCAGGTGGACGGGAAGGCGCTCACCGTCCGGGTCGAAGACCGGTGCGTGCCCTACCTGGGGAGCACCGTGGCGGGGTGGGTGGACGGCCCGCCCACCTCCTCGGTCGCCTTCGTCCTCTCGGGCGGGGACGGCCACGGGTGGCGCCGCTGGACCGTGTCCCGCGTCAGCCCCACCGAGGTCGAACTCGGCGTCTTCCCCACCCCGTTCAAGAACGAGCAGGACCCGCTCTCACCGGGCGTGCCGCCGTCGTCGAGTCGGAAGCGGTAACCAGCCCTCGCGGGTGCGCTCCCGGCGGCCCATCGGGCGGTCCGGCGGCGCGTGGTAGAGTCGGATGATGGTGGTCCTCCCATTGCTCGCGGGGTGCATCTGGAGCACCGGGGCCTACCAGGACCGACTCAAAGTCGTGACGGACGACGACGGGGACGGCTGGAGCGAGGCCCAGGGGGACTGCGACGACGACGACCCCGAGGTCGCGCCCGAGGTGGTCGAGCGGTGCGACAACCGCGACCAGGACTGCGACGGCTCGGTGGACGAAGGCGCGCCGGACGCCTCCACCTGGTACGTCGACGTCGACGGCGACGGCCACGGCGGAACCGCCACCCTCACCAGCTGCTCGCGCCCGGACGGCTACGTCGACCAGGACGGCGACTGCGACGACACCGACCCCTCCGTGCACCCGGGGGCCGAGGACGAGGCGTACGACGGGGTGGATCGGGATTGTGATGGGGCCGACCCCGACGACCTCGACGGGGATGGGCATCCGGGCGGTCCGACCGGGACCGACTGCAACGACGCCGACGCGGGGGTCTACCCGGGGGCGGAGGAGACGTGGGAGGACGGGATCACTGACAACGACTGCGATGGAGAGCGAGAGGCGACGCAGGGGACGTTCGGCGCGGAAGTGTGGAACGGATCGGGGGAGGGAGCCGAGTTTGGCCGCCGAGTCGCAGTGGCGCCAACCGAAACTGGCTCTGTGGTGGTCGCGGCTGCCCCTTATGACTCAATCGCCCACTCAAATGGTGGAGCAGTTTACGTGTTCGGGGGTGCCGAATCTGGAGCGGTCGGCGATCCGAGATTTGTCGCTGAGGGTGTCGCCTGGTTCCTTGGGTTTGACACTCGTTCGTTCGCTGACGGCGACGGCGATGGCCTGCCGGAGTTCCTCCTCTCCGCAGCGGGGGCTGGCGGGGGCTTCGGTACTGCTTGGCTCGTGGAGGCGGAGCCGTACGGTCCACCCCTCCTGCCCGGTGATGTGGCCTCGCTCATCATCGAGGGAGATCAGGCGGAGGGCTACCTTGGTGGAGGCTTCAGATGGGTCGGCGATGTGACAGGAGATGGTGTGGACGAGTTGGCCGTCGCCGCGTCGCTTGCGGACACGGATGTGGTGGATGGCGGCGTCGTGCTCCTCCTGTCGGGCGGCAGGACGGGAACGCTCTCGCCGCCGGACGCGGATACCCTGATCGTTGGGGTGTCCCCGGGGGACGCGATCTACAACCCCATGGCCGCCGGAGACCAGGACGGAGACGGCGTCAACGACCTCTTCGTGGCCGCTGCGTCATCACTAAGTGGGACAGTGCTGTCAGGCAACAGTGATTTCCGTCTATGGGATGACGCCCTATTCTCCCTGACCTCGGACGATCCGGCCGTCCGGAGAGATGCGCTCATGGTGGGTGACGTTGATGGCGATTCTCGCCCTGATCTGGCCGCGCTTGAACGAAACCAGGACGCCCATTTCTACACGCTATTGTCCGCCACTCGACTCCGCACAGAGTTGGATGCCACTGCGATTGTCCATCTGGGTGACGGCTCTGCGATTTTCGACATCATGGACTTGGGGGACCTTGATGGGGATGGGCGAAGTGAGACACTTGTTCCAGCGCAGTACAGCGCAGGAATGCGCACCTCGGTGGTTGGGATCGTGTTTGGTGCCTCGCTCGGGTTCGGAGCGAGCGTCCAGTTCGATGGTCTTGAACTCCTGTCTTTGACGGCCCGCCCGAACGCAGCCTTCGGATACCGGGTGACGAAAGGGTTCGGCGTCGTCGAGGACGGGGTTACGTCGCTCGTGGTGTCGGGCTACGGAGACGATCAGAGGGGATGGGACGCAGGGGCAGTTGCGCTGCTCGAGTTGCCGCACTGATCGCTGAGTTTGACGAATACATCCGAACCACCAGCAGGGTTCGAAACCGTGCCTCGAAATGAGTCATCGGGCCCACAGAGCGCCGATGGCGTCGGTAGCCGTGCAGGGACCCGAACTTCACCGGGGGGGATGTCACCATCACACCCGGCCCACTGCAGTTCCACGGTCACGGAGGCATCTGAGTCGAGGCATAGCCAGGCCGGCCGAGACCTCGATAGGTCACGAGTTCTGAGCTGACCTTCTGGCGGGAGTCGGAAGCCGCGGTTCCCCGTCCAGGTTGCCTCTGATGGGCCGCCAACGAAGGACCCCGATTCAGGGAGGTCCCTGAACCAGACGTCGCGCGGCCAGGCGGCGGACTTGGACTGGGCCAGCATCCTCGCCCCCTCGACGTCGCCCGCCTCCAGCATGGCGATGGCCGCGTTCATGGCCACAAACCGAAGCGAGGGGAAGCGGTCGTACAGGTCACGCCAACGCCGGTGCCGAGTCCCAGTCGCGGCCGTCTCTGTCGATGCCGAGCGCCAGATGATGGTCCCGCCGCCGTAGGTTAGCACCCGCTGGTGGGGAAGAAGGTCGGCGATGGCTGGGGGAACGCCGTCCGCCTGCTCTCCCGGCCACGTGGCCTGCCGATAGTGCACCGCTGTTCCGGCATCCCTGAGGGCGGCGATCAGAACTGCCTCCGGGTTGCCGGTTCGAAGCGCATGGGCCATCGTCGGGCAGTTCAGGCCGCGAACATCGAAAAGCGGAACGTCGCTGATTAGCCCGAGGAATCCCGCGTCGACGGACGCGATTGTTGCGCCAGCCGGTACGTTCTCTACGACCCAGGCAACGTCTTCTTGTAGCGGTGTGTCCAGCCCCGAAATGAAGGCCCCTGGGCTCGGCCGTGGCCGCAGAGAAGCTGACGGGTCGCCGTACCCAGTCGGGATGGTAGCCACTCCCGCGATGGCGAGCAGAACGCCAGCCAGTAGTGGGACTCGCTTCGCTTTGCCGGAGGCGCCAGTGGCAAGGACGCAGGTCACTGCTATGGCGGCGGGCAGGGTAATGCGTCCGCCCGCCATCCAGTCCCCACTGACTCTCCACAGAGCGGCCAGTTGAATCGCGGCCGGGGCGAGCGCGGTGAGGGCGTCTCGAACCTTCCAGTTGCGGGTCGGAGCGGCGGCCAAGAGCGCCGGCCCGCATAGGAGCAGCCAATCGCCGAGTCCCTGGTGCAGTCCGTACGACGTGTATGGGACGGTTGTCTTGACCAGTGTTGGCAGCGCAGTCATGTGCCCGAAATAGGCGTACCGCCAGGCGTTGTAGGCACCGTAGGCGGAGAGGGAGAGGAACGTTGTGCCGGTGAGCGCGCTGCGGCCAAGCAGTAATAGCGCCGCCAACAAGTGGACGAAGCCTTCGGGTCGAGTCGCGGCGGCGGCAACTAGTGCGACGACGGCGACCCTCGACGCTCCCAGTTTGACATGCGTCCAGCCGATGGCGAGAAGCAGTGCGAACCACAGGGTCTCCATTCCCGAGGCGGCCCAGCGGCCGAACGAGGCGTTGGCGGCGAGGGCCACCGCCCAGACGGGCCATGTCGCCGAACTCCTTGAGGTATGGATGAGAAAGGCGAGGCAGAGCATCCCGGAGAGCATCGAGAGTCCCTTCGCGAGGGACGCTGTGTCTATGTCCGCGGCTGCGCCCGCTGACAGCGCCATGACGAGCAGGAAGTTGCTGTAGCCCTCTACGGGGCCCTGACCTGGAAACGTGAGTCCCTGACCCGCCGCCAGTCGGAGGGCGTACCCGATCGAGATGAACAGGTCATCGATTTGAGAGCGCCACCAGGACGACGCGGAGACCAGGAGGATCAGGCCTGATGTGCAGAGCAGCACCCCCCCCCTCACCACCCCACCCCACTCACCGCCCACGCCGTCTCCCCGATCCACGCCGCCCCCGCCTCGCCCCCCGCGTTCGCCACCCCCTCGACACTGGCCAGGTACCACGGGGCGTCGGCGTCCAGGGTCCAGGTGGCGACGCCGTCGACGAGGGGCTGGGTGTCGGTCCAACCGTCGGCGGCGTGGAGAGTGGCGGCGGTGATGCCCATCCACCGCGGCGCCTGGACCCGTACCTCGACCTGCTCGCGAGAGCGGTCGAAGAGACGCCAGCGGCTCAGCTCGACGAGGGGCCCGTTGCCGGCCACGGTGCGGCCCGCGCGGATGCCGGCGTCCACGGCGGTAGAGTTGAGCGCCCCGACGACCTGCACCCACGTCCGGGGCCCGACGGGGGCGACGGGCTCCCAGTCGTCCAGGAGCGCGGTCAGGACGGGGAGGTCGGCGAGGGAGTCGAGCCAGAGGGCGTGCGGATGCTCGGTCCAGAGTGTGGGCGGGGCTTCGGCCCGGGCAAGGGCGACCCACTCGGGGGTGACGACGAGGGTCCGGTTGGCGCTGGAGCCGCCCCGGGAGACGGTGAGGAGGTCGAGCGCGCCGAGACCCGCCCAGGGGACGGCCCCGTGCGCAGCCCGGCGGCTGTTGGGCTCCCACGGCCAGGACCACAGGAGCCCGGCGGCCCGCGAGGCGTTCACGGCGTGGACGTGGTCCCGCGCGTAGCGGGTGCCGACGGGGACCTCGTCGTCGACCACGAGCGCGGAGAACTCGACCCCCTCGCCCAGCCGGGCGTGCATGGCGTCCCGCGGCGCCTCCCGGGTGTCGTCGTCGGGCGCGACGGGGACGGCGAGGTCGGCGAGCACCCAGTCAGCGGGCTGGACCTCCCGACGTAGCAGGACCTGGGCGCGCGCCTCGCCGCCGGGGAACGCCACGGTGCCGAGCCCGTGGGTGGGCCCGGCCCAGACCCGCAGCGTCCGTGGCTCGGGGCCGAGCGGAACCTCGGCCACGCCCTCGCTGACGACCCACCGATCGACCCCGTCGGTGAGGACCCCGGCGAGGGGTTGGTCGGCGTCGTCGCGCAGCTCGAGCCGCAGGGTCCCGCACGCCAGGGGGACGAGCGTCTCGTACACGCAGCCGGCGCGCTCGCCCAGGAGCGTGGCCCCGGCGGGCGCCCAACCGTCGAAGACGCCGTCCGCCACGGGCAGACGGTCCACGAGCACGCCGTCGGACCACACGGCCACGGTGTCGGCGTCGGCGGCCCCGGCGACGGGGTCGGGGAACACGGCGCCGGCGTCCACCGACAGGCGCGTCACCCCCTCGACCCGAGGCGCACCGACCCCGCCCACCACGGTGCCGTCGAGCGCCAGTACGTCGGACCCGGCGCGCAACACGGCCCCGGCGAGCTGGGTGTCGACCAGCGGGCGCAGGGTTCCGGCGTCGGCCCCGACGAGCTGCAGCGCGGGGTCGTCGGCCTCGAGCCGCCAGACGTACCCGGGCAACTGGAGCTCGGCCCAGCCGTCGCCCTGGACGGGCACGACCTCGCCGCGCTCACCGTCGGGCAGGAACTCGGAGAGGACGTCGGCGCCGCCCACCGCGGCGGCGTCGATGAGCGTACCGCCCGCCCCCTCGAGCTCGGTGAGCGGCGCGTAGCTGCCCCGCACCCCGAACCGGGCGACGGCGTTCTCCAAGACCCAGTCCCCCGGGCGGGTCTCGCCGCCGTCCACCGCCTCGTCCGAGCAGGTGAGGTACCGCACGCGGACCTCGCCGCTCTCCAGCGCTCGCGGGTCGCAGGCCTCGCTGACGGGCCCGGGGGCGGCGGCGCAGGCGAGAAGGAGGAACACGGAGTCAGGCTAATCCGAAACCGTCGGGCCGCGGCCTGGTACGCGGGGGCGACGCGGCGGGAGCGGGGGCTCCGGACCAGGTTGACCCCTTCGCACGCGAAGACCGGACCCTGGTCCGCCCCGCGGACCAGGATCGCCCCCGTGGCCGTCACTCCCCCGACCCTGGTCCGCCCCGCGGACCAGGGTCGCCCTCGTGGCCGTCACTCCCCCGACCCTGGTCCGCCCCGCGGACCAGGGTCGCCCTCGTGGCCGTCACTCCCCCG
>Ga0172373_10012240_pt1 | contig 10086 bp, 9 predicted proteins | sample Lak10m_2_FD_114546 | JGI IMG/M metagenome (GOLD analysis project Ga0172373, IMG submission 114546) | Freshwater microbial communities from Kabuno Bay, South-Kivu, Congo - kab_092012_10m | ecosystem: Environmental > Aquatic > Freshwater > Lake | place: Democratic Republic of the Congo: South-Kivu...
CCGGCTTCCCGCTCAACGACGATTTCAACGGCGCGACGCAGGACGGTCTCGGCGTCTATCAGGTGACGCAGCGCGACGGCGAGCGCTGGAGCGTCGCGCGCGGCTACCTACATCCGCACCTCGATCGCCCGAACCTGCGCGTCGAGACCCGTGCGCGCGTGCAGCGCCTGCTGTTCGAGGGTCGACGCGCCGTGGGCGCGGAGTTCATCCAGCGCGGCCGGCTGCGACGCGTACGGGTGCGGCGCGAAGTGCTGCTCGCCGCCGGCGCGTTGCAGACGCCGCAGCTCTTGATGCTGTCGGGCATCGGTCCTGCCGCGGAGCTCGCACGCCACGGCATCCCGCTGCGCCACGACGCGCCCGAGGTCGGCCGCAACCTGCAGGACCATCCCGATTTCGTGTTCGGCCTGCGCTCCGACAGCCTCGACACCATGGGCATCTCCTTCGCGGGCACCGCGCGCATGACACGCGAGCTGCTTCGCTTCGCGCGCGAGCGGCGCGGCATGGCCACCTCCAACTTCGCCGAATGCGGCGGTTTCCTGCGCACCCGTCCCGACCTGCCCGCACCCGACATCCAGCTGCACTTCGTCACCGGCCTCGTCGAGGACCATGCCCGCAAGATCCGGCTCGGACATGGTCTCTCTTGCCATGTCTGTCTACTGCGCCCGCGCAGCCGTGGCAGCGTTACGCTCGCGAGCGCGCAGCCCTCCGCAGCACCGCGCATCGATCCGGCTTTCTTCGCCGATCCGGCCGACCTCGAGGACATGGTGCAGGGCTTCAAGATGACGCGCCGCCTGCTGCAGGCGCCCTCACTCGCACGCTGGATCACCGCCGATGTCTTCACCGCCGAGGTGCAGGACGACGACGCCATCCGCGAAGTGCTGCGCCGCCGCAGCGACACCGTCTACCACCCGGTCGGTACCTGTCGCATGGGCAGCGATGCGACGAGCGTGGTCGACCCGCACCTGCGGGTGCGCGGCGTCGAGGGTCTGCGCGTCGTCGACGCCTCCGTGATGCCGACGCTGGTCAGCGGTAACACCAACGCGCCGACGGTGATGATCGCCGAGAAGGCGGTCGACCTGCTGCGCAGCCCGAAATGATGTCGGCCTGAACATGATGTCGGCTCGATGATAGCCGCTGGGAAGGACCACGCCATGACCGTCACCGAAGCCGTCCGCAACCGTCGCTCCATCCGTGCGTTCCTGCCGACGCCCGTCGCCGAGGCCACGCTGCGCGAGGTGCTCGACGCGGCCCGCTGGACGCCCTCCGGCAGCAACATCCAGGCCTGGAAGATCATCGCCGTCGCCGGTGCCGAGCGCGACGCCGTGGTGCGCATGGCGCTCGAGGCCATGGGCACGCCGTCGATGACCTCCAACGACGAGTTCCCGATCTATCCGCCGAACCTCTGGGAACCGCTGCGCACGCGGCGCTTCACGCTCGCCGAGGACATGTACCGCGCGCTCGGCATCCCGCGCGAGGACAAGGCGGCGCGCCTGCGCCATGTGGCGCGCAACTTCGAGCTGTTCGGCGCGCCGGTGGCCCTGTTCTTCGTCATCGACCGCCGCGTCGCGCACGGCCAGTGGGCGCACCTCGGCATGCTGATCCAGACCGTGGCGCTGCTGCTCGAGGAGCGCGGGCTCGGCTGCTGCATGCAGGAGGCCTGGGCGCAGTTCCGCCCGCAGCTCGCGACGCGGTTCGGCCTGCCGGCCGAGGAGATGGTCTACTGCGGCATGGCGGTCGGCCACCCGGACCGCGGCCAGCCGGTCAATGATTTCCCGCGCACCCGCATCGCGGTCGACGAGCTCGCCGAGTTCCGCGGGTTCTGACCATCGGAAGGCGACGGGCGGCGATGTCCTCAGGTCCAGGGGTCCGGCGATCCGGCGGCGGGGTCCTGATCGAGCGCGAACCGGCCGAACCGACCGGCATGGAAGACGAGCGGCGCACCGCCATGCATCTGCACCGACAACAGTTCGCCGAGGATGATGGTGTGGTCGCCACCAGCACCGAGCCGCACCACACGACAGGAAAAGCGCACCAAGGCACCCGGGATATCCGGCGGCTGTGAACGGTCCTTCGGTTCGCCCTGCCCCGCGAACTTCTCGATCCCGCTGCGCGCAAAACGCCCTGCGACCTCCGCTTGGTCAGACGCGAGGACATGCACCGCGAACGATGCGCCCACCGTGAACGCGCCCAGGCTCGCGCTCTTGTTGGCGAGGCACCACAGAAGCAGAGGTGGATCGAGTGATACCGAGGTCAAAGAATTTATGGTGATGCCCACAGGCCGACCATCCGACCCGACAGCGGTCACCACCGTCACGCCGGTGGCGAACGACCCGAAGGCCTTGCGCAGCATCGACTGGTCCATCATCCACCCCTCGCCGGCCGCAAGGCGCCGGATGCCGCCAGCCGTACCAGCTCTTCGTCATCGAATCCCAGACCGCGAAGGATATCGCCGGCGTCTGCGCCGGACCCATCCGGAAGGGCGCCGGCGACCGCCGGCGTGACCGAGAAACGTGGCGCGGGGGACGGGAAAGTCATGCCGTCCCCGATGACGAACGCCTCGCGGGCCATGTTGTGGGGGTGGAAAGGGCTTTCGTCGAGGCTGAGCACCGGCGCGAAGCAGATGTCACTGCCCTCCAGCTGCGCGGTCCACTCGTCGCGCGTACGACGCCGGATGACGGCCGCCACCTCGTCCCGCAGCGCGGGCCATCCTGCGGCGTCGTACTGCGCACCGAAGCGTCCCGCATCGAGCCCCAACTCCCGGAGCATCGCGGCGTAGAACTGCGGCTCGACCGCTGCGAGACTGATATGGCGACCGTCGGCGCACTCGAAGACACCATAGAAATGGGCGCCGCCGTCGAGCAGGTTGCCGCCGCGCGGACCGGACCAGAGTCCGCCTGAACGCAGTCCCCGGATGAACGAGCCGAGCAGCGAAGCGCCGTCGACCATCGCTGCGTCCACCACCTGCCCTCGCCCGCTCGTACGCGCCTCAATGACGGCCGCGAGCACCCCATAGGCGAGCAGCATGCCGCCGCCGGCGAAGTCGCCGAGCAGGTTGAGCGGCGGCACGGGGCCGCTGTCGCGGGTACCGATGGCATCGAGCAACCCGCTCAAAGCGATGTAGTTGATGTCGTGACCCGGCGCCTGCGCGAGCGGTCCGGACTGGCCCCAGCCCGTGACCCGCCCGAACACCAGACGCGGATTGATGCCGAGGCAGTCGTCAGGGCCGAGGCCCATACGCTCCATAACCCCGGGCCGGTACCCTTCGATCAACGCATCGCTGCGCGCCACGAGACGGCGGACCACCTCGAGCGCAGCGGGATTCTTCAGGTCTAGCGCGATGCTACGGCGCCCGCGGCCGAGGACCCGATGTCCGGGGTCGCCGGGCGATGCGTCGTGCCGGTCGACGCGGATCACCTCCGCCCCCAGGTCGGCGAGCATCATCCCCGCGAAGGGGGCGGGACCGATCGCGGCGAACTCGAGCACCCGCAGCGATGACAACGGACCGACGCGCGCGGGGTCTTTCGTGGTGGACAACTGGCCTCCCGCCGATCGAGCCGATGATCGAACGCCGCGCACACTATCCCAAACCGGCGGGTCGCGTCCCGATTTCCGCTCAGCGTGGACAGAGCGCGGGCTGCGCCCGCATCAACGCTAGGGTCTCCTTGAACTTCGCGAGTGCTGCGACCCTGACAGGCTTGCCTGATATCATATGGCTCTCCGATCGCCCCGCCAAAGCTCGCGAGGATCTTCCATGTCGTTCCGTCTTGCCTTCACCTCTCTCGCCCTCGTCACTGCGTCCGCCCTGGTCCTTGCGCCGACTGCGGCGGGCCAACCCGCAGCGGGCATCTCCATCGAGAACGCCTGGACGCGCGCAACGGCGCCGGGACAGGCGGTGGCGGGCGGCTTCATGACCGTGGTCAACGCCACCGCCGCCGAGGACCGGCTCATGCGTGCGAGCAGCCCCGCGGCGAAAGAGGTCCAGATCCACAACACCACCATGGATGACGGCGTGATGCGCATGCGGCCGATGGCCGATGGCGTCGCCATCCCCGCCGGTGGCCGCGTCGAGTTCAAGCCGCGTGCCCTGCACCTGATGTTCATGGGTCTGCAAGCGCCGCTCGCCGCCGGTACGACCGTGCCGGTGACCCTCGAGTTCGCGCGCGCCGGCAAGGTCAGCGCGACCTTCCGTGTCGATGCGGTCGCAGCGCCTGCCGCCGCACCGGCGGCGCCTGCCAAGCCGGCTGCACCGGCGACCCACGACCACCACTCGATGAACCACGAGCAGTGATGATGCGGAGCCCTTCCCATCGGGTTGCCGCCGTCCGGTCCGCGGCCCTGATGCTCGCGGCCTCAGCGCTCGCGGCCTTGGCGCTCACCGCCTGCGCGCCGCCGCCTCCGCCCTTCAACGCCACCGAGGTCAAGGGCATCGACTACGGGCGCGGTCTCGGCATCGCCGACACCGAGGGGCGCATCCGCCGTCTGGAGGACTTCAAGGGCGAGGTCACGCTGGTGTTCTTCGGCTTCACGCGTTGCCCGGATGTCTGCCCGACGACGCTGCTGCGGCTGCGGCAGGCGCGCACCGCCGTCGGACCGGACGCCGACAAGGTGCGCGTGCTGCTGGTGAGCGTCGACCCCGAACGCGACACGCCCGCCGTGCTTGGCGCCTATGTCAAAAATTTTGATCCGTCGTTCGTCGGCCTGCGCCCGGAGCCCGCCGACCTGCCGAAGGTGATCAAGGCTTTCCACGCCATCGCCGAGAAGGTGCCCGTGGGCGATGCCGGCGACTACACCGTCGACCACTCCGGCACCATCTATGTCTACGACCGCAGGAACCGCATGCGGCTCATCGCACGGCCCGACTTCGACATCACCAAGTTCGCCGACGACCTGCGCCGCCTGGCGCAAGAGAAGTCCTAGCCGCTCAAGCGTGCCTTGAAGAACGCCCACGCGACCTCGGCGAACTCGATGTCGCGGTTCTGGACGCCGGTCACAGTGGACGGACTGACGAGCACGGCACGGCTCGCCGCCGTGTGGCCCGCGCCGTCGAGCCGCCACCATTCCACGGGAGTCGTCGCCCCGTAGATGAAGCGGTTCGCGGGACCGGCATCGGCAAGGTCGAGATCGACGATCGACTGCGTGGGCGACGCGCCGGTGAGACCGTTCGCATCCAGCCACCGATCGCGGGTGGTCTCGGCGCCGATGACGCGCCCGCGGTTGCAGGCACCACCGAGGTTCGCCACGCAGCCGCCGCCATAGGGCATCAGCGTGTCGGCGGTGCCATGGGTCATCAACACCGGGACGCGACGCGCCGGCGGACCGCTGCAGGCGCCGGGCTTCGGCGTCTGCGGTAGATTGCCGCTCGAGGTAGCGATGGCGGCGATGTTCGCGGCGCGCGTGACCGCGTACGCCATCGTCATCTGCGCACCGTTGGAACCACCGGCCATGAAGACCTTCGAGGTCGGCAGACCGTATTGGCTACGCACATGATCGATCAGCGCGTCCAGGAAGCCGATGTCGTCGGCATCGCTCGCGATGTCGTTGTCGGCGCGGCAATCCGTCCAACCGGCGTTGCCGTCCCGCGCCGGCAGACCACCGGGATAGACCACGACGAACCCCTCTCGGTCCGCCACCGCGCGGAACACCGACAGCGGATGCGCTCCGGTGTTGGCGACGTTGAGTCCCTCGCCACCGCCACCATGCAGCACCAGCACCAGCGCAACCGGCGCGGTGGTGACACCGGGCGGGACATGCACGCGGTATTGCCGCGTGACGCTGCCGACCTGCAGCGTCGCGTCGCTGAGACCCGCGGGATAAGGCGCTGTCGGCGCGACCGGCGCCGAAGGAGGCGATGGCTGCGTACCGCCTCCGCCACCGCCGCAGCCCGAGACGACGAGCATCGATGAAAGGATCAGCAGGACCATGCCGGGGGCTTGCCTCTCACAAGTATCGCGTAGCGTGCCGACGGCGGCAGCACCGGCGCCTGCAAAGATTCACAAAGAATGCCGGAGGCGGTCAGGCCTCCCGGTCCTTGTCCAACGAGGCGCGGAATGTTGACCGCCCTTCACGGCACCGCTACGGTGGTCGGCGCAGGATGGACACCCCGGAAGACATCGCGTTCCAGGCGAGCGACGGCTACACGCTGCGCGCCAAGCGCTTCGCGCCGCGGGGGCCCGCAGCCGGTCGGCTGATCGTCGCCGGCGCCACGGCTGTGCCGCAGGGCTTCTATGCCCGCTTCGCCGCGACGGCTGCCGCGCGCGGCCACGAGGTCTGGACGCTCGACTACCGCGGCGTGGGGCTGTCGGCGCCGCCGACGCTGCGCGGTTTCCGCATGAGCTACCTCGATTGGGCGCAGCTCGACCTCGCCGCCCTCATCGACCTCGTCGCCGCGCGTGGCGACGCACCCCTACGGATGGTGGGACATTCCTACGGCGGACATGCCCTCGGCCTGCTGCCGAACCACGCCAAGGTGCAGCGGCTCGCCACCTTCGCCACCGGCGCGGGTTGGCACGGCTGGATGCCGCCGCTCGAGCGGCTGCGGGTGCATGTGCTGTGGCGCGTCATCGGACCGCTGCTGGTGCAGACCCGTGGCTATCTCGCGTGGAGCGCACTCGGCCTCGGCGAAGACCTGCCGCGCGATGTCTTCTACCAGTGGCGCCGCTGGTGCGGCTGGCCGCGCTATTTCTTCGAGGATCCGACACTGCCCGACCTCGCTGCGCGCTTCGCGTCGGTGCGCACGCCGATCCGCGCCGTCAACGCCGTCGACGACAAGTGGGCGACGCCGGCGTCGCGCGACGCCTTCATGGCGGCCTACAGCGGAGCGCCGGTGGAACGCGTCACGCTCGAGCCGCGCGCACTGGGCCTGCGGGAGATCGGCCACATGGGGTACTTCCGCACGCCGGCGGCACCGCTCTGGGACGAGGCCTTGGACTGGCTGGAGACTGCTTGACGCTAGAAGCGGCGTCCGAGGTGGCAATCGTCATCGTTTTGGGTTTATCACGCGCGCATGCACGCTTTCAGACCCGAACAGGACGACTGGCCGCCCCCGCTGCCCGACTCCACCGGCTTCGTGGCGCCGCCCGTACCGACGCCGGCGGAGGCGCTCGACGCTTTCCTGCGTGCGGTCTCGCGCGACCTCGAGGGCGGACTGCGCGTCACGCGCCGCGCGCTCTGGCTGTTCGTCATCGCCGCGGTCTGCGTACCCGCGCAGTTCCTCTGGATGACCTTTGTCCACAGGACCATCGGCGTACCGTCGCCCTGGGCCCGTTGGTTCTGCGCAGCGGCTGCGCGGGCCTGCGGCATCCGCATCCGCCGGGTCGGACGTCCGGCGGGCGATGATGTCTTCTTCATCGCCAACCACCTCAGCTGGACCGATGCGCTGATCCTCGGCGGTCAGACCGGCGCGGTGTTCGTCGCGCAGGACGGCATCGCCCGGTGGCCGGTACTGAATCTCCTCTGCAGGCTGAACGACACGATCTTCGTCCGGCGCAGCGATCGCATGGGCGTCGCCGGGCAGATCGCCGAGATGCGCGACCGGTTCCGCCGGCATCGCCGTCTGGTGCTGTTCGCGGAGGGCACCTGCGGCGATGGTCGCCGTCTGTTGCCGTTCAAGGCGCCGTTGTTCGCCATGCTCACCCCCGCTCCGCCGGGCGCGAGACTGCAACCGGTGGTGATCGACTGCGACGAGGCGGGTCGCGAGCTGGCTTGGCTCGGGGTGGAGACCGGCGCAGCGAATGCCTGGCGCCTGCTCGCCCGCCCAGGCACCTGGGAGGTGCGGGTGCACTTCCTGGAGCCGTTCAGCCCCGATGAGACCGCCGACCGCAAGGCGATGGCCGCGCGGGCGCGTGCGGCCATCGCGGCGCGCCTCTCCGAGACCCTCGGTGGAAGACCGGTGCGCTGAGCAGCGGTCTCCGCCTAGAAGTTGACCCGCACGCCGGCCTGCACGAGGCGCGGCATGCCGAGCTGGATGCCGCGCGTCCGGTCGACGATGTAGACGCGATCGGTGAGGTTCTTGACCGTCAGGAATCCCTGCCAAAGATCATCGTGCCGGTAGTTCAGCGTCGCCCCCACGATCGTGTGCGCGTCGATGACCCCCCGCTGCCCGTCCGCGCTGCCCGCGACGGTGTTGGCGAAGTCCGCGAACTGCTCGGAGAGATGTTGGATGTCGACCTGCACCGACACCGGGCCGCGCGCGAAACCGAGCGCCACGGTGGCCGTGTACTCGGGCGAGTACGGCTGCCGGTTGCCCGCGACCCCGACCGCGGCCCCGTTCGCGACGTTGCGGAACGCCGTGCTCTGCTCGGCGCGATCGAGCCAGGTCAGCGCGACATTGCCGAACACACCGCTCGGCAGGTCGATGGACGAGCTCGCTTCGAGACCGGCGAACAACGCCTCGCCCTGCGACAGCGGCGTACCGCCGCCGGCGATCGAGCCGACGGCGATCAGGTTGTCGAAATCGTTGCGGAAGTAGGCGAGCTGGAAGCGGACGCCGTCGAGCGGCTCACCGCGGAGGCCCATCTCGAAGTTGGTGGAGGATTCGGCGTCGACCTCGGTCGCCGTGCCGCCGCCGGCGATGAGATCCTCGACGCGCGGCGGCGAGAAGCCCTCGTGCACCCCGGCGAAGGCCGTCAGCGCGCCATCGATGCGCCAGGTGACGCCGATGCCCGGCAGCGTCTCGGTCACCCGCGTCGTGCCGCTGAGACCGGTGAGGCGATCGGCACGCTCGGCATCGATGCGCTCATGCCTGAGGATCGGCGTGACCGTGAAGCGGCCGAAGTCGAAGCGCTGGGTGACGAACAAGGCTACCGCATCGGTGTCGCGCAGGTTGTGCTCGACCAGCCGACCGTTGCGCGTCTGCGGCCCGTCGCTGTTGATCTGTCGGCGTACCTGCTCCTCGACATGCCGCTTCGCGCCGACGGTGAGCTGCCCGAAGGCGTTGTCATGGTGCAGACGCGATTCGATGCCGTGGAACTCGTAACGGCGCAGGCGACCTTGCGCCGACGCGCAGGCCGCGACATCGACCGCGAGACCTGCGAGACGACGCGCCGTGAACGCGCTGCCGCATTGACCGTCGGTCGTGCTGCTCGATTGCCGCCACCAATCGCGGTCGAACGCACCGTAGTAGACGCTGGTGTCGAGCTTCAACGCCGCCGAGGGCGACCAACGGTGCGACAACGACGCGCCCTGTCGCACGATGTCGAAGCCGTCGTTCTCGAACGGGTTGTAGCGCGCGCCGAGGCGCTCGAGTTCGGCCGCCGTCAGCCCCGAGTAGGTGACGGTGGAATCCTCCTGATAGAGGTTCAGCCGCAGCTTCAGCGAATGCGCCTTCGACAGCGTCGTCGTGTACTTGAAGTTCAGATCGTCGATGGCGTGGTCCAGGTTGTCCCGCGCGCCCTGTCCCTGTTTGCGCACGTAGTCGGCGAGGAATCCCTCGCCGCCCACCCGGGCATGGCCGTTGAAGTAGTCACGGGAGCCGCCGCCGAACTGCAGGAAGCCCGAGAAGTCCTCCGGCGCGTCCGGCGTCAGATAATTGATCACGCCGCCGATGGTCTGCGGTCCATACGCGAGCGCGTTGGTGCCGCGCAGCACCTCGATGCCGCGATAGCGCTCTATGGGCGGGTGGAAGTAACTCGCGTTGTCGCCATACGGCGCGTAAGCGAGCGGCAGACCGTCCTCGAGCAGCGTGATCTTGGTCGAACGGGTGGGGTTCAGACCGCGGATGCCGATGTTCGGCCGCAGACCGAAGCCCTCTTCGTCGCGGACGTTCACGCCAGGCGCGCGCCGCAAGGCCTCGTTGGCGGTGAACGGCCGCTGCAGATCGAGCTCCTCGAGCGTGATGACATCGACCGCACCGGGGATCAGCTGCGCGTCCTCGCGCGTACCGACGATGGTCACCGTGGGCAGGTCGTCCACGATCGCCTCCTCGGCCGAGAGCGCCGAGGGTGTCGTGGCGACGAACACCATGGCGCGCAGCAGAGACCAAACAGTGGATGGACGCGGCGACATCTTCGGACTCCGGGGGCGCCTCTTGAACAGCTGACCGGAATATTAATACGAATGATTCTCATTCGCAAATAGGGGGTCAGAAGG